>Ga0164318_10008342_pt1 | contig 10058 bp, 5 predicted proteins | sample GuaBasSedimGuay9_FD_113734 | JGI IMG/M metagenome (GOLD analysis project Ga0164318, IMG submission 113734) | Subseafloor sediment microbial communities from Guaymas Basin, Gulf of California, Mexico - Guay9, Core 4571-4, 0-3 cm | ecosystem: Environmental > Aquatic > Marine > Hydrothermal vents >...
CTGCCTGAGCTTTTAAAATTCTAAATATTACTTCCTGTTTTCTCAGTCCGCTGATATCGTCTAATTTTAACTCATTAGCAATCTTGCACAAGCCAGCCCCGTTCATTTTTTTTAAAGTATCTATATACATATTTTTGTTTTCCTTTTTATTTTCAGTATATTTTTTTCTATCATTTCCCTGCACATTATTTACATATTTTTTTGGCCGCATAAACTTTCTCCTCACTTAAAATACCTTAACCTTAATTCTTAAACTAAATTTTTGTTTTATTTCATAATGCTCCCTCACATAATTTTAGCCAAATTTCTTTTACTTGAAATTCCAGGTCTTTTAATGTCCCCTGATTATTGAGCACATAATCAGCATATTTAAGCTTCTCGGCTAATGGCATCTGAAAGCGCATTCTCTGTTTTACCTCTAAGTTTGATAATTTTTTATTTTTTACTACTCTCTTTATCTGTTCCGCTTTGTTTGCTTTAACCACAATATTCAAATCCATTTCCTGATAAAACCCTGATTCAATAAGTAATGCCGCGTCCACAACTATACATTTGTTAAAACTATTACTTTTATATTTTTTAATTTTTTCTTTAATCTTAATTAATATTTCAGGATGAACTATAGAAATTAATTTCTGCTGGTTAAGTTTGTTTTTAAAACTTTCCCGCGCTAACTTCCCGCGGTTAATCGAACCATTTAAATTTAAAATCCCCATACCAAAACATCCAACTATCTTTTCATAGCACCTTGAATTTTTATAAAGCGCCTTATGCCCAAAATAATCAGCATTAATTACTTTTGCGCCTAAAAGCATCAACATTTTAGCGACAGTAGTTTTACCGCTGCCCAAACTGCCGGTAATGCCCATCGTTAACATACGCAACTTTTACCTGTAAGGTGTGTATATAAGCGCAGATACTGTTTAGCTGGCGCATCCCATGAAAAATCAGCCAGCATTGCGCGCATAACTAATTTAGGCCAGGCTTGTTTATCTTTATACACTTTTAACGCGCGTTTTATCACTAAAACCAATGCCCTTGGGGTATATCCTTTAAAAACAAAACCATTGCCACGGCCTGCTGATGCTTTATAATCAAAGACTGTATCCGCAAGCCCGCCTGTTTTGCGCACGATAGGAATTGTTCCGAATTTAAGGCTAATCATCTGTCCCAATCCACATGGTTCATAACGCGAAGGCATAACAAACATATCTGAGCCCGCATAGATATGGTAAGCTAACTGCGAAGCAAATTTTAAATTAACTGCAAAATTGTCATACCTTAAACTTAAATCCTGAAAAATTTGATCATAATACTGATCTCCTGTGCCTAAAAGAACAACCTGTAAATCTAACAGGCAAATCTGCGGGATACTTTCCGCGAAAATATCTAAGCCTTTCTGGCTTGCTAACCTGGTAACTATGCCTAAAACAGGAATCTGAGGTTTCTGCGGCAAATTCTGCATACATTGCAATTTTGTCTTATTTACATATTTGTCCTGAAGATTTTTAATACTATAATTTTGGGCAATTGCCTGATTATGCACAGGGTCCCATTGCTCATAATTTATGCCGTTTAATATGCCGAAAATATCTTTTTTCCTGCCCCTCAACACTCCTTCAAGGCCGCAGCCAAACTCAACAGTCTGGATTTCTTTTGCATACGTAGGGCTTACAGTAGTAATTTTATCGGCAAATAATATACCGCCTTTTAAAAGATTAATCCGTCCATAAAATTCAAGCCCTGATACGGAAAAAAATTCTTTTTTAAGACCGGTAACGGAAAACTGCTCTGCAGGAAAAACTCCCTGATATCCCAGGTTATGGATTGTAAATACTGTTTTTATATTTTTGTAAAAACAATCATCGGAATAAAACGCTTTTAAATAAACAGGAATAAGCGCTGTATGCCAGTCATTGCAATGGATAATATCAGGCTTAAAATTCAGCCTTTTAATTAAACGCAAAGTTTCCAAACAGTAATAAACAAAACGCTCTAGATTATCAGCAAAATCTACGCCATTATGCTGATACAATCCATGCCTGTCAAAATACCGCGGATGCTCAATAAAATAAACTTCTGTATTTTCGCCTATAGTTGTGGAATAAATATTTGTGCCGATTTTTTCTACCTCAAATCCCTCTAAACACAAATCACGGTAATAAGGCAAAACTATTTTTACATTAATTCCGTATTTTGATAAAGCCAGAGGAAATGTTCCTGCCACATCAGCCAGCCCTCCTGTTTTTATAAAAGGCACAACTTCTGAAGCGCAGAATAATAAATCAATTTTTTTCTCTTGTCCGCCCATTATTTACTATCTCTCCAATTACGGCCTTGTTTTAAAGTAATTTTAATTGGCACAGAAAGTTCTAAAACATTTTCCATTTCCCGCTGAACTATTTGCCTTACCTTTGAAAGCTCTGAATCAGGTACATCAAAAACAAGCTCATCATGCACTTGTATGGCCATTACTGATTGCAAATCCTGCTCTTTAAAAATATTGTGTATTTTAATCATCGCTATTTTAATCAGATCCGCAGCAGTACCCTGAATCGGCGTATTCATTGCCGCACGTTCAGAGAAACTTCTCTGCATTGAATTTTTTGAATTAATTTGCGGGATATAACGCCTGCGGCCAAGTAAAGTAGTTACATACCCTTTTAATTGCGCCTGTTTTATTTGCTCCTGCATATAGTTTTTTACGCCAGGATAACGTTTAAAATATTCCGCGATAAACACTTTAGCTTCAGCAACACTCACTCTAATATCCTTTGCCAGAGACTGCGGCCCCATTCCATAAATAATACCAAAATTAATCCGTTTAGCATGGCCGCGCATATCTTTAGAAACACAATGCCGCTCAACCCCAAAGATTAAAGCCGCAGTAAAAATATGAATATCTAAATCATGGTTAAAAGCAGTAATTAAGTTTTCATCCTGAGAAAGATGCGCTAAAACACGCAGTTCAATCTGAGAATAATCCGCAGAAACAAGCCAATGCTCGGGAGAACCGGCAACAAATGCTTCCCTGATCTGAGCTCCTGTTTCTGTCTTTACCGGGATATTCTGCAAATTAGGAGTACTTGAACTTAAACGGCCTGTTGCAGTAACCGCCTGATTAAATGATGTATGCAGCTTACACGTATTCCTGTCAGCTAATTCCAGCAAGCCGCTGATATAAGTTGATTTTAATTTTGCAAGTTCCCTGTATTCTAAAACCAATTTAGGCAAACTATGCTCTTGCGCCAAACGCGCTAAAACTTCCCCATCAGTTGACGGCCCGCTTTTCCCTTTTTTTAACACAGGCATTTTCAAATTTTTAAAAAGAACCTCACCCAATTGTTTCGGCGAATTTATATTAAACTCAAAACCGCTGGTTTCATAAATTTTAGCAGTTAAATGTTTTAATTTTTTATCTATATGTGTATTAAGAACATTTAAAATTTCTGGATTAATCTTAATCCCGGCAATCTGCATACAGGATAATACTTTAATCAGAGGCATTTCCACATTGCAAAACAAATCCCATAATTGTTTTTCTTTTAACTCTGCTGCAAGCACAGATTTAAGATTAAACTGCTCAATCGCCAGAATATTACTATTTGCATTCCGTGCCATATAAGCGGAAAAAATACTGGCAAACCCTTTACGCGTAAACCCGGGGTTGAGTAAATAATCAGCAATCATAAAGTCAAAAAACGGGCACTCAAGATGTATTCCTGCTTTAGCAAATAAACCACAAGAAGTTTTTAAATCATAGCCAATTTTAAGAATATCTGTATTGCCAAAAATTTTGTTTAAACATTCCGCGCAATCTTCAATCCTCAAATTACTACTAATTATAAAACGAAAAATTTTTTCACTACTGTCATTTAAATCAAAACCAACAATATTATATTTTTCATCTGTGCGCACAAATAACGATATTATGCTTATTTTCTCTAATCCTTGAGTGAAATCAGGCAGTTGTTCTTTTACACTAATTGTAATTACGGAAATTCCATCAGGCTCATCAGGAGTACTTTTATCTAAATTAGCCAAAAAGTGTTTAAATCCAAGTTCCTGAAAAATTATTTTTAATTCAGGGATGTTTTCCTCTGTATTTTGTAATTGTTTTAAATCTATAGGGAGAGAAACATTCTCACAAATACAAACCAATTCTTTACACTGCTCTGCCTGCTGGGAAAAAGAAGCCAGAGCTTTACGCGTTTTTTCTGATTTTATCTCTTTGTTACTCGCTAAAATTTCTTCTAAACAAGAAAATTGCCCCAGCAAATCAGCTGCTGTTTTTGGGCCAATGCCAGGAACGCCTGGGATATTGTCCGCGCTATCCCCGGTTAAAGCCAAAAAGTCTGCAAATTGTTCAGGAAGAATATGATAAAGTTCTAAAACTTTATCTCTGTCAATAATTTCATTTTTTTGAGGATTATAAATTTTAACATATTTATCAACTAATTGCAAGAGGTCTTTATCAGGGCTGGCAATTAAGATATTAATACTTTCCTTAAATTTATATGCCAGGCTGGCAATTAAGTCATCTGCTTCATAACCTTGTTTTTCAAAAAACGGCACATTATAAGCAGAAACTATTTTTTTTATTATCGGGACCTGAACCTGCAAATCATCCGGCATAGGCTTACGCTGTGCCTTGTAATCAGCATATTTTTTATGCCTGAATGTCTGGCCTTTGACATCAAAACAAACGGCTAAATAATCAACTCCATGCTTAGCTTTTAACTTGCTAAGCATACTTGTAAAACCATATACAGCCCCTATTGGCTGGCCATTAGGCGCGCTTAAATTGCCTAAAGCATAATATGCCCGGTAATAATAAGCATTGCCGTCAACAATGTATAATTTTTTTCTTTGCATAACAAAAATATATTAAATTAATTAAAAGAGAAGTGTATCCTACATTTGAGTATATATCTGTAGATTACAAGTTGTAGAATATCAGTGCAGTAATATCTAATGCGCCAAATTTTTAAGCCTCAAATAAAACGATATCCCTACGCATATTTTTTTAGTGCTTAGCAATATTAGTACTATAGCATAAACAAAAATTTTATGCAAGGCCATAACGAAATTAGGGTGCATCCCCGCATTTGTAAACCCCCTATTGACAATATGACTGTTATTTTGCAGACCTATTACGTTTGAGTATATCTGTTGTTGGAAATAGAAGGGCACCAGAATATGCAAAATATCCCGCTCAAAAACATGAGAATGGTTGAAGGTTCAGGGATAACAGCACCATAAATATCCGCTGTTCCATTACGATAATCCTGCCAAACAACCATATTCCCATGTATAGCTGGATTTAATTGATTGGATAAATCACTTGTTACTTGAAACTCTTGACACGTTTTCATGTCATAAGCAAAAATATCCCAGTTACCATTCCGATTATCTTCCCAGACAAGAATATTTTCCCAAACAAAAAAATTATTTTTTTGAGCAGACAAAATACCAGTATCTGTAATTTGAAATAAAGAGTCGTCTTCTAAATTATAGGCCTTAACTTCAGAATAAAAGCCAGAACTGCCAGCGATATTTTCAATCCACATAATGTTTTCATCATTGATAACAACATCTTGTTTGGCCGAGTCGCTGTTCGTTAATTCTCTTCTTTCTTGAGTAGTCAAGTTATACTGTGTAATTGTTTGCTGATTAGATGTGTCGGAGATCCACGCAACATTCTCCCCCCCCCAATAATCAGGTCTTTTATTTCCTAAAGAAAAAACATCATCTATAATACATTCGATATTACCTGATAAGTCATGTAAAAATATTTTATTATGACCAGAATCATACCTAATAAACTTGTTTCCAAACAATTTGGAATCTCCGAACACATCTCTTGATAATTCAGTTGTATCACGCAAAACAATATTATATAATTTTGGAGTATATGTTGTAGTGCTAGTAGTACCCCCTCCGCTTCCACCTCCAGCACCTGAAGAACTCTTCGTACGTTGTCCATAAAGGATATTATTATTATAAATTGAAAAATAATCTGTACGATGCTCTACTGAAGATGTAGACCCCCAAGACGGACCACCACGACTTTGAGGAATCAGATAATATTTTTCAAAGGTTTGTACATTGTATACAACTGTTCGAGACCTAAATACTGACCAAGGGCCAAGGAATGGGCACATCTCATCATAAACAAGAGTATCTCCATAAATTAATAATTCCGAATTCACAGAAGAATTTGTATCTATCTGGAACTCATTGAAAGCATAAATGTAGGATTGCGAAAAGAAAAATAATACAAAAAAACATATACAATTGTTAAACTTTTAAACATAATCCCCCTCTCATAATAAATTAGATTCCCTACAGGATAATTTTAATAATTTCCTTTTAAATCGCCCGGCCAACAAAAACATAATTTTGCAAAGGAGTTGAGAACTGCTTAATTTGCAACTACCATTTATTTATACTCCAACGTAATAGGTTTGTAAAATTTAGGCGTTTCCTTGTGCCCTAGATTGGAACGTTTTGATTGAGACAAACCGCAGGCACAACTCGCTGCGTTGAGGTAAGAACGTTTCAAGATGCGGTGCAGGGGAACGTCATAAGATTACAAACCTATTACGTTTGAGTATAATACAAAGCCCTAAAATTATATGCTATTTTAATAATAGCATATAACTACAAATTTTGCAAATTTTTTTGCTTTTGAATTTATTTAATTCCATTCGTCTTTTTCTTGTTTCAAAAAAAAAACAGAACTCAGGAGTCAAAATTCAAAATAGAAGACAAATAGGCTTCTAACCTGAATATTTTATGCTTTATATAAAATATTCACCCAAAGGGCTGATAAGATAAATTTGACACAATTTAGCTCTTGGTAAGGCTGTAAAATGAATGAACCATAATCAGTAATGTTTTAGTTTTCTCTTTTTCCATACTGAATTTAACGGACAGGTCACGACCTGTCCTTGCAGGATTGACTTCTAATTCCTTTTGTTATGGTAAATTATTAAAGGTTCAGGCATGCCTGCCCCCTACAGGTTACTTTTCTACCCACAAATTATATTAACGAGGCAGAATTATAAATGCCGTTTAGTTGTTTCATACCCAGCATTAAATTTAATTGGAGTTTGATTTGGAAAAGCTTTTAATCTAAAAATAAACCAGATAGTACGATCATCAACACTGCCTGTTTCATCTTCTTTTATGTCATAAGTTGCTTCAAGCAGCCAACAATGCAGGTCTCGATAAAAAGTATATTGCTGCTCCTGAAAACTATGCGTATATGATTCATAGCGGCAATATGTCCTGAACTGCCAAAATCTGTTGACTTTATAATAAAAATCCGCGGTTACTTGTTCACTTACGTCACGGTCATAACGTTTACCTATGCTAAGATCCCACTGATCGCAATTATTTACCCGCAAATCAAAATTCGCGACTTGAAATCTGCGCCCATATTGGTTATATTCTGTATCACTATTAAAAGACAGCCACTGATAAGGTTTAATATTAAATTCTATTTTAATATGAGAAAAGTGTCTGCCTTCTGTATTAACATTACGGTAATAATTAACATATGGATAAAAATAAATCAACCCTAGAGTGTTATAGTTATTATCTGTTAAATTCAGCCTTTTTGTCTGTAGATAATTTTCTACTCCTAAAGTAAAAAAATTTTCCTTTCCCAAAGAATCTATTTCGTCAAAATCGCCTAATTTTTCCGCAGGCACAGTAGGATTATGCAAATAATTATATTTTATCCCAGGAACTATTGTATGCCGCAATTTGTTAATTTCAATACCTAAAAAACGTCCTGTGTAAGGAGAAATAGAAAAAAACTTTGTATTCAAATCAAAACCATAATAATATATTCCACGCGTTAAATTATGTTCTCCTCCATTTTTATCCTTAGAGTAATACGTTTGCCTTGTGCCAATATAAGGATTAATATTAAGCCATGCGAAATCGCCAGGTAATTTAGTCGGATAATTTAATTCATGATAAGTATCAATCCTGTTTACGTCAGTATCAATATTATTGTTAGCATTTTTTTTGTTTAAATTAACAGCAGATAATTCATTGCGATAATAAAAATTAGTATTAAAAAATTTTATGCTGTTTAAATCATATTTAACCTCAGGCAAACGTTCAACTTCCGAATAAAAATGATTAGTTCTTTTACGCGCGTAAAGGCTTAAATTATATAAAGGTTTGTGATAAGATATCGATCCCTCAGATAAAGGCTGCACATCGCCTTCATATTCCTTATATAAATAATCTTTAATAAAACCAAAATCACTCATTTTGTTGTACTCTAATAAAGCCAACGTTGAAGGATTTATTTCCCAACGATGTTTTATCTGCGCGCGATAACGCTCTTGTTCTGAAAAATTATCTTTATATGTGTCACGCTCATTCATATGATAAGTTCTGATTTGCCCAAAACCGTAATCCAGCAATTTATAATCCAGATCCAGCCCGCTGGCAAATCCCTTATATTGGCGGTAGTCAAGATGGATGTCTCCTTTTAAACTTTCATTAAGATAATAATGCCACGCGCTTACTTCAAACCAGCCCCACTCTTTTTTATTACCGCAGGTTAACGACAAATTAGAAGCATTTTCCTTTAAAGAATATTTCCATAAAGGCAAATACATTATCGGAATATTCCCTAAATAAAAAAACGCGTTCTTAGCAACAATTTTATCTTTATCATAATAAGTAAATTTTTTAGACCAAATCCGATAATGCGGTTTTTCTAAGTTACAAGTAGTAATATAAGCATTTTCAACACTTATCATTTGCGGATTAATTTGCTCTATTTTATCAGCTTTAAAAAACCACGGAGAAGATTCTACTTTTAAATGCCGCAACATACCTGTTTTAGTGCTAAAATTATAAATTAAATCTTTACCTGATAATTTATTGCCAGCCTGAAAAAAATACACTTTAGATTTAGTCTCAGCAATCTGTTTTTGTAAATCAAAATTTATATATTTAGAAATAATTTTTTTATCTGCCTGTGTAATCACTGCCCCATACTCAGAGATATCTTTATCACCGCCTACATTATAGGACTTAATACAGCCTAACTTATCTGTGAAATTATATTTAAATCTGGTACCGCGCATTCTCACATCTTTATAAACAACCTTAACATTTCCTAAGCATACAACTTCATTTTTGTTAAGGTCAAAGTCTATACGTTTAGCGCTAATTTTGTGATCTAAGTGTTTTGCTCTAACCAGACTATCGGTATCTGAACAATCAGCTAAAAGGCAGCCTTTGCGTAAAGCAAAACTATAATCTAATCTCTGTCCATTAAACTCAATATCCTGATAAAAACCTTTAACATTTTTTATTGCTGTTACTTTATTTTCAATCAGGTTAAACTCAACACTTTCCGAAATAAGCTTTATATTATCATAATATACTACCACCTTCTTTTTACGATCACTACTAACCGCATCTTTGAAACATTCAATAAAACCCTGTTTGTTAGTAAAATTATAAGTTAATTTTTCACCTGTTATCATTATTTGTTCATAACAAATAACCACATTCCCAAGCGCCAAAACATCTTTTTTCTTTAAGTCAACTTCAATGTTATCGCAAGTTAAAAGTACCCCTTCATAATTAATTTTCACATTATTTGTACCGATAATTTTATAATTTTCTTCCAAATACTCAACATCATCAGCATCAACAATTAGAGACTGGGCAAAATCAGTAGAATTTTCATTTTCCCTAACAGCAGAATTTACCGCTAATACAAAATGATTTAAGAAGAATAGATTAAGAATAAAACAAAAAATGAAGTAACGTAATGTATTACGCATAAAAAATTGATTTCACAGATTAATCCATTAAAGTGCTAAAAACACAATTTATGACTACACTGAGTATATATACTCAAGCGTAATAGATTTGAGTATATACTCAAACGTAATTGGTTTGTAATTTTATGACATTCCCCTGCACTGCATCTTGAAACGTTCTTCATTCGCAAATCCTCAACGCAGCAAGCTGCGCCTGCGGTTTGACTCAATCAGAACATTCCAATCTACCGC
>Ga0164318_10008343_pt1 | contig 10057 bp, 8 predicted proteins | sample GuaBasSedimGuay9_FD_113734 | JGI IMG/M metagenome (GOLD analysis project Ga0164318, IMG submission 113734) | Subseafloor sediment microbial communities from Guaymas Basin, Gulf of California, Mexico - Guay9, Core 4571-4, 0-3 cm | ecosystem: Environmental > Aquatic > Marine > Hydrothermal vents >...
ACAAGAGTGGAATTGGGATTGAGGTGATGCTGGGTTTGAGTTCCCCGAAGGGGGACTACAATAGTAGCCGTAGGTGCAACCTACGGGATTCGTTCACATTGGTATCCTTCGCGACCCTGAAGGGGTCGAACACCCCCTCCATAGGGCTATGTTCAGCCCTTTCAGGGCTGTTTTCCTTTTGTTCTTTGGCGTTGGTCCGTAGGTTGCACCTACGGCTACTCACGTTCATCCCCTTACGGGGATGCAGGAAGGACGCCTTCAGTTGAGCAGGCCCGGGCACGATTACGAAAACTCCTCGGTCGAGAATGTCTTGACGAAGTGCAGTGGTATGTCGTAATCTAGAGAACTGTTTTCACGTTGAAGGTTCACTATTGGTCGATTTGGAACGAGGAAAACTGGGTTGACAGCAATTACCCCTAGAAGGGGAAGGACGGATTACTTTCAGTCCTCGCTTTCGTGTATGGTCAGGATCACCCAGCAGACCCGAATGCTGTTACAAGGGTGGAGGTTTCCCTGGCATATAACAGATGGGACTGGCAGCTCGACAGGCTTGCACCAGAGGATGACAATATATACTATCGATATCTTTGGGGAGCTACGTTCAAGATCGCCGGCAACTGGCCTGCTGGCTATAATGAGCATTTGGTCAAGATAAGAGCGTATGATGACGAAGCTGAGCCGAACGTGTCTCCGGAGTGGCCGGACGTTCACTATAGCGGTTGTGAGGGCACTCTGGGCCTGGTTATAAGGATGAGGGGCAGAGGCGACACTTGGCGCGACGTGTGGCCCTTGGTTAGGGTGCGACATGCCGGCGAATGATCGTCTGCGGAGTGGTTTTCCCGACACAACTCTGCCGAGGAGAAGACCGCCAGCGAGGTATGCTCTGCGTTCTGATTAGCCGATTGGATTGACAATAGGAGAGAGGTTTGGCGGACACACGAGAGAGATGGAAGAGTAGAACGGGCTTTCTGCTGGCGGCGATCGGCTCGGCAATCGGCCTGGGCAACATCTGGCGCTTCAACTACGTCTGCTACAAGAACGGTGGCGGAGCATTCCTCATCCCGTATCTGACGGCGCTCGTGGTGGCGGGCATTTCGCTTCTTCTGCTCGAGTACGCGGTTGGCCATAGGGCTCGCGGCTCGGCGCCTGTCGCCTACAAGCAGGTGGGCAAGCGCTGGGAGTGGGTTGGCTGGATGACCATCAACATCGCGATGTTCGGCATCCTCGTTTACTACGCCGTCGTTCTGGCCTGGTGCGCCAACTTCCTCACCTACTCCTACTCCTTAAAGTGGGGTGCAGACCCGGACACGTTCTTCATGTCGAAGTTCCTCAACATCACCAAAGGCCCGTGGCAATTGGGCTCTATCCAGTGGCATATAGCCGTCGCGCTGGCGGTTGTATGGGCACTGAACTGGTTCATCACCTTCAAGGGCGTGCAGCGAGGCATTGAGATAGCATGTAAGGTCTTCATGCCGCTTCTGCTCGTGCTGACCATAATCCTCGTCATTCGCGGCGTTACGCTGCCCGGAGCGATGACCGGGATCAAGTGGTATCTTACTCCCGATTTCAGCAAGCTTGGCCAGCTTCAGGTTTGGCAGGATGCATTTTCTCAGATATTCTTCTCGATCGGTGTGGGTTTCGGCATCATGATCGCTTACGCGAGCTATCTACCCAGGAGGGCTAACCTCACCGGCAACGCAGTAATAACGGCTTTGACGAACAGCGGCTTCTCACTGTTTATGGCATTTGCGGTGTTCGGGACTCTTGGCTACATGGCCACTGCGACCGGCAAGGCGGCAAGCGAGGTGGTTACATCGGGTCCCACACTTGCGTTTGTTGTCTTTCCCAAGGCGATCAGCATGATGCCCTTTGCGCCTCATCTGTTCGCCGTTCTGTTCTTCACATGCCTCTTGGTCGCAGGGTTATCCTCTTCGATCTCGATCATCGAGGGTTTTGGGTCCGGGCTGATGGACAAGTTCGGCATCTCCCGCGGAAAGGTTGTAACGCTTCTCTGTGGGGTCGGTTTCTTGGGCGGACTGATCTATTGCACAGGAGCCGGGCTTTACTGGTTGGACATCGTCGATCATTTCGTCATGAACTACGGTGCTGTTCCGCTCGCGATTGTGGAGTGCATCGTGTTTGGCTGGCTGATTCGGGGCACAGTCAAGAAGGAATCTGCCCGAGGTGCACAGTTCCTAAGGATGCACATCAACCACGTCTCCGACCGCAAGATAGGCTCATGGTGGGTCTGGGCAGTCAGAATCGTCATACCGGCCATTCTCTTCTCCTTCACGATTCTGGGCGTGATCGACATCTTCCGGGAGGGCTACGGGGGCTACACGGGCGGCCAGCTCGCCGGCATCGGCCTGGGTTCAGTGGCCCTGTTCTTCGTCTTAGCCTTAGTCCTCGCCTTCAGACCGTGGCACCGCGAGGAGCACGCCGGCTGGGAGGACGAAGAGGAATAACCCCGCCAGGACCGGCCCCGCAACCAGGAGCCCAATCTGAAGCTGAAAAGGCCGAGCGACTCGCCCACTCTTTCTCATGGGAGAGGCGCAACGTTACTTGCGATGCGGGGTCTTCTGCACACGCGATTGCGCGAGCTCGGCCAGATATGGCGTCATTTCTCTCACCGCTCTGGCCAGGAGGCCGTACCCAGTTACGATCTTACGGAGCTTCTCGCCGTCAGCTGAATAAGGCAGGTGGCCCAAGAGCTTGTTGTCCGTAACGACCATGACAGCAAGCGCCGCAACGTCATAGCTTTCGGCGATCGCATATACGGCCGCTGTCTCCATATCTACTGCCTCGCCGGACTGTGCCCAGCTGCGGAGCATCTCGTCCGTCTGTGCGAAGAAGAGATCAACGGTGCAGACCTGGCCAACGTGAACCGGGATACGTGCTCTTTCAGCCAAGGGCCGAAGTTGCTCCGTGAAGAGCGCAAGGAGCTCCTCGTCCGCCGGGACCTGCGCCTGACCGTAGTAGTGTCGGGTTACTTGGTCGAAGCTCCTCGCTGACGATGCGATAAAAATGTCCCCAACATTTACATCTGGAGATAGCGCTCCACAGAAATCAACGCGCAGAAGCACCTTCGCTCCCCCCTTGCAGACAAGATTGCCCACGAGCTCGACCGACGGCGCCCCAATGCCGCTCTCGACAACGCTGACGAACTTGCCCCGGCAGAAGACCTTTCGCGTCCTGCCGGAGCGAATTGAGAACGGGAACTCCTTCACAAGCCGTTTCGAGGAAGGCGCCGAGGCTGGAAAGAGCACTAAATCCGACAGCGAGAACGTCCGAAGCCCAAAGAACGCCTCGCGCCTTTGGGGCGTCATCCGCCTTCCCATTCGACTGGCAAGCAGAAGCGCAATCCTATCCTTAAACCTCAATTTGATGTCCTGTCTTTGTTGATTAGAAATTACACACAGCCTATACCGTTCATGCCGCGCCCGGCAACCTTCGAGTTATCGCGGCGTGGATTCGGGAAGTGGGATTTGACAAAGGGCGCCCTGTGCACGTAAGCTTTGCCACATCAGAATACATGGAAAGGAGACAGATGGAAGTCGTAACAGCCGCTGAGATGCGTGCGCTCGACCGTGAGGCGATCGAGGGTCTGGGTATTCCGGGGCCGGTCTTGATGGAGAACGCCGGCAGGAGTGTCGTTGAGCACTTGAAGCGGCGTTTCGAGGACATCAGAACGAGCCAGGTGGTCGTTCTCTGCGGGAAGGGCAACAACGGGGGCGACGGCTGCGTTGTGAGCCGCTGGCTGAATGCGATGGGCGTCCCGACGAGGACCATCGTCCTGGCGAGACCGGACGAGGTCAAGGGTGATGCAAAGCTGAACCTTGAGGTCCTTCGTCGCATCGGCGTCCCGGTTGACTTTGCCCCTGATCCGGCGACTTTTCGGAAGTTCACCGATACCCTTTTCTCCAGCGACATTATTGTGGACGCGATGCTGGGGACGGGGCTTACGCGTGGTGCATCTGGCATGCTTGGGGAGGTTATCGAGATGGTCAACGGCCTGCCGGGCTACGTGGTCTCGGTCGATATGCCTTCAGGGCTCTCGTCCGATACTCCCCAATTGCTCGGGAGCGTGGTGAGGGCCGCGGCCACCGTAACCTTCGGGCTGCCCAAGATCGGCCAGCTGCTATATCCGGGTGCGGAGTTCGTCGGTGAGCTCGTCGTTGCGGACATTGGCATACCGCCCGAGGTCGTCGCGAAGAGCAACGTGAAGACCTACCGCCTGGATGCGGACGAGCTCGACCTGGGCATGTTCCTGCGCAGACCAGATACACATAAGGGGACGTTCGGGCATGTCCTGATCGTTGGCGGCTCGAACGGCAAGACCGGTGCGGTCGCGCTCGCAGCCGAGGCTGCGATGAGGGCTGGGGCTGGGCTTTGCACGGCCGCGATTCCCGCCTCGTTGAACGCGATCATGGAGGTGAAGACCACCGAGGCGATGACGATCCCGGTGGCAGAGGGAGAAGCTGGCGTCATCTCTCCTGCCGCCATCGATCAGATACTGGGGGCGATCGAGAGGCTCAGGATCACTGCTATCGCAGTCGGGCCGGGGCTTGGGACAGCGAGCGAGACGGTTGATTTCGTCCGTCAGCTTCTCCCGAGGATAGGAGGCATCCCGATCGTTCTCGATGCAGACGGTATCAACGCCCTGGCCGGGAAATCTGATCTGCTGAAAGGGCTGGAGTCGCCCGTAATTGTAACGCCTCACCCGAAGGAGCTCTCGCGGCTCAGCGGGAAAGCTATGTCAGACATCCTGAAGGACCGCTTGGGGGTTGCCCGCGAGTTTGCACGCGACTCGGGCGTGTTCTTGCTGCTCAAGGGCGCAAGGAGCATCGTTGCTGCTCCAGATGGCACTGCATTCATTAACATGACGGGCAATCCGGGGATGGCGAGCGGCGGGATGGGGGATGTTCTGACAGGGCTTGTCGCAGCCTTCGCCGGACAGGGCGCCCCACCGCTCGAGGCGGCCAAGCTCGGTGCTTATCTTCACGGGCTGGCCGGCGACGTGGCGGTCGAGTCTCTCGGCGAGGCGAGCCTGGTGGCCTCCGACATTCTCGACTTCCTGCCCGAGGCAATCGATCAGGTCGTTGGTTAGCGAAGAAGGGAGTGAAAAATGACATGAGTCGGGCGACTGAGGTAACGTGAAGAGGATCAAGGTCCACGGCCCGAGCTCGCGTCATGTGGCCGGCTCAGGCCGTTCGAGAGCTTCGTCTCTGACGCTTTTCAGGATATCCCTGTATATCAGATACCTTGCGGTTCTCGAGAGCGAGGGGAGGCAGACCATCTCTTCGAGAGAGATCGCCGACAAGTTCTTTATCAGCGCTGCGTCGGTTCGCAAGGACCTGGGGCTATTTGGCGCATTTGGCAAGGCCGGGATCGGATATTATGTGAAGGGGTTGAGGGAAGCCCTGCTTCAGAAGCTTGGGCTGAAGAGAAAGTGGAACGTGGCCATCGTGGGTGCGGGAAGACTTGGAACCGCCCTGTCGAGGTACAAGGGTCTCGCCGAAAGTGCGTTCCAAGTGGTTGCCATTGTTGACAAGTATCCTGAAACCACGACAGCCAGGCGAGATTCCGGACTTGAGGTGTTCCACGTAGATGAGCTTCCTCAACTAGTCAACGACAGGTGCATAGAGCTTGGGATCATCGCTGTGCCAGCGTCCGGTGCGCAGGATGCAGCCACGACACTGGTTGAGGCGGGCATAAAAGCGATCTTGAACTTCGCACCCACCCATATCGATGTTCCGCAGGGCATCTTCGTGCACAATGTGGATTTCACCATCTACCTCGAGAATCTTGCCTACTACGCAACACAGGCTTATTATAGCGCCGGCCACCCTTGCGAGCCAGTTGATGAGGATTGGCTGGGACATCAAGAGTGAGGGACGTGCGGGGCACGCGGGCGGCCGAGCGCCGGAAGAAGCCAGCTGGCAGTCTCTTTGCGCTCGCCGGGCAGAACATCCTTGTCCTGATGCTCTTGGCCGTGCCGCTCGCATTCACGCCCCTTACATTAGACAGATATAGCCAGATCAAGTGGGCCATCCTCCAACTTCTGATACCTTTTCTCTTGGCGGCGGCTCTGCTGACGTTCAGAAGGCCCACAAGAGAGATATTTTCTGGGGCGCTCGCGATCCCTGCCCTTCTGTTTGTCGCCTGTGGCTTCGTCTCGATCTTCTTCGCACAGAACAGGCCCTGGGCCGCGCGAAGCGCCGTCAACCTGCTGTACATGTTGGCGCTCATGCTCGCCTGCAAGATGATGGTGCAGGAAGGGCTTGACCTGCGCAAGCTCCTCGTGGCCGTCATCATCGCAAGCACTTCAGTGGCCTTGCTTGGCATCATCCAGTATTACGGGCTTTTCGGCCAGAGACGCATTGCCGATTCATACGGAGAGCTGCAGACGCCCTCCACCATCGGCCACAACAACTTCGCGGCAGCATTTATCATAATGGCCATCCCAGTGACACTTGCGCTCTTGGCCTCGGCAGGCCGGGCATGGGCCGTTGCTGCCCACTCGGCAAGCCTCTTCGTTCAGCTGTATTACCTCATAATAACCGCAAGCAGAGGCGCTTGGACCGGCCTTTCCTTGGGCTCGCTCTTCTGGGTGGCCTGGGCGTTCGTTCTCCCCGCGCTTCGGCGCTCGAAACGTCCCAAACGGTCGCACAAGGCGATCGTCATCGTCCTGCCGTTGCTCTGTGCCGTCGTAACGCTCGTCGTCGCAAGTCCCTCAACAAGGGCGCTCGTGATCGACAAGGCCGCCTCGATGATCAATTTCAACGACAAGCCCATACAGTTTCGGCTGCTGACCTGGAGGTCAACCCTGTCGATGATCGCCGAACACCCGTTCGGGGTGGGGCTGGCCAACTACGAAATGGCCTATCCACCGTACCGCTCCCCTGAAGAACATCGAATAACAGGCCGGTTCAAAAAGGTTGAGCATGCGCACAATGAGTACCTGCAGACCACGGCGGAACTTGGCGTCTATGGGACCGTTGCCTTCCTCTTTCTGATTGTATCGTTCTTCAGGGCAGGCGCGAGCGCAGCAAGAAACGCTCGTGCTCGCGAGGATAGACTCATGCTCCAGGCTATAGTGGTCGGGCAGCTGGCTGTGCTCGTTCACTCGCTCTTCAGCTTCCCATTGCATCTGCCGGTAACGCTCATGATGTTCTGGGTCTATTGCGGATTTGTGGCTGCGCCGATACGCATCAAGACTGGTGCAGTGATCGCCAGTAGGAACTCCGCCCGCCTTGCACCAGCGCTGGTGCTCGCGGCCATCGTGATCGCGATTCTGCAACTGTCCGCATCCGAACTCATCTCCCAGTATCACCAATCGCGAGGCATCCTGCTTAAGAATGAGGCCCAATACGACCGGGCAGCGGCCGAGTTTCGGAGGGCGGCCAAGTTCTGCAACTCCAACTTCCTGAACCACTACCTCGCCTCGGTCTGCCTGCGCAAGATGGGCAAGCTCGACGATGCAACAGAAGAGAGCCTGAAGGGCCTCGAGTGCAACCCGAACGACCGGCATTCTATCTTCAACCTCGGGGCGCTTTACGCCTACAAGGGCAGGATTGACGATGCGACCAGGCTTTGGAAACGTGTTCTGTCTCTCGATCCCGATTATGCCCAAGCTTACTTCAACATGGGTGTCGTTTACGAGCGCTTGGGCAAAGACGCCCTCGCGCTGAGCGCCTACAAGAACGCGCTCCGTGTTGTGCCCGGCATGAAGGAAGCCTGTCATAACCTGGTCGGCATTCTGGGGCGAATGGGCAAGTTTGCGGAGGCCAGGGATGCGCTTGTGCAATGCCTCGCGAACGTGCAGGACCTTCAGCTGCAGCTGGACCTCGCACGAGTGTATATGACGCTGGGTGAGACCGGGAACGCCCAGCGCACGCTCATCGAGGCGCGACACCTCTTCGGCAGAGACGAGCGCATCGAGGCCCTGCTTAGAAGCTTGGAGAATGAACGCTAGCAAACGCATCGCTGGCACGGCCGCATGGGTCATTCTAGCCTTGATAGTTCTCCTTATAGGCGTGGTCCAGCTGACGGATTTTCTGCCAGGAGCTTGCCGGGGGTTGGACGCTTCCGCAAAGGCGCACGGAGCTGATGCCAAGCTGCCACCTGCAAGCTCGCTCACCGAGCTCATCAACTCCAACCCCCACGGGTCCATCGTTATCATTTGCGTCAATGGCCGACCATCGGTCCAAACTTGGCGAGCGCTTCGGCGAGGCATGTCTCGCATCGGAGCACGGCGCGGATTGGGCCTCATCCGAGGCGCGTCGATGGTTGTCATTGGCGTCGTGGACGCCCGGCCTGGCTCGGCTGTGTTCAAAATGGGTGTGCAGGAGGTTGAGGTGAGGCTCAGGAGAGGTCAGGAGATCGGCGAGACGGGCGTCGTTGCGCCTCGGGAGATAGTGGCGAAGAGCATCGGCGACTCTGAGGGCATCGGAAGGGCGGTCATATCAGTGGGCGGCACTTGGCTTTCGCCGAACAAGGTGGGCGTAAACGTGGCGGTCATTGATGGCACAGGACGTTGCATAAGACGTGGGAGTTTTGGATAGCAGATGCCGCCAGCAGGTTTCAATGGAGGAGTCTAGGACGGTGGGTGAGGTTTTTGGCGCGATAGACATTGGGACAGGCTCCGTGCTCTGCCTGGCTGTTGAAAAGACAGCGATGGGCTTGGGGCGAGAGCTTCTCAACGAGAGCATCATCACGGGGCTTGGTGCTGGGACGGCGAGCGACCCGGCGGTGAGGCAAGAGAGCATGGAGCGCACGGTGGCGGCAGTCGCTAGTTACGTGGAGAAATTGAGGGAGCTGGGCGCAGCGAGGGTGTCTATTGTCGGCACGAGCGCTCTTCGTAAGGCCCCCAACAGGGGCCAGTTCGCCGCCGCGGTCAAGCGACAAACGGGCCTTGAGGTGGAGGTCATAAGCGGCGAGGAGGAGGCTCGGCTGACGTTCTGGGGCGCGACCTATGGCGTTTTGTTGTTCACGGGACGGGTGGTTGTGATGGACGTGGGCGGCGGCAGCACGGAGCTTGTTTTGGGCAGTGTTGGCTCAAGAGAGGCCAGCAAGCCCGCCCAACCGGAGCTCGCAGTCAGCGTCCCGATAGGAGCGCTTGTCTTAACGGACCGTTTCATCACGTGCTATCCTACTGACTGTGCCGAGACCGAGCAGTTAAGAGCCGCTATCCGCGACGAGCTGAGGGGCACAGAGGTCAAAAAACTCGTGGAAAGGGCTAAGAGCTCCCCCCTCAACCCTCTGCTAGTCGCTGTTGGCGGGTCGGCGACAACGCTCGTGGCGATGGAGCACAACGTCGTGCCATACGCACCGGAGCGAGTTCAGGGGGTTCGGGTTACGCAGGATGTCATCCTGAAGCACCTCGACAAGCTGGGGAAGATGTCGCTTGCCCAGCGGCACCAGATCCCATCACTGCCGAGAGGCCGTGCCCCGGTGATAGACGCCGGGCTGTTAATACTGCACGAGCTATTAGCCCTGTTCGGCGCCTCGACCATGATGGTCTCGGACAGGGGCCTTCGATACGGCGTTATCGTCCGGGACAGCCTGCGGCCCGCTTGAAAGGCATCGCTCACCTATCTAGCGGACCACCGTCCCAGCAAACGCGCCTTGTGTATTTGCGCTCGGGCTTGCTTCCGTAAACCTCAGCGGAAAAGCTTCCAGAGACTCTTGCCGATCGCCCGCCCAACGAGGCGCCTAGCTGCTCGCTTGCTGATTTTCTTGGGGCTTCCGCTGCTCACGGCCTGAACGTCTCCGAGAAAGCGACCCAGCTTGTAGGTCCCACTTCTGAGTGAACGCGAGAACATCCTTTTTGACATTTAGCCACACCTCCTCAATGTTCAGCATTCCACATAATCCTATCATAAGGGAAAATCCCACAATCTGCCCAAATTGTCAAGAGCTCCCCAAGAGCAGTTTTCGCATTTTTTTATTGCGATGTGTTGTGTTGTTGGTTTCGGGGCGGTGTTTTGGGCGAAACAAGAGTGGAATTGGGATTGAGGTGATGCTGGGTTTCAGTTCCCCGAAGGGGGACTACAAT
>Ga0164318_10008344_pt1 | contig 10057 bp, 7 predicted proteins | sample GuaBasSedimGuay9_FD_113734 | JGI IMG/M metagenome (GOLD analysis project Ga0164318, IMG submission 113734) | Subseafloor sediment microbial communities from Guaymas Basin, Gulf of California, Mexico - Guay9, Core 4571-4, 0-3 cm | ecosystem: Environmental > Aquatic > Marine > Hydrothermal vents >...
ATCTTTTCTTTCAAACTCTGTGTTTGAGCTGAAATAGAGTTTATAAGAGCACGATTATTACAAACCTTTAAGCCTGCTTTTATTGCTTCAGCATTGGTTGTATCCAGAGAAAGCCGAACATTTGGGTCTACCTCCTGAACCGTTTTAACCAACCATTCCATTAGCTCATCCCCGGCTTTCCGAGCGGGTCCAAGATTTAAATCAAGCATATCCGCACCTGCTTTTAACTCTTCTTCCGCCATTTTCTGAATTGGTTTAGGGTCTCTTGCCTTAATCGCAGGACCAATGGTTTTTGACATTATATTAATACTTTCAGCAATTGTTAGCACTTTCCCCATATTCTTCCTCCTTTATTTTTTAGTTTATCCTTTATCCTTATCCTTCTGGTCGAAAAGGCAAAAGTATAGTAAAAGTAGTTCCTTTATTTTCTTCACTTTTTACTGTTATAGAGCCAAAATGAGCCTCTATAATTTTTTTAACTATAGAAAGCCCTAAACCAGTTCCCACAATAGCTCTGGTTTTCTCTGTTTTTACCCTGTAAAATTTTTCAAAAATTTTTGGAAGTTCATCCTTTGGAATACCTATCCCAGTATCAGCTACTTCAATTTTAGCATATTTTCCATCCTTAGCCAGGATTACTTCAACCTTTCCTCCTTCATTTGTATATTTTATGGCATTACTAACAAGGTTCATGAAAACCTCTTCCATGTTACTTTTGTCTGCTATAATTTCAGGAAGTTCTTCCTCTTCCTTAAAGTCGAGTGTGATATTTTTTGCCTCAGCCTGAGGATTTAAAATATCTATTACTTTACCTATAATATCTTTTAATTTCAATGGTTCTTTATATTGTACAACTAACCCTGCTTCAATCTTTGAGAGATCAAGCAAATCCTTTACAAGATCAAGCAAACCCTTTGTCCTTTCTTTAACCCTTTTGAGCATTTTTGTTTGCTGCTCATTAAGTTGACCTACCATCCCTTCAAGGATCACGGAAATATGCTGTTCTATAGCTGCAACAGGTGCCCTAAGTTCATGCGAAACCATAGCAACAAACTCATCCTTCATTCTATCTAATTCTTTCATTTTTGTAATATCCTGAATAACTGTAACTGCCCCTATAATCTCATCTGATTCATCTTTAACAGCAGCCGTATGTGCTCTGTAAATATTACCAGGCTGAGAAGAAAAACTCAATTCTTTTGATATAGAAAAAATGTTTTTTTTACTCCCTTGTAATACCTCCTTTACCATATTAATTAATTCATTTTCTGATATTAAATTGGATAAAGATTTATCCAAAATATCCTCTTCTTTGATACCAAAAATCCTTTGAGCAACAGGATTTATTAATACTGGCAGACATTGATTGTTTGTAACAAGCACCCCATCTCCCATACAGTTGATAATAGTTTTTATTCTACTTTTTTCAGTAGCAATATCCCTTAGGCTTTTTTCTCTTTCTTGCTTAAGCCTTTCTGCTTCTCTTTCTAACTCCCTTTTTTCAAAGGCTCTATTTACAACAAGCCTTAATTGATCAGGGGTAAAAGGCTTTGATATAAAATCATAGGCACCCTTTTTCATTGCTTCAACTGCTAAATCAACCGTAGCATATCCAGTAATAACAATAACATTATGAGGTATGCCCATTTCATTAAGTTTTTCTAAAACCTCCATACCACTTATACCAGGCATCATTAAATCTAAAAGAATGACGTCAAGAGATAATCCTTTTTCATTTACAACTTCAAGACCTTGTTCACCATTCTCACAGAGATAAATCTTCCATCCATCTTTTGCAAGGATGCGTTTACATCCCTCCCTCATAACGTTTTCATCATCGATTACTAAAATCTCCTTTTCTTTTTGAGTCATAGCAAATCAACTACTATTTTTGTTTTCCTAAAAGAGTTTCTATCCTTTCTACCAATACTTTTGGCTCTACTGGCTTGTCAATATAGTCATCTGCCTCAGTCTCTAATCCCATCTGCTGGGTATACCTAGTGGTTGATATACGAGAAGCAACTGCTGTAAGCAAAAGGATTGGTATTTTAGAATACTCTGGATCTGCCTTAAGTTCCTTGCATACTTCATAACCATCTTTGTCAGGCATCATCACATCCAAAACAATAAGATCAGGATTTTCCTTTTTTGCCTTCTCTAAACCTTCGATACCACCATAAGCTGCGATAACATCATAATTCTTACTTTCAAGTATAATAGTTACTGCTTCAACAAGATCAGGGTCATCATCAACCAATAAGATCTTTGCCATGATTTACCTCCTTATAGGTTTTAAAAAATTTTTTCCTATATATTTTTTAAACTTCTGGTCTTGGTAACAGACCAGCAGCCTCTACAATCTCAGGTACTTTCTCTTCCCATTCAATTGCCATTATATGCACACCATGAATGCCTTTTATCTCTTTTAATCTTTGTATTGTCTCTATTGCTATTTTTATCCCTTCATTTGCTCTTTTTTCCTTGGGAACTCCTTTTAACCTATCTATTAAAGCATCAGGAACATCCATCCCAGGAACAAAATTTTTCATATATTTTGCCATACCAATCGATTTAAAAGGTGTAACACCAGCTAATATATGAACTTTTTCATGTAACCCCATATCCTTTACCATTTCCATCCATTTTTCAAATCTCTCCAAATTATAAATGCATTGAGTTTGAATAAATTCTACACCAGCTGCTACCTTTTTTGCTAGTCTTAAAGCCCTAATATCAAAAGGATCAGCAAATGGATTAGCAGCAGCACCAATAAAAAGATTTGGTCTTCCTTTGATCTCCTCTCCACTTATAAAAAGGCCCTCATCACGCATCCTTTTCACTGTCCATATAAGCTGTATTGAATCCATATCAAAAACATTTTTAGCAGAAGGATGGTCCCCAAATTTCTGATGATCCCCTGATAAGCATAGGATATTATTGATCCCCAAAGCTGCTGCTCCAAGTATATCGCTCTGAATTGCTATACGATTTCTATCCCTGCAAACCATCTGCACAATAGGATCAAAACCCATATCCTTTAAAATCAAACATGAAGCCCATGATGACATCCTGACAACAGAAGTTTGATTGTCAGTAACATTTACTGCATCTACCACACCTTTTAATAACTCACCTTTTTTTCTTATAACATCTGGATCAGCACCTCGTGGAGGACCACATTCAGAGGTGACAGCAAATTCACCTTTTTCAAGGATTTTTTCCAGGCGAGAATTAGTCTTCATAGCTTTAGGTCCTCCCTCTCTATTCTTCTTGGTCCTCCATCTCTACTGGTTGACCAATCTTTTAAAGGTATTATATTCATATAAACCTTTTCAAATGTACCTAATTCCTTCAGTCGATCTATAATTAACTGCCAGGCACACTCAATAGAGGGATCCACTTCACATTTTCCATTGGTAGAACCTCCGCAAGGACCATTTAAAAGACTTTTAGAACAACGCGTTATAGGACAAATCCCACCAGTTAAATGTAAAATGCAGTTTCCACATGATTGACACCTTTCACTCCAAACCCCTTGAGCCTCAGTAACACCAATAAATTTTGTATTTACACCAGGATAAACAGGAGTCTTAGTATATTTTTCAGCCATAAACTGAATACCTGCTCCACATGCGATGGAAAGTATTGCCTCATAATCATCTACAATACCCCTAATCTGTTCCAGATATTCAGGATCACATTGCCTTTCTAATGTTACCTCTTTTATCTCTATCTCTTTTCCATCCTTTTGAAAAGCCATACGCAAGGCAGACGCTAATATCCCTACTTCCTTTTCTCCACCTGCAGCGCACACTGCAACACAGCCTTTACAACCTGCCAAGATAATCTTTTTATAATCCTTTATCATATCAATGATCTCTTCAATAGGTTTTCTTTCTGCTATAATCATGGCTTACTCCTTAATAGGATACTCTTTACCTTTCTTAGTTTTTATAGGAGATGGACCTAACTTTTTTATTTTTTCTGTCATCTCATAAGCAATCTCAGCAAACCTTGTACCCATAGCTGCACTTAAATTATACATTTCTACTCGTTCAGGGTTTATCCCTATACTACCAAGTAGACCCTTAACATATTCTACCCTTTTTCTTGCCCTTAAATTTCCTATTAGAAAATGACACTCTCCTTCCAAACATCCTGCCACATATACTCCATCAATTCCGCTTTCAAAAGCCTTTAAGATATGGATAACATCCACTTTTCCTGTACAAGGGAGTTTTATTATCTTTACATTACTTGGATAGTCTAACCTCATAGAACCTGCCAGGTCCGCCGCACTATAAGCTCAGTGTTCACAACAAAAAGCAAGAATTTGAGGGGAAAATTCCTCTCCCATTTTCATAACTCCTTTTGTGTTAAAGCTTGGCTCTTTGCTAAAATTTGGATATCACTATAGTGAAGAAGCTCTATAGCCTTCATTGGACACTCAGAGGCGCAAGTTCCACACCCATGACATTTAGCACTATCAATATAAGATACACCTTCTTCATTAATTACTGGCACAGAATAAGGGCAAACCCTTACACAAATGAGACAGGCAGCACACTTATCAGGATCAACATGTGCTACCACTCCACCTACCATCAATTTTTCTTTGGATAAAATTGTAATGGATCTTGAAACAGCTGCGGCTGCCTGTGATATTGATTCACTCATTAACTTTGGAAAATGAGCAAGACCACACATATAAATTCCATCTGTTGAAAATTCAACTGGTCTTAACTTCATATGGGCTTCTAAGAAAAATCCATCCATTGTTCGCTGAACCTTTAACATAGCAGCTAATTCTTCATTCTCTCTTGGTAGAATAGCAGTGGATAAAACTAAATAATTTGGATTTAGCAATATTTCTTTTTTTATGGTCGGATCAAATACCCTTATCTCTAAATTATTATTAACTATATCTACCCTTGGAAGATGTTCCAAATCATACCTAACAAAGATTATCCCTTCCTTTCTTGCTTTTGTGTAATATTCATCATTTAAACCATATGTTCTTATATCCCTATAGATAATAGTAATCTCTGCTTTAGGGTTCATTTCTTTGATCTTTAGCGCATTTTTTATAGCAGTTAAGCAACATATTCTGCTACAATAAGGTCGTTCAGGTATGCGTGAACCAACACACTGTATCATTACTACATGAGAAAGATTTTCTGCTTTAAGCTCTCTTTTGCCTAATTTCGCCTCCAATTCCAATTGAGTCAGCACCCTTTCATCTTTTCCATACATGTATAGATCAGGCTTTAGCTCTTCCCCTCCAGTAGCTACTATTGTTATCCCATGTTCCAGCTTCTGATATGTCATGGAAGGAGCAGTTATAATACCTGTGGAAAAATTTCCTTTTACACCTGAAAAATCAACGATCTCTGTGTTAGTAAAAACTCTTATTAACGGGTTTTCATTTACCTTTTTAATAAGATCAGAAAGATACTGTTGAATATCATCTCTTTCAAAAGTAAAATATATATTATTTAAATTTCCCCCTAATCTTTCCCCTTTTTCAATAAGATATGTTTCAAATCCTTGTTCTGCTAACTTGAGTGCTGCTGTCATCCCCGCTAATCCGCCTCCAATAACCAGTCCCTTTTGAACTACCGTTAATGGCTCTTCCTCCAAAGGTTTTAAATATGCTGCATCTGCTACTGCCATTCGTACAAGATCCTTTGCTTTTTCTGTTGCTTCCTCCTTTTTATGCATATGAACCCATGAACATTGATCCCTTATATTAGCCATCTCAAAAAGATATTTGTTTAAACCAGCCTCTCTAATTGTTTTCTGAAATAAAGGCTCATGTGTTCTTGGGGAGCAAGATGCCACAACGACTCTATTGAGGTTATGTTCTTTTATTACTTCCTTTATCCTCTCTTGATATGTCTGAGAACATGTAAAAAGATTATCTTCTGTATAAACAACATGAGGCAAGGTTTTTGCATAATCTCTTACTTCAGCTACATTTACAACGCTGCCAATGTTTACTCCACAATGACATACAAAAACACCAATCCTTACCTCCTCTTTTGATATATCTTTTTCCTTAATCTCTGCTTCGCTCTTAACAATTAGATTGTTTCTCTGATCACTAATTATCCCAGAAGCAAAACAAGCTGCCCCACTTGCCTGAGCTACGGTTTCTGGTATGTCTTTTGGTGATTGAAATACACCACATACATATATACCCTCTTTTGTAGTTGATACTGGATATTGCTCAGAAGTTTCACAAAACCCATGGCGATTAAGTTTAATACCAAACTTTTCCGCTAACTCCTTACTTCCTTCTTTAGGATGCAAGCCAACAGAAAGCACTACCATATTAAAATTTTCTTCAATAAGATTATTATTCTCATCCAAATAATTGATGATCAGATCCTTTGTTAAGGGATCTTGCACAACTCGGGATACCATAGAGCGAACATATCTTATATTATGTTCTTTTTTTGCTCTCTCATAATATTCCTCAAAGCCCTTACCAAAGGCTCTTATATCCATATAAAATATAGTAGGCTCAACAAAATCTGAATGTTCTTTTACAATTATTGCCTCTTTGGTAGCATACATGCAGCATACTGAAGAGCAATAATCGTTATTTACATCTCTGGAACCCACGCATTGGATAAAAGCTATCTTTTTGGGGATTTCTCCATCTGAAGCCCTTTTTACAACACTTCCATACGGGCCTGTTGCCGACAGCATCCTTTCGAACTCAATGCTTGTAACTACATTATCATACCTTCCATACCCATATTCTTCTTTGAGACGAGCGTTAAAGACATCAAATCCAGTGGCTAAAATAACCGCTCCAACATGCTCTGTAACGATTTTATCCTGCATTTCATAATCAATCGCGTTTGCGGGGCATATCTTTGCACAAACACCACACTTACCTTTAATGAATTGGCGGCAATATTCAGGATTAATTCTTGCTTTTTTAGGAACAGCTTGAGGAAACGGAATGCTAATAGCAGTAGTAAAACCAAGTCCTTCATTATATTCATCGTAAGCTTTTTTGCTTGGGCATTTCTCCATACAAAGGCCGCAACCAGTGCATTTATCCCAGTCCACATAAGTTGCTTTTTCCCTAATCTTTACCTCATAGTTTCCAGCATCTCCTGATATTGATTCTATCTCAGAATAGGTATAAAGAATAATATTCTCTTCCTGAGCCACATCAACCATCTTTGGACCTAATATACACATAGAACAATCATTGGTGGGAAAGGTCTTGTCAAGCTGGGACATTACTCCACCGATACTTGGAGAACTTGAAACCAAGTAGACCTTAAAGCCTCCCTCCACCAAGTCAAGTGCAGCTTGCATCCCACCAATGCCACCCCCAACAATTAGCACTGCACCTATTTTTTTATCTGACATATTAAATACCTCCCATTAACAAACAATGGATAGAGGAGATATGAAATGATTCTAGAAATTTTAAATTATTAAAATTTAAAAATCTAATAATATTTGTTAGATTATTGTATCATTTTAAATTTTAGATATATAACTTCAGCCCATACTGAAAAATGGAGAAATTAAACTTAAGCTGAATTTGTTACCTTAAAAATAAAAGAAAGATTCTTACTCTTTATAGTTTTAATTAACATAATTAGTTATCTTTGCTAATTTTCCAACCTAAAAAAGAATATCTTTTTAATCAGTGCGAACTAATTAAACTGGCTTGCTAAAACCTCCTTTTTCTCCTCTTTTATAGGAATTTCTATCCTAAAAGTGCTTCCCTCTCCTATTTTACTTTTTACGTCTATTTTACCTTTATGATCCTGAATAATTCCATAAGATGTAGAAAGACCTAAACCTGTGCCTCTGCCTATCTCTTTTGTAGTAAAAAATGGATCAAATATTTTATTTAGATTCTCCTCAGGTATACCCTCTCCTGTATCAATAAATTCTATCCAAACATTTTTTTTATCTTTTGTAACACCTGTCCTTATGGTTAAAGTACCAGAACCATGCATTGCATCAGCTGCATTTACCATCATATTCATAAAAACTTGCTTTAGTTGGCCTGGGTGTGCAAGCACTTTTGGTAAATTCGGATATAACTCCTTTTTTATCTCAATATTATAAAAAATTGCCTGTTTCTCTAAAAAGAATAAGCTATCTAAAACTGCTTTATTTATATCTACAACTTCCCTATTTGGGCCTATCTCTCGGGCAAATTCCAAAAGGCTTTTTACTATCTCTTTACATCTCGTTGTCTCTTGAACAATCCTTTTTAAGTCATCCTTTCTTGGGTCAGAATCATCCATATCCTCCATCATAAGAGTTGCATAAATCAATATCCCACCAAGAGGATTATTAATCTCATGAGCTACACCCGCAGCTAACTTACCAATTGAAGCCATCTTCTCTGCCTGAAGCAACTGGAGCTGAGTCTCTTTAAGTTTTTCCTCTGTTTTTATCCTCTCCCTTAAATCAGTAAAGATCCCAACACTCGCTACTTCCTTACCATTTTCATATACAATAGCTGCAGAAAGATTTCCATGAATAATTTCACCATTTTTATTTATGTTTCTAATCATAACAGAATTCAATTTCCCGACTCCACCATAAGCAGGGCTTCGCAACATACTCATGATCATCCTTGCCTGTTTTGAACCTTCAGGATATATCTGTTTGATATTCATTTTGCCGATAACTTCCTCTGCCTTATAGCCAAGAAGTTTTTCTGCTCCTTTATTGAATATAAGTATATTCCCCTTCATATCTGTTGCAATTATGGCATCAACAGAGGAATCTATTAGTTTCATCAAGAAATCACGAGCCTTTCTCAGCTCATTCTCCATCCTTTTTTGTTCTGAGATATCCGTTAAATAAACATAGGTTTTGCCTCTTCCTTGTTGAGTAGATTCAGTAGCAATACATAGATAAGTATCTAAATACTTCCCACTTCTTTGTTTTATCCTCGTAACTGTACAAAGCTTATTTTGATATTTTTCTCTATTTCCCTCGAGATCTTTTAAAAAAAGTTCTCCTACCTCAGGAAAAACCTTACGAAAATCCATTCCAAGCAATTCACCAGCAGGGATTCCAGTTAATACAGAAGCCATTTGATTTGCATATTCGACTTTATAGTCCTCATTAAATACAAATATCCCATCATTTCCCATCTCCGCTATGGATTTAAAGGTATCTACAGAGATGGTTTCCATATCCCTTACCTTATCCTTGGAAAATTTTTTTTCCTGCTGGCAAAAGCATCTTTAAGATCTCACAAAGCTGAAGAGTCCAAAATCTGAGGAATTCTTGTTTCCCATCCTATAGGAATGATCAATACCCCTTGACAGAATTCTTTCAATCCCTTGATAAGTTCAGAAGCTATTTCAACTGAAACTTTCATTTTGTCAGGTGACTGAATTATTCTATTAATAGTACTATCTGGAACTTTGACCCCTTCCATATGTTTATTTATGTATCTTGCCATACCAGCAGATTTCAAAATAATAACGGAGGCAATAACCGGAACTGTAAAGTGTGAAATCTTCTTTTTAAATTCAGAAAAAGCTGTAAGATCAAACACTGGAGTAGTAATAAAATAATCAACTCCTTTTCGAACTTTTTCTTCCATTTCCATTATTTCTAAATCCAGAACATGTTCTTTTACACCAGCATTTACTATCGTTCCTGAACAAAATTGAGGAGCTCCAACAAGGTCAGCGCCAGCTTGATCATATCCTTCTTGAAGCCTTTTTATTATATCTAAAAGATCCATCAACTGAAGATCATAAACAGCTTTTGCCTCATAATGATCCCCAATTGAAGGATCACCCCCTTTTATTGCAAATAAATTAGTTAATCCAAGTGCATAAGCACCCAAAAGATCCCCCTGTATTGCCAAACGGTTTTTATGAGCACTTGAAATCTGGAAGATCGGGGTAACACCCTTTTCAAGCAAGAGGCGAGAAGCACAAATTGAGCTCATTCTCATAATAGAACCAGACATATCTGTAACAAGAATAGCATCTACCCTACCTTTTAAAATAAGAGCATTTTCTAAAAATTCCTTTGTATCTACACC
>Ga0164318_10008345_pt1 | contig 10056 bp, 9 predicted proteins | sample GuaBasSedimGuay9_FD_113734 | JGI IMG/M metagenome (GOLD analysis project Ga0164318, IMG submission 113734) | Subseafloor sediment microbial communities from Guaymas Basin, Gulf of California, Mexico - Guay9, Core 4571-4, 0-3 cm | ecosystem: Environmental > Aquatic > Marine > Hydrothermal vents >...
AACAAAAAAATTATATCTAATTATTTGTATCATATACCTAATTTTGAAACATAAATAATAAATACTAAAACTCGCTTTAATTCTATAACTTTCATATCAGGTGATTGTATTGGCAGTTCATGACTACATATTCAAAGTTGTATTAATTGGAGATGGTGCAGTAGGTAAGACAAGTCTTCGTCTTCAGTATATGGGAAAAGGTTTCTCTGCTACTTATTTAATGACAATTGGAGCTGATTTTGCTGTTGCTCCTGTTACTATAAACTATGATAATCACAACTACTCATGCAAGCTTCAGATATGGGACCTTGCTGGACAACCGAGGTTCAAAGAAGTTAGAAGTCTTTTCTATCAAGGCGCGTATGGCGCTCTTGCAGTATATGATAAAACACGTTATGACACATATGAACATGTGATTGACTGGGTTAATGAAGTTATAAAGAACCGTGGAAAAATACCTATGGTGTTGCTCGGTAATAAAAAAGATATCTGTGATGATCAGGCAGGGATGATCACATGCATAGGCTATGATGAAGGTGTTAGGCTGGCAAAAAAGCTGAGCGAAATGCTTGGGTTTGAGATACCATTTTATGAAACAAGTGCAAAAACTGGAGAAAATGTAAATGAGGCCTTTACCGTATTGACTCAAGCAATGGTGGCAAATGCGCTCAAGAAGAAGTAAGTTTCTCGCTATTTTTTAAAAACATAGCATAAAATCTGTCAAGAATATATTAATAACGTAAATTAAATAAAAAGTCTTATATCATATTTCGCATATTTTTAAAAATATAAAAGACTTCTCTTATATGATTTATAATTGTATAATAACCATTATTGTGAGAGATGAGTGATGATATCTTATAAAAATGCACGGAGTATTGTCTCAACTTTAGATTCTATATTCAGAATTATAACGCTTGATGAAATATCACAGACTAGTATAAGGGAACTTAAAGAAATATTCAGAAAGTTTAGTGAAATAAATGACGAGCTGGAAAAAACTACAAGTTTGAATGTGTTTAAGAAGCGGTCATTAAAGAAAAAATATGATGAAACTGCTATTGAATTTGAAAAGTTTGCAGAAAAAGCGGTGGAAAAGATTCTTGAGCACTTTAAGTTGAGCTTCTCTGAATTATCAATGTTATATGAAAATGCAAATGAAAAAATTGGTTTAAACTTGGAGTTCAAATCACCTGTACTTGAATTACCTCCAGGGGATATTCTTTCTCATGTGAATTTTTTACAAGAAATTGCAACTAGGTATTCTAAAGATAGTAAGAAATTAAAAGAAGCCGTAGTAAACACTGTTAGATCATTGTGGGAGTCTAATAACTTAAAATATAAGACTTACAAGCGTTTTATATCGCTTGATGTAGATCAAATCCCTATATCTTCACAAGATACTTTTCCAAATAAGCCTATCCCTGACTTAATTAATTTATACACGCAGTTACGTAAGGAAGAGGAATTTCTTGATCATCTAAAGACAAGAGTGAGAGAATCGTATTATTCCATTCTCTTATCGAGATTAAACAATATTGAGGCATATCTGGAAGCAATAAAGACAGAGGGTGTTGCAATACCATCATTCATTTATGCAAAACTAACATCTCTTCGACGTGATATGACAGAGAAAACAGATATATCCTCTATGCAAAGTTTCGAGAAAGAGATCAGCGAATTAGAAGATCTTATCAGAGATAAAATAAGACGCGAAATTCTTCAAATACGACATGCTATTAGAGATATTACTGAGGGAATACCTAATATTCCCTCGCCACCCCAAATTACTGGAGAATCCCTTGATAAACTTATAGAAACACTCCAAGAAACGAAGGCATGGAAAAATGAAGTTTTCAATGCATTGTTCTCCAGCATAAAAGAAACATTACAAGATTTAGAATCCTCTTACGATAAGCTTATGCCTCCACTTAGAACAGAAGTTGAGGGTGCAATTTACAATTTTCGTGACACATTAGCGCAGCTATCAAAGATAGAAGACGCTGCATTCATGTATAAAAAAATAACTAAATTGTTAGCACAGTGGAAAGCAGCACTTGTTAAAGAATTGGTTTCAAGTTACGATGGGTATCAACGCACTTTGAAACTTGTAAGGGAGGTACTCACTCATGTGCCTACTTTTCTACAAATAGAGCTTCCAGAGAATCCACAAGAAAAGAAATTCTCAGAGCTAGTGATGTTGCTCTCTTCCATTAGAGAGAAAACTGAAAAGCGTGATAAAATATTTCGTGATGCACTTATTAATGAATTAAATAGATGGAAAGAGCAGCTAATGGATATACCTTCTCCTTATGATCAATATTTCATTCCATTACAAAATCAAATTACTGAAATAGTGAGTAAGATAACCACAATGACTAAGACAGAAGAAGCAAGATTGTTGTATTTGAGAACTACATCGGAACTTCAACGTAATTTAGAAAAAGTGTTTGATGAACTTAAAGAGAGACTTCTATTAAAAACACGACTGGCCCTAGCAAAGATACCAAATCCACCAGATATTTCAAAACAGATGGACAAATTAAACAGTTTTACCTTGACCTCTAACTTTGCTGAAACAATAAAACAGTTAATAACATTTTATGAAAATTCAATTGTTTCCGCACTAAAAAAAGCTCTAATTGAAAATATTTCTGGGTATATAGATGCTATTTCAAAATTAGAACCATTTGGAGTTACACTAGAAACGCAGAAAAAACAACTCGAAACATTATTATCACAACTTGAACATACTAGTGATTTAGAGGTTATTGGAGAAATTGGTCGCCAGTTTCGTGCCACTATCTCTAGTAGTAATGTGGTGAATCCAGTTAAGCAATGGATTAATGTAATGACATCCCAGATGGGGCGTGCACTTGAGGGCATCACACCAAGTGTTGGTGAGATCGATTCTATCATAAGCCTTATAAGTGAAGGAAAATCGATAGACTTAACGAGCCCATCTCAAACCATAATGTACATAAATAAAGTCATAAAAGTGTGGGAAGTTGTCCGAAGTTATATCATTAAATTAGAAGAACTTGAATATAAAAAATTCTTAGAATCGCTAAATAAGGTGCCCAATTATGATCTAGTAATGAGAGTATATGAGCGTAATAAAGAAGATTTTAGTGAAAAAGTATATCCTCTCTTAGCACTTGAATCGCTGAGAAAGAAGTTTCGTGAAACAGAGACACCAGATATAGTTAATCTCCTCTTTGAAATACGCCGTCTTGAAAGAGGATGGTTCGAAAAATTACAAGAAATCATAAGCTGGCATAAAGTAGTTAGAGTGCTTATGGCTGGTTTCGATTATTCTTTAAGTCCCTCTGAGAAAAAGTCAAAACTTAAAGAAATTAAGAAGAAAATACAAGCAACATATTCAAAGCCAGATATTGTAGCTTACCTTAATTGGTTAGTAGAAATAATGGCAGGCATGTAGTATAAATAAAAGAAAGTTTGGGAATGGAATGGTGATAAATATGTCCTCAGGAATGGCTGATGTATTCGCGATTGGAATTGGTGAATGTGGTAGTAATTTGCTAGCCAGTTACATACAAGAACGTCGACAGACAGGAGTAATTCCTCGCCTTCGTGGATATCTTATAATGAATACTGATAGCACAGATATTGCAAAAGCTCGTGAGAAATATGGAATTCCTAAAGATAACACGCTTGTTTATGGTGAAACTGGTTTTGGTGTTGGTGGAAAATTTGTCGAAGGTTATAATGCTGTAGTTAATTCAAAAGCTACAATTTTGGCTCAGTTAAAAGAGCTAGGCTATGAAGGCGTTAGTGGATTTATTATATTCACATCACTTGGTGGTGGTACTGGTAGTGGGGGGACTCCTGCTTTAATTAAGTTACTTCGTGAAAGATTCATTAAAGAGGAGCAAAGACGCATTTTTATTTACGTTGTTGGTGTATTGCCTTTTAAAGGCCAAAGCTCAGAGGCTCTTAACGCAGTATGGTCTCTTTCACGTTTAGTAAAGGCCCAGATAGAGGAGGAAGGTGCCGATTTAATTTTATTATTGAGCAACAGGACTATGCTTGATAGATTGATACAGTGGAAGCGTGGTGTGTTTACAGATATACTTGCTAGTAAACTTGGGATGTCCATTACTGCATTACAACCGGAGTCTGTCCTTGTTCCATCCACTTTAGATAATCCAGATAAGCAAGCTAAAGAAATTGAACAAACTTTCGTAGACATTATAAATCCATTTGCAGTTAGGGTTGTTGAGCATATGCTTAAACCAGCAGTATATGAGATTGGCAAAGAAGTATTTCCAACAACAGACTTAGCCGACTATGCTAGAAAACTAGACCCCATTGTAGTTCCTGCGCTATATGAAGATGTTGCGTTCTTACCTGAGGCTGGCAACATATCAGAGCAAATAAAGATGATTGTAAAACATACAATAGAAGAACTTAGCTTAGTGCGTGTAAATAAAAATCCACAAGCTTCAAGTGCATTTTATGTATTCTCTGGGCCAAAAAGACTCGTGAAAATAGATTATGACCCTTATGTAAAAGAGGCATTGTCAGTATACCTAGCAGAAGGAGCTGCAGTAACCCCCACTATTGTAAACTATGCAGATGATTCTGTTGAATTGAACTTTCTTGCATTACTAGGGTTACCAAAACTAGACGAACTTCGTGATATAATATCCGAAGCTTCACAGTTGATAAAGCTCCACAGTGGTAGTCCCTTGAAAGAAAAATGGTTTGAAAGGTCTAAAGGTGTTCCAAAAGCAAAGTTAATAGAAGCAGTACATGACCTACAATCTCTTTTAGGTGTATAAGATGGAAATTGATAACACCTCTGAGTCTTGGTTGCTTCCTTTACTGCTTGCCATCTTTGATATTATTGATTATACTCTATCGAAAAGTAGATCAGTGGGCGAACTCTCGCAAAATACATCTGAATTAACTCGAATAATATCATCGATAACAAAGGCCATTGAACATCTTGAGACCACTCAAGCAACTCTTCCGCAAAAGGACCAAGAATTAGTTAATGAATTGCTTGCACGTATGCGTGATTTAAGAAATAAATTTATGCCAACTACTACACAAGTTCTTCCTGTAAAGCAATATACTTCAAGAACTACAGATCCATGGGGCATCTTAGAAACTACTTGGCGATTAATTATGGATTATGCGCCTACAGAGGATGTGCTAATACCAACGCTTTGCTATGAAGTAAGTAAACAATTGCATGAAGCGTCATTACCATCAGAAGCTATTAGGATACCTAGCATGACCTTGAGAAAAATAATAGTTAAACTATTACGAGAAGCACCATACTCGCAGTTATTACAAAACGTCAAAGTAAAAGGCTCAACGGATGACTTAACTCTTACAGATGAGGAAAAAGCGGCAATATCAAAGATTGTAAACTCTTATCTCACCCGTTTTAAAAGCCAACCAAATGTTGACAGCTATTCACCTCTAATTTTGGAAGAGTCAAAGATGTTTCTCGAGTCATTCAATTGGGGAGGACTTACTGTAGAAAAGAGAATTCTTCAGCTCTTTTATAATTATGCACAGCAAATATATAGCAAAGCATTGTCAGAGAAGGATCCATTAATTCGCATGATCTATGCTGAAACAACTAAATTGATTACGCGTCTAAGTAATGCGTTCATAAAACTAGAGCGTGTTAAAGAAAGGCTTCAAAAAATGAAGCCATGAAATTATTTCTTTTTCTCTAATGCATCTTCAAGGTCCCATAGTCTATTCCTGATACGTTTTTGTGTTGCCTTTGGAAGTTCATCTAAAAGGCTATCAACTCGACCAAGGTACTCTTTAGCAAGTTCCGGCATACCTGCATTTGCATAATTTTCAGCAGCATCTAAGAAGCTCTCACAAGCCTTTGGATATTTTTCTAATGCCTCGTAAATTTCTCCATATGCCACCATAACGTCCCCTATTGTGGCTGGATCACCTTTTTTAATTGCTAGCTCTTTTGCTTTTTTGAGATATGTTATTGCATCTTTTTCCTCTTCTGCATCCACAGCCATATTTGCCATATCTATGTATACACTAATCATAGCATCAACATTGCCAACTTTTTTGTACGCATTTAATGTTTCCTTGAATGTTGCTAATGCTTTGTCGTAATCTCCTAATGCAGAGTATATCAATGCTTTCACGTAAATAGCATCAGCGTAACCATCAGCGCTCCCCACATCTTTGAATAGTGCTTCTGCCTCACTGATATATTTTAATGCCTCGTCGTATTTTCCTAGATTGTAGAGTGCAAGTGCTAGATTATACATCGAATTCGCCAAATCATTCTTTATGTTCAGGTTTTTATAATGCTTATAAGCTTCTTTGAATAATTTCTCTGCATCTTCATAATTCTCTAGGTTGACTAATAAAGTGCCGAATTCTAGGCAAACATCAGCATAAACCTTTGTATTGCCACTATTGTTAGCTAGCTCTAAGCTCTTTTCATACATTTTTATTGCATCATCAATTTTGTCTTGTTCTAAAAGATTTCTTGCATTATTGATGTATTCTTCAACACTCATGGTAGTTCCCTCAACACTACTTTCTTAATCAACCAACCAGCTTTTAAGGGTTTCTAAATTCCCAATTGAATCTCTTGTAATATTCTTAATCTCAATGAATTTGCCATTCGTTTCTTCGACTAATTCAAATAGTCCTCGCTTATCAATAGTGTTAACATTGTTGTTAATAAAAATGACTGAAATTTTTGTATCAATCGTATCTATAACAGAAAAAGGTGATACACCTATGTTCCAAAAGCTATCTGTGATTATCAATAACTTCTTGTTTTTCCTTCGAGCAAGAATTTCACCGATTTTCTTTAATCCTAAGCTCAGATTTGTACCTGCAGATGCCGCACGAGATATTCTATAGAATATCAATGATAATGCTTTTAGTTCTGGTATCGATGCTTTCTTTAACTTAAACCAATACGTGTTTTTATTTTGATTTTTTATTACACTAGCATCTGAGTTATACCAGCCAATTGCCACATCATCAACAAAAGTTCTTAATTCTTCTTTTAATGCATGGGCTAATATGTTTTCAGCATCACACCTTGTTATCACATTATGATTCTTAATTTCATCTAAATAAATTAAAAACTTCTCATTGTTCGTATCAGGTGATATTGAAAAATAATCTACAATATCATTACCATTAAAGTTCACATCTTTTGTCATCATACTTTTTGAAATATCCAATAGAATTCCAAGTGAAGTCATTCCTTTGCCTCCTTCAATAATATCTTTCTTACTATTGTATCATTCAGTTTTTGTTTTATCTCCGTATATGTGTCTTCACAGTTCTTGTAGTTCATTCTGGAAAAGCCCCATAGTGTCGCTAGATCATCTAAATAGCTTGTACTTTCATCATAGCAGTCACTTCCTATGCAAATAGGTATAAGATATATCTTATTCTTTAACGTTAAATTATCAATAACTTCGAATGGGTTTTTTCCAGCTCTAGATTTCCCATCAGTAAAAACAAATACTACTACTGGTGGCTCAATTTTATCCTGCTCGATTATAGTGGCCAGACGCTCTAGAGCATCTCCTAGGCTACCTATCCCCGATGCAGATGTCATATGAACATAAGCAAACCTCAAAAAGTTTCCTCTGAGTTTAGTCCAATTTACAGGCGTAAGTGTTATGTACCGTAACCTATCGTATGTTGCTTCATTCATTACAACAAAATCAAAAATTTCCTTGCCATATGTTATTATAGTTGCTTTTGGGAATAAATTTATATTCTGTTTTGAAATATCATCAAGCAGTCTTATTACAGTTAGAAAAGCGGCATTTACTCTCGGAAATCTATTCTCATTCAAGTATGGTACTACTTGGTTTTCTATCTCTAATGACCCAAAAGTTATTTTTGAAAGCGCATCACTATCAAGGCCTATTTCAGCATCACTTGTTGTCATAGATGCTGACTTATCAATTAAAAATGCTAGATTAAATGAGTATGTTAGCTTTTCTTTGGCAAATATAAATTTGCTGAATTCTTCAGAAATGGAAAATATGGCGTTTTTTTCACCCATAACGGATACTTTTAGGAATAATGTGTCATTTGAGTTTAGTGGATATTTATAAACAGCTTTAGCAGGTGTTATTAGTCCATAAAGTATTTCCTCTAATTTTGAGAAGTCCACACTTGCACTGCTACTACTAACATACACTTTTACGTTAATCTGCTTTGCAGGGCTGATTTCTTTGTTTACTTGTTTTAAAGTATATTTTATTTTCTGAGACAGCCCTAAGAAATCTATTGTCTTATCAGAAGCCTTGTATTCTTCATCACTCATTTTATCAACTAAGATTCGCAGAAAGCCTTTACTTTCTGCATTCTCGAAAATCTCTACAACATCACCGGTATGCACTCCAATACTGCTTGCTATATTCTTTGAAATGCCTAAATATCCAAAAGGCACATTTTCATCGACTTTTAACTTTATCTGAAAGTTGTCGTCCATTTTTATCAACTTCACTTAGTAATTCGGGTTATCAATAACAGTAGGTTTGCCGTTCCTTTCAACAACAATTTTTGCAAAACCTTTCTCTTTGATAACACCATAGTTATGACCAGCATCGGATGGGTAAATGGCTAAAAACACAAGAGGTTCTTTTCCCGTATTTATGCTTCTATGAGCAAACCTTGGAGGAACATACACTATGATTTGTGGTTTTATGTCGACATCAAAACACATGCCTTTTTCATCTTGCATCATAAGCTTGCCCACACCACTGATTCCTATGTATACTTCTGCAGTATCGATTTTTTCATGAAAATGCCCTTTGGTCATATAGTATTCGTCACCGATTTTTCCTGGATTTATTATAGTTGTCGCAAAAGAAAGATTACCAGGAGTTTCATCATTTTCAACTGCGTATACTTCGTAAATTACTGGATCGTCGTTCTTTAAAATCTCTTCAACAGCTTTCTGATTGTAATACATTTCTTTCATGTCACTAAGCTTTCTGACTGTAATTTTATTTGCATTCTTGATTTTTCCATCGTTTAACAATTCAAATGCTACTTTAGAAAAATCAACGCGATTCATATAGCTTCACCTAATACAAGACTTTTTAACCATCATAACACACATATATACACACGTGAACTACCCCACCCTTATGGGCAAGGTTTCGTGAGGAGTTTGCTTCCCAAACAAAAGCATTATCCTCACAGGCCTGTTTACGAGGCCACTACTGAGTACTCGTCTTATGACGGGTTCCCCAGCTACCTTTCTTAAGATGTTCAGAGCACTATTTACATCAGCATTCAGAACTCTATGATGTAGTTCATTGCTTGATTCATGAAGTTGTTCACTACGTTTTTATGCTTCTTCAACAGCCAAGCCATCTTCTTACCCATCTTTATGCCTTGTTTGCTATACACCGACTGTAACTTAGCTTTTTTTTGCATTCTACTAGTGGTTGAAAGATTGACTATGATTGATGATATATGATGGATCTGTTGCATATGCTTACATAAAAAATAGTTGTATAAAGTTTAAAGTTTTCGCATTCGATACATTATTGAGGGTTTATCTATGACCATTAATTATTGTCCAAAATGTGGGAGTTCAATACCTGAAGGGAGTGTATATTGCCCCTATTGTGGTTATAAGCTTTCATTGCCACAAAAAGTATTATCTACATTTGATTACCCACAACCAACTACTACCCCTACGAACATTGCTTATGTTAGGGCTGTTTCATAAATAGTAACTTGTGAAACATTTAAATACTTTTAGCACTAATTTCTTTCGGGTGAGAGCGGTGAAGCTTTACCGAACTGGTGAAGCCGCAAAGAAACTCGGAGTTTCCAAGATGACAGTCCTCCGTTGGATTAAAGCGGGCAAACTCAAAGCCCACAGGATTGGCAAAGAGTACCGAGTTCCAGAAAGCGAGATCAAAAGACTACTCGGAGGCAAAACTCTTGATAAAGTCGTCATTTATGCCAGAGTTTCGAGCCGAGACCAGAAAGAAGACTTAGAAAGACAGATTGAATACCTTAAGAGCTACTGCTCCTCCA
>Ga0164318_10008346_pt1 | contig 10056 bp, 8 predicted proteins | sample GuaBasSedimGuay9_FD_113734 | JGI IMG/M metagenome (GOLD analysis project Ga0164318, IMG submission 113734) | Subseafloor sediment microbial communities from Guaymas Basin, Gulf of California, Mexico - Guay9, Core 4571-4, 0-3 cm | ecosystem: Environmental > Aquatic > Marine > Hydrothermal vents >...
AACTGGGCGCCTATGATTATCTGTTAAAACCGGTAAAGATGAAAGAGATGGTAGTTACTATACAAAAGGCACTTTCTTATCGTACTCTGGTAACAGAAAATATTCGACTAAAGCGGGAATTAGAGGGTATTTACAATTTCAAAAATGTGGTTTGCGCCAGCCCACAGATGCAAAAAATTATGGAATTAGTCAGACAGGTGGCTGACAGTAAGGCTACCGTGTTAATTCAGGGAGAGACAGGAACCGGAAAAGAGTTGATTGCAACGATGATTCATCTGTCCAGCAATCGTGCTTCCAGGTCTTTTATTCCGATAAACTGTTCAGCAATTCCTGAAAATTTAATTGAAAGCGAATTCTTTGGTCACGAAAAGGGCGCTTTCACTTCAGCAGTAGCTCAAAAAAAAGGAAAGTTTGAGCTTGCCCACGGTGGCACACTTTTTCTCGATGAGATTTCTGAAATGCCCATCTCGCTTCAACCTAAGCTGCTAAGAGCGCTTGAAGATCAAAGTTTCACCAGGGTTGGCGGTGTTGTTCCTATTCAGGTCGATGTGCGGATTATTGCAGCCAGCAATCGAGACTTAAAAAATGATGTGGAGTCAGGACATTTTCGGAAAGACCTGTACTACCGCTTAAAAGTAATTTCAATAATGCTGCCACCTTTAAGAGAACGTCGGGAAGACATAGCTCCATTAATTAGTTTCTTTCTCAGAAAACATGCGAGTGACGCCCATGGAAAAATAAGCGGCATATCTTCCGGGGCACTGTCGATACTGGAAAATTACAACTGGCCCGGGAACGTAAGGGAGTTAGAAAATGTTATTCTAAGAGCAATGGTACTGGTAAAAGATGGAAGAATTGATATTGACCATTTGCCAGATGAATTAATGGGAATTGCTCCATTAAATATAATGAACAATGAAGGACTAAAACTGGCAAAGAAAAAAGCGAAACAGAAAGCCGCCTTGGAAATTGAAAAAAAGTTCGTAGCCAATGTCTTGAAACGTTCAGGAGGAAATATATCAAAGGCAGCCCGGGAAATCAGTATGGATCGAAGGCAGTTTCAGGCTATGATGAAACGCTGCGGAATTGGACTGAAAGACTTGAAAATGTGACAAAAAAATTAAATAATGTGCGAATAAAATATTCGCAGTCTAATTATCTGTAAAAATTGTATTTACTGATCTGCTCTAAAGTAAAGGCGATTTTTTTATTGTTATTTAGTTGTTGAAAATTGTATCAAGTAAAAAAATCCAATTTTGTAACAAATTGATTATTATTAAGATAAAGGGCATTCTACTTTTTCAAGTCGGAAGCATTTTTAATATGGTACAATTATTGTCATTATAAATGACAAAATAAGGAGTCTGGTAGGAGGTAGTAGCAAATGAACAGTAAAAAAGAAATCTTAACAAAACCTATAAGGAGGACAAAATCATGTGGACAGGATGGATTAATTTAATATTAGGTGTTTGGACTTTGATATCCGGATTAGTTTCCGGTCTTCAAGGGTCTGTCAATTATATCATTGTAGGAATTATCCTGGCGATACTCAGCTTTGCTACTGCTTCAAAAAAGTGGCAAGGAATTATCAGTGGAATCCTGGGTATCTGGCTCGTTCTTTCCGGTATTGTGGCTGGATTGCAAGGTGGAGCAAATCTCATTATTGTTGGAATTTTAATTATTATTTTTGGTATTTTACTTGGAGTTGCAAAAGGCGAAAAAGCATAATTGGTTACTGCCTCTTACCAGTTATTTTTTTAGGTCTGTGAATTAATCAAATCAGTAAGTTTAGAGATATTTCAAGGATCATCCAAGTTAAGGAGAACATTGGGCGAAATAGTGAATCGTGATGTAGGAATCAAATATTTGTATTCCCTCATGAAAATCGACAGTATCAAAATTGCTTCTTCACTTGAAAATTTTATTCGAGAATATATGGAAAACTTAGAAAGGAATGGAATAATTCTGGGGTTAAGCGGAGGGATTGATTCGGCTGTAGTGGCTGCATTATGTAAAGAAGCAGTTGGTTCGGATAAAGTTTTGGTGCTAATAATGCCTGAGAAAGACTCAAGAGGGGAACATGTTGAGGATGCTCAACTTCTGGCAAAAAATCTTGATTTAAAAGCGAAATTGCTGGATATAAGCCCAATTTTAAAAAAAATGAACGTATATCGTTTGTTTGCTCTTAACAAACTTCCACTGCCGGATAAACACAAAGAAAAGGTGGTTAAAAAAACTTATGACTATTATGAAAAACAAACCGGTGAATCTCCATTTTCCGCCAGCATATTGGGCTTTAAGGATAAGAATTTTCGGTCTCAACTACAAAATAATAACGCTTATTACAGGGCAAAACACAGAATAAGAATGGTGTTGCTTTACCTTTATGCAGAACTTGAAAATAGATTGGTTGTCGGCTGCGCTAATAAAACCGAAACTCAAATAGGTTTTTTTGTAAAACATGGCTGCGATGATGCGTCAGATATTATGCCGCTATTGAATTTATATAAAACCCAGGTAAGAGAATTGGCTCGATATCTCGAAATTCCTTCAGCGATTCAAAATAAACCACCATCTCCGGATATTATTCCGGGTATCATAGATGAAGAAGCGATTGGGATTTCTTATGACAAATTGGATATCATTTTATTGGGATTGGAAACAGGATGGAATATTTCCGAGTTAGCGAATGCGTTGGGTGTTGAAGATAAAAAAGTATTATCCGTAAAAAAAATGATTGAAAAGTCAGAGCACATGAGAAAAATTTATGTACCATAGTTTTTTTAGGAAAAATAAAATTAATGGTTTCGTAAAAATTCTGGGGAGTGTCGTTCTGCGTTATAACGAAGAATCTCTAATGCCTTTACGAACAATTTTATGGGGATCTTTTCCGCAGGAATCTCTTCGAGACACTTCGTTCAAGAATGACATATTTTCCCCTTTTTACGAGACCGTCAAAATTAAGGAGACATAAAAATGAAATCCAAATCAGATATTTTGATAACGACTTTCAACAAATTAGTTGATCAGAAGCAAGCGCGGCATTTCTTAACCAAAAAATTAGATAAATATATTTACAAGAATGTTGTGGAGAATGATACAACAAGTTTGAAAAAGGTGCAGCTTAAAAAATATGAATTTCTTTCAGCTATGCTTAGTGGCGCTGTTAAAAATATGGATAAAGGCTACATTTCAAAAAACGTGATAAACAAACTTATTGAAGTTTTGGTTAAGAATTCTTTTATGAAAGATGCCGAAGGTAGTGAGACTGAAATTGAAAAATTCAAACAAAAATACGGTGTTTTCCCGCCTTCATTCATTGTTCTATCTCCCACGCAACGATGTAATCTTAATTGTATCGGTTGTTATGCCAGCTCAACATCGCGTACTGCTGCCACCCTTCCCTACTCTGTCGTGGATAAAATAGTAAAAGAGGTTCACGATACCTTTGGCAGCAGGTTCATTACTGTAAGCGGTGGTGAGCCATTTATGTACCGCAGCGAGGGTAAAACCTTGCTGGACATTTTTGAAAAGTATAATGACATGTTTTTTCTTGTCTATACTAATGGCACGCTAATAACACCGGAAATTGCCAAACGTCTGGAAATGCTGGGAAATGCAACGCCTGCCATTTCAGTTGAAGGTTTTGAAAAAGAAACTGATGAGCGAAGAGGTAATGGCATTTTTAAAAAAGTACTCAATGGTTTTAATAATTTGCGAGAAGCAGGGGTGCCTTTTGGTACGTCAGTTACTGCCACGAGTAAAAATGTGGACCTATTGCTCACAGATGAATTTTATGATTTCTATTTTAATCAACAAGGGGCATCCTACATGTGGCAGTTTCAGTTAATGCCCATTGGCAGAGGGGAAGAAATTCTCAATTTAATGGTCAATCCGCATAAACGAGTGCAGCTTTACAGAATGTGGGAAAGAATGTTGCATGAGAAAAAATACTGCCTGGCTGACTTCTGGAACAGCGGCGTGCTTTCTAATGGATGTATTGCTTATGGAAGGAGTGGTGGATACGTTTATGTTGACTGGAATGGCAATATCATGCCCTGTGTTTTTGTCCCTTATTATGTTGACAATATTTATGATCTCTATAAGAACGGGAAAACACTTTCAGACGCACTGTTCTCTGATTTAATGAAAAATGGTCGCCAATGGCAGAAAAAATATGGTCTTGAAAATGTGGAAAAGCCAATGAACTGGCTAATGCCATGTTCCATAAGAGACCATTACGAAGTTTTCAGGAAATCAATTCTAACAGACAACGCTGAACCGGAAGATAAATCTGCAGGAGAAGCGTTAGAGTCGGATAAATATTATGAAACCCTGGTGCAATATGATAGAGATTTAGAAAAAAGAACCGGCGAAATATGGGAAAATGAATATCTGAAAACTGAACAATAATTTACTACCGGTTAATTTTAATAACACAATGTTGATCTTTTGAGGGAGGAACTAATATGGCAAAAAGCGATACATGAGTCATAGTGCGGGAATTGCTATTAATAGAGATCAACTATTGGATGCTAAAATACATAACGAATCACTTTTTGTGCGAAAGGTGATAATACAATAAAAGCTTAAAAAAAATCAAATAAAAAAAGCCTTCCGTTTTTGTGTATTAGGAAGGCTTTTTAAAAATCTAATCGGTTTACACTCTTTTTAATTAAATTATGCCAAACTGCTTTCCCAGTTTGCCGAATGTTTCCAGAACAATATCCAGTTCTTCATCTGTATGAGTTGCCATGTAGCTTGTACGTATAATTGCTTCTCCAGGAGGGACTGCAGGAGTTATTGACGGATTAGCAAAAATACCGTTATCAAAGAGAAGTTTCCAGAATCCCATACATGTGTTCTCATCGCCTATTTTGATAGGAATAATAGGAGTTTTACTTGCACCTGTATCAAATCCCAGGCTTTGAAAACCTTCTCTCATTTTTTTAGTGTTTTTCCAGAGTTTATCAATTCGTTCAGGTTCCGATTCAATTATGTCAAGGCATGCGATAACAGTTGCAACTGCAGAAGGGGGCATGCTTGCACTGAAAATAAGAGCGCGTGCATTATGTTTTATATAGTGGATAATCGCTTCATCAGCAGCAACAAAACCACCGAGGCTTGAAAAAGATTTACTGAATGTACCCATAGTTATATCAACTTTATCTTCAAGGCCGTAATGTTCCGGAGTACCTCTGCCGTGTTTACCGAGAACGCCGACTGAATGAGCATCGTCAACATAAATACGTGTGTCGTATTTTTCCGCCAGTTCAACAATTTTTGGAAGATCAACAATATCGCCTTCCATACTGAATACGCCATCAGTAACAATAATTTTGCCTTTGTCAGGACCCTGGTTAGCTTTCAGCATTCTTTCAAGATCTTCCATGTCGTTGTGCTTGTATTTTACAACCTTTCCGAATGTCAGTCTGCATCCGTCAACTATGGACGCATGATCGGCTCTGTCAGTAAATACAATATCATTTTTCCCGACAATTGTAGATATTGCTCCCTGGTTTGTCTGAAATCCGGTACTGAAACAGAGTGCTGCTTCTCTGTTCATGAACTTTGCCAAACGTTCTTCCAGTTCCTGGTGGATATCAAGAGTTCCGTTCAGAAATCTGGAACCGGTGCATCCGCTTCCGTATTTTTTTGTAGCATTAACTGCAGCTTCAATAACTTTAGGATGACCTGTAAGCCCAAGATAGTTGTTGGAACCTATCATAATCATTTTTTTGCCGTTGATCATAACTTCAGAGCCTGGTCCCGATTCAATAGGCTGAAAATAGGGATAATATCCTGCTTCCATTGCTTCTTTTGCTCTTGTAAAATTATAACACTTGGAAAAAATATCCACAATCTGCTCCTTATAGTTAGTTAAAACAATTTATCTATAACCGCCTTCTGACAAAATAATCCCTCTCCTCTTTCTAATAACAGAGTAAATCTGTTTTGATTTGGTTTCGAGAAGGCTGGTTGATATCAGTGTTAAAAATATAAACATTGTTGGCAACTTTGTCAACAAAAACATAGAACCTGCTGTTAATATTTTTTCTTCAGATATTTTTGCTGAAATAGTACGTTTAGCCTTATTATATAAAATTAACAGGCATCAGAGATAAATTTGCAGAAGCCTGCTTTATTTACGGATGTTATTGCGGATTATTTTAATTGCTCATCAAATTTTAAAAATGGTAGAAATATTATAAGAAAAAGCGGACATGTGCCTTAAAAAGGAATTAATGTAATTTGCTTTTTTGCCGGTCTAATTAAATAAGTTTCAATGATTTTCATGGATTTTAAATCTTTTTTTTTGTATATTTGTTTTGCAATAAACAGTTAATATGAACAACGAATACGGGAGCCCGGTTAATGACTCAGATGAGCGAAGCAAGAAAAGGGAATATTACTCCGGAAATGGAATTTATTGCCAAAGAGGAGCATATTAAAATTGACCTTCTTCTTGAAAGAATGTCAAAGGGTGAAATCATAATACCAAAAAATATTAAACATAATATCAGCCCCGTTGGAATAGGTACAGGACTTAAGACAAAGGTAAATGCAAATATAGGTACTTCAACGGATTATTTTGATATTGAGAAAGAGATAGAGAAAGCAAAAGCTGCTGTTCAGGCAGGCGCACATGTAATTATGGATCTTTCAACAGGCGGTAATATACAGGAAAACAGAAGAAGAATTATGGAACAGGTAAAAGTTGTAATAGGAACTGTTCCGATTTATGAGGCTGCAATTGAAGCTATCGAATCCAAGGGCGCGCTTATTAAAATGACATCCGATGACTTGTTCGGAGTGCTGGAAAGCCAGGCAGAAGAAGGGGTTGATTTTTTTACAGTGCACTGTGGTTTGACACGTGCTGCGTTTGAAAGATTAAGAAATCAGGGCAGAGTAATGGATATTGTAAGCAGGGGAGGCTCTTTTCTCACAACATGGATGGTGGCAAACGAAAAAGAAAATCCGCTTTATGAAGAGTTTGACAGGCTGCTTGAAATATGCAGAAAATATGATGTTACTCTCAGCCTTGGAGACGGTTTAAGACCGGGAGCTATTGCAGATGCAACAGACAGAGCACAGATAGAAGAATTGATTACTCTCGGGGAACTTACAAAAAGAGCGTGGGAACAGGACGTTCAGGTTATGATTGAAGGTCCAGGACATGTTCCTTTAAATCAGATAAAGACCAATATCCAATTGGAAAAAATGTTGTGTAACAATGCTCCGTTTTATGTTTTGGGCCCACTTGTCACAGATATTGCACCCGGATATGATCACATTACTTCTGCAATAGGAGGAGCAATAGCAGCAGAAGCAGGCGCAGATTTCTTATGTTATGTTACTGCAGGTGAACATCTCCGGCTACCTGATGTTAATGAAGTAAGAGAGGGAGTTATTGCAGCAAGAATTGCTGCTCATGCAGCTGACATTGCAAAGGGATTACCCGGAGCAATGGAATGGGATAATAAAATGTCTCAGGCAAGGAAGAATCTTGACTGGGATCAGCAGATAAAAATATCAATAGACCCTGAAAAAGCTGCAAGACTCAGAGAAGAAGGAAGACCGGAGCAGAACGATGTCTGCTCAATGTGCGGTGAGTACTGTGCAGTCAGGCTGGTTAATGACATTCTGAATAAAAAATAGATTTTTAAGGATATTGTAAATGGAACGAGTTGAGTTTAAAATATTTGTATATCCGGATCCGATTTTGAGATTAACTGCAGAAGAAGTTCGGAATATTGAAGATGATTTTGATAAATATCTGGATCAAATGGTTGAGTTTATGTATGAGGCGGACGGAATAGGACTTGCCGCTCCTCAGATCGGAGATTCAAGAAGATATTTTGTGCTGGATGTGGGGGATGGCCCTGTTAAGGTTATTAACCCTCAAATAATTGAAAGCAGTGCAGATCTGGAAACAGAAGAAGAAGGATGTTTGAGTCTTCCGGGAATTCACGTAAAGGTAAAAAGGCCGATAAAAATCAGAACAAAGTATTTTAATGCAAAAAACGATCCCATAGAAAAAGAATTCGAAGGCCTTGCTGCGAGAGCATTTATGCACGAGTTTGACCATATAAACGGGATCTTGATAATTGATCATGCTTCAACTACCCAAAGAGCCCTTTTAAGATCAAAATTGAAAAAATTTGAAAAGCAGTTTTAATTTTTTGCCTTCGGAGAATTAGTGCAAAAAGAGAAAGGACATCTTACAAAAGGCCTGTTACAGGGAATTCCGGTTTCAGAAGGAATTGCCATAGGTAAAGTATGGCTACTTAAAAGTACTTGGGATGAAGTACGCGAATATAGTATTTCAATATCAGGTATTGAAAAAGAACTTGAACGCTACAGAAATGCATGCGCTGATGTGGAAAAACAGCTTATTGAATGCCAGAAAAGAGTTAAAAATGAAATTGGCGATGACGAAGCTGAAATTTTTGATGCGCATCTTGCAATATTGAGGGATCCTGTAATAACCGAAGATGTCCCTGCCAGAATAGCTGAAAAAAAGATTAATGCGGAATCTGTTTTAAAGCAAAGCATTGAAAAATTTACAAGAAAATTCAACTCCCTGGAAAATGAATTCTTCCGCAGCAGAATTGATGATATAAGAGATGTAGGCGAGAGAATTTTAAGGACTCTTTTAAGAAACGACAAAGAGAAACTTGATATTTTTAAGGATGCAGTACTGGTTTCTCACACACTTTCACCCTCTGATACTGCAAGAGTTTCAAATAAAAATATACTTGGATTTGTAACGGAAATAGGAGGAGCAACTTCTCATGCCTCAATTTTGGCAAGGTCTTTGGGACTTCCCGCTGTTGTAGGTGTTGACAAAATTACACGTAAAGCTTCAACAGGTGATACCATTATTGTTGACGGGAATTCGGGAATTGTATTTTTAAATCCTCACGAAAGAGTTTTAAAAGGATACAGAAAGAGGAAGAAACAGTTTGATATATACTGGCAGAGGCTTTCAAAGGATATAGAGCTCCCTTCAAAAACTGCTGACAATGAATATGTAAAGCTTCAGGCGAATATATCCATGACAGCAGACTTAAGCCTTGCAGTGCGTTACAGGGCAGAAGGAATCGGCCTTTTCAGAACAGAGCTTCCGTTTCTGATTGCAGGCAGGCTCCTTGACGAGGAAGAACAGTTTACTATTTACAAAACCATTGTTGATGCAATGAAGGGGCAGGATGTTACAATCAGGACATTAGATCTTGGTGGGGATAAATTTTTGCCGTTTCAAAGCGTGGAAAAAGAGATTAATCCGTTTATGGGATGGCGTTCTATCAGAATTTCTTTACAGGAGCAGGATGTTTTTAAGGTTCAGCTTCGCGCAATATTAAGAGCAAGCCACTTCGGAAATGTAAAAATTTTGTTTCCTATGATCTCCAGTTTTGAAGAGACCGAAGAAGCAATCAGCATACTTGCAGAAGTTCAGGAAGAACTTGAAAAAAGCGGAATACCTTTTAACAAAAACATTAAAAAAGGTATAATGATTGAAGTGCCAAGCGCTGCAATAATGGTTGAAAAATTTCTCGACCATTTTGATTTTATAAGTATAGGGACGAATGATCTGATTCAATACACACTTGCAGTTGACAGAAATAATGAAAAAGTTGCCCAGTTTTATCAGCCGTTGAACCCTTCTGTACTTTACCTTGTAGAACAGTCAATCCGAAAAGCAAGGGAAAAAGGAAAAGAAGTATCTGTATGCGGCGAGATGGCGGGAAATCCTCTGTACACGCCAATGCTTATAGGATTCGGTCTTCGTCAGTTCAGTATGAGCCCTTTAATGCTGCCTGAAGTAAAAGAGAGGATAATATATCTGAAAGTTGAAGAGTGTGAGGACCTTGCACGTCAGATTAGTGATTTTCACACAGTAGGAGAGATTGAGAAGGCACTCTGGGATTTTAATAAGGAGATAAACAGAAGACAGAAAATTCCTTTTATGGATAAATACGGGCTGGATTTTGATAAAGAGTAGATAGTTTTGGAGCTATACTGTTTAAATAACCGGACAGTGCCGAATTTGCA
>Ga0164318_10008347_pt1 | contig 10054 bp, 10 predicted proteins | sample GuaBasSedimGuay9_FD_113734 | JGI IMG/M metagenome (GOLD analysis project Ga0164318, IMG submission 113734) | Subseafloor sediment microbial communities from Guaymas Basin, Gulf of California, Mexico - Guay9, Core 4571-4, 0-3 cm | ecosystem: Environmental > Aquatic > Marine > Hydrothermal vents...
ATTAGCGAATCGGTAGGAGGCACTATGGGGGAAAAAAAGAACAGTAACCCCAACAAATATTACACCCAGGATAATTTTGGGTAGTAAATTTTGTCCATTATCGGATTTTTTCTCATCCCCACCGTCAAAATGTTGACGAAATTTTGACAAGAGGTTGTTAATAGAGCTCAACTTACACTCCTAATTAGCCGTTTTGGTTTCGGAAGAGGATTCATTTTGATTTGGAGAAATATTTTGACTTTTGTCGTCATACAGATCATAAGCTTTAATAATCTCACGTACTAACCGATGCCGTACTACATCCCTGTCGTCTAAGTAGACAAAATCGATTCCCTCAATGCCCTGTAAAACACTTTGAATTTGGATTAACCCTGATTTTCGTTTATCAGGGATGTCGACCTGGGTAATATCTCCGGTAATAATTGCCTTGGAACTAACCCCAAGCCGGGTCAAAAACATTTTCATTTGCAATGCAGAGGTATTTTGAGCTTCGTCCAAGATGACAAACGCATTGTTTAGTGTGCGTCCCCGCATATATGCCAGTGGAGCGATTTCGATTTCGCCCCTTTCCAGCATTCTGCGCAATTTATCTGTTGGCATCATGTCGTACAACGCATCGTAAAGCGGGCGTAGATAGGGGTCGACTTTTTCGCGGAAATCGCCTGGCAAAAATCCCAAGCTCTCGCCTGCCTCAACCGCTGGACGAGTCAAAATAAGGCGCTCTACCTCTCCAGCCTTTAAATGAGCCACGGCAATTGCTACCGCCAGGTATGTTTTGCCAGTACCAGCAGGCCCAATAACGAAGACAATATCGTTCTTGAGGGTAGATCGGTAATAGCGTTGTTGGCCAGGGGTTTTGGGTCTTATGAAACCACTTTTAGTGCTTAAAATTACGGAACTTAAGTCCTCTACATGTTGCTTTGCAGTGTCCTTCTCGGTGCGGATTAGATTGATTAAAGTTTCCACATCCTTGCGGGTCACACCTCCGTTGTGGTTCACTAACATGATCAGTTCGGAAAAAAGCTTTTCTATTTCGCGAACTTCCTGCTCGGTTCCCTCAATGCTAACTATAGACCCCCTCACGGTAATCTTGGCATTGAAATGTTGCTGAATAAGACGCAGATTTGCGTCCTGAAATCCCAGCAATTGTAATTGATCGATACCTTTAATAGAAAATTTTTTTTGCATTATCTGTACGTACAAATTAAATAAAATAAAAAAAGCCCCCAGTCTCTCCCGTTACCCTTGAAACCAAGAGCCTCTCAAATTGTCCAAAATTCTGGTTCAGAATCTATTGATGCAGCCACTGTTTTTTTCTCACCGTATTTTCCAATCAATGCGATTACTAACATAATGTAAAACAAAGTTGTTGCAATGTCAAGCGAAAAGTGTAAAAACCACATCTAAAGGTCGAATGATTTTTACATGTAATAAACTCATAACAACAATTGTGTTGACTGGGATTATTGTACTTGAATTGGCGTGGACGGATTAAATAATACCATTGTAGGGGACACGACTTATATTGTTGCTGTAGGTATTGGGGTATTACTAACTAAGCGCCACAGGATCTTACCAGACATCTTTATCCTGTGGCGCTTAGAAGTCAGTTTGAGAATTTACTTTTAAAACTAATCTCTTGGGATTACCAGAATTTGGTACGGATAGATCAGGTTTTTATCGGTAATCACCTGCTTATTGGCCTCGTAGAGCTTTGTCCATTTAGTGGGATCACCGAACACTTCTGGATTCTCGGCGATTTTTCTTAGAAAATCTCCCTTTACCACCATATATTCGTTTGGTCCAAGCTTGCGTACAATCTTAAAAACTTGCTCTGGATAAATCAAATCCGGATTTTTTATCTGATCGCGGTTATAGGTGTAAATTTTCATCCACTGAAGTGGGTCATTGTAGATATCCGGCTTTTTGGAAATCTTCCAGAGGTAGTCACCTTTGACTACCGTATAGGTATCGTACACTGCTTCTGGCATACGTGCCTTTAGTGTAGTTAATTTGCCCTCAATAGTAGCAATTCGATCTTGCATCTCGGAAAGCAGAGCAATTTTAGTTGCCTTGACCTCATTAAGCTTTTGCTCAATAGAGTCAATTTCGGCACGTCGATCAAAAAGTTCTTCAGGGGAAAGAGCGTTTAATCCCTCAACTTGATTTTCTAAGTCTGTCAAACATCCAGCGAACTCATTTACTCCTGTTTCTTCAGTACCCAGCATAGCATAGGTTCCTGCCCACTGTTCCTGTATTTGCCCTTCGACTTTAGCAATCTCGGTTTTTAGCGAGTCAATGTCTTTTTGAAGTTGCGCAATTTGGGTTTTTGCTTCAGCCTCTCTTTGCTGCCACTCTGCTAATTGTATTCTGTAATCGCTCAATTTAATCTTTCGCTTCTCTTGAGCGAGCGACAGACTGGACAATACAATAACCGCTGCCAAAATCATTACGATAACAGCAAAACCTTTTGGCACTTTCATCAGCCTATCACCTCCTCATTATTTAGTGAAAAAACTTCTACTTCTGTTCTTCTAATTGTTCCAACCGTTGTTGCACCGTCTTTTTCTCTTGTTGAACTTTTTGTAACTCTGCTTTTTTGGCCTCTAACTCTTTCTCTAAATTTGCTTTTTCAGTCTTTAACTTTTCTACCTTTTGCTCTGCACTCAAGGCTGCAGCTTTGGTTTCATCCAGTGTCTTAAGTTGTTCCTCATTTGCATAGCGAGTGCATCCAGTAATTACTATCACTGAAAAAAGAAAACCCGCTATCATTAGTAGCGAAATAGCCTTTCTCAGCTTGAACATAAGAGTAACACCTCCTTTACTTTTTGGTTAATAGTATATTTTAAGAAATTAATGTCGCAGTTCAATAGTAAGAAAAAAAAAGATAATTGTCAAGAGAAAAATTACCTAACAGTAAAATTTTTAAGTATATTTTTTACTCTGTAGTTAATTATTCAAAGATATTGTACGGATGCCGAGTTCTTCCAGTTGTTTTCTGTCTACTTCGGTAGGAGCGCCATCCATTAAAGAGATAGCACTGGTAGTTTTAGGAAATGCAATAACCTCACGGATTGATTTTCCGCCTACTAAAAGCATAACCAACCGATCAAATCCAAAGGCGATGCCTCCATGAGGTGGTGCACCATAGTCCAGAGCATTTAGTAGAAATCCAAATTTTTTTTCAGCTTCTTTTTCGTCAATTCCCAAAAGTTGGAACATCTTTTTTTGTACTTCTCGATGATGGATTCTGATACTGCCACCGGCGATTTCATTGCCGTTCATTACCAGATCATAAGCCCGAGCGTGTACTTTCTCGGGGGTAACATCCAAAAACTCCAAATCTTCTTCTTTAGGTGAGGTGAAGGGATGATGCATAGCTATAAATCGGCCTTGTTGGGGATCGAATTCCAGAAGGGGAAAATCCACTATCCACGCCAGACGATATTGCGAACTGTCGATGAGCTGGAAATCTTCCCCTAACTTCAGTCGTAAAGCTCCCAATGTTTCATAAACAATCTCTGGTTTATCCGCAATAAGGAGCAACAGGTCACCGGGATGTGCGTTGCTAATCTCAATTAGTCGTTTTTGTATTTCATCCGAAAGATACTTTGCGATAGATCCCTCCAACTTCTGATCGGCAACTTGGAGTGCAAAAATTCCGGCAGCGCCAAAATTTTTGGCAAACTCTCCGTAGCTATCTATTTGGGAGCGGGAAAGTTGTCGGCCTTGAGGCAAAACTATGCCAGCTACTTCTCCGCCCTTTTGCACGGTGTCTTTAAAAATACGGAAATCTGTTCGATGCAGATGCTTCGTGAAAGTGCAAATTTCCATGCCAAAGCGGAGGTCTGGTTTGTCGGTACCATAGCGACTGATGGCTTGTTCGTATGTGAATTTTGGGAATGGGAGGGAAAGTTCAGTTTCCAATATCTCTCGAAAAATATCGGCCATAAGCTCTTCTACGATAGCAAAGATGTCTTCTTCGGAGACGAAGGACATCTCCACATCGATTTGGGTGAATTCTGGCTGTCGGTCGGCGCGTAAATCTTCGTCGCGAAAACAGCGTACAATTTGAAAATAGCGATCAAACCCCGCCACCATTAAGATCTGTTTGTAGGTTTGCGGCGATTGTGGCAGGGCATAGAATTTTCCATGATGTAAACGACTAGGCACTAAAAAATCGCGTGCTCCCTCCGGAGTGCTTTTCATAAGAAATGGTGTTTCGATCTCGACAAAGTTGTGCCGGTCGAAAAAACGACGCACCACTTGATAAACTTTGTGTCGTACTAACAGATTTTGCTGCATCGATGGTCGTCGTAAATCGAGGAAGCGGTATTTTAATCGCAACTCTTCAGCAGCATCTACCTCGTCTGTAATTTGAAACGGAGGTGTTTTTGCCGCATTAAGGATACGAAGTTCTGCAACTGCAACCTCAATTTCTCCCGTGGATAATTTGGGATTTTGGCTGTCCGGTGGGCGTTTTTCCACAGTGCCTCTTGCGGCGAGCACGTACTCTGGTTTCAAATTTCGGGCTTTATGATGGGCTGTGGCGTTTACTTCGGGATTAAAAACCAATTGCGTTTTCCCGTATCGATCGCGCAAATCGATGAAAATTAGCCCGCCATGATCGCGTCGTCGATCTACCCATCCCATTAAAATAACATCTTTACCAATGTCGGAAATGCGCAGTTCTCCACAGGTATGACTTCTTTTCCAATTTCCCAATTTTTCAATCATGCATTTTCCCTCTTTTTGTTACAAAATTTTCATAAATTGTTAAAATAGAAAAAAACCCCCACTTGCCAAAGGGGGCTTGAACTGATCTTCTAATGTATTCTATTCGTTAATAGCCAAAGACATAATCTTGCCGGAAAACCGCATCGCCCTTACTGGGATCAATAGCTCCAAAATCGCGCCATCGTCTGATTTTATTAATAATACATCGCTCGACGCTGGGGTTATTAAGGGTCGAGGCGATAATTTTTACATCCTTGATGCTACCGTCTGGACGGATGACGAAACGAATAGACACCTTCCCCCGCAGATTTGGGGTCGAACGTAATTGACGTTGGTAGCAATATTCAATTGCAGCCCGATGCGAATTAACTACCTGAAGCACATCCTCGGCATTCCTCCCCGCCGATTTTCCAGCTTCTGCTTTTACCTTGGATTGTGAGACAACCATTTTTTCAGTTTTAGTTCCAATACGCTTGGTTTCGGCACGGCTAAGGTCTGTAATTATGTCTGCAATGCTGCTACTTCCGCCTTTAGCACGACCGCCACGGATGCCTCCACCACCAGCCGATTTTCCACTTTTTGCAGGAGTACCCGAACTTTTAATTCCATCTAAACTGGCTAAAACTTGCTCCAGGTTTTCGCTGCCTGTGCTAGTACTCCCATCACCCAAAATGTCTACAACCCCGTCACCCTGAGCAGCCTCGCCAGTCCCAGTAAGTAATGCCAAAATTCCTTTATTGCTTACCGTACTGGCAATTTCTGCAGTGGTACGGGAATGAGTAGCCACGCGTTCACCAGGAGTGGTAGCACGAGCTTTGCTTCCACCTGTGCGAGATTTGCCCTCACTTTTTCCACTTTCCCCAGAGCCTTTATTCTGCTGACTAGTGATTTTTTTGGCTTTTGTTTCTTTCGCTGCCATACCCTCGCCAGTTTCTTCCAACTTGGACATAGATTGCTCAATCTTATCATAAAGAAAATTGGCGTAGTGCTCCTGAACCTTTCTTACATATTCTGAGGTAATCTCAAAGTGTTTATGAGCAAGAATAGTAACTATGATTACGTTAAACGCTAAAGTAATTGCCCAAATAGTTAGAAAGCGACGGTTAAGGTTAGCGAAAGGTTTCTTCTGGTAAATTTTGGGAAGGTCAACATACTCTACACTCTTCTCTTGCTGTGAAGATTTTGTTTTCTGGGTAATGTTTTCCATTTTTGTCCCGAATTTTAACTTTCTTGTTGATAAACCAGCAATCGCATGTTAGGGTACTGCGATTTTCCACAAGTGGCCATAATTCGTACTAACACTTTGTAGGGAAGATGCTTATCCCCTTGGATAGTTACCATTCCAGAAAAAGGATGGCCATAGAGTTCTTTCATCCGTTGAGCCTCAGTAGCGTAATTTAATAATTCTTTTCGTAGAGGCGCAATAATTAAACCATTCATTTTCATAATGTCTTTGACCTTAACAATCGGCTTATTATTCACCGCTATCCAATCTTTGGAAGCAGTAATGTCCAAAGCTACTTTCGGGGTTTTTTCGACGGTTGAGTTTGGTAACGTCAACGATTTTGACGGTTGAATCAATTGTCCCTCTGTAGAATAAACCTTTAGAAGAAACAACAGGATAACGGTGAACATATCCATCATGGAAGTAAGATTCAATTTAGCCTCGCCAGTATCCGTAACATGTCGTTTTATTCGTGAAGGGATGAAAGCCATATTTTTACACTCCAGTATTATTTATTTGCTATTTTAAATCACTGTTGCGCCTAAAGAGACTACAGGAAACAAAGAGTAAATTTTCCCATTGATTTTGATGGATCTGGTAGCATCCATGGTACTGACCACGGTTTGATAGTCAATATCAGGGGCGGCGAGTATGACAATTTTATTTGTATCGGTGAAAATACCGAGGGCTTTTTGCTTGATTTCATACAATTGGCGACTCAATTCCGCATAATTGTATTTGCCGTCGGGAGTTTTGGGAATCGTTGGTCCTTCTCCCTTTTCACCCAAGGCTACCGCTAAACTACTAGCCAGATAAAATCCCGTATCAGTAATGGTAACAGACAGATCCAGTTTTTTTTCAACTTCTTTCGGTACACCTATTGATGTTCCTCCTGCACCAACAGCAGGGGGTAGATTTATTTCAATCATCCCCAGACGAATGAATTGGGCAGAGGTCAATAGTAACGGGATCAATACCACCATTAAATTCATAACAGGTGTAAGTTTAAGTTCGGTACTCTCGGGTGGACGTCTACTTCGTTTTGACGGTCTAAATGCCATTACTGGTTCCCCGTAATTAGATTAACCAACTTCACTGTGTGTTCATCAATTTCGTCAATAATTCGCAGTGTTTTGTTGTGGATGAAGGTGTAACTTATGAGAGTTGGGACCGCAATTGCCAGTCCTACTAAGGTAGTGTTCATGGCAGTAGAGATTCCCGCCGATAAAAGTCGGGATTTTTCAGCAGCGTCGATACCGGGTGCCGAAACCGAACTGAAAGCCAAAATTAAGCCATAGATAGTTCCCATTAGTCCCAGGAGAGTAGCCACATTTGCAAGTGTGGCTAAATAGCTGGTACGCTCCTGCAATTTAGGTATTACCTCCAGAGTTCCTTCATCAACAGCATTTTGAACTGTGCGGAAATCTACCGTATTTGTAGTAGCAACTTTGTTTAGACCCGCAAGCACTACGTAAGGTAATGCTTTGTTCTTGGCAGCCCGACATAAGCTGATAGCTTCTTTGTACTTGCCCTTTGATACCAGTTCTCGAATCTTTTTCATAAATAAGGGGGCGTTAATGCTGGAACGTACAGTTACGTAGTAGCCACGCTCGATAGTTAGCGCTATTGCAAACACTGCTACTATCAATAGTAGCCACATGAACGCCCAACCAGGGGCGCCGATCTTAAAGCTTTGTACAATTTGCAGGATCGTTTCCATTCTACCTCCTACTAAATTTTGGTGATTCTTTCATGACCCTTGAAGAAATATAGAGTAATTTGCGGTCTTTAGCAAGGATTTTTTTAACTTCGTAAATCTCTCTAACCTTACTCCGTCCCAAAGCAAAATTGATCATCTGTTGTGGTAAAGACTTCAATTCCCGATCAAATGAGCGTCTAACAAATTCCACCTCTTCTAATGGAGGCTCAATACGTTTAGGTATGATGGAAACACTGGGTTTTTCAATTTTCGCTTCCACATGAATTGCCTCCAGCACTTGCTCTTTTTGAACAGAAGAGGAGTTATTAATATCTTTCTGCTGAGCTAAACTGATACTCCCAAACCAACATATTAGTAATACAATCCCTCCCAAGGCCGTGTTTGCCTTGGTGATGCTCATCTAGTAAAACCTCCATCTAACTTGCAGGTATGCGATGGCGATTGAAAATCATATCTACTATCTTCCTATAGCTCAAAGTTTCTTGTTGCGCGATTTGTGCTTCTTTTTTACCCAAAGTTTCCTTCTCGATACCTTTAGTTCGTAATAACCACCGAGCACCTTTGCCACTTAAATCTTGATCCCACAAATGTAATGCAACAACATTTCTACCCTCGGTCAGGAACTCCAGGACGTCTGTCTCAAAAACCTGTCCCCATCCTAAAGTATCGGAATCTTCAGAGAAAACCTTAATACCATTAATGAAAACTTCGCTATTGTCATCACATTCAAGATAAAGTGTAGCCGTTACGGGTAACATCTCGAGAGCGAGATTTTTTAGGAAATACAATTCTGAATAGCGTTTGGGTCCTTTTGCCACTTGTGGTATTGTTACTTTGGTTGTGTCTGCGGTCGTATCTGAAGAAACATCGGCATACGTGGTTGAATCCTCAACGCTAATCTTCTGGGTATCTATTGAAACTGGATAGTAGAGAGAAGGTATTGCCAATTTACTAAAAACTGTTCCATCATCATTTGTATCAACGATCGCTATTGCGAATTTCCAGTTTTCATCATCAATTTGTCCCAAAGTCCATTCTTCCTCAGGTTTCAGGGTAACTTTCCAGGTAGTATCGGAAGCAATTTCGTATTCTTTTAGTGGCAATTGGAATTCCTGAGCATAATTATTTGGATCTAATTCTATCATCAAAGTTGCTACTTTAGCAAACAGGACATCACTCAGATTATTTTGTTTCTTGAATTGATACACATTCTTACACAATTCCAGAGCGGTTTCCTTCAAAGAGATGTAGTTGTCTGAATAGGTAAACATTGCATCTTCATAAGTGGTTCTTTCATCTTCTTGGAACTTAACCGAAAAATAATCTTTCATAATGCGGCATGAATCGGCTGCTGTTTTGAGACGAGTTGCCAATTCATGGGTAGTATTTACATACTCAGCAAATGAACGCTGTTTAGCTTCGGGAGCGAAAAATGTTCCGGACATCTTAGCCACTGCATCTTGATAACAGGTGTCCATTTCAGTTGCATACCCTTTAAATAATTCAATCAAATTAAGTAGTTCCCCAGCAAGGGTTAAAGCAGATTCCTGTTCTTCTTCGGTTCCGGTTAGCATAATTCTTTTGTATGTTTGGTATTTCTTTTTATAGGTTTCGAAAGTGTCAAAACAAAGTTGACGGTATTGTTTTGGTTGAATATTTAGAATTAGGGTTATTTTTTTCTTGGAACGGTCTACCCAGATATTGTGAAGTTGTAAAGAATCAGCCTCACTGAGATTACGAAAGTGTGCTGTCAGAATTTGTTGGACAACAGGTTTTACGGCTCGTTGAAGCACCTGATGTCGATATTCCAATACCGCCACTTCATCCAATTCCGAGGGGATTGGGGCATTCAATAGACGTTCGATAGATTCGTAATTCAGTTCGGCGATACGATAGAGCATTTCAGAAACTTTTTCTCCGGTTAGATTTATCCAGCGGTTTGCTACCCGTACGGTACTATCTTCAGGAGCGACACGCCCGCTTTCCTTTATCGAATCCGGAGGTGTTTGTTGATAATTATCGACTAATTTGCGCAGAACCTTTAGGGTATTTTTGTAGGAAGCGAAAGCCTTTTCATACAGTTTGCCCGATGTTTGATTTAACTTACTGAGGAACACCACCTTTTGTGTTTCATCCATTGGGGGAATCTGTTGATTTGCCCAGGTTCGGGCGAATTCTTCATAGGTCTTACCAATATTGTAAGAAGCCTGGTACAAACGAATAGTACCATAGGCAGCCACCCTGGTGTATTGATTAATTAACTTCTGTAATAATGCCTTTTTGCGCTGCTGGGCAGATTTCATTTCCTTTAGGGTAAAGCGAATGGCAGCATAGTCTCGATATTCGATTTCTGATTGCTGAAATAATGCCTC
>Ga0164318_10008348_pt1 | contig 10053 bp, 14 predicted proteins | sample GuaBasSedimGuay9_FD_113734 | JGI IMG/M metagenome (GOLD analysis project Ga0164318, IMG submission 113734) | Subseafloor sediment microbial communities from Guaymas Basin, Gulf of California, Mexico - Guay9, Core 4571-4, 0-3 cm | ecosystem: Environmental > Aquatic > Marine > Hydrothermal vents...
AAATCCCTGTATGCATCGCTGGACTGCTGGCTTTCGCTGTATTTGGTAACTTATCCTTCCTACCAATCTATCTTATTGTAACTGTTCCCGCATTGATAGCATCACTCATCGGACCACATATAACAATGAAAATTGGTCAAAAAAACTATGCCGAGAAAGTAATAGGTGCGGTAACACTCATTCTGGGCTTTATAACCCTATTGAAGATCATTTTTGCCTGATTTGGTAAAAAGATATATACTGAGAGACATACTTCCTAAGTATGGAATACGGCCCGAGGTCCATGAATCTTCGCGATCCTTAGGGTTGCTCGGTGCTAACGTGCTCACTTAACAGGTGGATATGTGACTCGCTAACGCCTGTCCGAATTTTGTCTCATGGCGAAACTTCACGTATCCTCAAACCGCTAACAGAATCACTAAATCTGACAGGATACGAAAATGCCCAAATAAGTCCTATCTTTCCCAGCAGGAGGTGATGTCGAAGTATATTGTTTTCTTTGTTCCATCAGCCAGCATTATGTCCATCTTATCATAATACCTGTTATCCTTCTCAATTATGGTGTCATCATCTATATCCCAATCCTTTTCAAGTTTACCCAATCTTTTCTCAAGGAAATCATGAACTGCAAAGGTGGTTTCAATCTCGTTCTTTGCATCCAAGATAACGACAGCATCCTCTAAACTCTCACCACTACTAGCTACATACCGTGCCATCTCTCAACCCACTCCGCGAAAACCATAATGAGTTTTTCTTTATAAAAACTATGTCTAAAAAACCATACATTCTTTCGTTAAATAGTTAAACCCATAAATGGTTGAGAGCTCTTATGACATGCACCATAGGTTTCTACGGTTACTCCAACACAGGTAAAACAACGGTTATGGAATACCTAATCAAGGAGTTGACAGACAGGGGTTTTAAGGTAGCGGCGGTAAAAACAACGGATAAACCAATCTCACTGGACACTGAGGGAAAGGACACGTGGCGGTTCGCTCAGAAGGGTGCAAAGATCATAGCTTTATCGACACCGGTTGAAACCAGCTACATACTTAAACAAAAAAACGATTTCTCATCAATACTGAATCACGTTAACCACCTCAATGATGTGGATGTTGTGCTGATTGAGGGAGCAAGGGATCCAGGTATTCAAAAAATCAGGTTTGGAAATACTCCAATCAGAGAAAACACGGTTTTCACATACGATGGAAACAATGAAAAAACCCTTGAGTTTATACTTAACAAAATAAAGGAGGAGAAACATATGGATGAATCCATAGAGTTAAAGGTGAATGGCAAAAAAATTCCGCTGAGCAAGTTTCCCAGAGAGTTTATCATACAAACCATTGTTGGCATGGTTAAACCACTAAGAGGTGTAGATGAGGTCAAAGAGGTTGAGCTTCACTTTAAATTGAGCTAAACCGAGACCGTAACCCATATAATCCCCGAATGTATCTGTGGTGAACGTTCGCATATGGCAGAGGAAACATGGACTAGGATAGAGGACATACTTGAAGGTAAAAAGACTGGGAAGAAGATAAGTTTACATGGCTGGATATACCGTACAAGAAGCAGTGGAAACATAGTTTTTATTGTGTTACGCAACTCAGATGGTATCATTCAGGCAACCATAAAAAAAGGCAACCTACCAGAGAATGAGTTTGAGGATGCAGAAAAAGCGTTAATAGAATCATCCATAGAAATAGAAGGAATAGTGAAAGAAGATGCTCGTGCACCAGGTGGCTACGAAATACAAGTTACAGGCTTCAAAGTCGTGCATTTCGCTGAACCATTTCCAATTACAAAGGACCAAAGCCCAGAGTTTCTAATGGACAACCGTCACCTCTGGCTTAGATCTCAGAAACTCACATCCGTGTTCAAAATAAGATCAACCGTTGTCGGAGCCATACACAAATTCTTCAGAGAAAAAGGCTTCTACGAGTTTGATGCACCAGTGCTTCAACCAAACCAATGCGAAGGAGGCTCAACGCTTTTTGAAGTAAAATACTATGACACAAAAACCTACCTCTCCCAATCCTGGCAACTCTATGCTGAAGCAGCAATCTTCGCTCTAGAAAAAATCTACAACATGGGACCAACGTTTCGTGCAGAGAGGTCAAAAACATCAAGGCATCTCTCAGAATTCTGGATGGCTGAGATGGAGATGGCATGGGCACACCTTGACGACGTCGCTCAGATCGCAAAGGATGAGGTAAGGTTCATACTTAAAGAGGTTTTGAAAAACAACCATAGGGAGCTTCAGGTTTTAAAGGTGGATGTAGAAAAACTTGAACACATATCTGAAAAGGAGTTTCCAACCATCACATATAGAGAGGCACTCAAAATACTCAAAGAAAAAGAAAACATGGAGGTTCCATGGGGAAAAGACCTCAGAACCATCGAGGAAAACAAACTAATGAAACACTTTGAAACACCCGTAGTGGTAACCAACTACCCCATTGAAGCAATGGCGTTTTACAAACCACCAGATCCAAAAGACCCAGAGACAGCACTCTGCTTCGACATGATAGCACCAGAAGGCTACGGTGAAATCATCGGCGGCTCCGAAAGAAGCCTTGACATAGAATACATGAAAAAACGTTTAACCGAAATGGGGGAAAAAATAGAAAACTACGAATGGTACTTCGACCTCAGAAGATACGGCTCAGTACCACACGCAGGCTATGGAGTAGGTGTCGAAAGACTAGTTGCATGGATATGTGGTTTAGACAACATCAAAGACGCGATACCGTTTCCAAGAACAATGACTCGATACAGACCATAAAAAAAGTGGGGGTGATGCCTGTGAGGAAGAGAGCACACGTACTCATATCAGGTAGAGTGCAGGGAGTATGGTTCAGAGGAAGCACCAAGGATAAAGCAGAGCAACTTGGGTTACACGGCTGGGTGAAAAACACAAACGATGGCAAAGTAGAAGCGGTTTTTGAAGGAGAAGAAAACGCAATCAATGAGATGATAAAATGGTGCCACCATGGTCCACCACTAGCCAAAGTAGAGAACGTTGAGATTAACTGGGAGGAACCAAAAAACATTGAGGAGGGTTTCTCAATACGGTACCATTAGTCACAATCTGCTTACTTCTTTTCTCCAGGCATCAACCATATCCTCGTTAACATCAACAAAAACTATTTCATCAAAATCATCTAAATACTTCTTGGCAACATCCACCATGACATGGGCGGCATCCATAGCATTGACACCACCAACACCTGTTCCCATACCAGGAAAGGCAATGCTTTTCAAACCAAGTTTTTTTGCAACAACAAAAGCAGCCCTTGTAGCCCTCCTAACCTTTTCAACACTTGTTCTCATAGCCGGTTTCTCCATAGTAGGAGCATGAATGACAAATCTACAAGGCAACAAACCAGCTGTTGTCGCAACCGCGGAACCAACCGGTATAGGTGCTTTGCTTACAGCCTCCTTTTCAATCTCCAAACCACCAACCCTCTTTATAACCCCAGCAACCCCACCACCCATATAACCCAGAGAGTTAGCAGGGTTAACAACAGCATCACAAACCACTCTTGTAATATCCCCTTTCTTTACAGTCAAAGACATAAACTCACTTTGACTTCTTCTTTTTCTTCTCCTCTTTCTCCTTCTTTTTCTCCTCCAAATGCCTTTTCTCCTTAGCCATACCGCCCTGAAGAATCCTAATCCTGGCTTTCATCGCATTAACCTTATCCTCAATATGCCTCTTCTTAAGATTAAACTCAGCTTTCGTAATCTTCTTACTCTCCAACTTCTCATGCAGCTCCCTGATCTTCTCCTCCTCCTTCTCTATTCTTTTCTCCAGCTTCGCGATATTTTTCTCCAATCTTTCAATGAAACCCATCTTATTCGCCCCACAAATCCTTCCTATGTGCCTCCAGCATATTGTTTTTCTCACCTAAATACTCTGCGAAAGTTTTCACTCTACCCCCACCAACCCGGTATGGTTCAGGGAAACGTTCCCTGTACTTCAAATCCCTCAACAAGTGATGATCAAGGATAACCTCACAATCAACACTCTTCAAAATCTCAACCAAGTTATCAGAAGCATCCTTAAGGTTTTTAACACTAAACTTCCAACCAAGAAACAACGTCGGAGGACCATCCATAATAAGAAGATCAGGTTTCTGCTCCACAATATAATCCCTCGCCTCCTCAGTCACAGGACCCTGAACATCAGACGCATGAACCACTCTTTTTTCACCATCATCCACAGTTGTCATTATCACGTATCCAAGCCTGACGTTAGCGGGGCCATGAAAAAAAGGCGGTGAAAAAATAATCTTTGTGCCGCCAACCTTCGCAGAGCTATCGTCGCAATAAATCAACTCACACCTATCCTTAACCAGTTCTCTGAAATCTGTTCCCCTGCCCTTCTGCGACTTGTTTATATTCTGCTCAATGTCCTTGGCAAACACCTTTTTTCCATCATAAAAACCCGCGGAGGGATCATAATGATCATAATGGTAATGGGAGATAACCAGAACATCACAACCCTTTGCTATCTCGGCAATCCTTTTTTTTGTCTCATCAAGCATCTCCAACTCAACAGGATGAGGAGGCAAACCATACCTGCTTGGTCCAAGCGCCGCAGAGGGATCAATAAAAATCTTGCAGTCCTTTGTTTCCACATAGGTGGCCATAGATCTAACGCCAAGAGAATCAGATGCAACAGGAACAATCTTCATAACGTTATATTAGAAAGAAAAACAGACTAAAAAACTTACCTAACGCCGCTTATTCCAACCGTAGGTGCGAAGCCTCTTTGATTCACCGAAACCACATGCAGCGCACCTCTTCTTCCTAACATGATAAGCGTGTCTACCGCATCGTCTACACACGATATGTGTTTTACCTCCACCAGATTTTGACGGAGTACCTTTACTCATAACCACATCCTCCCTTATGGCGAAATATATATTATATTATCCCCACGTACTATAGCGGTCTCCCTCTTCGTAGCAACCTCACCGTTTATGATTTCATCAGCGTTCTTAAGCACCAAGTTCATATGAGGCACATCATAACCATTAAGTACCCCACGGTAACCCCTGTTACCCTTTAACTCAACGATCACCCTGTTGTTCAAACTTTTATGTAAGACCTCTAATGGTTTAGGCATAAATGTCACACCTGTAAATACCCTGAAATAACAGGTTATTTATAACTGTTTGCTTAATAAGATTAAAGATGTAGCTGTTAATTAACCTTCTTCATGAAACACAGACACGCCATAAAAACAAAAGAGAGAAAAAAGTTTGTTTCACAGATAAACGAGTTTTTCCCGGAAATAAATATCTCACCTAAATCAAACATAGAAACTGCAATGATAGAAGACTACGCCGTATTCCTAGTGGATGGCGAAGTCGAATTCATACTAAAAAACGATGTTTTCATCCCTACTATACCCTTCATACTAAAACACAACCTTACCTCAAACTTTGTTACAGTTGACGAAGGAGCAATACGGTTCATAGCAAACGGTGCAGACGTTATGATACCAGGAATCGTTGACGCAGACCTCAACATAAAACAAGGAGGCCCAGTGTGGGTTAAAGAAGAAAAACATGGTAAACCACTGGCAACAGGAATAGCTTTAACCTCTGGTGAAGAAATGAAAAACAAAAACAAGGGTAAAGCCGTAGAAACCCTCCATTATGTTGGTGATAAACTTTGGAAACACATCTCCAAAAGTTTATAAGCACAAATATATTTTAGAGTAAAAGGAAATCAGAGGTGACAGTTGAGATGGGATTAGTGAACAAAATTTTTGGTGAGAAAAAAACATACGGTGGAGGGGCAGAGGGAGAGTATCTGGATTTAGAGAAATACGTTGAACAAACCCATCCTGGTGAACAGGCTACTATGCATGTACGAGTCGGAGAGATACAGAGGTATGAGGATCTAAAAACCCTAACGGACTACGTATGTGGAGGCAACGTACTCATCCTAGATTTTTCACCACTGGCAGATGAGGAGGTTATACTGAAACGCGTAACCAACGAGATCAAAAAAATGGTTAACGACATAAACGGTGACGTCGCAGGCATAGGAAACAACCTCATGATCATAACACCCACAGGGGTAAAAATAGATCGAAGAAAACTCAGAGGCGAATACGCCTAAGTTGTTTTTATCGTCCCCAACACTGGTTCATAAACCAAACCCTTATCCATGAGAGAGTTTATAGACTCCTCCACAGTCTCCCTATCTAAACCGGCTTCCATACATTTCTCCACAATATCATCCCAAAGAGCACCCTCCTCACTTTCAATCTCCTTAATAATCGCTAAAACCGTGTCATCAACATCATCACTCTCCTTGTTCTCCTCCTCGGTTTTAACGTCAACCTTCGGCAGCTCCTCACCACCCTTCTCAGGCACAAGATAGTTAAGAGCCTCCTTCACCAAAGCAACATACTTCTCAACATCCATGTTCCTATAAAAGTTTATAGCCTTCACCACACCCTCAGCGAGATCCCTACTGTAACCCATTTTTGTTAGATCATAGGCGTTGGGTTGAGAAAGCTTCAAACCCTCTTTAACGGCCTCTATCCTATCAAGTGTGCTTTTACAAGTCTCCAAGGTCCACCTGTCCCTTGCATCAGGGTTAACTTCGTAAACACTTTCAGGTCTAACAGAAACATAAACCATACCCTCCTCAGGTTCAAAGGTTCTTGCCTTACCAACAACAGCAACAAAAGCAGGCACCTCAATCTCAAGCAGACTCTTAGTGACATCAGGCTGAAACTGACCAGAATACAAGGCAAACACACCCGTTGGATCAGAAACATGAGCACGAACAAGTTCATTGTTTTCAGCAAGAGACTCCACATCGGTTAAAACACCAACGATAAACAACCTGTTAATCTTAGCACCCAAGGGCGTGATAACATAAGATGGAACACGTTCTCCATCGCCCTTAACAACCGCTGATGCATCATTGTACTCACCAGCGAAAACACGCCATGCTGTAGACCTCCTCATGACTCACCCTCCATTTTCTGAAGAAGCTCCAAAGCCTCCTTCCTAACATCCAAATCCACAACCTTTGCATCCCTCGCTATCAACGTTGTACCAAACTCATCCCCAAGGGCGTTACCTCTTAACGCAACACGTTTAGTGAGAAGCCTCTCCCTGAGCAACCTCAACACAGCCTCACCACCCTCCTCAGAGGCGATCCTTTTACACTCCTCAAAGGTTTTACCTATAAGCTGCTCAGTGAGCTCCCTACCAACAATCACTCCTATACCAGCCGTGCCATCATCCACAACAAGTTTCGCTCTGAGATCACCAACACCCTTCACCTTACCATGAACCTTACACTCGCCGTTCTGAATGAGACGTTTACACTCAGGGCAACGTTCAATGAAACCAGAACCTTCCCTCACCTCAATCACAGTCCCCTCAACGGAAACATCCAAACCACCTCTTCTCTCAACCAACTTATGCAGAGGAACAGGTTTAGAGGATACCTCAACCTCCTTAGAGACCTTCTCCACATTGGCCCTGTCATCAAAGGTAAGCTGAGGAATCCCCTTCCAAAACCTTGTGTAACCACCAACTACACGAACAACATCCCCTTTCTTCAGTTTAAAATCATGCCATGCTGTAAACTGAGCCTTACCAGTCTCGTCACCCAAAGTACCAACATAAACCTTTTTTTTCTCACCGTTAACATCCACCTCTTTCTCAGAAACATCAAGGATTTTAACAGTAACATCAACCTCACCAAAAGCAGTATGGAGATCAGCTATCTTACAAGGCTTAGGCTCATGAGAAACCTCAGGTAACCTATCATCCTCAACCTTCTTCACAGAGGTACGTTCACCAAAGTTAACCTGAACAACACCCTGCCACTCCTTAGTATATGCGTTACTTATCTCCACAACGTCACCCTTCTCCAACGAAATCGAGGAGCTCCAAGAGGTAAATGGTACAACACCGGTTTCATCACCCAAAAGGCCATAAAAAATCTTCCGAGGCTCACCTCTAACCTTAACCTCCTTGGGGTTAACGGTTACAACACGACAGAGAAGATTAACGTTCGACTCATTCGGTTTAACCTCACTAAGCTTCCTAAACTCAACCTTTTTACCATTTGAAAACTTCTTAACAAGCGTTCTCTTAGCCTGATCAGGTGGCACACCATACTCAAGAAACCTTCGAAACTCCTTCTCCAACTCCTCCCTCTCAACCTCAGCATCCTCACCAATCATCGAAACAATATCGTCTATGTAGGACGAAACATCATCAACCATAGTCCTCCCACAGAGAAAATAATAAGCAAATATAAGAATGTATGGATTCACCCAAAAAAGCTAACATAGTTTTTGTAAACCTCGTTCATACTTCTTACATAACCCTTCACGTCACCGTTAACTAAAAGTTTAACAGAATCCTTATGACACGCAAACCATCTAATGAACCGTTCATCCACGAAGTTATCAGATCTGAATATCTGCGTGTATATTTCCCATACTTTTTTTGTCACATTTAATACCTCATCAACAACCTCTTTTTTCTCTGTAAAACCACACTCGACCCATCCTCTCACCCCAGGTGAAACCCTTAAACCAGACAAACCTTTTTTTTGATTCAAACCCTCCTCAGAAAACCAAAACCATGGTACCGAACCACCATAATAACTAAGACCATTACCTGCGGTTTCCTCATCCTCTGGGTAACTTATCCTCAGCAGGATACAATGCGTTGGGTCATCCGGAAACCTCCCAGGTGTCCCTTTTATCCACCCATACCCATGTAGAAAACACTCAAAAAAATAATGCTGAGCATCCATCCATCTACTTTTACCATAAAACATGCTAGTCCCTATCAAAACCCTGGCAGGTATACCTATTGATCTCAACAACGCAACCGCAAGGTTTGTTTGCGCATTACACAGCCCCCCCAGTATCAGAGAAGACAATGCATCAGATAAAACAGGCCAATACTTATCAGGCATGAAGACTCTATTAAGTAAAGAATTTCTCTCCAACGCATGTCTCACCAGAGTGAAAAAAAAATTGTGAAAACAAGAATAATACGAAATTCTTTTTGTTATCTTCATCTCATCATGACTCAACCCCTTCAATATCCTACCCACAGTTTTTATCAGCAGATTATTAGACTGCACAGATGCAGAAGGTTTTTTCCAAATCTCAACATCTTCAACGTTAACCACTTTTTTCTCTCCAACAACATCGTCCCTAATGACAACAAAATAATCAAAACGTATAGTTATTCTATCCCCCCTACTCATCCCTCCTAAACCTATTTTTAGGAGTCTGTTTGGAGGATTCACATCATCAACGAATTCATAGTCAACCGATACCGGGGAGTTTATCTTGCTGATGTTAAAAATGATTGGAATCTGATTATCATACGCAAGAGGTATGGAATGAAACAGATGTAAATAAGGCAGATCATTTTCAGCTGTTACATCAAGAAGATGTTCACCATATAATATACTGAATTTCTGATCCTTTAACATTCCTACTCACCGTAACAGGAGGGAGATATCATTAAATAAATCTTTCCTGATACATTGCTCGAACAGCATGAGTATATTATTTATAAATCTTCATTACGAACCTTTTAATCCGCTGTCAAAGGATGCTGAGGAAAACCCTGTTGGATGTACACTCGACACTATTCCCTTACCTCCCCTGACGGTCATGGATCTTGCCGCTTTGACACCAAATGACTATGATCTCAGATACAGCGATTCCCCAGAGGACATCGATTTTGAGATGAATTATGACATGGTTTGTATTTCAACCGTCACACCCTCCGTGGTTGACGCTTATAAGATAGCAGATAGATTCAGAGAAAAAGGCATAAAGGTTGTCCTCGGTGGATACCATGCTTCTGCTTTACCGGATGAAGCGAAACAACATGCTGACAGCGTGGTTATAGGTGAGGCTGAGGAAACATGGCCTCAACTGCTGAAGGATTTCGAAAAAGGCAAACTTAAACCATTCTACAGACAAACCAGACCAGTTGATCTATCAACGATTCCATCACCAAGGCGGGACATATT
>Ga0164318_10008350_pt1 | contig 10053 bp, 8 predicted proteins | sample GuaBasSedimGuay9_FD_113734 | JGI IMG/M metagenome (GOLD analysis project Ga0164318, IMG submission 113734) | Subseafloor sediment microbial communities from Guaymas Basin, Gulf of California, Mexico - Guay9, Core 4571-4, 0-3 cm | ecosystem: Environmental > Aquatic > Marine > Hydrothermal vents >...
TCATAACGGGAATTGCTGCCTCTGAACAGAAAGGTAGGTTTGGAAACCTGCCCTACAGTCAGCGCGATTTCCAATCGCGGCTACAGCGCGCAAACGCCCCGGAATATTGAAAAGATACCGGGAATTGCTGTGCCCAAAGTGAGATGAATCTTTTTCAAGCCTTGCCCCCCCTGCGCCGCCACCCCCTGTTGCGCGGTAAGAACGTCGCCCTTGTCGGCGTCTCGACCATTGTCCACGACGAGGCGGCCTACTATTTCGAGGTCGGCAAACAAAAGTACTGGAAAGCCCGCCCGGACGGCTCGACGACCGTCGGCGTGGGCGGCATCGGCGGGACAATTGAGCGCGGCGAAAGCCTCGTGGCCTGCCTGCGGCGCGAGGTGGGAGAGGAACTCGGCGTGCGCGTGCGGCTCGAACTGCCATCTCAGACCTATCTGATCCATGGTTGGCAAATCATCGATACGCTAACTCTCCCGCCGCACAAGAAACGGCCCACGCCCCTGATGGTGATCCTGACCCCACCGCGCCTGGGCGGCCCCGGCATGCCAGATCATCTGGCTATCGTCGCCCTTCGCACCCGGCTGAGGGGCACTCCTGCCCCCCACGACCTCTTTGGGCTGCTGCGGATCGAACCCCACGCCCTGGCCGATTTCTTTGCCCGTGACGAATGGCCGCTGGCCGAGGCCCAGGCCATCCCCGGCTTGAGCGTGATACTCAACGGCCAACTCCCGCCCCACCCCATCATGCGCCCCGTTCTGACAGGTCGCGCCTTCCAGCTCCTCGTCCGTGAGTCGGATTGGCAACCCGACTTACTTGGGGCGTAGGGCAAGCGTCAGGTTAGAGGCAAACTCTCGTCCCTTTTGCGTCGCCCAAGCGACGGCCTCCCGTCCAGCAACGCCCCCGGATGTGTGGTATTCTACGTGCACCGGTGTGAACCGGCCCCCAGCAAACTCCAGCGCCAGGCCCGGACGCAGGGCAGCTATGTGAGTGGCCTGGGGATCACAAGGGAAGCAGCAGCGCCGCCGCCCTGAAACCAACGTCCGGGCCTCGAAAGTTCCTGCAAAAGGGAGATGATGGAACATGAGGAATCGTTTCGTGCGCACGACAAGCATGCTCGTGATACTCGCGGCACTGCTGGCCGTGGCTGCGGGAGCGGCCTGGGGTTACGATGCGGAACGAGAAACGGGTCAAACTACAAGTGATGCAGAGCAAGTGGACGATACGTCACTCATCTGCCTGGCGCTCGTCAGCGGCACGGCTATGCTGGCCGGGGGAGTGTGGATAGGGCAGATGCGACGCATGCTCTCGTGAAAACCTAAAGGTCTGGCAGACACTTGGGGTTTTGTGATGACAACGCATAACGTCACATAAGGCTTGTCTATCCAGGACAATACTCGTCCCACGCCAAATGTGGCCCATCCAACAATACGGGGATCGAGTTCAACACATTACGGCCCAGGATACCCCATTCTTGATCAATCAACAGAAATCGTCCACGGAACGTCCGCCCACACAGTAAAAGCTCTAATCGAACAACCGATGCCAGACTCACGTTACCGTCAAACCCCGCCAGTTCATACTTGCTATTTGGAATGGCCGCTGCTTCCAGCAGGCTCACGGTTGCCTGCGGAATCAAAGTCACATCAGCGCCGGAATCCAACAGCATCAGCACATCCAACTGGGTTGCGCCAGTGGATGGGTTGCGCAGCGTCACTCGTGCCAGGGGCGCAGGAGGATCAAAGCGCGCAGTGTTATACGCTGGCATCAATAGGCTCCTCAATGACCTCCAACTCAAAATCTGCTGCCTGTTCAGGGTGCACCAGGTGTGGGCTAAAAACACGCACCTCTCGTTCAATCTGAATATCGGGGGCGAGCACGTACACCCTAGTTTTCTCCGGCAGACGGACGTTGGGCTTTAACCATATCCGACCCTGTTTTACTACTCCCTCAAGAGCCATAATACCCATGTCACACCTCTCGTTTCATCAACCTCTACACCATCTTCCTGGTCAAGATTATACTTCACAGAGACGTGGCTGGCAAACCTGAGCCAAGTTTGCAGGTCTGCATCGTTGCTGCCGACCTATGGCTGCGGGGTGGGCGCAGGCGGGACGTAATCCTCCTCCGCCTGGGGCGGTAGCGGGGAGAGAGGCAGGCCGTAGTAAGCCTCCACCACCTGGCGCGTCAGAGGCGCGGCCACGGTCGAGCCTTCGCCCGCGTTCTCCGCCAGGACGACGATGCCGATCTCGGGATTATCGGCCGGGGCGTAGGCAGCGAACCAGGAATGAGGCTCGGTATCCGGGCCACCGTTCTCGGCGGTGCCGGTCTTGCCGGCGACGGGGATACTCAACCCAGCGAAGCGGTGAGGCGCGGTGCCGATGGATTTGGTCGTCACGCCCAACAGCGCCTCTTGAATGGCCGCCAGGTGCTCCGCGCTGACCGGCAGCGCGCCGACGACTTCCGGCTGGGTCACCTGCTCCGGCATACCCTCCCCGGCCGGGCCGATGCGCTGGATGACGTAGGGCCGGTAGAGCGTGCCGCCGTTGGCGACCGCCGCGATCATACGCGCCACTTGCAGCGGCGTCACCAGCAAATAGCCCTGTCCGATAGCCAGGTTGATCGTGTCGCCGGCCCACCAGTTTTCGCCGATGACGTTGACTTTCCAATCAGGGTCGGGCATCAGCCCCCCTTCCTCCAGCACCCCCACCAGCCCGGTCTTTTCACCAAAGCCAAAGCCCCGCCCAAAGCGGGGGAGCAAGCTCTGATCCACTGAATCGAGCGTCTGCCCCACGGCGTAGAACGTGACGTCGCACGAGGCGGTCAGTCCGTCCTTCAGGCTGATGTTGCCGTGCCCGTCCTCCTTCCAGCACTTTTTACGAAAGGCTGGCCCCAGCCCTTCCCAGTAACCGGGGCAGTAAAAAAACGTTTGATCGGGATCCATTCCCGCCTCCTCCACCGCCGCCGCCATGGTGATGATCTTGAAGACGGAAGCGGAGGGGTAGGTGCCCTGGGTAGCACGGTTAAAGAGCGGATGGCGAGGGTCGGCCAGAATTTGAGAACGGCTCACCGCCCCTGCTGGCCCGACGAAGGCGTTGGAATCAAAACCGGGGCCGCTGGCTAACGCCAGCACCGCACCAGTGTGCACGTCGAGCACGACGATGGCTCCCTTGCGCCCGCCCAGGATTTGCTGCACTTGTTCCTGGAAATTGCGGTCGAGGGTGGTGTAAATGGCGCGGCTGGGCACGGCCGGCTGCTCGGCCACCGTCGTCACCACCTCCCCCGCCCCGGTGACGATGTTGAGCACGCCGCCGTGCTGCCCCGCCAGAATCTCCTCCCCCCACCCCTCCAGCCCGGAGACACCGACCCACTCGTCACCCCGGTACCCCTGGGCGCGATAAGCCGCCAGTCGCTCGGCCGGCACGGGGGCCACCCAGCCAACGACGTGGGGCGCAATGCTCCCGTGGGGATAGGTGCGCCCTTCTTTCTCGTCCCGGTAGATGCCGGGGATGCAGGAGAGCAAGTCGTTGTGGTCCACGCTCACCTCGGCGGGAATGTCGGCGATGGGTACTTTCCAGTCGGCGGGCGATGCGATGTACCGCCCGCGTATCTCGTCCGGGGGCAGTCCCGTCACCAAAGTCAGTGCGCTCAGGAGCGCGATCTCGTCCTCAATCTGACCGGGAATGACGCCGATGGTGACGATGGTGCCCTCGGTCGCCAGGCCCAGCCCGGCCCGGTCGTAGACGTTGGCCCGAATGGGGATGGCATAGTCCAGCCGAAAGTAGCGGTCGCCCGCCAGTTGCGGCCAGATCAGGCCAGCGTCCCAGTCCACCCACCACTGCCCCGCGTGCAGGCTGAGCGACATCAGCGTGTCGGTGATCAGCGTGCCCACCAGCGCTGTGTCCAACGTCAACTCGTAAGCAGCGTAGGCGCGGTCGTCCTCCCACAGAGCGGACTGGAGGCGGGTGGTGACGGTGAGGACGGTAGCGTTAGAGAGCGCATTTTGGTAGCGTTGCGCAAACTCAGCGGCGTCAATAGCGGCCTGGCTGACCGGGGAGAGGCGGGCGTACATCGCGCCATAGTCGCCCAACTCCCAGGCTTCCAGGAAAGCGGCAGCGGTCGCATCGGGGGCGGCGGGTTGGTCGAATGATTGAGCAGTTGGTTGGTCGGTTGGCAGGGCAGTCGGGTAGTCGGCAGGTTGAGTGATTGGGGGGCTGCTGCAACTCGCCAACAAAAGCACGCTCAGGAGAATGGCGACTTGCGACTTGCAACTTGCAACTTGCAACTTGCTACTTGTTCTCATAGGTCATTCAGGATGGTGGCATAAACCGGGCAATGATGCCCGGTGTGAGCCTGACAGGCAGCGGGAACGTCGCACGAAGACTCGGTTTCCCAGGCTCGCAGGAGACGGGTCAGGTGGCAGAGGGGCAGCCCCATCACGTTGGCGTAGCAGCCCCGCAGTTCGGCGACAGGGTGAAATGCGGCGTGTTGAATGGCATAGGCCCCGGCCTTGTCCAGCGGGTCACCGCTGGCGACGTAGGCGGCGATCTCGGTCTCGGTATAGGGACGCATCATCACCTGGGTCTCGACCACATCGGTCAGCGTGCGGCCAGAGGCCATCTCCAGCAGGGTGACGGCGCTGTAGACGGCGTGGGAGCGCCCGCGCAGACGGCGCAGCATCGCCACCGCAGCAGCCGGGTCGCGGGGCTTGCCCAGCAGATCGCCCTCTAGCGCGACGACGGTGTCGCAGGCAATGACGAGGGCGTCTGGACGAGCGTCCACGGCGTGGGCCTTGGCCTGGCTCAGCCTGACGACCAGGCTGTCTGGCGGTTCGCCCGCCTGAGGGACTTCGGCCACGTTCGCCACCGCTACCTCGAACGGCAGCCCCAGCAACGTCAACAACTCGCGGCGGCGGGGGGATTGGGAGGCAAGTAATATCACTGCTGCACGTCCATACGATGCAGTGCCTCTAGCAGAGATTGTGGAGTGAGGGTGGCCTTGTTCACCAGCCCATAGATATGATCGTCGAGGAGTTGGCGTTCTTTTGCGGTCACGTCTTTGGCCGTGAGGATGATGATAGGAATTCCCGCCGTTTCTTCGCCGGCCTGGAGTTTCTCCAACACCTCAAAGCCACTGATTCCCGGCATCATCAGATCGAGCAAGATCACGTCGGGATGCTCAGCGTGCGCCAAAGCCAACCCTTCATCGCCATTGAGCGCCGCCAACAGCGTGTATGATTCCGCCGGCAGCATCTCTTGCAGCAGTGGGAGCAACTGGGGGTCATCGTCCACGACCAAGACCCTGACTCCCTGGGCCGCAGGCTTGGACGCGACCAGCTTGCCGAGGAGGGGCTGCAGATCCTCTCGACGCACTGGCTTGACCAGGTAACCCACCGCTCCCAGGCCAAAGGCCAACTCGCCATCTTCCAGCCCGGAGATGAATAGAACGGGGATGTCTTGGGTCTGCTGGTCAGACTTGAGCGCCCGCAGCACGTCCCAGCCGTTTTGATCGGGCAGCATAATGTCCAGGGTAATCAAGACGGGGCGCAGTTCGCGGGCCAGCTCTAGCACGCCCCGGCCACTATAGTGCTGCACAGGCGCATACCCCTCCTGGTGCAGGTAAAAGGCCAGGAGGTTGCTGAGTTGGATGTCATCCTCGACCACCAGCACGGTTTTGTCCTGTAAAAGTAGCCCGGTTTTACTGAACGGCCGTGGTTTTGCCTCCGGCGGGCCATCGAGCGGAAGCAGGAAGGAGAAGGTTGAGCCGTGCCCATACTCACTTTCGACCCAGATGTGACCGCCGTGCATTTCGATCAGCCGTTTGCTGATTGCCAGCCCCAGCCCAGTTCCCGACATCTCTCGTGACGCCGATCCATCCACCTGGCGGAATTCCTCGAAAATGATTCCCTGATCCTCTGGTTTGATGCCGATGCCGGTATCGGTCACGGAGAAGAGCACTGTGGCCGGGCCGGCCAGGCGGCAAGAAAGAGTGATTTGTCCCTCAAAGAGGGTGAATTTGTTGGCATTGCTGAGCAGGTTCAACAACACTTGTTTGATGCGGATGGGATCGGCGATGATGGCAGGCAAGCCATCATCCAACTCGATTTTCAGTGTCTGCGATTTTTTCTCGATCAGCGGCGTGATGGTTGCTTCCACGTCTGCCAGCAACATCACCACGTCAACGGATGTCGGGGCCAGTGTCATGCGCCCGGCCTCGATCTTGGACAGATCGAGGATGTCGTTGATCAAGGTCAGGAGGTGCTCTCCGCTAAAGTGAATATCGTTCACGCAATCTCTCTGCTCTGGGGACATCTCGCCCACCAGCCCGTCCATCAGCACCTCGGAGAAGCCAATGATGGAGTTGAGCGGGGTGCGGAGTTCGTGGCTCATGTTGGCGAGGAACTGGTCCTTGAGCCGGTCGAGTTCCTGCAGGCGGATGTTTGCCTCTTCCAGCGCCTCCGCCCGATGTTCTAGTTCAACTCTGGCGGCTTCCACTTGCTCGAACAGGCGGGCGCGCTCCACGAGCATGGTCAGGTTGCTGGCTAACGTGCTCAACAGGCGTTGGTCGTCCTTTGTAAAGGCATTGAGTTTGATACTCTCGACGTTGAGGACGCCAATAATCAGCGGGCCGGCGGTCAGGGGGACGCACAATTCGGAGCGGATGTCGGGGGCCACCTCAAAGTAACGGGGGTCGAGCCGCACGTCCGGCACCAGGGCGGGTTGGCCGTGCTGCGCCACCCAGCCAACGATACCCTCGCCCAATTTCAGACGCAAGTCTTTGATTGCGCCGGGCGGATAGCCCACGCTGGCCTCCAGGCGCAAGACGCCACTCTCTGGCTCCAGTAACAGGAGCGTCACACGAGCGTCCACCAACTCGGCGGTCAGGGCCTCGGCTGCGGCTTGCAAGGTCTCTTCCAAACGCACGCCGGAGGAGGCGGCCAGGCCCACGTCGTGGAGCAGGCGCAATTCACGCACCCGGCGCTGGGTCTCTGCAAACAGACGAGCGTTTTCCATCGAGACGGCCGCCTGGTGGATCAACGTCTGGCCCGTCGCGATCTCCCCCGTGGTAAAGTGACGGGAAGATTGGCTATCCCACACCCGGACGAGGCCCAGCACGTGGTCGCCGGTCACCGCCGGCAGGAGCAGTACGACTTGCGCGTCGCGATCTTTTAACCTGGCCTGCTCGCGCGGGGCTATGTCGGGGTCATCCCTCAACACTTGGACGGGGTGACGTTGGGCCAGGGTCTCCGCTGCAGCAGGAAAATCGGCCAGGGCGTAGGATTGACCCAGAGTCGAGCGTTTCTCCTTTTCAGAGGCCATAGAGGTCGCGTACTCGGCGGCGACGGAGACTGTGTTGCTCTCCTCGTCCAGGTTGTAGATTTCCACGCTGGTGCTGTTCAGGATCTCGCACAGGCTGCGAGCCACGTAAGGCAATATCTGGCCCATGTCGAGGGTGGAGGAGAGAGCGGAGGTCACGCTGTGGAGGAGGGTGGTCTCGCGCAGTTGTGCCCGTGTCTGTTCGTACAGGCGAGAGCTATCAATGGCCAAAGCTACTTGTTGAGCGAAGGCAAACGCCAGGCGTGCTGTTTGCTCGTCGTATGCGTCGAGATGGTGGGAATCTATCATCAACACGCCGATGACCTCATCCTTGGAAATCAGCGGTACGCCCAGCCAGGAGCGCACCAGGGCAGTTTCCTCGGTAAAGGTCCAGTCTGGCTCGTCGCGCACGTTCGGAACGATGACCAGACCTCGTCCGCGCACGACCCGTCGTACCAGGGGGCGATCCTCCAAAGTAAACCTTCTCGGGGCAGTGTGCTCCGGGCCGCGAGAAGCAACGATCCAACAACGTTCGTCGCGCAGCATGCTGATCGAGGCCGCGTCGTAAGGCACAACTCGTTGGAGTTCATCCAGGACGCGCTCTAGCAGTTTATCGAGCCGGAGCGTCGTGCTGAGCGTTTCGGCGGTGTTGAGCAAGGTGCGGGCTACTTCGCGCTCGCGCACGGCGTCGCTAAAGAGGCGCGCGTTTTCCATCGCCACGCCGATCTGCTGGCCGATGGTAGTCAGCAGGGCACTGTCGTTTTCAGAAAGGGAATGGGGCACGGTGTCAAAGAGACAAAAGACACCCAGAGTGCGATTCTGGTAGACAATCGGCGCGCCTGCGTAGGATTGCATCCCCAACTCTAACAGCTTGTCCGCATCTGCCCGAGTGTCTTGGCGCAGGTCTTGCAGTCCCAGGGATTTTTCCTCTCGATAAACAAAGTCGCATAGCGTACCACTCGTACCGTTGGTTTTCAGTCGTTCGACGAAAGGCAAGGGCAGGCCAGTGTGGCTAAAGGGCAAGAGATCACCCGTGCGATCTGCCAGGGCAATCAGACCACCAGTGAATCCCATCGTGCGAACGGTGTTCGAGAGGGCCTGGTTCAGGATTTCCTCCAGTTCTAGCGAGGAGGATAGCGCCTGAGCCACTGCGTTGAAAGCGGCCAGTTCCATGTTGCGGCGTTGCAGGGAGCGCTCGGCCTCCACGCGCTTGGTGACATCTCGAATGATGGACAAGAATAGGACATCACTGCCCTCTGTCAGCGGAGCGAGGGTCACTTCCACCGGTATCAGGGTGCCATCGCGGCACAGTACCTGGGTCTCGAAGGGTGCGTCTTCGACGACATCAGATTGGGAGTAGATTTCACGCGCCGGCCAGAGTTGCGTCCCTGGAGCCTCTAAAGCGGTGGTTTTCATTGACAGCAACTCTTGGCGAGAATAACCAGTCAGTTGGCAGGCCCGGTGGTTCACGCCTACAATTTCTCCGTTTCCAGTTGCCAAAAAGATGGCGTCGTTCGCTTGCTCGAACAATGTCTGATAGCGGGCCTCGTTCTCGCGCAGTGCTTCTTCCTGCTCTCTACCACGGGCGTAGAGGCGAAAGATGATAGAGAAGGAGACTTGCATCATCGCAAAACTGCCCACGATCAACACGAACGTATCCAGCAACACCTCGTGCCACTGGATCCCCAGCCCAAACAGTTTATAGGCCGCATACGGCGCCAGCAACACCAATGGGGCAAGCATCATGCCCCATTTGAGACGTTGCAGTTGCTGGCGGGTGTGTTCCTCGATTGATTCCATACCAATCATCGGGTTTTGGCTCCTCGCAGGTCCAAGTGGTGCCTTACCTGGTCAGGAAAAACGCGGGTGTCAATTGGCTTGGTGATATAGTCATCACATCCGGCCGCCACAGCCCGCTCGCGGTCGCCCGTCATGGCGTGGGCGGTGAGGGCCAAGATAGGGATGTGTGCGGTCTCCGGCTGTGCCTTGATGGTCTGGGTGGCCTCGTATCCGCTGACCTTGGGTAGCTGGATGTCCATCAGGATCAGGTCCGGTTTCTCACGGGTAGCGATTTCGATTGCTTCCTTTCCATCCACGGCAATCAGCAAACGGTAGCCGTAGGGCTGCAGGACTGTTTCCACCAGTTTGCGGTTCAGTGCGCTATCTTCGACGATGAGGATCGTTTCGCCTGCCATAGATTTCCCTCTAGCTTGAATTGACAGTTTGCTTGTGCCCAGATTATAAGATTTTTTGGGGTTGCGGTCAAATGGGGGCAAGGTGGAGAGACGCCAGCAAGATGCTGGCGTCTGGCGATCAAGATGGTGACAAGATACAGAAACTGGACTCTGGCAAATTTGGTGTTTTGAGCAGTTTTTGGGTCATTTCGACGTCGCCTACCCCCATATCTTGGGGTTCGAGAGTGCCGCAGACCCCCACATATGTGGGTTTGGAAAATTTGCCAGACTCCAGTTGATATCTATTCCGAGGTACATACCCGATCTATGCGTTACGGAATCCCTACCGGTCCGACCTGTATACCTTGCCAGAACAACGTGCTGGCGTTGCCGCTTCCAGGTGATATCTATCACTTCTACTAGTACCTTTTCAAGGTGATTTTGATATAATCGGGTAGAGACGTTTGAGCTTGTTGCGAGCATTGATGGATGTGAACTGCCAATTGACAGTAGCACCTTGTTCATTGCGAGCTTTTTCCCAAGCCGCAATTTCGCGGCCCAACGTTTCA
>Ga0164318_10008351_pt1 | contig 10052 bp, 8 predicted proteins | sample GuaBasSedimGuay9_FD_113734 | JGI IMG/M metagenome (GOLD analysis project Ga0164318, IMG submission 113734) | Subseafloor sediment microbial communities from Guaymas Basin, Gulf of California, Mexico - Guay9, Core 4571-4, 0-3 cm | ecosystem: Environmental > Aquatic > Marine > Hydrothermal vents >...
AGCCAAAAGGCCCTTCACCGTCACAATGGCCCTGGGGTCCTTGAGGGAGACGAGCCGGGTGAGGTTGTTATCAAGGCCCCACAAGCCACAGGCGAGAAGCACCAGCAGGACATAAGGGGAAAAGCCCCAGCCGCCTGCCGGCGAGATCCCCAAGATGGCGCTCCCCACCGTGATGAGGAGGATGGCCCCCCAGGCCCGCCGCCCCACGAACTCCCGAAAGAGGAGGGCGGCGATGGCGGCGGTGGCGACGTTCTCGAAGGAGAGGAGGAGCGAAGCGGTGGCCGCCGGGGTGCCCCGCAGACCGTAGAGGAGGGCAAGGGGAGCGAGGACCCCCCCGGCCAGGGTCGCCCCTAAGAGCCAGGGGATGTCGGCGGGGCGCAGTCGGGCTTCCCGGGCTCCGAAGGGAAGGCTCAACCCGGCGGCGAGCCCCGCACCCAGATAGAGGAGCCCCGCCAGGGGGATCGGTTCCACCTCCCCCAGGAGGACCTTAGCCAAGGGCGTGCTTAAGGCGAATAAAGCCGCCGCGAGCAGCGCGTCAGGATAGCCCTTTTTCGTTCGTGACCTCATGCTCACATCGCCGAGCTGGGATCAGCCTTTGAGCAGGCGGGCGTTGATGGCCACGATCACCGTGGACAGGGCCATCAGCGCCGCCCCCAACGCCGGCGAGAGCAGCACCCCTACGGGGTACATCGCCCCGGCGGCCAGGGGGATGGCGAAGGAGTTGTAGCCCGTGGCCCAGCCCAGGTTCTGCACCATCTTCCCGTAGGTGGCCCGGGCGAGGCCGATAACCGCCGCGATGTCCCGGGGGTCGTTCCGCACCAGCACGATGTCCGCCGACTCGATGGCCACATCGGTCCCCGCTCCGATGGCAATGCCCACATCGGCCTCCACCAGGGCCGGCGCGTCGTTCACCCCGTCCCCCACCATGGCCACGGTAAGCCCTTGAGCCTTCACCTTCTTGATCACCTCGGCCTTCTCGTGGGGGAGGACCTGGGCGAAATAGTCGTCGAGGCCCAATTCGCCGGCCACCCACTTGGCCACCTCTTCGGCGTCTCCGGTGAGCATCATGACCTTTATGCCCATCCCCTTAAGCTTCTCCACCGCCTCCCGGGACTCGGGCCGGATCATGTCCGCGAGGGCGATGGCCCCTACAGGTTTCCCATCCATCAGGAGGTAAACCACCGTTTTCCCTTGGGCGGCCAACGCTTTCACCCGTTCATCGTCGGGATCATGCCCCTGCTCGGCAAGGTAGCTCGGGCTCACCACCATGATTGGTTTTCCGTCCAGCTTTCCCTCGGCACCCCGGCCGGGAATGGCCTTCACGTCCCGGGGTTCGGGGATCTCGATCTTCCGTTCTTTGGCGGCGGCCACGATCCCGGCGGCTATCGGGTGCTCGGAGCGCGACTCCACCGCCGCGGCGAGCCGCAACACTTCTTCCTCGGAGAGATCGGAGAACGCCACCACGTCGGTGACCCCGAACTGGCCCAGGGTGAGGGTGCCGGTTTTGTCGAACACCACCGCTTCCAGGCCCCGGGCGCGCTCGAACGCGGTCCGGTCGCGGATGAGGAAACCCCGCCGGGCGGCGATGGCGGTGGACACCGAGACCACCAACGGGATCGCAAGCCCCAGCGCGTGCGGGCAGGCAATCACCATTACCGTGACCATCCGGGTGAGGGCGAAGTTGAAATCCTTCCCGGCGGAAAGCCAGCCAAGTAGTGTGGCCACACCCCCGCCGAGGGCAATGATAGTAAGCCACAGGGCGGCCCGGTTGGCGAGGTCCTGGGTCTTGGAGCGGGCTTCCTGGGCCTTCCTCACAAGCTCAATCACCTGTGCCAAATACGTCTCGTCCCCGGTGCGCTTGACCTCCACGGTGATGGCCGACTCCCCGTTCACCGCACCGCCGATCACCTCATCGCCCTCGCCCTTCTCCACGGGACGGGATTCCCCGGTGAGCATGGACTCATTCACCGTGGTGCGTCCTTCGACCACGGCCCCGTCCACCGGGATCTTCTCCCCGGGCTTCACCAGCACCCGATCGCCGGGCTTCAGGACCTCGATGGGAACATCCTCCACCGTTCCGTCCTTAAGGAGGTGGGCGGTAGAAGGCATGAGGCGGGCGAGCTCCTCCAGCGCCTTGGACGCGCCCAACACCGACCGCATCTCGATCCAGTGACCCAGGAGCATCACGTCGATCAACGTGGCCAGCTCCCAGAAGAAGACCTGGCCCGCAAGGCCCAGGACCACCGCGGCGGAGTACACGTAGGCCACCGAGATGGCCAGGGCGATGAGGGTCATCATCCCCGGCTGCCGCTTCCCAAGCTCCTCCCGCAGCCCCTTGAGGAACGGCCAGCCCCCGTAGAAGTAGACCGCGGAGGCCAGGCCGAGCTGGAGGTAGGGGGCCCCGGGGAAGGCCAGCGCCTTAGGGAGCCCGAGGAACTTCTGGATCAGGGGGGAGAGGAGGAGGATGGGGACGGTGAGCGCGAGGGAAACCAAGAACCGGCGGCGGAAATCGGCCACCATCTGGGCGTGGTGGGCGTGATGATCGTGGCCCTTATGGCCTTTGTGTTCACCGTGGGCCATGACACCATGACCCTCATGATGTTCACCGTGACCGGCGTGTCTGCCGTGGACCCCGTGCTCAGGGCCTTCCCCGGGGGTTCCGGCGTATTTCCCCGGGTCCTTGTCGAACTTATCCGCGCAGGAACTCGAGCAGAAGTAGAAAGCCCTCCCGCCGTATTCCCGCTTTTCCCCCGCTTCGGAGGGCTCCAGCTCCATCCCACAGACCGGGTCTTTGACCGACATGGTTATCTTTTCAGCAGCAGTGGCCGGAGCCGTCGTGGTCTTCAGGATCGTGGCCGCGATCGTGGCGGTGGCCTCCCAGAGCCAAGCGGACAGCGATGTAGATCACCGTGCCCAGGACGACCAAGCCCAGCAAGGCCCATAGGCCATCCAACCTCCGTGCATCTTGTAGAACCACACATGTCCCTCCTTATCCATCCCACCTGGGGTGGATACACAGAATATCTCCTCCGGCGGCTAAATGCAAATCGCTATCAAATCAGGCGAGATCAGGGCCGCTAGGGCAGTCATGCCCGCCACCGAACCCTGTCCCACTGCCCCGGGCCAACGGGGCCTTTGCGGAGGGGGGAGGCTAGGGCATAGAATGGTGCACATCCACTAGGAGGTGGAACGACGTGAGGAGGACGGCGGCAGTTTTGGCGGTATTGATGCTGCTTGCAGCGCCAGCTTTTTCTGAAGGGGAACCACAGGCCCTGTTGGGGGCAGGGGGCAGCTTCGTGCTCGGCACCCCCATCTTCGACTTCTTCGCAGAGGTGCCCACCGGGGACTTCACCGCGTTCAGGTTCACCCTGGGTACTTGGTTCGCGTTCGGCGGTAACATGGCCTTCTCCCTGGACGGGAGCTTCATGATCCGGCTGGGGGAGGAGACGTTCCAGCCCTACTTCGGCTTCGGCGCGGGTGGCCTGGCGGTGGTGGCGGGCGGCCTGGGAGGAGTGGCCCAGATCAACCTGTCGGTGAACGGCCTCGTGGGCACTTACTTCGCCATGTCCGATACGGCGGGCTTCTTCGCCCAGATCCGGCTGCTGGGCTTGGTCAACCTGACCAACATGCAGATCAACGCCCTGCTCATGCCCGGGTTCGGGCTCTACGTGATGTTCTGAGGCGGATTCTCAGCCGCTGCCATGGAGAGGGGGATGGGGGTTCCCGTCCCCCTTCGCTTTTGTCCCCCCTCTCCTGGAGTCTGACCGCTAACATCGGCCGGATATGACCTTGGAGGGGCTTTTCCCTGGCTTGGACCTAGGACCGGCCGGGGGGATCAAGGTGAAGGGGCTGGCCTGGGACTCCCGGCGGGTCCTCCCGGAGGAGGTGTTCTTCGCCCTGCCGGGGCGGGAACACGACGGACACCGGTTCATCCCTCAGGCCGTGGAGCGGGGGGCGGTGGCGGTGGTGGGGGAGCAGGAGATCTCTTGGGTGCCGGTCCCCTACCTCAGGGTGGAGGACGCCCGGGCCGCCCTGGCCCTGGCGGCCGCCGCCTTTTACGGCCACCCCACCCATAAACTCACCGCCATCGGGGTAACCGGCACCAACGGCAAGACCACGGTGGTCTACCTTTTAAGCCAGCTCCTCCCGAAGTGCGCGACCCTGACCACGGTGCGGGTGGAGGAGGAGGGGCTCTCCTGCGTCACCACCCCGGAGGCCCCGGACTTGCAGCGGGTGGCCGCCCGGGCGGTGGCCCAGGGAAAGCGGTTCTTCGCCTTTGAGGCCTCCTCCATCGGCCTGGCCCAGCGCCGGCTGGAGGGGGTGCGGCTCGCCGGGGCGGTGTTCACCGGCCTGACCCGCGATCACCTGGACTTCCACCGGACCATGGAGGCCTACCTGCGGGCCAAGCTGCGGCTGTTCGGGCTCCTCCCCCAAGAGGGCTGGGGGGTGGTAAGCGCGGCCGATCCCCATGCGGACCTGTTCCTCGCGGCGACGCCGGGGGAGAAGTTGACCTATGGGATCAGCCAGGGGGACGTGCGCGCGGAAGGGGTCAGCGAGCTCCCCTGGGGAATCGAGTGCACCCTGGTCCTCCCGGACGGGAGGGTCTCCCTAAGGCTCCCCTTCCCCGGGGAGTTCAACCTGGAGAACGCCCTGGCTGCGGCGGCCGTGGCCCACCTGTTGGGGCTTTCCCGGGAGGAGATCGCTCGGGGGCTCAGCCGGGCCACCCTACCCCCGGGGCGGTTGCAGCGGTTCCGGGCCGGGTCGGGGGCGGAGGTGGTGGTGGACTACGCCCACACCCCGGATGCCCTGGCCCGGGTGCTGAGGCTGCTGCGCCCTCGGGCCCGCAGGCTGGTGGTGGTGTTCGGGGCCGCAGGCGACTCCGACCGGGGTAAACGGCCCTCCATGGGGCGGGTGGTGGGGGAGCTGGCGGACCTGGCCATCGTGACCACCGACAACCCCAAACGGGAGGACCCACTGGCCATCGCCGAACAGGTGGCCCGGGGGCTGGAGGAGGCGGGGGCGGACTACGAGATCGAGCTGGACCGCCCTGCCGCCATCCGCCGGGCCCTGACCGGCTGCCGGCCCGGGGACATCCTGCTCATCGCCGGCAAGGGCCACGAACGCTACCAGCTCACCGCCGAGGGGAAGCGGCCCTATTCCGACGCCGGGTTCCTGGTCCAATCCGGCCTGGCCGGCCCAGTCTGATCAGCTCCTCCGAAACTCCCCCGCCCGTCCACACCAGTTCCACATGCCTCCGGCACACTTCCCCCAAGCCGACGCGGGCAGGAGCCCGCTATGGCTTAAAGGAGACAGACATGAGGATCGAGGGACTGAGGACGAAAGCGGTGTTGGGGATCTTGGCGCTAGCGCTGGCCGGCGGCGGAGTAGCTGTCCTGGCCAGTGGATACGGGATGGGAAGCGGGCTCGGGGGGACACAACCTCTCACGGAAGCGGCGAAACAGGCCCTGCTTACGGCCCTGACCGGCCCGGAGGGGGAATACGCCGCCTATGCCATGTACACCGCGGTGATCAATGAGTACGGGGAGGTGGAGCCGTACCTCACCATCCGGGAGGCGGAGGCCCGCCACATCCAGGCCCTACAGCGCCTATTGGACAGGTACGGCGTGGAATACCCGGTGGAGAACCCGTACCTGGGGCAAGTGACCGCCCCTGAGAGCCTGGAGGAGGCGGCCCGGGCCTGGGCCGAGGGGGAGATCGCCAACGTGGCCATGTACGACCGCCTGCTGGAGGCGGTGGAGGGCTACCCGGACATAACCAGGGTCTTCCAGAACCTCCGACGGGCCTCGCTGGAGGCACATCTCCCCGCCTTCCAGGCGGCCGCGGAAAGCGGCGGGGGCCTGACCCAAGTCCACGCGGGGGAGGGGATGGGCCACCCGGGTGGACGCGGCCCGCAAGGGCGGGCCTTCCCAGTCCAGGGATGTTCGGGCCACCGCGGCCGGTAAGTCGTCGCCCTGAGCGGGAGGGGGCAGGGGTAGCGCCCCCTCCCGCCTCTTTATCTCCCAACTTCGGGTACGGCCGCCTTCAGCCTTCGAGCTCCTCCAGCAGCCGTAGCACCCGGGCCGTCACCTCGGCCGGGGGGCCGGAGGAGTCCACCAGGTACACGTAATCGGCCTTGGGCGGGCTCAGATCACGTTGGGCCTCCAGCCGCGCCTCCACTGACTCCCAAGGCACGCCGGCGGCAAGCAGCCTACGGCGCCGTTCCTCCTCCGGGGCCGAGAGCCAGACGAACCCATCGAACAGCGTCCGGTCCACGTGCGGTGAGGAGAGGAGCAGCGCCCCCTCTACCAGTAGCCACCGCGTCCCCAACTCCCGCTGGCGCCGGATCTCCCTTTCGACCCCCTCCATCACCAGGGGATGTACGATGGCCTCCAGGTCGCGCCTGGCCTGGGGGTCTGAATAGACGAGCTCGGCCAGCTTCCCCCGGTCTATCCCCCCGGAGGGTGAGAGGATGTCCTCCCCGAACCGGGACAGGATACGGAGGTAGGCGGGCCCACCCGGCCGATAGGTGTCGTGGGCGAGCCGGTCACAGTCCACGTGGCCGATCCCGGGCCGGCGGGCCAGCATACGGCACACCGTGGACTTCCCTGCCCCCGCCGGGCCCGTGACCCCGATGACCTTCATCTCGCCCCAGGCTACCACCGGATCTCGGGTGGGGGAAGGATTAGTTTCCCCTACCGTCGGCGTTCCGCCGGAGAGCCGATGGGGGAACCGGCGCGCGTAATTTGTTATGTCCAGCTCCGCCAGGACCTCCCGGGAAAGCCCCGACAGGGGCCGGCCTCTCAGGTAGACCTCCTCAGAGGTGGGACGACCCAGCCCCTAAGGACTTTATTTGCCGGAGCCGGATGGGCTGGCCACGAGCTGAATCCCCTTAGGATCTCTAGGTTCCCCTCCCCGAAAAACCGGGGTTTCTACCGATCCGGTGTGGGCTCCATCCCCATGACGCCAGGAAGGCAATGTGCCCTCGAGCCCACGGGAACGTGGACCTAGCACTTCCGGCCGGGGTGGGCTATACCTTGGGCCTGTGAAACGGGTGAAGATCTACACCGACGGCGCTTGTCGGGGGAACCCGGGCCCGGGGGGCTGGGCAGCGATCCTGATCTGGGGCCCCCACCGCAAGGAGATCGCAGGCGGGGAGAAGGAGACCACCAACAACCGCATGGAGCTCCGGGCGGCCATCGAGGCCCTGAAGGCCCTGAAGGAACCGGCCGAGGTGGACCTATACACCGACTCGGCTTACCTCAAGCGTGGGATCACGGAGTGGCTGCCCCGCTGGGTGGAAAACGGCTGGAAGCGACGCCAGGGGAAGCGGCTCTTGCCGGTGGCCAACGAGGACCTGTGGCGGGAGCTGACGCGTCTGACCAAGGTCCACCGGGTTCACTTCCATTGGCTGGCCGGCCACTCCGGCCAGCCGGAGAACGAACGGGCCGACCGGCTCGCCCGCCGAGCGATCCCGGATTGATACGGAATGAGACTACAGGGGTGATGTGAAAGCGACCACCAGTGAGGGAGGCTAGCGACGCGTCCTGGGGGTCAGCCTAAAAGCCCTCCAGGCTGGTGGCGTAGCCGGCCTTGAACCTGCGGAGGCCGGCCTTGATGGCCCGGGCCCGCACCTCGGCCACCCCCTTGATCCGCTGCAATTGCCTGCGGCCCTGGCGCTCGATCTGGTCCAGGGACCCGAACTCCTTTACCAGCCGCTCGATCACCGGCATGGGCAGCCGGGGGATCTTGTGGAGCAGCCGGTATCCCCGGGAGGAGAGGGGGCGTTCCAGGTCCTCTTCATCGAACCCCAACGGTTTCAGGATCGCCTCCGGGGACAGGCGTTCCTCGGCGCTCAGCTCCAGGATCTCCTGGATGACCGCCTCGGCCGGACGCTTGGGGTCCTTCTGGAAGTCCAGGACGATCAACTCCAGCTCCTCCTGGACCCCCCGCATCAGCCCCCGGAGCTGCCGTTCGGGCAGCCGCCGGTGCTCCCCCAGTTCCAAAAGCAGCCTCTTCAGCTCCTCCTCCAGCTCCAGCATCTGCACGATCTTCTGGATGATCACCGCCACGTGGTAGGGGAACACCCGCCGTTCGAACTCCAAAGGTCCCAGCTCCGCCAAAAGCTCGTTCAGCTCGGCCCGGTAGCGGTCCAGGATGAGCAGGGCTTGGGAGGCGTGGGCCAGCAGGGTCAGGGGATCCTGGAGCTCATACTTCCAGTCCTCGAGGAAGATGGTGGTCCGCCGCCGCTCCTCGGAGATGGCGATCACCGAGCATCCTAGTTGCTTGGCGGTCTGCTCGGCGGCCCGGTGGCGGGTGCCGGTCTCCTGGGAGGGGATGGAGGGGTCCGGGGCCAGGTGGGCGTTGGCAAACAGGATGGTACGCAGGCCCTCGTCCACTACCACCGCCCGGTCCATCTTGGAGAGCTCGGCCACCGCCTGGGGGGTGAAGGGGGAATCCAGCTCGAAGCCAGCGGCGATGACGGGGGAGACCACGTCCCGGTTCGCCACCACGATCAGGCCGCCCTTGCCCAGCTGTACGATGAGGTCGATGGCCTCCCTGAGGGGAGTGCCCGGGGCGGTCTTCTCTAGGATCTCAAGCTGCTTTTTGGTGAGTCCCATGGCTCATGCTAGGCCCAACGCCTCGGCCGCCTCCACGATGGAACTGACCTTCTCCACCTCCAAGGATAACCCCTTTGGGGAGGGGCCAGGGGGAACGATCGCCCGCCGGAAGCCGAGCTTGTCCACCTCCCGGAGGCGCTCCGGCCCCTTCCTGACCGGACGCACGTCCCCGGCCAGGCCCACCTCGCCGAAGACCACCGCATCCGGGGGAATGACCCGGTCCCGCAGGCTGGACAGGACCGCGGCGCAGACCCCCAAGTCCACCGCCGGCTCCCGCACCTCCAGGCCGCCGGCCACCGCCAGGTAGACGTCGGTGGCCCCGATATGTGCCCCCAGGCGTTTCTCGATCACCGCCAGCAGCACCGACACTCGATTGAAGTCCAGGCCGGCCATGCGCCGCTGGGGCGGGCCGTAGCCCATGCTGGGGGCCACCAACGCCTGGATCTCCACCAGGAGCGGCCTGGTGCCCTCCAGCACCGGCACCACCGCCGCCCCGGGCCGGGCCGGCCGATCCCGGGGGACGAAGAAGGTGGAGGGGTCCGGCACCTCCACCAGCCCACGCTCCCCCATCTGGAACACCGCCACCTCGTTGGTGGAGCCGAACCGGTTCTTCACCGACCGGAGTATCCGTAGGTCCCCCTCCCGGGTCCCCTCCAGGTACACAGCCACGTCCACCAGGTGCTCCACCGTCTTGGGGCCGGCGAACTCGCCCCCCTTGGTGATGTGGGAGACCAAAAAGCAGGTCATGGAGAGGCCCTTGGCCAGGCGGGCCAGCTGGGCCGCCGCCTCCCTAACCTGGGCCACCCCGCCGATGTCACCCCCCTCCGGCCGGGCCACCACCGTCTGTAGGGAGTCCACCACTAGCACCCGAGGCTCCAGCTCCTCGATCGCCTTCACGATCCGCAGGAGGTGCTGCTCGGAGAGGAGGTACAGGTTGGGCGCCTTTATCCCCAGGCGTTCCGCCCGCAGCTTCACCTGGGCCGGGGCCTCCTCGCCCGACACGTAGAGCACCTTGTGACCGGCCCCGGCCAGGGCGGCGGCCAGCTGGAGGAGCAGGGTGGACTTCCCGATGCCCGGCTCCCCCCCGAACAGGATCACTGAGCCGGGGATGAGCCCCCCACCCAGCAGCCGGTCCACCTCTGATATCCCGGTGGGGAGGCGCTGGGTGGGGAGTTTTTTGACCTCGGGGAGGGCCTGGGGCCGGGCCCCGATCCAGCCCGTCCCCTCGTCCTTCCCCTGTTCGGGGATCTCCTCGAAGCTATCCCAACTGCCACAGCGGGGACAGCGGCCCAGCCACTTGGGCGAACGGTAGCCGCACTCCCGGCAGCGGTAGGCCATCTAGCCCCTTCTGAACCTCATCTCCTCGCCCTCGGCCTCCACCACCACCGTGCTCCCCGGGGGGAACTCCTTGGTGAGGATGCGCTCGGAGATGGG
>Ga0164318_10008352_pt1 | contig 10052 bp, 10 predicted proteins | sample GuaBasSedimGuay9_FD_113734 | JGI IMG/M metagenome (GOLD analysis project Ga0164318, IMG submission 113734) | Subseafloor sediment microbial communities from Guaymas Basin, Gulf of California, Mexico - Guay9, Core 4571-4, 0-3 cm | ecosystem: Environmental > Aquatic > Marine > Hydrothermal vents...
AAAATCATTAATTGATTGATTGTATAGCATCCCCGGCTTGACAGTCGGATTTATTGTTTCATAATTGGCACCATCATCAAAGGTAGCTCCTGAATATCTGATAACCCCCGATGTTATATCGGTAATCATCAAAGCCAGATTCATTTGTGGATTTATTTTGTATAATAATCCGGCATCAATTGTCAGCCCTTTACCTTTTTCGGTCCCAAGGTCACGATAGATAATTTTTCCGGTAAGCCCAAAATCAATTTTGTTTTTTATTTTTCCTGAGATTGATGCCGCCAGTAAATAATCACCATGAGAAACTTCGTCTATCACATAAGGTCGATTGTTCAAGTCAAGTGATGTTATTTTAATTCCTCCCCCACCCAAATAATAAAAATAGAACCCAAATGATTTTATAAGATTATTCTTTTTATCACGGGCATCAATATATGCCAGATAATCATGATTAAGAAGAGCACCGAAAGTTTCAGCATGCATCGCACCGGCAATTCTTGAATTTAGATAATTCATTCCTGCCGGATTCCAATAAGCAGTAAAAGCATCAAAAGGCCCGGCTACTGCCGCTCCGCCCATCGCCAAAGACCGACCGCCAACACCTAAAGAGAACGACTCACCGGCATATTTGGCTGAATAACCACAAGATGTCGCTATCAGTAAAAAAACAATTACATAAACAGAAAAATTTTTCATTTAATCTAATATATTACAGTCAAAATAAAATTGCTACAAACTATTTGGCATATAATTAAAACAGATAAATATAAAAAAAGCGGAAGTTGAAAAACTCCCGCCTAAAGTAATCTTTTTTATAGATTAGTGACCACTACAAGCTTTTTTGCTTTTAGTAGTTTTCGATTTAGAAGGACAGGAAATGGCACAAGAAGCTCTTTCTTTAGCAGTACAAGTTTTAGACATAGTTTCAGTGGTTGCGGTTTTTGCAACAATTGGAGTAATTTCAGCCTTGTATCCTTTATTAGTAATAGCTTTTGTTAAAGCCATCGAGATATCATTTCCTTTTTCAACAGCAACTAAAGCCATTGCATCTTTATGACTGACCTTGATAACTTTTTTTACACCATCAACACCACTTAAAGCAGTTGTAATGTCATTTTCACAACCGCCACAGGTCATACCTTTGACAGAAATTTTAGTCAATTGAAAGTTATCGCCTAATTCTTTACAGATTTTTTCACATTCTTCTGGGGAAATTCCAAATTTTTCAGAACAAACTGCCTTATCCGCAGTTGAACATGATTTCGAAGCGGTTGTTTTAGTTGCATGAGCTTCCCCACAATCAGGACCGGCAAATGAGAAAGCCGTTGCCAATGTCAACACAGCAATCAAGACAACACTGATGGTTAAAATTCTTTTCACAAAATTACTCCTTCTTAAATAATACTTAATTTGTCGCCTTTTTTAAGATAACCTATTTAATAGAATCAGTCAAATAGTTCTTTAATAATATATCAATTAAAACCATGTTAACTTATTTTTTTGAATTATTAAACAAATTTAATCAGTCAGAAATCCCCAAATATATAATCTTTAAATTTACTTAAGTTGCTGATTATCATTAAGATAAGTAATTAATTCAGATTGACTTAAACCAAGTTTCTTATTATTTATAAATTGGGACAAGCAAATAGATTTATTTGAATTTTTAATAGTAAATTCTGTTTTTAAAACTAAAGGATGGTTCAGTACACAATGAAAGTTTTAGTTTTATGTACCGGTAATTCCTGTCGGTCACAGATGGCTGAAGGATGGTTGCGATATTTCATGCATGATAATGATACGGTCCACTCTGCCGGGCTAATACCAAAAGGTCTGCATTCGCTGGCAATCAAGGTAATGAACGAAGCCGGAGTTGACATCTCGCATCATACTTCTGACTCAATAGATAAATTTATCAATGACAAATTTGATTTTATAATTACTGTTTGCGATAACGCCGCTGAGAACTGTCCTGTTTTTTCGGGTGGCGGCAAAAAAATACACATGCCGTTTGATGATCCTGATGCCGCTATAGGAACTGATGAAGAGATATTAAAAACCTTTCGCAGGGTGTGTGATGAAATCAAAATTAAAATGAAAAGCTGGTTGGATAGTTTATAGATTACTTCTCAAACAGGCTGAACTGATGCCCCGCCCAGCTATGGCGGTCAATATTATAATGGTATTTATACTGGCATTCTCCTTTTTTGCATACTTTCGGACGTTTTTTTGACATATAATCAAATGTTTCTCCGCAAACTTCGCATACAGAAGATTTCCAGTTAATTTTTGGCAGGTTAATTTTTTTCTTCTTATCAATCATTGTTGCACCTAATCACCAATGTTGCGTGTGAGTGGTGAATCTTTAGATTCACCAAATACCATCGGATTTGAAAATCCAACGGACACAATTTTAATGTTATTATATTAAGAAAAAACATTGAGAATCAACAAAATTTAGTTTAACTCTTTAAAATATCTCTCACGGTCGGTTTTTGGTACTGAACTTGTCGGTAGCATAAGGACCTCAACTGATTTCCCCTGTGTTCCTTTGATTTGAATAATATCTTTTTCTTTAACCTGATACGATGCCTTAACGCTTTTGCCATTAACATCAATCATTTTGCTGTCAGCCAATTTTTTAGCTATGGTACGGCGTTTAATAACGCCCACCGTTGAAAGATAATCATCAATACGCATCTTTTTAAATCAGTCTAACCGATAATCTATATAGGTTTCTTCTTTAAGCTCGGCAATCCACTTATCAACCATATTGCCTGTTTTATCCTGTCGTGCAAGTTGTTTAATTTTATCAAAATCATTTTCGAGGTCGTATTTTTTTTCACCAGTATAATCGAGAAGTTTTAAAATATGAAAACCAGATGGCGTTTGTGCCGGACCACGATAATCAATCGGCGTTTTCCAACCGCTAACGTAATCAACCAGTTCTGGTGGAACATCGCGGATAGATACCCAACCAAGCTCACCACCTTGAGGACGCGATGTATTATCTTCAGAATACTCTTTAGCAATCTTGGCAAAATCAGCTCCGCCTCTGATTTCAGTAAGAAGAGAGTCAGCCAGATTTTTAGTTTGCAACGTATCTTCGGCTGTTGGAATAACCCCCAATAAAACATGACGCAACCAGCTTTTATCTTCTTTTTTACCTTCACATTTAATAATATGGTAACCAAACTGCGTTCGAATAACTCCGGAAATATCACCGACAGAGAGATTAAAAGCGGCTCGGGCAAATTCTTCAACAACATCCGTTTTAGAAATATACCCCAAATCTCCACCATTAACACCTGCCCCAAAACTTGAGTACTGCGATGAAATAGTGGCAAAATCAGCACCATCAATTATCCGCTTACGTAAGTTCTGGGCAAGATTTTTCACAGAATCTTCGACAAAATCAGATGCTTTAACTGTAAACAGAATATGCGCCAATCTTATAGCTTCCGGTTGAACTGGAATAGAATCTTTAAATTCATTATAAAATTCTTCGACTTCTTTTTTAGAGACCGAAACCGTATAAAGTTTTGATTGAATAAATCTTTGTTTCAGAAGCTGGTTCTCAATTTCTTTGCGATACCTTTTTTTTAAATTTCTGATTGTTAATCCCTCAGCCGCCAAAGCATTCAAAAACTCTTCATACGATGAAAAGTTACCGGAAATATTGGCAACCTGCTCATCAAGAGCCTGTTCAATTTCTTCCTGTCTAACCTGAACTAAAGTATCCTGACGTGCGGCAATTAAAAACAATTTGTCAGAAATCATCTGGTCTATAATTTTATCCTGAAGTTCTTCCAATTCTTTTTCAGAAGATATTTTCTGACCAGTCTGCAGAACATACATTTGTAATTGATTGGCAATCTCCGAAGCAAGAATAACTTCGCTACCAACAACTACGGAAATTTTATCAACAACTTCCCTCTGCGAAAACACAGAAGAAGTCAGAATCAAAATTAAGACAATAAAGCAAAATAATATTTTTTTCATAATCCCTTAATTAGTCGATAATGTATCGGACTTATATTTCCCTTGATCAATAGTCCCGTACAACACATCATCATATATTTCAATATCCGTATTTTCTTTTCTTTCTTTTACCCAATCCACAAAAGTTTCACCTATTTGTTGACGAACAATAATCCCTTTTATTTCATTTTTTACAGTCAGGAAGTCTTTAATTTGTTCATCTAATTTATCAACAACATAAAATATTGAATATTTGCCATGAGATACAACCGGACCGCCGATTTTGCCAATTTTGGTCTTACGAGCTAAGTCAAAAATTTCAGGAAACCATTTTCTTTCAATATAATCAAGATTTCCTTGTACCGGCCTTTTGCCCGGACGTTCAGTCAAGTCCATTGCTTTACTTTTGAATTTATCAAGACTGCGAATTTCTTTAGCTAATTTTTTAGCTTTTAATTCATCGCTGAGTAGAATTTCGTAAACATGTACTTTAGCCGGATCAGTAAATTTATCACTGTGTTCATCATAATATTGGCGAATCATACTATCGTCGGGCGGAAGCGGTTTTGGAATTGAGTCATTACGCATAATATCAGCCATACTTAATTCTTTGAACAATCTAACTTTTCTCAAATATTCTTCATCTTTGTCCATACCTTCACGAATAGATTCGTAAGAAAGAAGGTCCAATCTTTTCAATTGGAAAATAACAGTTTTCAAAGAATCAAAATTATCGAAGTTAGGTTTCATTTTTGCTGGAATTTGTTTAGACATTTCCAGATATTCCTGAATAGTCATCTGACCACCATCCCAAGTAGCAAGCACTAATTCTTTTTCGTTGCGGTCTAATTGCTCAATATCGAAATCATTCCTTGGTAGAGTTTTTAATAATTCAGGTGGATATAGATATTCTCTTTTTTTGATAATATAATTACAGGTAGTAGTATCAACTGTTATTGGATATTTACTTTCAATTTCTTCATAATAAGCATTCATCAAGTCGAGTCTTTTCTTGTTGATAATTTGTTGCTTCAATTCATTTTTCATCGACTCAAAATCAGTTCTTTTTTCATTGGTAGCCCTGTCAACCAGTTTGATAATATGATATCCAAAATTCGTTTTGACAGGAGGTGATATTTCACCCGGTTGCATAGCAAAAGCTGCATCTTGAAATTCTTTGACCATTGAGCCATAGAGGAAATAACCTAAATCTCCTTTATTTCTTTTAACAGACGGATCAATTGAATACTCAAATGCTAACTTATCAAAATTCTCACCGCTTTTAATTCTTTCCAATAGAACATTAGCAGTGTCAAGATTATCTACCAGAATATGCGATGCACGAATTTTTTCTGCAATTTTTTCCCAATGATCCCTGATCTCCGCATCGGTAACATCGGATTTATCAACCACTTTGCGTAAATATAAGACATCCAAAAGGAATTTATCTTTATTGGCAACAACAACCCTATTTAGTTCTTCAAGCTGGTCAATATTTTTTTCATAAGCGGCTTGAATTAACAATCGATTTACAATAATTGTGTCCAGGATTTCTTGTTTTTTCTGATATTCTTCTTCGGCATTGGTATAGGGATATCTAAGACCCTGAAAAACATCATTTAATTCTTGTTCCGTAATTTCATAACCACCTACTTTAGCAACAACTTTGGAATCAGAACTTCCACATCCAACAGTTAGTAAAACAAATACTAATAGTATACCAGATAATAAGGTTACGTTAACTAATTTCATTTATATTCCTCCAATTTTATCTATTTTACTGAACAAGTTATAGTTAGTTCCTAATATTATAACAAATAAGGATACTATTATAAGACAGGAATCAAATTATTCCAAATTGAATTTTATTAAAGATAGCTTATTATTCGAAATCAGATTCCAGATAATCCATAGTTATTCTTTGGCGGCCAATCTTTTGAGATAATTTTTTTGTGAATTCAACTGCGGAATTTTCACCATAAACCTTTAGCATATGGTTCATAGCGATAACTTCGGAAATAACAGTGATATTTTTACCGGGAGATATTGGAATTCTTACAATTGGAATAGAAACGCCCAATAAACTTGTTTTGTGGTCTTCAAGCCCCAACCGCTCATAATTATCAGTATCGGACCAGTGGCAAAGAGAAACTTCTACTTCTATTCTTTTTTGCATTCTGATAGAACGAATACCAAATAACTCTTCAATATCAATAATCCCAATTCCTCTGATTTCCATATGATGACCCAAAAGCTCCGAGCCGCCACCAATTATCACATCCGAAGCGGTTCGAGTGACTTTTACCACATCATCGGCTACAAGACGGTGTCCCCTTTCAACTAAATCCAAGGCAATTTCTGATTTCCCTATTCCGGATTTACCAGTATAAAGCAGACCAACACCATAAACATCAACCAATGTACCGTGAGTGTTAATTGACGGAGCAAAATAATTATCTAAAAACGCAGAAAGCCGACTAGACAATTCAGTAGTATTTAGTCTCGTAGAAAAAATGGGGGTTTTAAAATTATCAGCCACCTGAATTAATTTCATCGGAGGCGTAATCCCCTTGGTAACAATTATCATTGGTACACCAAGTCCAAATAATACTTCCGCAATATCATTTAGTTCCTGCTTATCCAACCGGCTTATAAAAGCCATCTCAGTTTCCCCAAGAACCTGAATTCTACGATTTGGGAATCTCTCCATAAAACCGGTTAACGCCAATCCCGGACGGTGTAATTCGGCATTAAATATTTCTTTTTTTAGCGCTTCCTCATTGCTGGAGAGAAGAGTTAGCTCAAGATCTTCATTACGAGTTTTGTATAGCTTATAAACAGTTAATTCATCCATAGGTTAAAATATAAGAACCGACAGGAAAGGATGGCAAGCTTTAAAATATTACAATAATAAAAAAAGCCCGAAATATTCCGGGCTTCTTAAATCTATTAATAATATCAAAAATTAATCATCAAGTTTTTTATAAAGATTCTTGAGTTCTCTTTTAAGTTCCTTCATCTCATCTCTCAAATCGTCTAATTCTTCATCTTCAATTTCTCTAAGTTCATCAAGGTTTATAATAGCACGATTTTTCTTTATTCGTTTGATTTTATCTATATCAAATTTATGCAAAGCCTTATCCCTTAAATGAATCTTGCCACGCGGTGAAATTATGATATGATCATCATCGCCTGAATTAAATATAGAATAATTATGATAAGAATCTCTTTCGGCAATTTCTACGGTAAACTCTTTTTCACTTTTATTCCTGATAACTTTGATTTTAACTTTATCACCTTCATCAAATTCTGAAATTACTTCCTGAAGATCGCCACTGTCTTCAATTTCTTCTCCGTCGGCTTCTATGATAACATCTCCCGCTTTCAAACCGGCTTTTTCAGCAGGAGAATCTTCCTCAATACCATTAACTAAAACACCAAGCCCTTTATCTACACCAAAATATTCACGAAGCGGGTCAGAAAGCGATGTAAGATAAACGCCAATATAACCACCGCTATTACAATCGACATACATTTCTAATGCATCATCATAATGATCCATAACATCGTCGAAACGATCAAAATCAAAGTCAAAATCATGGTCATTATAAACACCTACTTTGGGTGTGCCATAAGACCAACTTTTGCCTAAAGTAACTTCAATCTCTTTTTCTTTTCCATCGCGTATAATTGACAGAGTTACTTTATCTCCCCTTTTTCCGCCCTTAACAAAATCTGTTAAATCATCAGAATCTGTAACCTTTTCACCATTGAAAGCTATTACAACATCATCCGACTCCAACCCTGCCTCTTCCGCAGGAGAATCATTAACGACATCATCAATATAAGCTCCATACGAAACCGGTAAATCAAGATCATCGGAGAGATCATAATCGACCGATTCCAAATAAACACCCAACCATCCACCAGATGATTTCTTTGATTTTGCAAATGAAATGCTTAGCGGAATTGAAACTGCTAAAGCCAAAACCAACAAAACAGTTAAAACACGTTTCATCATTATCTCCTTTTTTAATATTCTATCAGGTTTATGATTATTATACGAGAAAACTTTTATGAGGTTTCACCGCTAAAAAAATGATTTATTTGTCAATAGTAAGTATTACAAATTCACTATTATTCGTAATATGTTATACTACAAGAAGATATAGATATCGGTATTATTGGATGTCTGAATGATAATTTGATGAGACATTTACAAAATTTAAAAATGACCGATAAAATGTATTGACATTTAGCATATATTTTTTATATATGTAGGCTCAAAGTTGAAATTGACACTCCCCTGTAGCTCAGTTGGTAGAGCAGCTGACTGTTAATCAGCGGGTCGTAAGTTCGAGTCTTACCGGGGGAGCTTTGTTGGACAACCACCTAATTTTTCCATAAATATAAAAGGTTTATTGTATGAGGCACTTATAGTTGCACCTTCTAACAAGTAGTTCGAAGCTATGAGTCTTAATATTCTTGCCTTTTCTTCAGGGTCAGATCTTAAATATAAAGGGAATAGACGGTTAGAAAGTTCGAGGATTTTACAACCATCTTCATAATAATTTAGATTTACTTTTTGGCTTTGTTCAATCTTTAAATCTAAACCAGATAACTGACTCTTATACTCAATCTCTTTCAAATTAAAAACTTCTTTATCAATATCACCATCAATACGAAGATCATAAAGACTATTTATTCTTTTTTCTATCTTAGATTTGTTTCGAATCAGCAAAGAAAGCTCCTGATCTATTAATTTGTTTTGTTGATACTTTGATACCTTTAAAATATTCTTAGCCCATTTTACTTTTTCACTTGATATTGTTACTTTCCTCACAGAATCTTCAAATAGGACAGCCAATCTATCTTCCTTCAAATAGGCGTTACCTCCATTGTGACGACCTTTTGAGAAAGTGCAATGATAATATATATATTTTTCCTTTTTCCTCTCTCCTAAGACCTTACACCCACATTCACCGCATTTAATTAAATTGTTAAAAACAAAACCATTTTTATTCGTTTTAAATGAGTGACCTTTTCCGGATAATATTCTCTGAACATTATCATACATTTGTTTTGATATTATTGGATTATGTATACCGTTATAAAGTTTTCCCTTCCAGAAAAAACATCCATAATAAAAAGGGTTTTTCAGTAAATGAGCTAATGTTGATTTTGTAACTTTGAAATTTTTCTTTGTTCTTAAGCCATCACTATATATCTTTTCAACTAATGTGCTAAGTGAGTAATTTCCTGTTGACATATTTTCAAATGCCATCTTTATAAATGGAGCACGATCTAAATCAATTTCTACCAATTGGGTTTCCTTATTGTTGAAATACCCAATAGGGGCAGTTGAAGGATACTCACCTTGTTCAGCTTTTTCCAACATTCCCATTTTAGCTTTACGAGATATATCATTTGACATTTTCTTGGCAACTGCAACTTCAATATCAAACATAAATTCAACATCACTACCTGAATTTTTATCAATTATTTTATTTGTTCTGGAAAAATGAATAGTCTTATCAAAATCCTTTATTAGCGTATTAATTTTGAGTTTATCAAAATCGTTTCTTGTCATTCGATCTGTAATATCAAAAATAATATGTTTTACATCTCTATGCTTTTTACAAAAATCCACCATTTGATTAAAGAAAGTGCGTTCCTTTTTCCAAGCTGATTCAGAACCTTTCCATATTCGAACAATCTCCAAATTATTCTTAATGGCATATTCTTTACCGAGTTTCTCCTGAGCATCAAGAGAATAACCTTCTTTCTCTTGCTCTTTACTTGAAACCCTTAAGTATAGTAGGGCTTTATAGTTTTTTCTTTGAACCATTTTTTAATAACTTTTCAATATGATATGTTTGAATTTTGTTTGGTTTAAAATGCCCATTGAACCACCTATTAACAGTTGAAAAAGCTACTCCAAGAATTTTAGCCAACTCTTCCTGTGAAATTCTGTTCTCTAATCTATATTTTTCTAATCTTTTAATCAATTCCATATATGGCATAGTATAGCGTTATTATTATTTATGTCAACTCTTATTTTTAAAATCTTG
>Ga0164318_10008353_pt1 | contig 10052 bp, 9 predicted proteins | sample GuaBasSedimGuay9_FD_113734 | JGI IMG/M metagenome (GOLD analysis project Ga0164318, IMG submission 113734) | Subseafloor sediment microbial communities from Guaymas Basin, Gulf of California, Mexico - Guay9, Core 4571-4, 0-3 cm | ecosystem: Environmental > Aquatic > Marine > Hydrothermal vents >...
ACTGATATTGTGAGCGAATGGATCTGATTTGAACTTCTAAGCGCTGTTTTTTCTTTACGCTCAGTTACCTGCCTGCCGGCAGGCAGGGGCTCGAGTTTGAGACGGTCTCCAATTGGATGGCCTGTCCGCAATAATATTTTCAAAAAGCTAAACTGATACCATTTCTCTTTTTTGCTTAAAAGACTTCCAAATCCGAAGCTTTAACCCACCCCCTTTTTTTATCGGCACGCTCAATTCTAAACCACGAATCCCTGGGCGAAACCACGGCAACTTCCGCTCCTTCATAAAGCGTGAAATGAGTTGTCGCTGAATCAAACGGTTCAAATTTAGCATCTGCTTTCTGAGCAATTATTACTGCTTTTTTACCTATCACTGAGGCTTTCTCAAATAGCGCCGCAAAAAAAAGAGCGAAAATAACGATTAAAACCGACAATGCGCCAATCCTGTATTTCCTGACAGCGGGGAAATATATAGTTGCCAAGATAACCAACAGAATTATCGTAAATATTACTGCCAGGGAAAAGGCCAACCCATCAATGGTAAATAAAGAAAACCTCTTATTAAAAGCAACTCTATACCATGGCGCTTTAGCCTCAACAACGCCCCCTTTTATCAATGACTTAGCATATTCGTAGTTCGACTTTAAATCACTATCTCTCGGTATGAGCCGCATTGCTTTTTCATAATTGAGGATTGCCTTACCAAGCTCGCCTTTCTTAAAATAAGAATTTGCCAAATTATAATAAAGATTGCCGCTCTCAAACCCCAAATTCAGCGCTCCTTCGTATCCTTTAATGGCCTCATCATACTTTCCCTCAGAATAGTAAGTGTTCGCCTGATAAAATCTGGCTTTGGCCTGGGAAAGGGGTTTTGCCAAACAGGAATTAGAAAAAATACCGGCTAACGCTAAGAGCAAAAATGACATTAATAGGCTTGGGATGATCCGGGCACTCCTGCAAGTCATTTTTAAACCTTCTTCCTTTCCAGGAAATCAATAACTTTACGCATATCATGAAAAATAGCCTCACGCTTAGGCTTATCAAATTCTAAAGGTGCATACCGCGCCATATCACAAGCGTTAAAGATATTCGTTAATTTATCTAAGATTTCGCCGTCTATGCTCTTTGCGGTCAATATTTCCTTGACCGCATCAATGCTCACTCCTCCTGCAGGCAGATGAAGCTTATCCGCCAGATATCCGCTCAATGTTTTATGTACACAATCGAAAAAGGCCCCGCTTTTTTCCTGCCCTAACAATCTTTGTGCCTCTTTTATCCCTTTTCTGGCCCTTGCCGGTGCGTGCAGGCGCCTTGCGTATCGTTCATCGGTTTTAAGTTTCTCCTGGTGTTTGTGAAAAGTTGCCAGAGTAATAAATATAATCAACGCAATTAAATGATAAAGCCAAAAACCTGCCCTTTGATAAAGATAGCGGCCTCTTTGTTTCAGTTTACCCGGCGATTCCTTAATATAAACAATATCTCTGCCAAGAAGTTCCTTTTTAGCTGTTCTTGTAACGGCCCGGGGAATTTCCACAATCTTCAATTCGCTGCCTCCTGGCTTTGCCACGCTAATCGGAAAAGGCCCTTGTGTAAGTGAACGGTATTTTCCCGTTTGAGGATTAAAGAAGCTGAAGGTTATCTTCGGGATTTCCGTAATGGCTTCTGATTGCGGAATAATCGCCTGCTCAAAAACTTTTGAGGCTTCACCTTGTTTGGCCTCCGGCTCATAAACTTTAAATCCTTCTTTTGAATCCAGAACAGGACTGGAGACGGTATCAAAATTCCCCGTCCCGCTTATCGTCATTGTCAACGTAATTGGATCCCCGGCTTTCACTTTTTTAGGTGAAACCTTGGCCTCTAATCGAAAATCACCAATCGCTCCTTTAAAGTTAGCGGGTTTACCTTCGTCGGGTAATGATTGGACATGGACTGTTAAAGCCGGAGAGGTGGCTTGAAATGGGTAGGTTTTATAGCGGCCAAAAAAGTCGTCAAATACATTTTTACCAAAAATATTCCCGAAGAAATCATCATCAAAAGGCGTGCGCCTGCGGCTTTGTTTCTTGCGGACTACAAGATTGCAGTCAATCTTTGCCGGGCCTAAGGTTAATTCACCGGGTCTGACTGCAAACATACTGGTATTAAACTCAATAACATTGTAAACAATGCCGCCGATAGCCTGACGGTACTGTTTCGGTTGCCCGAATTCCTTTATGGAGAAACCTTCGTGTTCAAATTTCGGATATTGAATGTCCCTCACTGCCAGGCGGTTTATGTATAGTTTTATGGATAAGGGAACAGACTCATTAACATAGGGTTGCAATTTTCCTGGTTCAATTCTGAGAAAAATCCTGTCCTTTAATTGTTCCTCTCTGATTGCTTTTTGAGAAACGCCAGGCCCCTGGGTTCCTCGCTTAGGTGGTGCTGCGCCGGACAGAACTTGAATCCTCAAGGCTTGCGAAGTGAAGGTCTTTCCATTAAGAACCACCGAAAAAGGGCCAACCTCAAAACTCCCTGTCTTTAGTGGTATTAACGTATAAATATGCGTAATAGATGTGGATACCTTGCCATTTACAATAGACATCCTTGTTGATGGGCCAAGATATTGCACTTGAAAGCCATCAATCTCGCCAAGATCCGGAGGAGATACGTTCTGTACTCCATGAAAAGACAAGCTAAGTTGCAAGCTTTCTCCAAGGGAAACGGTTTTCCGATCTACAGTTACCTCAAACTGTATATCCGAGGCAAGAACCGCCCCGTCCAAAACCACCAACAATAATAAAGCGATAATAGATTTTTTTATCATCTTCCAGTATCCAGTGGCCAGTTGCAGGTGACCAGTGACCAGTATCCGGAAACCGAATTACCAATCTTTCAATACAGGAGGATAATATCGCTTTCTTGCACCTCTATTCAAATTACCGACCGGCCGGTCCTGCTGATTATAACGGTCGAGTATCATCCTTGCTTCCTCTTCGGACATCTCTTTCTGCTGATGTTGTTGCGGCTTCGGACTTTCAGCCGGTTTTAAGCTCTCCCCCTTTTGCTGCTCTTTTTTTTCTTCGCCCTGCTCGGCCCCCCGCTGTTTTTGCTCCTGCTGCTTTTGTTCCTGATTTTGCTGAACACCCTTTTGGTCCTTCTCTTGTTGCTGTTTTAACTTATCCAGGAGAACTTTGAGCTCTTTTTCTACAAATTCATGGTTGTATTTGGCATTGGTGTCATCCTGATTTAACTCTATTGCCCGCTTATAGTAATCCAGCGCTTCACGATACAAATTGATAGCTGAGGCTAAGTCCGTATTCTCCTTAAGTTTGCCTAAACGAAACTTGCTGTTTCCTATATTATATGCTGCCTTCGCTTCTATGTCGGGATTATCGCTAAGCAGGGCCTTACTAAAGGCCTTTATGGCTTTTTCATAATCTCCTTTCCGGTACAATGCTGCGCCCGTATTAAAGTTAACCAGATCGGAATCAGGCATCTCAACTTCGGCCTGATGGTAATATTTCAACGCCTCGTCATACTTGCCCTGATGATAGAGAGTATTTCCCTTTTTCACGCTGGCAGAGGCAGAGAGAGCAAAACTCTTTCCAGTCAGAACAAGCACACAGGTTATAGTAAACCCCATTAGAAAACTCATGCGGAGTGTTGAATCCCGTCTTCGCAAAATCAAAATTAGAAAGACCCCCCTGGCACACTGTAAGGCATTTTCTAACGGCGTCCGTAGAAATGTCCTGAAAATCAGTCTCATGGCTTTTTCTTGCGTTCGCTTACAAAAAGTTCTCCAAAAAGGAAAAGAAACGCCAATGCCAAGGGAATCTGAAACCGCTCTTCAAAGTGCTTAGCCAACTTACTTTCAAGCTCTCGCTTTTCCATTTTAGAAAGCTTCTCTTCATAAATCAAGTTCAGTCCGAACTCAGTAGCTCCGGAACGTATATAACTGCCACCTGTAGTAAGCGCTATCTTTTGTAAGGTCGTTTCATCTAATCTGGTTTTCACCACATTGCCCTGACTATCTTTTAAAAATGACTTATTGCCTTTTTTGTCCATAATGGTAATTAATTCACCTTCCGGCGTGCCGATACCGATACAAAACACTTTCAGCCCCTCTTTTTTAGCCTCTTCAGCTGCTTTTTCAGGGTTGCCCTCATGGTCTTCCCCGTCGGTGATAAGGATCAACACCTTGTATTTCTTCAATCCACCCTCATAGCTTCTTATTGCTTCTCTTATCGCTCGCGAGATCGAGGTCCCTCCGCGAGGAATTGTATTAACGTTTAAACTATCCACTGAAAGAAGAAAGCCACCGTAATCCACAGTTAAAGGGCACTGTAAAAACGCCTCTCCTGCAAAAGCAATCAGCCCCACACGATCTCCTTGTAAGTGCCTGGTAAAATCTTTTATTGCCAGTTTTGCCCGCTCCAATCTGTTAGGCTTAACATCGGAAGCCAACATGCTTTTGGATGTATCTACTGCAATAATAATATCCAAACCCTTCCGCTTTACCTCCTGCCAATGGAATCCCCACTGCGGCCGCAAAAACGAAAGAACAATCAAAAAAACCGCCGAAATTATCAAAATTACTTTAACTCTCTGCTTTCTCTTATCTAACGAAGAAGTCAAATCTGCAATAAGGTCTGTTGCGGCAAAGTGCTGCATAGTTTTAAGCCTTTTCTTGAATGACCAAAAATAAAATATGGCCAACAGCACTACAAGCCATAACAAATGTAAAGCCCCTAAATTAGCAAACCGCATCTTTCCGTGTCCTGGTATCGGTGTCCATTAACCGGCAACCGGCCGCTGTTTTACGGTATCCTTCTTAAAATAGTATTACTCAAACCCACTTCGAGTAAAACAAGCGCAAGCGCAATGCTTAAAAGCCCTGTAAATAACTCTTTATATTCTAAATACCCTTTTTCTTTGATGGGTGTCTTCTCCATTTTATCAATCTCGCCGTAAATTTTGCGTAAAGACTTTGTATCAGTAGCGCGAAAGTACTTTGCCCCCGTTTTAGCGGCAATATCCATCAAACTATCCTCGTCGATATCTATCTTTACTGATTGGTAAACCTTATTACCAAAAAAATCTCTTACCGGATAAGGAGCTAAACCTTTAGTGCCGGCGCCAATGGTATATACTTTTATTCCTAAAGCCCTGGCTGCTTCCGCTGCTAACGAAGGTGAAATGTCACCGGCATTATTCCTTCCGTCGGTTAATAAAATAACCACTTTGCTTTTGGCTTTTGTGTCTTTAAGGCGGTTTAGGCTGGAAGCTAACCCTAAACCTATGGCTGTTCCGTCTTTAATCATTCCTATCTTTACACGCTCAAGGTTTTGCAGTAACCAGCTGTAATCAAGAGTGAGAGGACTTACCGTGTATGCTCGCCCTGCAAATGCTATCAAGCCTATCCGGTCATTTTTCCTCCCCTCGATAAAGCTTTGCACAACGTCTTTTACTGCATCCAAACGGTTGACTCTTTTCCCCTGTAATGTAAAATCCTCAGCAAGCATACTTGTAGAAACATCCAATGCCAAAACAATATCAATCCCCTCTGTTTGAATCCTGGATTCTTCAACCGGAGATTGGGGCCTGGCTAAAGCGGCTGCTATCAGGCAAAGAGCTATAATCCGCAGCAAATATATGTTTTTGCTAAAAAGTACTTTTGGGGATGGCCTTACTTGCTTAAGAATCCTATCTGTAGGGAAAGTGAGGCTTGCCTTAATTTTCCTGTTTCGTAAATAGTATGCTCCTGCCAAAACGAGAGGAATCAATAATAAAAATAAAGGATCCCGAAAACTCATGCGTTAGTCTCTGGCTTGGTCTGGTCAATTAGTCGTTTTGCTGATTCAAAGCTCAAACTCGCCTCTTTTTCATCAGGCTCATACCTTGCAAACTTAACCAGGTCGCAATGTGATAGAAAATCACGTAAAAGGCTTTTGTGTTCATAGGAAAGCACCTTATTGTCTTTGACACTATTCAAAAATTCTTCCGTAGTCATCTCCGGGGCACGTAAATTAAAGCGATTTTCCAAGTACCGCCTGACAATGTCAGACAATTCGGTATAATACCTGTTCCATTCCCGGCGCCTTGGATATTCCTTTTGCTGAAGCGCTACAAGTGCCTCACAGGCAATTTTATGAGCAGGTCTTTGTGGAACAAGAATATCTTGACTTTTTTTGGGTTTGAATAAAAAGAAAGCAATAGCTGCTGCTAAGACTACTAACGCAAGAAACACCCACACATACCAGGGAATCTTACGGGGGAAACCAATCGGGCCGGCAATTTCCCGTATATCCTGCCTATCTTCGGCGCTCTCAAGAATACTCTCCACTTCTATATTAATCTCATCAGTGGAAACTTCTTGCCATTGGCCCTGGCCTTTCGTCCTGTATTTAATTGTGGCCCGGGGAATTGAATATTTGCCGCTCGTATATGTATCAAGCACATACCACTGCCGATACGTTTTTGTCTTAAACCATCCCTTTTCTGAAGAGCCAAAATCTTTAATCGCAAAGCCTCCCAGATTTTCAGCAAATTCGGGAAACTTTATCTCAGTCTCCTTGTCTGCCTTAACAGTGATAGTATAGGTTATTTTATCACCGATGGTTACTTTATCTCTGTCAACGGATGCAGAAACCTCCAGAGGCAGCTTATCAGAAGCGCCCTGCTCTGAAGCAAATCCACTGACCGATATCAAAGCGAGTATCGCAAGACAAAGAAATAAGTATTTATTTTTTTGGGCTTTCATCACCGCCTGATTTATAAAAAATCTCCACTTCCTGTTCCTCTAAAGCAGCTTTTAGCAGCGAATCTGTAATGCTGCGTTTTTTTTGCATCCTGTATTCATACTCTACCTGATTTTTCACTTCATCAAAGGTTTTTACCCGGTCTGGTTGTTTGTCTTCTATCGAGAATATATAAAATCTATCTTTGATTTTTAAAGGGTCAGAGTATTCCCCTTTTTCCTTGAGAAATAATTTTTCGATAGCCGCTTTTGCTTCTCCAATACCACTAATATAGCTTTGGCCGCGGCGAATCCATCCTCTGACCTCAGTGCCTCTGGTTTCTTTAAGCTCTTTTAACGCTTCCTCTGTCTCTGAATCCTCCTTAAACTCCACATAACGTACTTTTATCCTTGCCGGTTCAGTATATTTATCCTTGTTGGCTTCATAATAATTTTCGATATCCCGGGGGTCGCACTTAAGCTTTTGCTCAATTTCTTTGTTCAGGTAATGCTGAACCATTAGCTGCTTCTTCGTATTTTCCAAGGCCTCGCGTATCTCGGCTTTCTTATCTATTCCCAGCCTTTTCGCTTTTTCATATAAGACTTCGGTAGCCACGTAATTACGGATAAATTCGAGTCTCTGGGATCTTTTTTCCAGCCTTTTACGCATCCATTCAGGAAGGGCCGCTATCGCCTTATCTATTTCAGTCTGGGTAATGTCGCGCCTGCCTATCCGTGCTACGACTTCCCCCCTCTTTGCCGATGTATCACCTAAAGAGACCCTCTTGGCCAGCTCATATTGAGCCTGAGAACTCAAGCCTAACTTTTCTAAAGCTTCAACAATTCTCTGGTCCATCTCTTGGGTAAAATCAGCTTCCTTATCCAGCATCTCTGCACGGTAAAATAAAGCAAGTGCTTTTTCGTAGTGGTGTGAATCCATATAAATGTTGCCCAGGCGATAGCATATCCGGGCAATCTCCTTTTTACTTGCATTTGAAGTCTCAATATACTTTTCGAACACTGAAGCTGCTTGGAGTTGTAATCCCTTGGCAAGAAGTGTATTGGCATAGTCAAGCTGGTCTTTATCGCTCCATAATTGTGAGTGCTTAACCGGCTCTTGAGTTATCCGTTCGGGTAGCTGAAAGACCAAAACTATCAACGCCCCTAACAAGAGGATGACTATTACTGATAATATAACATTAGTCTTCATCCTGTTAGACCTCCTTCAACAGCGGCAGGCAATAGCAAACCGATACCCATAACCTTCCATGCTCTTTGTCCCCGCGTCATGCTCTATGCCCTATGCCCCGTGCGCTCTTGCCCTTCTTTCGCGCATTCGAAAGAATGAAAATAAAACTTTCCTGTAAGGTATATCGGTGCGAATATCAACGCTGTCAACGTTTATGCGGTTAAAACATCTTGAGCGTTCCCTGAATAGGCTCATTGCATTTTCATTAAATTGCTTACGTATTGCCTGATTTGAGCTATCCACTAAAGTTTCATTTCCTGTTTCCGGATCGCATAACGTGATAATTCCCACATCAGGCAAATCTATTTCTTTCGGGTCTGTGATAGTTATTGCAGTAATGTCATGCCGTTTATTAGCGATACTCAATAATTTTTCGAATCCATCATCATAGAAATCGGAAATAATAAAACTTACTGTCCTGCGTCTCGTGACCTTGCTCAAGTACTCCAACGCTCGTGAAATATTAGTTTTTTTGCTTTGGGGCTGAAGATATAGCGCCTCCCGGACAATGCGCAAGCCATGACGGAGACCCTTGCGAGGAGGAACAAACTTCTCTATCCTGTCAGTGAAGGCAATCAGCCCCACCTTGTCATTATTCTGTATCGCAGCAAAGGTGAGAAGCGAACAAATCTCGGCTGCGAGATTACGTTTCAACTTATTCACCGTGCCAAAGTAACCCGAAGCAGATAAATCCAGAAGAAATATTACCGTGAGTTCCCTTTCTTCTACAAACTTCTTTATATGCGGTTCGCCGGTGCGTGCAGTAACATTCCAATCAATTGAACGCACATCGTCTCCCGGAAAATACTGGCGAACTTCATCAAACTCCATACCCCGCCCTTTGAACACGCTCTGGTATTGGCCGGCAAAGACGTCAGTGACCATGCGGGAGGTAACTATCTGAATCCGCCTGATTTGCTTTAGAATTTCTTTCGGAATCATCTTCTCTACCCTAAGCGGCTACGGGACTTCTATCTCGTCAAATATTGTCTTTATGATATCCTCGGAAGTCTTCTCTTCTGCTTCGGCTTCATAACTTACAATAACCCTGTGCCTTAATACATCAGGCCCGATGGACTTAACATCCTGCGGGGTAACATAGCCCCGGCCCTGAATAAAGGCAAAAGCCTTAGAGGCAAGAGCCAGGTAGATACTGGCTCGGGGAGAAGCACCATATTGGATAAGGCTTGCTAACTCTTCCAATTTATATTTAGAAGGCTCTCTGGTGGCAAAGACAATATCAATAATGTATCTCTCGATCTTCTCGTCCATATATATCTCATTTACAACCCGGCGCGCCCGCAAAATATCATCAGGGCCGACAGCAGGGTTAACTTTTATCTTCTTATCCGTAAAACTCATCTCTTTTAAGATCTTGTGCTCTTCTTCTTTGTTGGGGTAGGTTATATTGATTTTTAGCATAAACCGGTCAATTTGAGCTTCCGGTAAAGGATAGGTTCCTTCCTGTTCAATCGGATTCTGGGTCGCCATAACCAAAAAAGGCTCGTCCAATTTAAAGGTATTTTCGCCGATAGTGACCTGGCGTTCCTGCATTGCCTCTAAGAGCGCGCTCTGTACTTTTGCCGGTGCACGGTTTATCTCATCAGCAAGAATAATATTGGCGAATATGGGGCCTTTCTTAGTGGTGAACGTCCCTTCTTTTGGGTTGTAAACCAGGGTGCCGATAAGGTCTGCTGGAAGCAAATCCGGCGTGAATTGAATCCTTTGAAATTTTGCATTAATTGCCTGTGATAATGTTTGGATTGATAGGGTCTTGGCTAAACCAGGCACCCCTTCAACAAGAATATGCCCATTGGCGAGCAAACCAACCAAGAGCCGATCAATTAAATACCTCTGCCCGACGATTACTTTTCTTATTTCTGAAACCAAGGCACTGACAAACGCACTTTCCTGCTTTACCTTTTCATTGATGGCAGTTATTCCTGTCGCCATTTCCCGCGTCCTCCTTTGTTGATTATCTTTTTTCCAAAATCCGATATTGAAAACTGGCAACACTTCAGGTGTCTGAAAACATCGGTCTCTATCTTTTAAAAGAGCAGAACTGTTACGAAAAGTGAAACGAGAGGAA
>Ga0164318_10008354_pt1 | contig 10051 bp, 8 predicted proteins | sample GuaBasSedimGuay9_FD_113734 | JGI IMG/M metagenome (GOLD analysis project Ga0164318, IMG submission 113734) | Subseafloor sediment microbial communities from Guaymas Basin, Gulf of California, Mexico - Guay9, Core 4571-4, 0-3 cm | ecosystem: Environmental > Aquatic > Marine > Hydrothermal vents >...
TATAAAGGACAAGTGTTAAACCAGATTGCTGCAAAGTTTTTAGATGCAACAGCAGATATAGTTCCCAATTGGAAAATTGCAACACCTGACCCTATGGTAACTGTTGGTCATGTTTGTGAAACATATCCGGTTGAAATGATTGTACGTGGCTATTTAACAGGTAGCTCGTGGCGTTCATATAAAAAAGGGAGTCGTTCAATTTGTGGTGTGGCAATTCCTGATGGAATGAAAGAGCATCAAAAGTTTGAGTCCCCAATTCTTACCCCAACTACAAAAGCAGAGCAAGGTGAACATGACGAGGATATTTCGCGTGAGGAAATAATATCTTCCGGACTAGTTACTGAAGAAGAATATGTACAATTGGAAAAGTATTCACTTGAATTATTTCAGCGTGGAACTGAAATAGCTGCTGATAAAGGATTAATTTTAGTTGATACTAAATATGAGTTTGGTAAAAAAGATGGTAAAATATATTTGATTGATGAAATACATACGCCGGATTCTTCAAGGTATTTTTATACTGATGGTTATGAAGAAAGACAGGCAAATGGCCAAAACCAAAAGCAATTATCAAAAGAGTTTGTAAGAGAGTGGCTATCAGAACAAGGTTTTCAAGGACTTGATGGACAAGAGATGCCGGAAATGTCGGAAGAATTTGTTCGGCAGGTATCAGAAAGGTATATTGAACTATACGAAAGTATTATTGGTGAAAAGTTTGTGAAAGCAGATAGTGAAAATGTTTCTAAAAGAGTTGAAAAGAATATAATAAGTTTTCTTGAGGTTAAATAGAAATGCACCACATAGGACACAAAGAGCACGTAGAAAAGGACTTTATGAATCTTGTACTAATAAGCAAATAAATTAGGAATGAGGATAACAAAACAATATATAAAGGATCTTAATTATAAAATTATAAGTGCTGCTATTGAAGTGCATAAACAGTTAGGCCCTGGGTTGTTAGAATCTATATATGAAGAATGCTTGTTTGAAGAACTGAAATTTAAAGGGTTATATCCAAAACGACAAGTATCTGTACCCGTTATTTATAAAGGGAAACAAGTAAAAAATGATTTAAAAATTGACTTGTTAGTTAATGATATTATAATCGTTGAATTAAAATCAGTAAATGAAATGCATCCCATATTTGAAGCTCAATTAATTACATACCTAAAACTTGCAGAAAAGCCTAAAGGGCTGTTAATTAATTATAATGTTACAAAACTAATTGATGGAGTTATTCCAATAGTTAATGACATTTTTGCAAATTTACCTGAAAGATAAATCATTTAAAAAACCCTATGTGAACTATGTGTTCCTTTGTGGTAAAATAAATAAAAAATAACAACTATGTTACTAAAGCAAACGAAAATTGTTGCCACCATCTCAGATAAAAAATGTGATGTTTCATTCCTTAAAGAACTGTTTGAGGCCGGAATGAATGTCGTGAGATTAAATACAGCACATCAAACAACTGATGATGCACTAAAAGTAATCAATAATGTACGATTAGTTTCTGAAAGGATACCTATTTTAATTGATACGAAAGGACCTGAAATAAGAACAACCGTTTCGGACAATAAAATTTCTTTAAAAGAGGGAGAAACCATTATTTTTAGAGGTAATCCGGATAAGAAAACAACGAGTACATGTATCTGTGCAAACTATGAGGGTTTTGTTGATGACACACCTGTAAAAAGTAATATTTTGATTGATGATGGAGAATTGTCTTTCACGGTTATTGATAAAAATGATCAAGAACTAATTTGCAGAATAGAAAATGATGGTGAACTGGGTAGTAGAAAGAGTATAAATGTTCCTGGTGTTTCGTTTTCTTTACCTTCAGTAAGTGAAAAAGATATACGTTTTATCAATTTTGCAATTGATCAGGATGTGAGTTTTATTGCACATTCATTTGTTCGTTCAAAAGAAGACCTGTTTGCGGTTCAGGAACATTTGGATAAGCGGAAAAGTGATATTAAAATAATTGCAAAAATTGAAAATAGGCAAGGAGTCGATAATATTGATGAAATACTGGATTACTGCTATGGGATAATGGTGGCTCGTGGCGATTTAGGTATTGAAATTCCTGCTGAGGAAATACCGGGTGTGCAGAAATTACTCGAAAATAAATGTATGAACAGAAGAAAACCAGTTATTGTTGCCACACAAATGTTGCATACGATGATTGAAAATCCACGTCCGACAAGAGCAGAAGTGAGTGATGTGGCGAATGCCATATATGATGGGACTGATGCCATTATGTTAAGTGGAGAAACAGCATATGGAGAATACCCGGTTGAAGCAGTAAAAACAATGAGCAGAATTGCCCAAACGGTTGAAAAGGATAAAAGGGCACATAAAGATCCTTCTGATGATGCATTACACAATAAAGTTTCTGGTTTTTTAGCAAAAACAGCTGTGTATGCCTCAGTTCAGTTACCTGTTCGAGCTTTAGTTTCAGATAGTATGACAGGGCGGACTATTAGAAATCTTGCTGCTTTTAGGGGGAAATTGCCAATATTAGCATTTTGCTATGGTAAAAAATTAATGCGCGAATTAGCTTTATCTTATGGAGTGAAAACATATTTTATCAGTCAAAGAAATTCAACCGATGAATTTTATCATATTCTAACAAGTGTACTTATAAATGAAGGCAAAATTAAATCAAATGACTTGCTGGCAATTATAGCAGGGAATTTTGGTGCTGGAAAAGGAGCTTCATTTGTTGAAATATCAACTACTGATAATTTAGCAAAACGCTTATCGCGAGATACTCCTTGAAATGAAGATTTATGAATTGTGTTTAATTCATAAGGCTATGATATAATATTTTGTGGGTCTTATATATCTATTTGTCTAATAATCATTACTTTATTGGAATGATGGATGAATGGAAAATTGGAAAACATGAAGCAAGCTTTACGTCCTTCCAATATTCTAACATTCCATTAGGATTTACAATTTTTAATAATATTATTTTACCCACAATGATTTATACTACAGCCATTCATAATAATTTAAGTGCAAACTTAGTTTAATACATACAAATACTTTTGAAATGGGAATTAAATTATTGTCAATTACTATTGTACTAGCACTATCATCATCTTTATTCGCTCAAAATAAGGAATATAAGAAGTTAAAGTCTTATTTTGATGAAAAAAAGTACGAAAAATGTATTGAGTCATCATTAAAGTCGATTAAAAAGGAGCCAAAAGAAATATTCCCTGCTTTATATGCTTCTCTTGCATATTTTGAACAATTTAAAATAGCTGATGATAAATACAAAAGCAAAAATCTAAGAAATGCTTTAAAGTATGCTGCAAAAGCAAAAAAACTTGATAAAAAGGGAGCCGTTATTCCTCAGTATAGTACATATTATAGTGAGTTAAAAGAATCTTCACTTAAGTATGGCGATGAAATTTTTTATAGCGAAAATAAAGATAAATCATGCTTTATCTATGATTATTTAGTAAAGATATATGAAGATACCACAACCCAGTACAGAGATTTTCATCCGGAAAGCAAAAAAAATATTAGTTCAGAGGTAGGTTTAAATGTGCGAACTGAAAAAGTAAATCAAATTGATGATAAAGGTCATAAACAAGGGTTTTGGACAAAAAAATACAGAAACGGTGTAGTTGCTTATGAAGTGACATTCAAAGATAATAAACCTGTTGGTGATTATAAAAGGTATCATGAAAATGGGAAAATTAATGCCTATTTAGTTTATGATAATTTAGGTGAGTGGGCAGATGCTAAATTGTATGATGACAATGGAAAAATAGTTGCAGAAGGAAAGTATTTTGGGAAATTTAAAGATGGCTTGTGGGTATATTCACATAATGGAAAAAAGGTAGCTGAAGAAAATTTTAAGATGGGTAATAAAAATGGTGTTTCAAAGTCTTTTTTTGAAAACGGGAGTATTTCTGAAGAAAAAAACTGGAAAGCAGGTGTGGAAAATGGTGTTTGGCGACAATATTACAATGATGGAAAAAAACGTCTGGAATCCAGAATCGATAATGGCAAAAGAAATTCAGCTTATTATTTGTATTACCAAAGTGGAAGAGTGAAAATTAGGGGAAGGTATAAAAATGACAGAATGGATGGAAAATGGATATATTCTGATGTTAAAGGAGAAATTGTAAAAGAAATTTACTATGTGAATGGAGTTGCGGAAAATCAGGATGAATTAGATGAAAAGGAACAGGAGGTTTTTAAGCAGTTTGAAGAAAATAGAAAACGCTTAAAAGACCCGAAAGATTATATAAATAACCCATATGAATATATGAGAGATAATGGATTTAAGTAAAACCAATTAATAAAAAAATAATGAAGTATAATAAATATTTTGTTTTTCTATTTGCAATAAGTGTTGTTTTTTTCTCGTGTAAAACTGAGAGTCAACTTGTAAATGTAACAAACTTAAATGAAGCACAGGGTGTGCGTGGATATTCTAGTTTATATGCATTACCCAAAACAGTAGTTAGGGTAAATGTTCGTTTTGTTCAAACCATTTCAAAAAAAGGACCTTATAGCAAATATGCTAAAAGTTTACTGGGAGTTGAAAATGCCATTTCGCGTAATTATATAGAATGGTCAATAAAAAAAGTTGATTTTGCATCCTATGCGGTTCCCGACACGAACTATATTTATATAATAGAACAGGGAGGCAGTTTGAATAATATTGGCTTGTCCTTAACAGCCTGTGGCCTTATAAGCTCTGTAAATGCTTTAGAAGTAAATGATCAGAAATATTTAGGTGGAAATGCAGAGAATTATATTGAAACACTAAACTTCAATCCGGAAGAAGAACAAATAAATAAAATGGACATATTAGACTTTAATGATGTTCCTTTTGTCAAAAGTGTACAATCACAAAAAACTGAATATGAAAGAGCCAAAGCAATGGCTGCAAAAATATACACTCTTAGAGAAGACCGGGCGGCAATTATTGTAGGTGATGGCTATACCGAAGCAATGCCTGATGGACTTGCCCTAAAAGAAATTGTAGCGAATATTGACAGGCTTGAACAGAAGTACTTGTCGTTATTTACGGGAAAGAGGATTAAAAGAGAGTTTACATATAAATTTGACTTTTTGCCAACTACACCAAAAAAAATTACTCAGGCTATATTATTCCGTTTTTCAAAAAGCAAAGGAGTTGTTTCATTTAATGATGTAAGTGGCTCACCGGTTATTATAGAAATTAACTCATTTCAGAATGTTAGCCAAATAAAAAAATTTAATAATAAGCAAGAGTATCTAAAAAGAGTTGCTGAGATTGATGATGATATTCATGGGCTGTTTTATCGAATTCCGGAAATGGGTGTTGTGAGATTGTTAATTGACGAGAAAGTTATAGCTGAAAGGAAGCTAATGCTTGCACAATTTGGTGAGGTACATCCATTAAATCCTGTTTATTTAAATGGGGCGTACAGTATCGAGTTCTATCCGGAACTGGGATCAATAAAGCAAATAACAAAAATAAAATAGCATTTGTATTAGTTCTGAAAATCTGGGCTTTTACAAATTCCTATTTTTATATCTGAAAGCCTGTTTTAAAAAGAATGAATGGATTTAATTTGGAATTATTGTATTGTTGAGCTTAGTTAGTATTAATAAGAAAAAGGTGCAAAGCAACTGATAAAACAAAATGCATAGAATTTAAATTGCAGTTATTAAGGCAATTAACAAAGTTGCTATGCACCTCCTTAGCAAATCATTACAGTTCTCTTATAGCCACTAGTTATGTATAGATTTTTATTGATTAAATTATCATATATCTTAAAATCCCTGTTTTTATTGTTGTTGCTTTCGCTTTCGTTAATTGTTATAGCGCAACAGAAAAAAGCGGTGAGTGAGCAGATAAATGACCGTGGTGAGGTTTATTTATTGATTGATGTTCCTAATCAGAAAACATTAAACAAACTTAATAAGGTTTCTAGTATTGATAAACCTTTTTTTACAAAAAACAGCAATAAAGTTTATGCCTATGTTTCTAAAAATCAAATTGAGGAATTTGAAAAATTAGGGCTTGATTATTTGTTGCAAACACCACCTTCGCTAAAGCTTGAAGCTACTATGTGTCCGGATCTGAATAGTGTTAAAAATTGGAATTGTTACCCTACTTATAATCAGTATATTTCTTTAATGAATGAGTTTGTAGCAAATTACCCTGATTTGTGCCAGTTAGAGGAAATAGGAACAAGTGTGGATGGAAGAAGTGTTTTGAGTATTAGAATATCTGACAATGTTTCGCAAAGTGAAGAGGAACCTGCATTTTTCTACACCTCTACAATGCACGGTGATGAGGTAACCGGATACCCTTTAATGCTCCGCTTAATTGATTATTTGCTTAATAATTATGATACAGACAGTAGAATAAAAGAACTTGTTGACAATACAGAAATATGGATTAACCCATTAGCAAACCCTGATGGAACTTATGCTGCCGGAAATTTGGAAATTACAGGAGCAACTCGTTCAAATTCAAATGGCTATGATTTGAATCGTAATTTTCCTGACCCCCAGAGTGGTGAATACCCAAATGGTACCCGACAAAAGGAAACCCTGGATATGATGGATTTTATGACTAAGTATCCTTTTGTTCTTTCGGCAAATTTTCATGGTGGAGCTGAGGTTGTGAATTATCCATGGGATACTTGGTATTCATCTGAAAAGCTTCATGCTGATAACGATTGGTATATCAATCTTTCAAGGCAATATGCTGATACCGTACATGGAAATAGTGCTGGGTATATGACAGGGTTTGATGATGGAATAACTCATGGTGCAGACTGGTATTCAATAGATGGTGGGAGACAGGATTATGTGAATTACTATTTGCACAGCAGAGAAACCACTATAGAACTTACAACCCTTAAAATACCTGATGCTTCAATTTTACCAGAGTTTTGGAATTATAATTATCGATCGTTTATAAATTATATTGATAGGGTACATTTAGGATTATATGGAAAAATAACGGATGTGGATGCTAATCCAATAAAAGCAAAAATGTTTGTTGAAAATCATGACAAAGATAGTTCAGGAGTATATTCTAATGCAAATAATGGTATGTATTACAGATTAATAATGGGAGGGAGTTATAATATTTCATATAGTGCAGCAGGTTTCATTACAAAAACATATAATAATGTAAGCTTTTCTGATACAGAGTTGAAAAGATTAGATGTTGTCCTTGAAAGAGCGATTGTGTCAGTTAAAGATCTAAGCATAGATCCAATTGAGTTAAAATCAATTAATAACCCATTTCAGAATTATATTTTGGCAGATATTTCTCTTGCTGATTATTCAGGAGATTTAAACATATCTTTATATGACTCTAATGGAAGATTATGCAAAGAAAAGCAATTGTATAATACAAAAACGGGCAATAATTCTTTATATCTTGAAACGAATAATCTTCCAAGTGGCTTATATGTTTTACATGTCAGTACAAAGCAATTTGCTATCAGAAAAAAGATGGTAAAACCATAAATTGAAAGATAGGCATAAATAAAGTTTAAAAACACATCAAAATGTTATGATTGTTTTGAAAAATTTATACTTTGCAGTAAATTTAATGTATTAACTGAAATTAACCTATTATGAAAATTTCAATGAAAAGAATAATGATAACACTTGGTGTCCTTTTTTTAATGAACACTATGTTGTCGGCACAAATGAGCAATCGTGAGTGGTGGAATAGTTTGCCACCTGCATGGAAACAAGCCTTTTATAAAGAACAGTTTAAAGGAAAAGAAGTTAATCCTAGTGACGAAGACCTTGAACGTGTTGTTAAAACCAGGAGAATAAACTGTTCAAGAAATAAAGAAATTATTAGTTTAAAGCCACTTTCGCAACTTGTTTTGCTGGAACGGCTTAAGTGTACAAGCTGTCCTGGATTGGAAGGATTGGATGGTATTGAGAATCTTATGAATTTAAAAGAAATAAATTGTTCGGATAATGATAATATAAGCAGTTTAAAACCTTTGGAAAACTTGACAAGCCTGAAAAAATTGAATTGTGGAAATACAATGGTTAAGAATTTAAGACCATTATTGAATTTATCTTCTTTAGAGGAATTAGATATTCATTTTGCAACTATAAATGAACTTATTTTTTTAAAAAACCTGAAAAACTTAATAAAGCTTGATGTTTCTGATAATACTTCTTTGTATTCTATACAAGGTATTGAATATCTACAGAATCTTGATGAATTTAATTGCTCAAAAACAGATATAGAAGATTTAACACCTTTGGCTAAGCTGAAAAGTATTCGAATACTTGATGTTTCTGATACGGAAATCAGAACCTTACGCCCTCTGCAAGGTGTGAGCTCTTTAATAGAACTTGATTGTTCAAACACAGGTATAAAGACCTTGAAATATCTTTATTCAAATCCAAATTTGAAAATGATTTCTTTTAGAAGTACATTGATTCCAAAGGAAAGTATTGAAATTTCAAAAAAAGCAATATTAAAGATAAACTACGATCCTGATAATGTAGTTTTTGAACATGAATAAAAAACTAGTAAATTAGCTATTGGAGTCTGCTTTAAAGTGCTTATTTCAGTGGCTAATTTTTTTCTTTCAAGAATGTCAGTTTTTACTTTTTTATAAGCCAACAAAATACAAAGCACCTCCTACTAATAATCCAATTGCTACATTAACTAATTTCATAAGTACAAAGCTTTTTTGCGACTCAGCAAGTAATGGGATTGCACCATGTCCATCCTGAACTATTGAGTTTGCAAGCAAAACGCTAAATGGAATAGCACCACTTATAAAAAGAGAAATGAAAACAATATGCGGACCCGATTCCGGAATAATACCAACCAGAACAGCAATTAATAATACCGCTAAAATGTTATTTTCAATCCATTGATTAACATCAATATAGTCTTCAAGTAAATGAATGAGGAGGAACGCACCAAAAGTCCATAGAAACATCTTTAGCATGTGTTTTTTTATTACATGTTTCCAAATATGTTCTAAAAGAAAATGATCTGTAGTTGTTAGTACAATAAAACCGCCAATTGAACTAATAATTAAGAAAGTGATTTTTTCCCATCCCCAGTTTTCCGGACCAATATCCCCGGAAATCAGAAAAGTTATAAATAATGAAACCCCTATTAACATCAAACTCCTGGGAAAACTTATCTTTTTAAGTTGCAATATAATTAAGGACGGTTTATAACAGCTGCAAACGGCTTCATCATTTTTTAATTTGTCATGTTCTTTATGCTGAGCAGACATATAGTTCTTTTTTGTGAAAAAGTTAATGATAAAGCCTGATATTACAGCAATTACAAATATAATAATAACTAATTTTATTGTTGTGTCAGGCATCATTGCAAACATGATAAATATTTCATCGCCGGAAGTAGCAATCATAACAGTTACCAAAGCTGCAAAGTTTATAACATTATGTACGTACAGCGAAACTGCAGCAAATGAACCCAAACAGCCAGGAAAAATCCCTAGAATCCCTGCAATAATTATTTGTAGCCAGCTTGATTTTTTTAAATAAGCATTCCAGTTTCCTTTTGACTGAACATTGATGAATTCAATAACAATCATCATTACAATTACAAAAACAGTAATCATAATAGAATGCTTTAATACTTCTATAATCATTTGAAGAATATTTAATGTTTTTTATTTGTCTTGTATTTTTTAAAATTAAAAATTCTGTAATTTTCATCAGGAACAGGATCATATCCCCAGGTACCCCATGGATGGCATTTTGATAAACGCCTTACAGATAGCCATGTGCCTGTAAATGGGCCGTGTTTTTTTAATGATTCAACAGTGTATTGAGAACAAGTGGGTGTATGTCTGCAGGTTTGCGGTAACATTGGCGAAATAAACCATTGATAAAACTTTACCGGTATTAAAAAGATCGTGGTTAATATTTTATTTATTACTCTTATCATTCAGGTTTTTTTGCAAAAATAGTGAAATGATTGGATATATATGAATTTTGAAAGTTTATGTTTTCGCATTATTCCATCATGCCAAATAAAGTAATGTTATTTGTAGCA
>Ga0164318_10008356_pt1 | contig 10050 bp, 7 predicted proteins | sample GuaBasSedimGuay9_FD_113734 | JGI IMG/M metagenome (GOLD analysis project Ga0164318, IMG submission 113734) | Subseafloor sediment microbial communities from Guaymas Basin, Gulf of California, Mexico - Guay9, Core 4571-4, 0-3 cm | ecosystem: Environmental > Aquatic > Marine > Hydrothermal vents >...
AATAACGCAAAATTAGGCACACATAAGGATAGGTATGAAGTTCGAAGATATCGAAATAGAAGAAGTAGATTTTGAGGCGATGCTCGAGGAATCGTTCAAAAAGTCAGAGTCAAGAAGTGATTTAGTTGCAGGTACAATTGTTAAAATTGATGAAAAAGATAATTTGGCAGTAGTAGATATCGGTGGTGGTAGAGATGCTAATCTTTCTCTTGACGAGATCAAAGACGAAGAGGGAAATATAGCATTTAAAGTAGGTGATACTATAGACGTTGTTACTATGGGTAGAGGTCGTATCTCTCACACAGCAGCACTTAGCAGAGTAGCACTTAACGAGTTTATCGCTGAGTATGACGAAGATCAAGAGTATATCATCGAAGGTATTGTTACTAAGAAAAACAAAGGTGGCTATGTTGTAGACTGTGATGGTTTAGAATTCTTCATGCCACGTACACTCTCTTACCTCTCTTCTAAAACAGATCCGACTGGTAAAAAAGTGAAAGCGGTTATCGTTAAAGTAGATAAAGATAAAGGTTCAGTAGTTGTTTCAAGAAAAGAACTTATCGAACGCGATAAAGCAAAAACTGACGAGATCGTTGGCGCACTTCTTGAAAGCAAAGATCCGGTAATCGGTACGATCAAAAAGATCACTTCTTATGGTATGTTTGTAGATGTTGGTGGTATGGACGGTCTTGTTCACTATTCGCAAATTTCTCACAAAGGTCCAGTGAATCCATCTAAATATTTCCAAGAGGGTGATGAAGTTAATGTTATCGCTTTGGAGTATGATAAAAAGAAAAGACACCTTTCCCTTTCTATAAAAGATGCAAATCCTGATCCTTGGGCTGATATTGATGCGATCATTGGTGTAGGTGATACAGTAACTGCTACAGTTTCTAACATCGAGCCTTATGGTGTATTTGTTGATCTTGGTGAAGATCTCGAAGCATTCCTTCATGTATCTGAGATCTCTTGGGATAAAAATGTTAAACACCCGAAAGATTACCTGGAAAACAATCAAGAGATCAATGTTGAAGTGATTGAGATCGATAAAGAGGGTAGAAGACTTAGAGTAAGCCTTAAAAACCTTCTTCCTAAACCTATGGATGCATTTACAGCTGAAAACAGAGTTGGTGATGTTGTAACTGGTACAGTAACATCAATCACTGATTTTGGTGCATTTGTAAGAGTTGGTGCTATAGAAGGTCTTCTTCATAATCAAGAGATCTCTTGGGATAAGTCACAAAATGCAAAATCTGAACTCAAAGTGGGTGATGAAGTTGAAGTGAAGATCATCAAGATAGATAGAGATGCAGGAAAAATTTCATTGAGTAAAAAAGCACTAGAGGCTTCACCTGTAAAAGCATTTGCAGAGACGCATAAAAATGGTGCTATCGTAACTGGTACAGTAAAAGATAAAAAAGACTTTGGTGTATTTATTGCACTTGAAGAGAATGTTGATGCACTTATCAGAACAGAAGATCTTCACCCTCTTAAACTTGATGAGATCGAAAAAGGTCAAGAGATTAAAGGTGTGATCAGCTTTATCGATGGTAACACTGATAGAATCAGAGTTTCTGTAAAAAGACTTGAGCGTCAAGAAGAGAGAGAAGCAATGGATCAACTTAACTTGGATCAGGATGACAGCATGACTTTAGGTGATGCATTTGGCGATAAATTTAAAAGATAAGCTATTATAGGACGCTTTTAGAGCAAAGCTCCAAAAACTGCGTTAACACTGAGTTGCCTTCAGCAGGCAGCTCATACGACTAGTCGTATTTTCTTCAGTACTTTAAAAAATTAAGTAAATAAAAAATTACAAAAAAGGTTATTTAGATGTCAAAAAAAACAATTGTTGTATGTGACCATATACACCAAACTGGATTAGACATTCTTGCTAATGATAGTGAAATAGAACTTATAAATGCTGCAGATGAGCCTAAAGATAAGCTTGTCTCAGAGATTATTCCTCTAGCAGATGTTGCTATTACACGTTCTTCTACAGATGTAGATGATGCGTTTTTAGCTGCAGCTAAAAAAATCACAGCAGTTGTGCGTGCGGGTGTAGGGGTAGATAATGTAGATATTCCCGGTTCAAGTAAACAGGGTATTGTTATCATGAATGTACCTACCGCGAACACTATTGCCGCTGTGGAACTTACTATGGCACACTTGCTTTCATGTGTAAGAAAATTTCCTTATGCGCATAACAACCTCAAGCTTGACCGTGTATGGAGAAGACAAGACTGGTATGGTACGGAGCTTAAAGATAAAAAGCTCGGGGTTATCGGTTTTGGTAATATCGGTTCAAAAGTAGGTAAAAGAGCAAAAGCATTTGAAATGGATGTACTTGCTTTTGACCCATACATTGATCCAAGTAAAGCAACAGATCTTGACGTCACTTATACAAAAAACTTTGAAGATATTTTAGCATGTGATATTATCACTATTCATACACCTAAAAACCAAGAGACTATCGGGATGATAGGTACTGAAGAGATCGCTAAGATGAAAGATGGCGTGATACTTATCAACTGTGCCAGAGGTGGTTTATATGATGAAGATGCACTTCTTGAAGGTTTGAAGTCTAAGAAGATCGCAATGGCAGGTATTGATGTATTTAACAAAGAGCCGGCAATAGATCATCCTCTACTTGACCTTGATAATGTAACCGTTACACCACACCTTGGTGCCAATACTAAAGAATCACAACGTAACATTGCGATCCAGGCAGCAGAAAATGCGATAGCAGCGGTTAAAGGTATTTCGTATCCAAATGCGCTTAATTTGCCTATTAAAGAGAATGAATTACCTGATTTTGTAAGACCATACCTTGAACTTATCCAAAAGATGGGTCATTTATCTGCACAAGTCACTAAAAGTGCTGTGAAGTCCATCAAAGTGATTGCAGAAGGACCTGTGGCTGAGTATAGTGAATCTATGGGAACATTTGCTACTGTAGGGGTACTTACGGAGTCTGTCGGAGACACTGTGAATTATGTGAATGCAGAATTTGTTGCTGAAGATCGAGGTATAGAGATATTGAAAGAAACGAAACCAAATACAAGCGGTTTTACCAATAAAGTAGCCATTAAACTTACTACAGCAGATAGTACTATTACTATTGCCGGTACAGTATTTGATGATACTGTTCAACGTATTATTGAGATAGATGACTATACGTTAGATGTTGAACCAAAAGGAACAATGATCTTCTTTAGAAATAATGATACACCGGGTGTTATTGGTGATGTAGGTCATATCTTGGCTAGTAACGAATTAAATATTTCTGACTTTAGGCTAGGAAGAGACAATAAAAAACAAGCATTGGCTATTGTGCGTGTAGATGGTCAAATCTCTAAAAAAGTGCTTGATGAACTTTCATCATTGGAAGCATGTATTAGTGTATCTTACGCGACACTTTAAGCTGTTTTTTTGTGGGTATTTATGCCCACGTTACGTGACACTACCTTAAATATTCAAAATAATTGATACAAATAACCATTTTTAATCATTAAATTAAATTCAATTAGATATAATCGCGATAATACTGCTGTAACATAATGTAGTACTACATCTTGTGCTATAATAAATCTTTATATTTAGGAGTTTACTATCATGTTTATCAAAAGATACTTTCTTTTATTGGCTATTGCATTGCCTCTTTTCGCAGGCGTAAAGCATTTAAGTCTTAATCATGCTATAAAAATGTTAAAGAAAGATAATTTAGAATTGAAAATATCGCGCTTTAATGAACAGATGAAGCAATATGAGGCAAAGGCAGCGGAAGGATTCCATTATGGTAAATTGGATCTGACCGTTGCGGGAATGAGATCTAATGATGCAGGGAATGTATTTGGGTTTAAACTGCAGAGTAGAGAAGCAACTTTTAATGATTTTGGTTTTGATCAATTTTTAGGACAAATGGGAGGATTGCCAGGGAATGCTCCAGAGCTTTTAGCTACACAACCTGATAATCTTAACTATCCAGATACACGCAATCACTTTCAAACAAAGATTTCTTATATGCTTCCCATTTACACAGGGGGCAAACTCACTGAATATGGACATATTACAGACTCTCTTCACCGTATGAGTCAATTGGATACAAAAAAGCTTCTTAATGAGAAAATTTTCCAAACCAAAAAAGCATTTTATGATATCTCTTTGGTGGAAAACTATATTTATAATCTTTCTAAGATCATTCACAATATTGAACGCTTGAAGTCTATAGTAAAGAGCATGCAAAAAGAGGGTTATGCGCAAAATATAGATCTACTAGAGGTAGAAGCACGTAAGGCAGAAGCAGAAAGTATGTTTAATCAGGCAAAACTTAATAAAGACCTTGCCTATCAATTCCTCTCTTTTTTACTGAATACGGAAGTTAGTACTATTAAAAAAGTGAATGATATGGCACCTATGCCTCGTGTAACTGCCAGAGAGGTAGAAGCAAACAATTTAGATATACAAAAGGCACTTTTGGGATTAGAAATTACAGAAATGGCAGTGAATGTTGAAAGATCAAATTTTCTTCCTACGGTTGGAGGCTTTGCAGAATATGGCAGTGCTGATGATAAGCTTTGGAATGAATTTGCCGATAAGGATGCCTATACGGTTGGGGTTCAGGTTAAATGGAATTTGTTCAGCGGTGGAACTGATGATGCTAACTTGGAAAAAGCAAAAGTGAATCGTCTTAAAGTAAAAGACCAGGTAGCGTTGGCTAAAAGTGGTATTGCTTTACAAGTAAAAAAATTACAAACGGAAATTTTAAGCCAAAGTGCTGATGTAAAGAGTTATAAAAAGCAGTTACAGTTTGCCAGAAAAGTGTATGAGAATTACAGTGCACGTTACAAAGAGGGAATTGTTTCTATCTCTGATGTTTTGATCAAACAGTCCAAAGAGCTTGAAATGTTACTTAAGCTGTTGAGTGTTAAAAACAAACGTAATACAAAAATATTTGAATTGAACAGTATCTTAAATGCAGGAGGAAATGTATGAGAAGAGTGATTACATTAGTGATGATGGTTGTTATGGCGACAGCAGTAAATGCTGTAGAGATCAATCTAAGTGGATCAGTAGTTTCAGACAACCAAAAGATGATGACAAGCCGTTATATGGGTTATGTGAAAAACATGGCTGTCTCAGAAGGTGATATTGTTAAAAAAGGACAGTTGCTTTATGAAATAGATTCTAAAGAGATCGAATCTGCAGAGAGACAAGTTGATCTTGGTATTTCTCAAGCAAGACTGGCACTTCAAATGAATAAAAATCAATATAACAATGTACTTATGAACCTTTCAAGACACCAAAGACTCTATAAGAAAAAGATGGTTTCAAAGTATGAATTGGAGACTTTGGAACTTGCAGCAAAAAATCTTAAAGATATGGTGGAGATATCTCAAAAGCAAGTGGAACAGGCAGAGGCGAAAAAAGAGGAAGTACTGAATCAGTATAATTATCTTAAAATTCATGCACCCAATGATGGTGTGATAGTAGCTAAAAAAGTGAATGAAGGAGAGATGGCGATTCCTGGTATGCCGGCAGTTATTCTTACTGACTTGAGTCGTTTAAAAATTATTGCTGAAATTTCAGAAACACAGCTTAAGTATATTAATTTAGGTAAAGAAGTAAGTGTTGAAATTCCTTCACTTGGATTTATTACTATTGGTAAGATAAATTCCATCATACCTAGTTCTAACCCAATGACACACAAGTTTAAAATAAAAATAAAATTCGATCTTAAAGGTCGCTCGGTCTATCCTGGTATGTATGCCAAAATCCTTATTAAGTAGTGATTATGTCAGATAAAAAAGAATATCAAGTTACAGATGTAGCAGGTAAGTTAGCAAAGGGCTTCTTGAACAACCCTTTAACTGCAGTTTTAGGTGCTTTTTTGCTTCTCATGGGTTATCTGGCACTTAATACTATGCCAAGAGAAGAGGATCCTCAGATCGCTATCTCCGGAGGTGCGGTTATCGTAGCGATGCCTGGCGCAACTCCTAAAGAGATAGAAAATGTTATTGTAAAACCTTTGGAGAGAAAACTTCGAGAAGTAAGAGGGATAGAGCATGTCTATGGTATGTCTATGGATAATGTAGGTGTGGTAAATGTTATGTACTATATTGGAGAAAACAGAGAGGACTCTAATCTCAAACTCTATGATAAAGTGATGCAAAATATGGATAAAATGCCAAAAGGTGTCATGCAACCATTGATCAAACCTTTTGATATTGATATTGATATCCCTATTATTACTGTAGCATTTTATCCTAAACCAGGTAGTGATTTGGGTGATGTTAAACTTTTTGAAATGGTACGAAAAGTACAACAGAAGATAAATGGTGTTGATGCCGTAGCAAAAACAACACTTAAAGGTGCACGTAAAGCACAGTACAACATTGAAGTAGATATGGGAAAACTTTCAGCCTATCACCTCTCTCTTGGTCAGATCATGCAGGCGGTTCAATCTGTTGCAGTTGATGTACCTAATGTAAAAGGAAGAACACGAGATAACAAACTTGTGGTCTTTGGTGTAACGAATGCCATAGAGAGTGTAGATGATGTGGGCTCTGTTATTGTAGCACAATATATGGGTTCACCTATTTATTTGAGAGATGTAGCAGAAGTAACAAGTGGCTTGGATATTCAAAATTTTCAAACAGCTAAAATACTACTTAAAGAAGATGCAAACAGTTCAAGCTTAAGTGAAGAAGCAAATCAAATCACCATGACAGTAGCTAAACTTGCTGGTACCAATGCAGTATTTGTTGCTGAAGATGTTGTGAAAGTTCTTAGAGAATATGAAGCTGAATTCTCTAAAGTGGGTGTTGGGTATCTAATAACCAGAAACTATGGTGAAAGAGCCAATGAAGCAGTAAATGAATTGATGCATCACCTTATCATTACCATTATTATTATTGCACTCATGCTTGTATTTGCTTTAGGTTGGAGAGAGTCTATTATCGTTACTTTCTCTGTTCCTGCTATCTTAGCAGTAACGCTTTTTACTGCATGGATGACAGGTCAAACCATGAACAGGATCACGCTTTTTGCACTCTTGCTTTCCTTGGGACTGCTTGTGGATGCTGCGATTATTGTTATTGAAAATATTCATAGACATCTGCATGCTCATGGTGTTGAAGATAAAGAGATGGGTGAACTTCTTATCGAGGCGACAGATGAGATCGGTGCACCAACCAATATCGCGACTTTGGCGATCATCCTTACGATGGTACCGATGGCATTTGTAGGAGGGATGATGGGGTCATTTATGAAGCCTATCCCTTATAATGTACCTGTGGCATTGATCGCTTCACTCTTTGTAGCTTATATCTTTACACCTTATTTGAGTTTAAGACTATTGAAAAAACCAGAGCATAAGCATCATGATGATAAAGGAGGCAAATAATGGGTAAACTTGAAGGTCTTATTTATAATATTTTAGACAAAAAGTCTAAAAAAACACTTGTTGTTGTACTTACTATTTTAGCATTCTTTGGTTCGTTGATGATGTTCCCTACTATGATGGTATTGGCAAAAATGCTTCCTGGTAAAAGTGCCAATACGTTTTCTGTTTATGTGGATACTCCTGCAGGCAGCTCTATAGAACAGACTAAACAGCTGAGTAACTGTGTGATCAATTTTCTTAAAAAAGAGAAAGAAGTGATGAATATTGAACTCTTTTTAGCACAAGGCATTCCTTTGGATTATGCTGGACTTGTTAAAGGTGCAAGTATGAAGCGTACAGAAAATGTTTCAGAGATATCAGTTAACTTGACAGATAAACATCACAGAGCTGAACCTTCATTCCTCATGGTTAAACGTCTCAGACCAGAGATCAAGAAGGCATGTCTACCACTACTTCCCGGAACCAATATTAAATTTATTGAGCAACCCTCAGGTCCTCCGACACTTGCATCTGTAGTTGTTGAAGTACATGGTGAGAATTTAGAGAAAGTAAGAACGATCTCTACAAAAGTTGCAGGAATTTTGAGTAAAACAGAAGGTTTGGTAGATGTAGATATTATGGCAGATGAAATATTCTCCAAATATGAACTGGTTCCGGATAAAGAGAAGATCGCAAGAAGCGGGTTGAGTGTAAAGCAGGTCAATAACATTTTATATCTTGCTTTTGAAGGTATGGTCATAGCACATAAGAACTCTAAAAATTCTCCAGATCAAATACCGATGTTCCTGGTTTTGGAAAAAGAGAGTAAAAGTCTCTCTTCCGAGAGTGAAGATGCACTTCAGAGTAAACTCTCTTCACTTAATCTTATGAATATGAAAGGAATGATGGTTCCTCTGAGTGAAGTAGTCATGCTTCGTAAAGTAAAATCAAACCCAATGATCATGCATAAAGATCTTTCTCGTATGGTAAATGTCATAGCAGAGACAGATATGGTCTCTCAACTCTATCCACTTTTAGATGCTCGTGGTGTAATGCTGGAAGAATTTGCTAAAGAGTATGAAGTAGAAAAAGAACCGGGTATCACAACCTATATGTTTGATCTTCATTTAACAGATAAAAAGACAGGGGAGAAATTCCTTTTACGTTGGGATGGTGAGATGAAAGTATCATTAGATACATTTAGAGATCTGGGTGGTGCATTTATCTCTGCGCTTATTCTTATCTTCTTATTGCTGGTAATTTACTATAAGAGTTATGCCATAAGCGGTATTGTCTTGTTGGGTTCATTCCTTTCACTTATCGGGGTGATCGTAGGGCACTGGGTAGCCAATTGGTTTACTTCCGAGACCTTCTTCCTGACGGCAACCTCCCTCATTGGCTTTATTGCCCTGATAGGGATCTCTTCGAGGAACTCGCTCTTGCTGATAGACTTTGCCAAATCGCTCATGGAGTTTCATGGTATGGAAAAACGTAGAGCTATTGCTGTTGCTGCGGCAACAAGAGCAAAACCTATTGCTTTGACAGCCGTTGCCATTATCTTGGGTTCTGCACTTCTTGCAGGTGACCCGGTATTTGGTGGGCTTGGTGTTGCATTGATCTCCGGTACGGTTGCAGCAGTGTTTGTTTCACTGCTCTTTGTCCCTGTGCTTATGGACAACTCCAAAGCCATGGACTTTGAACCTGTTCATGATGAAGAACACGATAACATCTCTATTACTAAATAAACTCTTTATTCTTTGGGTACCTAGGGGTACCCACTCCTACAAGCGCTTAACCAATCATTTGCCTCACTGAAATAAACCCATATATTTCAAGAAATCCCTGAATTTATTTGGGTATAATCACCCATAATTATTTAAGGAGATACTATGGCTACAATCGGAATGGGTGACATCAAAAAAGGTGCAAGACTTGAGGTAACAGGAAATCCTTATAGGGTAGTAGAAGCACATCATGTGAAGCCAGGAAAAGGTGCAGCATTTGTACGTATGAAAATCAAAAATCTTCAAACAGGAAAAGTGATTGAAAAAACAGTGCATGCTGGAGATAAATTTGAAGTGCCGGAGTTAGAGCAAAAAACCATGCAATACCTCTACGATGATGGTGAGTTTCTTCAATTCATGGATACAACTACATTTGATCAAATAGGGCTTACGCATGAGCAGGTAGGTAAAGATACGTTTGATTATATGATAGATGGTATGGAAGCTGAGATATTGTTTCATAGTGGTAAAGCAATCTCGGTAGAAATTCCACAGACTATTACACTTACAGTAGTAGAAACACCACCAAACTTCAAAGGTGACTCACAAGGTGGGAAAAAACCAGCAACACTTGATTCTGGTGCTGTGGTACAAGTGCCATTCTTCATCCTTGAAGGGCAGAAAATTGTTGTGGATACGGTTGAAGGAAAATACTTGGAGAAGGCGAAGTAGACTAGCTTTCTCGTTACCACGGTTTCCGTGGTAATGCCTACATCACTTTTAACAGTTAAAAACCTCTCCATACCTGATAATATATACGTTACAACGGAAACCGTCGTAACAAGAGGAACTTACTCTTTATCTCAACACTTTCTCACAATCTTTTACAATTGCACCAGGTATAGTAGCGATAGTCATAAACTCTGACATCTGTAACAGTGG
>Ga0164318_10008357_pt1 | contig 10049 bp, 3 predicted proteins | sample GuaBasSedimGuay9_FD_113734 | JGI IMG/M metagenome (GOLD analysis project Ga0164318, IMG submission 113734) | Subseafloor sediment microbial communities from Guaymas Basin, Gulf of California, Mexico - Guay9, Core 4571-4, 0-3 cm | ecosystem: Environmental > Aquatic > Marine > Hydrothermal vents >...
AAGTTCGAAATTAAAAGCAGAAAGAAAATAAAAGAGAAAATAATTTTAAGAAAAAAAAATGATATTTATACCTTATTAAAAAACAAAAATTATCTTTTCAAACTCTATCAAATCGGTGCCCATAATTCTAAACCTTTAAGGATAAGAGAAAGACAGAAAAAACTGGCTTATCTCAAAATAAAAGAAACTTTAAGAGAACTTTTCCCTTATCTAAGTATAGAATATAAAGAAGATAGGGGAGAGGCGATTACAGATAATTACAGAAGTAAAAATTATGGGATAAAATTGGAACATATTCTATACGATTTTCATCAAAGAAACGATAACTACCGAAGAGAAAAGATAAATTTAGAGGTAGCAAAAAAAAGCTATGAAAAAGAAAGAAATGACTTACTTTTTGAAGTCCTAAAAGCTTATTATCAAATATGTGCAGAAAAAGAAATTTTAAACCTTTGGGAAAAACTTAAAAAAGAAACGGATAAAGATTATGAATTAGCCAAAATTCTTAAAGAAGGACATCTTATTACGCAAATAGAATATCTTAAAATCTCTTCTCTCCTAAATAGAATATCTTCAGAATTAGTAGCCCAGAAAAATAGATATCTATTAGCTTCGGCTAATCTTAAAAAAGTTTTAGGAATTCCTCCTTATAAAGAAATTCCTAAAATAGAATTTGCTCATCTTAAAGAAAAAATAGATTTGGACAAAAAAGTAAAAGATTATATAAGTATTGCCCTTAAAGAAAGACCGGAAATTACTCTATGGGAAAAGAGTATTGAAGCAACAAAATTGGGGTTAAAAGTGGCAAAAAATGAAAAAAAACCTAAATTACTTCTGGAAAGCTTTTGGGGAAAATCTGGCGAAGCTTATGGCTGGCAAGATTTAGAGCTTGCCACTACCTGGAATGTTACAGGAAAAGTTGTCTGGCTTTTTGGAGGTAGTTCTCAGGAAGTATCCTTCACTCATGAAAAAACTGTTCCTACTGAAATTACTGAAGTTTCTAACAAAGTTAAAACAGACAGTTTATCTTTCAAAACCACTCTCTTGGATAAACTTAATTATTATTCAAAGGTAGAAGAAAGTAAAGTAGCTCTAAACCAAGCCCAAGATGAATTAGAAAAGATTAAGAAAGATGTCGCTTGGGAAATACAGGAAGGATATACCACCTATTTGGAAGGAAAAGAAGAGATAAAAATGTATAAAAAAGAAGTAAAACTAAGAAAACAAGAATTATTGTTAAATAAAGAACTTTTTAAAGCAGGAGAAATAAAACTTTCTGAACTGATTGAAAACAAAATAAAACTTATTCAAAGCTATACTCTCTTTATCCGAGCAAAATTGAAATTATATCAGGGAATAGTTCTTATAGATAAAGGAACTGGATTTAAGGCAAATTTGATAAGTAAATTATAGGAGGAAAAATGAAGATCCTAAAACTATTATTTTTAATTTTTCTCATTTATAATTTAGCAGGTTTCTGCCAAGAAAAAGCTATAGACAAGTTTAGAAAAAGAGAAGAAAAACTCAAGAAGAGAAAAGCTTTGGAGGAAAAAACTTTAGAGAAGAAAATAGAAAAGATAATGAAGAAAACTTCGAAAAAACTGAAGGGAAAAGAAAAAATACCCCTTGAAGAAGCAGCTGTCCCCGTAATTGCCTTTCGAATAAAAAAAGTAAACTTTAAAGAAACTATCCCTGTTTTAGGAACTATCAAACCATTTGAAAAGATAAAGTTGAAATTTGAAATAAAAGGCAAAGTAAAAAAGGTATATAAAAATGAGGGAGAAAGAGTAAAAAAGGATGAAGTTTTGGCAGAATTAGATGAGAATGAGTTTCTTCTAAGAGTAGAATATGCAAAAAACAAATATATTGCTGAAAAAAATACATACCTTTCTATGGAAAAAGAATACCAATTAAAGAAAAGGTTATATGAGAAAGGAGCGATTCTGAAAGACAAATTAGAAGAGATAAGATTAAAACTGGAAGCACAAAAATATAGAATGAAAGCTGCCGAAAGTGAATGGCAACTGACTCAGGAGGATTTAAAAAAAATAAAGCTTATCTGCCCTTCTAATGGAGTAATTGATGAGAAAAAAATAGAAGAAGGAGAAATTGTCTCCTCCCAAGATGAAGCATTTACTATTTTAAAAGTAGATAAAGTCTATGCAGAAGTAGGAATTACAGAAAAAGATATTGCTAAAGTCAAAAAAGGTCTAAAAGCACAGATAAAAACTGACGCATATCCTCAAGAAGAATTTTCTGGAGTAGTCAAAAATATCCTTCCTTCTATAAAAGGTATCTCCCGCACTCTTACTTTAAAAATAGAAATAGACAACAAAAAAGGATTACTTCTGCCAGGAATGTTTATAAGAGGAGATATTATTTTGGCTGATTTAAAAAATGCATATATTGTTCCTAAAGGATCTCTCTTAAAAGCAGGTTCGCAATATATAATAATACTTATAAAGCCACAAGAAAAAATTACCCAGGAAAAATTAGAAAAAGAAGGAATAAAAGGCATAATTGAAGTAAGAAATGTTGGAGTAAAATATGTAGGAGAAAAATATGTTCAAATAACTGATGTAGGAGAAAATGAATTAATTGTCCTTCAAGCAACAAAGACTCTTTCTCCTTCATCACCAGTTAAAGTAATCAATATTGAGGAATACCAAAAAGGAGGTGAGGAGTGAGAAGGTTTTTTTTATGGTTTTCTTTCTTGCTCTTTTTTATAGGAACTTTTTTATTAAAAAACAGCGAAGCCCAAAGACTTTTTAAAAAAAGAGAGATTGAGATAGGTTTGATGAGAAAACAGACTGAAAAAATTGTAAAAGAAGAAAAGGTTAAATCTTTCTCTATTACTCCTTTAAAAGTTATCCCTCAAGACTCAACTGTTTACAGAGTTTCCTTTTCCAAAACAGGAGATTATCTTGCTTTCTCCACAAAATCAGGAAAGATAGGAATTTATAATTTAAAAAGGAGAAAGATAAAAGAAGAAAAGGTTTCAGAGAAACCTATCTATTATGTAAGCTTTCATCCTTCCAAAGATATTATTACTTACGGAGGAAGGGAAGGAAAAATAATAATCTATGATGTAAAAAAAGATAGAATAATCCATGTAATTTTTGAATTAGAAACACCTATCACTGATACAAAATTTTCTCCTGACGGAACAGTATTATGTGCTGTTCACTTAGGTAAATACGGTCTTACCTTTTATGATACAGAAAATTATAAAGAACTTATGAATATAAAATCACCTCAAGGAGGTCTTTATTACGCATCCTTTTCTCCAGATAACGAACTTTTAGCAGTTGTAGGGCGAAATAAAAAAATATCTATATTTCCTTTGGGAAGAAAAAAACCTTCTGTTATACTAAATAATCATATTTCTCTAACTTTATGTGTAGAGTTTTCTCCTGATAATAAATTTTTAGCCTCAGCAGGAGCAGATGCTCAATTATTTTTATGGGAAAAAAAGAAAAATAAAATAAATCCTGATCCTGTATTTAGCTGGATACATGGTAATTGGGTCACATCTTTAAAATTTTTCAAAAAATATCTTTTTACCACCTCCAAAGATGGTAAATTGAGAATTTTTAATTATGCAAACAAGAAGTTATTAGGTATATTTAAAATAAGTCGCTGTCCTGCCTTCAGTATAGATATTGATAGAGAAGGAAAATTTCTAGCGGTAGGCACTAAAGAAGAAGGGGTAAAAATTTATGAATTAAAAAAGATTTTAGAAAAAGTTGAACTTTAAATTAATTGGTTATTTTAGGTGAATTTTAAAAAAGATGAAAACAACATCTTTCTGTGTAAGAAGATCAATCACTACTTTGATGTTTTTTTTAGGAATCCTTCTTTTAGGAGCGATCTCATGGTATTTTCTGCCTCAGGAACTCTTCCCTCCCCTAACTTATCCGGTCATTACCGTTCTTACTACATACGAAGGTGCTTCTCCCTATGAGATTGAAAGTCTAATTACAAGACCTATTGAAGAAGTTGTGGGAACAATCAACCGGGTAAAAAGTATCTCTTCTATCTCTAAAGAAGGAACTTCTATCGTAATGGTAGAATTTGACTGGGGAACAAATATGGATTTTGCTTCCTTAGAGGTAAGAGAAAAAATAGATTTAAAAAAGGCTTCTCTCCCTCGTGAAGCCAAAGAACCTTTAGTAATGAAATATAATCCTTTTCAAACTCCCACAATGAGGATAAATTTAACCGGTGATATCTCTCCTCTAAAATTAAGAAAATTAACTGAGAAAACTTTAAAAGAAGATTTGGAAAAGATTGAGGGAGTAGGCTGTATTGAAGTTGTTGGTGGAGCAAAAAGAGAGATTTTGGTAGAAGTAGATGAAGCCCGCCTGCGTGCTGCTTCTTTATCTATTTTAGATATCTACAACAGTCTAAAAAATGCAAATCTAAATTATCCTGCGGGAAGAATCGAAAAAGCCTTTTTTGAATTTCTTTTAAGAACCATAGGAGAATTTAAAACAGTAAAAGAAATTGAAAAACTCCCTATAAAAGCAGAATATCCTATTTCAGAAATAAGGCAATTGGTCTTAGAAAAAGAAGGAGAAAAAGAAACTACTGCTCCTGAAACAGAAAGATTAGTCTTTTTAAAAGACGTAGCTAATGTGAAAGACACTACCAAAGAAAAGGAATCAATTTCTCGCTATCAGGGAAAAGAATGTGTAACGTTACTGGTAAGAAAGCAGTCTCAAGCCAATACAGTAAAATTATCCAAAAAGATAAGAGAAAAATTAAAAAAAATAAAAAAATTATTACCTCAAGGAGTTAATGTAAAAATAGTTTATGATGAGGCAGAGTTCATCAAAAAAGCTCTAAGCAGTGTAAAAAATGCTGCTTTAAGTGGAGGTATTTTAGCGTTTTTGGTGATTTTATTTTTCTTAAGGAATTTATGGTTCTCCACAGCAATCATAATCTCTATTCCTTTATGCATTCTAACAGTATTTATCCTGATGTATCTGAGTAAAATGAGCTTAAATATTATCTCCTTAGGAGGTTTAGCGTTAGGGGTGGGAATGATGGTAGATAATGCTATCGTTGTTTTAGAATCTATCTTTGTTAATCCTCTCTCTGATTTAAGAAAAAGAATAGTTGAAGGAACAAAAGAGGTAGGGGCTGCAATTGTAGGTTCAACATTAACTACTATCTGTGTATTTCTACCAATGATATTTGTTGTAGGAATCGCCGGACAACTATTTAAACAACTCTCTTTTGCTGTAATCTTCTCTCTACTTGCTTCTTTAATGACCGCAATTACACTTCTTCCTACTTTGATCTTTATAAAAAAAGCAATTCCTCCACAAAGGAAAGAAATCTCTTTAAATTTCTGGCAAAAAATCTTTTCTTTCTTCTTCAAACACAAAATCATTGTTCTTATCTCTGTTTTTGCTCTTTTTCTGGTAAGTATAAAGATATTTATGAACTTAGATAAGGAATTTTTACCCAAAGCTGACTATCATGCTTTCACAATTAAAGTAGATGCTCCTGCAGGAACTCCCTTAGAAGAAACGGATAGAATCTGCAGGGAGATAGAAGTAAAAATTCTTAAGATACCAGAGATTGAAGAAGTAAGTGTAAATATTGGTTCTTCATCAGAGAAACCTGAAGAGAAAGCAATTCAATCTCAGGGACTAAATCAAGCTCAGATTTTCGTAAAGCTGAACCCTCGTGTCTCTACAAAGAAATTAATTAAAGAGTTAAGGGAAAAATTGAAATATCTAAAAGATAAAGGCATTACTTTAAACTTTCTTGCCCAAGAAAGTTTTCTTAAAGAAATCTTTGCCCAAGAAGCTCCTTTTATCTTAGAAATAAAAGGAGCAAAAATAGATAAACTTAAAAAGATTGGAAAAATACTTTATGAAAAATTAGAAAAATTACCTTTCTTATATAATCTGAAGTTGGATATTCCTCCCTCTCGACCAGAAATAAAAACAGAAGTCCTAAAAGATAAAGCTCTTCTTTATAGCATCAATACACAGATAATTGCTGATACTTTAGAGACATCAATTAAAGGAAGAGTTCCTACAAGATTTAAAGAAAAAGGAGAAGAATACGATATAAGAGTAAGACTAAGAAAAGAAGATAGAGACGATATCGAGAAACTGAAAAGATTGTTAATTCATGGGATTTTTCAAGATAAAAAAATAAATGTTCCTTTAATGGAAGTAGCTAATATTAAAAAAGGATTAGGTCCTATAGAAATAAAAAGAAAAAATGCTCAAAGGTGTATTTTACTTAGTGCCAGTATTTATAAGAAACCATTAAGTAAAGTAATTGAAGAAGTTAATAAAATAATACAAAAAATAAAACTTCCTAAAGGTTACGAAATCTCTATTTCAGGAGAAGGGAAAAAAATGGCAGAATCTTTTAATTCTTTAAGATTCGCCCTCCTTCTCTCTTTAATCCTGGTTTTTATGCTCCTTGCTTCAGAATTTGAATCCTTATGGCAACCTTTTATTATCTTTATTACTGTGCCTCTTTCTTTAATTGGAGTTTCCTCCATCCTCTTTTTTACTCATACCCCCCTTAATGTTGTCAGTTTTTTAGGATTGATTATGCTGGGAGGAATTGTAGTTAACAATGGAATAGTCCTTGTAGACTATATAAATTTTTTACGCAGAGAAAAAAAGATAAAAGACCTTATAGAAGTTTTAAAAATAGCAAGCACAAGAAGAATCCGTCCTATCCTTATGACTTCTCTAACTACAATCTTAGGACTGCTCCCTCTCAGTTTGGGAATTGGTGAGGCTCAACTTATGCAGTCTCTGGGAATAGTTACTATTGGAGGACTTCTTTCCTCCACTTTTCTTACCCCTGTAGTTTTGCCTATTATTTACTACTACTTTGAGAAAGCTTTTGCTTTTCTAAGAAAAAGTAAGACTTCTGAGAAGGGAAAAATAATCTCAGAAACTGAAAAGGTTTCTCAAGAAAAGAAAGAAACAAAATCCTTACTGAATTCTCGCCAACAGAAACTTTTAGTTTACCTAAAAGAACATAAAAAAATTACACGTGCTCAATATATTAAAGCCTTTAATGTCTCCACTTCTACAGCAGCAAGAGACTTAAAGAAATTGCTTGATTTAGGATTAATTGAAGCTAAAGGTCCTCTGGGGCCAGGAAGAGAATATTATTTAAAAGAAAAAAATGAGCCTTCCTAAGTTTTCCTTAAATAGACCCATCAGTATCAGCATGATTTTTGCTGGAATCTTCATCTTAGGAATTATCTCTCTCCACAATCTTCCCATAGAACTTATGCCTAATATAAATTTAGGAAGAATCACTATCACTACTTATGTAAGAGGAGGTATGCCCTCCTCAGATGTAGAAGAAAGAATAACTAAAGTTTTAGAGAATGCTTTAAGTGATGTTTCTCGTCTAAAAAACATCATAACTATTTCTAAAGAGGCTGAATCCACAGTAGCTTTAGAGTTTTATCCGGAAACCAATATGAACTATGCTTTTTTAGAAGTAAGAGAAAGATTAGCTAAAATTAGGGATAAATTACCTAAGGAAGCTGAACGCCCTATAATTTTCCAATACAGTTACGGAGAGCTCCCTATAATAAGTATAACCTTTCTATCAGAAAAATTTACTCCCGAAGACTTAAGAAAAATTGCTGAAGTAGTAAAAGAAAGGTTCTTAAGAGTAGAAGGAGTAGCGCGAGTAGAAACTGTAGGGGGGAGAGAAGAAAAAATACTTATTGAATTAGATAAAAACAGATTGCTTTCCTATGGACTTCCTTTGGAATGGATACTAAATACCTTAGAAAAAAATAATATAAACTTGGTAGGAGGAAAAATTCAGTTAAAAAATAAAAATTATTTAATAAGATGTGTAGGGCAATTTTCTAATCTTGATGAAATAAGAAATTTAGGAGTTGCTGTAACTGAAGAAGGCAGTATTATCCGACTGAAAGATGTCGCTACAGTAGAAAAAGGATATTTAGAACCAAGAGAGCTTGCCCGTCTCAATATAGAACCCGCAGTAACTTTATATATTTTTAAAAAAAGCCTCAGTAATACTTTAAAAGTATGCCAAGATGTTGAAAAAATTGCCCAAAAATTAAATAAGGAATTAGGCAAGGACATAAAGGTTATTGTTTCTTTCGATCAGGGGGAATTTATAGAAAAGGCAATTAAAAGATTAAAGTATTCTCTTCTTATAGGAGGAATTTTAGCAATTCTTGCGCTCTTCTTTTTCTTGCAAGGAAGATTTTCTATAATCTCCATTATCTCTTCAAGTCTTCCTTTCTCCATATTTTTTGCCTTTATCTTTATGTATTTTTCCAAAATTTCCCTAAACAGTATGACTCTGGCAGGATTGTGTTTAGGAGCAGGTATGCTTCTGGATTCAAGTATAGTTGTCTCAGAAAATATCTTAAGAAAAAAAGAGAGAGAATACTCCTTATCTAAGGAAAAAACTATAAAATCTACAGAAGAGGTAACTTTTGCTATTCTGGCTTCTCTTCTCACCACAATAATTGTCCTTCTGCCTTTTATTTTTGTTAATAAAGAAACACAAAAACTTTACAGTGGGTTTTTCTTAAGTATAACTTATTCTCTTATTGGTAGTGTATTTATTGCTCTTTCCTTAGTGCCCTGCCTTTCCTATCTATTTTTAGAAAAAGAAAAATCTCCTCTTTCAGAAGAAAAAAGAATTTCTTTCTGGGATAATTTTAGAGAAAAATATAGAAAACTTCTGGAGAAAGTATTAACCTTTCGCTATTTAGTAATTACATTTGTCATTATAGGGATCTTTTACTCCGTAGGTCTTTTTCAAAAATTAGATAAAGAATTTATTGGCATCCCTACACAGGATAAATTTACGATATTTATAGAACTTCCCACAGGAACCAGACTGAGTATCACTAACAAAATAGTAAAAAGAGTAGAAAAATTATTAGAAAAATATAGAACTCAAGGAGAAGTAAAGCAATACACTACGCGTATAGAACCTTATTCGGCAAGAATTTATGTAGAAATGGCTCCTTTAGAAAAAAGAAAGTTGGATATTTCTAAACTTACTTCCCTTTTAAGAAAAGAAACAGATAAATTAAGTCCTGCATTTATTTACTATGAAGAACCACAAACTACTGCCAGCAAAGAGATAGTTATTGAACTCTATGGCTATGACTATGAAATTTTAAAAAGCTTAGCTAAAGAGGTGGCTGGATATATGAAAAATATTCCTGGATTGACAGATATTAAACTAAGAATGAAGGAAGGGGCTCCTGAGGTAAAAATTATTTTGGATAAAGAAAAACTGCGTCTTTTGGGATTAGATACCCAAATGGTGGCTACCAAACTGCATGGAAAACTGAGAGGATTAATTCCTACACGATTCCGCCCTCTTCAAGAAGCTTATATGAATGTAAAAAAAGAAAGGAGAAAGAAAGAGTTGCCTTTATCTTTATACTCTCAATATGCTAAAGAAATAGAGATAATTTCCCGTTTGCAGAAAAAATTTAGAGAAAAATTTGAAGATATAGAAAGAACGGTTATCATTACTCCTCAAGGAGCAAAAGTTTATCTTTATCAAATAGCTAAATTTAAAATAGATATAGGGCCTTCTCAGATTTGGAGAAAGAATAAAAAAAGAATGGTCCAAGTCAGTGCAAATAGAGGAAAACTTCCCTTAGGAAGAGTAGCTAAAAAAATTGAAAGTTATATAAAAAATATTAAATTTCCTGAAGGATACTCCTGGGATTTTGGAGAGGACTATAAAAAGATGGTGCGTAATCAGAAAGAGTTAAGATGGGCACTTCTTTTAGCAATTATTCTTGTTTATCTTGTCTTAGCCTCTTTCTTTGAAAATTTCCTTCAGCCTTTTATTATCTTAAGTAGTGTTCCTTTAGCTTTTGTAGGTAGCTTGACTGCTCTTTATTTAGAAAAACAGCCTGTAGGGATAGGGGTTTTGATTGGATTGATATTTCTTTCTGGAATTGTAGTAAATAATGCTATAATCCTTGTTGATGCTATAAATAAATCAAGAAGAGCACTCTCTTTAAAAGAAAGTATTCT
>Ga0164318_10008358_pt1 | contig 10048 bp, 8 predicted proteins | sample GuaBasSedimGuay9_FD_113734 | JGI IMG/M metagenome (GOLD analysis project Ga0164318, IMG submission 113734) | Subseafloor sediment microbial communities from Guaymas Basin, Gulf of California, Mexico - Guay9, Core 4571-4, 0-3 cm | ecosystem: Environmental > Aquatic > Marine > Hydrothermal vents >...
ACCTGGCGTCAGCAGGTTTGGAAAAAATATTCTCCCCAATAATAAGAGTAGGAGGGGTTATATCACAGCAGTAGCCGTTTTTTTCAAGGAGCATCATGCTCCTTCCGGAAATTTGGTTGAGGAGCTCACCCATAGCCTCCTTATGAAACTGGCCGAAGCCCGCTTCCTCTTCAGAATGCATCCCAAGATTAGCAAGCATTTTCTTAATAAAATTGGAGGCACTGGCAATGTCTGATTTAAGAATAAGAAAACCACTTGCATCTCCGGTAATTCCTATATTAGCGACAATTTCAGTGTTGTTACCTGTCTTTACGGTATCAGAAACAGAAATCTCAAAGCCTACTTCTTCAAACACCTTTTTTGTAGCTTCGGTGAATAAATCAAGATTCTCAATTTTCATAGGTGTCAAGTATAGAAAAAAACATTTGTATTGTCAAATAAAAATAAATCACTTATAGTATTGTTGTGTCAACAATTACAATTACCGCGCCGGCAAAGATTAACCTACATTTGGAAATAACCGGTTTAAGGAATGATGGTTTCCATACATTAAATTCTCTGTTCCAATTGGTTTCATTAACCGATCTTATAAAAATTTCACTGAGAAAAGAGAACGGGTTCTATTCCCTGAAGGGTAACTTTGATTTTCCCCGGGAGTATAATCTTATTACCAAGGCAGTAAATTTGTTCAGGGGGATTACCGGTATCCATGACGGGGTTGAGGTTGAGTGTATAAAGAAAATACCCGCCGGTGCAGGACTCGGAGGAGGCTCGAGCGATGCTGCTTCGGTTTTAAAGGGTTTAAATCTGCTTTTTAATACCGGCCTTTCAATGGAAGAGATGGCTGAGGCAGGAAGTAGTCTCGGAAGCGATATCCCTTTCTTTTTTGGCTCTGGAACTGCTGTTGTCACCGGAAGGGGTGAAGAAGTAAAGGGGATCGAAACAGTGTGGGATCTTCCTGTTGTGATTGTTGATACTGGTATTCATGTGTCAACAAAGGAAGCATACAGAAAATTTGATGAACTGGTTACCGATTCCCCTGCAGGGATTGGAGATGTGGAGCAGGAATACCGTAAAGAGCCCTCTGCCTGGCTCTTTTACAATGATTTTTTAAAAGTCCTGGATCCTGAAAATCCTGTTTACAGCAGCTGTATTAACCGTTTTAGGAGTCTTGGCGCAGTTTATTCTTCAATTTCAGGAAGCGGATCATCGATTTTTGGTATATTCTCCGAGGATAAGGGAGCTGCAGCAGCCGTTGAGGCTTTGAAAAATGAATTTAAAGAGATTCATAAAGGAAAAATGCTTGCGAATCCTGCTGAGGCAGTTTACAATTCAGGTAATTACTAGTGTGTTACTAGTGTGTAACGTCATGGAGGTCTTATGGAAATTACTGACATTAGGATTCGAAGAGTTGGAGCAGAGGGTAAGCTAAAAGCTTATGTAACGGTAACATTTGATGATTGCTTCGTTGTCCACAATGTAAAGGTAATTGAAGGGAAAAACGGTGCGTTTATCGCCATGCCGAGCAGAAAAACCAAGGCTGGAGATTATAAAGATGTCGCACATCCTATAAATTCCGATTTTAGAAGCTTGCTGCAGGCCAAAATACTTGAAGCGTATGAAAAGGAACCTGCTGAAGAGTCTGGTTCTGAGCAAGAAGCGGCTGAAACCCTATAGACTTTTAATAGAAAAAAAGTATAATACTCAATTATTCTGATACTGTGGGGCGTTGGCAAGTGGTTAAGCCCCCGGTTTTTGGTGCCGGTATCGTAGGTTCGAATCCTACCGCCCCAGAAAACTAAAATGATGTTAAGGAGAATTTCCCATGGAGCAGAAGACTCTCACAGGTTATGAGAGAAAGGAACTGAAAAAAGGTCCTTCGAGAAGACTGAGAAAAGAAGGAAAAATACCAGCAATAATTTATGGTCATGAAACTCCAAAACCAATATCCGTTGACCGGAAAGAGTTTCATTCAAAATTTAAAAACAGTTCTGCAAGTACTATCCTCACAATTAAGGTGGGTAAGAAGGACTATGAGGTTCTTGTAAAAGGGTTTCAGGAAGATTATATCAAAGAAATAATAACTCATATTGATTTCTTTGAACTTGAAAGAGGAAAGCTTCTCAAAACCAAGATCCCTGTGCACGTAGAAGGTTCAGCTGTTGGAGTTCGTGAAGGCGGACTTCTCGAACAGAGAATACATGAATTGGAAGTGGAATGTCTTCCAAAAGATATTCCCGAGGTTATTATTGTTGATGTAAGCGAACTTGAAATAGGTGAATCCATACATGTTCAGGATTTGAATGTTGCGGAAGAAGTAAAGGTCCTTAACCTCCCCGATCAGACAATTGTAAGTGTCACAAGCTTCAAGGAAGTTCCTGTTGAAGAAGAAGCAGAAGAGGAAGAAATTGAAGGAGAAGAAGGAGCAGCTGAAGATTCCGGAGAAGAAGAGGAAGCATAACTGTTTCTCTTTGTCGGTCTGGGTAATCCGGGAGAAAACTATTCGCAAACCCGGCACAATGCCGGGTTTCTTGTATTGGACAGGATTGCTCAGAAATATTCTATTAATTTCAAGAAACCTTTCTTTAAGAATTATCTGTACGGCAGAGGACAATCGGACAGCAGTGAATTCATGCTTGTAAAACCTCTAACCTACATGAACAACTCCGGAGTTGTTATTCCGGGACTACTTAATAAATTCCGTATCCCCTCTGAAAAAATGATTGTTATCTGCGACAACATGGATCTGCCCTATGGTATGTGCAGAATAAAGAAGAAGGGATCCGGCGGTGGGCATAATGGACTCCGGTCCATTGATTCCATAATGGAAGGCAGGGGCTATACACGGCTTTTTGTAGGAGTCTCCAGACCGGATATAGGTGTTAGTATTGTAGAGCATGTACTTTCCGTTCCCTCTGGCGCTGACTTGCGGGATTTTATGAAGGGAGTTGAAAGAGCGGCAGAAGCTGTAGAGCTGATAGTAAACAAATCTGTAGAAGAAGCGATGCATGAGTATAACAGAAGAGTTACTTGACAGAATTACCGGATATTTAAACAAAAACGGTATAACCGCCAAAGATCGAATTCAAATTGGCTTTTCCGGAGGTCCTGATTCAACAGTGCTGTTTTTTCTGTTAAAACAGCTTCAAAATGAATTTCACTATTCACTTCAGGCATTATACGTTGATCACGGTATACGTTCTGAAGAAATAATAAAAAAAGAGATCGAAGGCGCGGAAGATATTGCTTCAACGATCGGATGTCCGCTTGTTGTTGAACATATTCCGCCCGGAGAAATAGAAAATAATGCCAGGGCAGAGGGACGGAGCATAGAAGATCTTGCACGGGAATACCGCTACCGGATCTTTAGAAATCAAATGGAAATATCCGGAATGAATTATACCGCTCTGGGACATAACCTTGACGATAATGTCGAGACTTTGATAATGAGGGTTTTTCAGGGAGCTGGAATAGAAGGGCTCAAGGGAATCCCGTCAAGGCGTGATGGTTTCCTGCGCCCGCTGCTGCCGGTTGAACGGTTTCTAATAGAAGAATGTGCCGAGGAAAACGGACTCAAACCCCTTCTGGATGAGACCAACAATGAATTGCTCTATTTAAGAAACAGGATAAGGAAAGAACTGCTCCCTTTGGTTGCAGGAATATTCCCCGGTTACCGGCGATCAATTGTAAATCTCGGCCGTAAGATGGAAGCAGCCAGTGAATATATAGACCTGGGAATGAAAGACAGGATTACCGGTATCACTGCTGACGGGGCTTTGAACGTGCCGGTACATGAATTTGAGACTTTACTTCCATTTGAAAGGATGAAGCTGCTGTATGAAAGCTGGGATATCTGGGATGCAAAACCATTCGAAAAGTTAAGCTACAGGACAATTGAGTCTTTACTGTACAAAAAGGACCTTCCTTCAGGCAGAATTCTCCTTTCAGGAGGGGCATATGTTCTGGAGCAAAGGGGGGGGATGATTTGGTGGAATAGGCTTGTCGTTTTATTCAAAAAAAGTTATCTTAGAGTGGTATCTCCGGGAGTTGTATCCATTCCCGGTAATCTCAGGCTGGAAGTCATTCCCCATGGGGGGATTCCGGTCAAGAGCGATGTCTGGCTTGAAAACGGCAGAATAAATGGGCCAGTAGTGATCAGATCCAGAAAGCCGGGTGATTTCATTGATCTTTCCGGAGGAAGGAAGAAGATAAAAAAACTGTACAGCGAGTGGAAAATCCCTGAAGGGGACCGATGGCAGATTCCTGTTGTTTGTGACAGGAATGGGATTATTGCTATTCTGGGTGAACCATTCGGATATAGAAACAGAGTTGCATCGGTACACAGAGTGCAAAAGAGTAAAGCAGCAGATAATATATTGATTTTAAGAGCATACATGGAGTAATTACTGTGGGAACACAAAACGAACAGCCTAATGATAACAGAAAGAAAGAACCTAATAATCTGAAGTTTGATTTCAACAAAAACAGGTTTGCACTGTTTTTTCTACTATCATTGATCGCAATGTTTTTTATCCTTTTTCTGGTTAATGGGGATACCCCATCAATGGAGATTCCCTATTCAACATTTCTGACGTATCTTGAGCAGGATCAGATTTCTTCGGTCAAAATTCTGGATGGAAACGAAATTTACGGTACGTTATCCAGTCAGGCGGATAACCTTTCTACTTTCAAGACAAGAATACCGTACTATGATGAATTGCTGATGAAAGACCTGCGGGAGAAAGGAGTCAAGGTTACCGGTGCCCCAAAGCCTGTTTCTTTCGGTGAAATTCTCCTTCAGATTCTACCATGGCTGCTTTTTCTGTTTTTCTTCTGGTTTATGTTCAGACAGGTTCAGGGAGGGGGAAGCAAAGCCTTTTCCTTCGGCAAGAGCAAAGCGAGACAGTATTCCGACGAAAAGGAAAAGGTGCGATTTGCTGATGTAGCTGGTCAGGAAGAAGCCAAATATGAGTTGAGTGAGGTTGTCGACTTTCTTAAAAACCCATCCAAATACACTCAGATGGGGGCAAAAATTCCGAAGGGGGTTCTTCTTGTCGGTATGCCGGGTACAGGAAAAACACTGATGGCAAAAGCTGTTGCAGGAGAGGCCGAGGTTGCTTTTTTCCATATGTCCGGGTCAGATTTTGTTGAGATGTTTGTAGGAGTAGGAGCAAGCACAGTCAGGGATTTGTTTGAGAAGGGACGCAAGAATGCACCCTGTATCCTGTTTATTGATGAGCTTGATGCTGTAGGAAGGACCAGAGGAGCCGGTTACGGCGGAGGAAACGACGAGCGTGAACAGACTTTGAATCAGATGCTTGTTGAAATGGATGGATTTAACACCAAGGATGGTGTAATTATTCTTGCTGCAACCAACAGACCCGATGTATTGGATCCAGCTCTTTTACGTCCCGGCCGGTTTGACAGACAGGTAGTTGTGGATATGCCGGATGTAAGGGAGAGGGAAAAGATTCTGCAGATACATGCAACCAAAATACCCCTGGGGAAGAATGTTGACCTGAACAGGATTGCAAAAGCTACTCCGGGCAGTTCAGGAGCTGATCTTGCCAATCTGGTAAACGAAGCGGTTTTATTTGCGGCACGGTACAACTCAAAGGAAGTTACCATTGAGCATTTTGAAGAAGCACGTGACAAACTTCTCCTCGGTATTGCCAGAAAATCAAAACTTATCACTGCTGAGGAAAAAAGAGCGACTGCGTATCACGAGGCCGGGCATGCATTGCTTCATTATCATCTTGAAAATTCCGACCCGCTCCACAAGGTTACCATAATCCCCCGGGGCAGGGCATTGGGTATGGCTATTTCTCTGCCTGAAAAAGACTCTTACTCAAGGAAAAAAGGATGGCTTCTTGACAGAATAAAAATAGCAATGGGCGGATATGTCGCCGAGGAACTTATTTACTCAGAAACAACTACCGGAACCCAGAATGATATCAAGCAGGCTACCGAAATAGCCCACCGGATGGTTACTGAATGGGGAATGAGTAAAGAGCTTGGTTTTATCTCATTAGGGAAGGAAGATGAGCCGATATTCATAGGGAAAGAGATTGCCAGGCATAAAGATTACTCAGAGGAAACAGCCAGGAAGGTAGATGAAGAGATCAAGAAAATTATGGAAAGTTGTCTTGCAGAAACAAGACAGATCCTTTCTGACAATATCGACCAGCTTAAAGCTCTTGCAGAAGAACTTATTGAGAAGGAAACCCTTGATGATGCGGATATCAAGAAACTCCTTGGAATTCCTGAAAAGGATGCTGAGCAGGAAGAAGAAAAAGAATAAAAAGAGGAAACAGTTTTTAACGATGAGACTGCCTGCAGCAGTGCTGTTGTTATTTTCCCTTGGTTTATATGCATTCCCTGAAAATTTGGAAACCCGGCAGGACAAAGAGCTTGCCGGAGTTTATTTTGATAACGCCCTCTCTGCCTTACGGGAGGGAAACAGTACCGATTCCCTTGGATTACTTAATCTTTCAATACTATTCAATAGAGACAGCTCCGACTCACGATATCTGAAAGCCCTTATACTTTCCGATATGGGTAAATACCGGGTTTCGCAGAAAGAATTGAAGATTGCTTTCCGCCTTGACTCCTGGGATCACTATAACAGCTTTGACGGCAGGAAACTCTATGCTGAAAACTTTTTACATCAGGGATATTTTAAATCAGCCTACGAAACTCTGGTTCCTTATTCGGATATCATCGGTAAAGATCCAGCTGCTGCAAAGGTTTTTGTCTTTTCAGCGGCAGCTTCGGGTTATATAAATCAGGCTGTTCAGACAGCACAGTTGTTTCCTTCAAAGGAATTTTCTCAAAAAATACTTGCCAGGTATGATGCAGGATGGCGGAATATGGCAATCGGGAAAATAGTTCAGGGTGATCCGGCTCTGTACTATACAAAAGAAGCGGTACAGGAGGTTATCGTACTCTCTCCCGAGGTTTATCTGCCAGGCATGCTGTCGTATTACCATAGCCGGTGGGGCAATGACCGCTTTTACCAGATTAGCACACTTATTATCAACGATTCTAATCTGGAAAAAAGAATCGAGCTTATTTTTGCAGAAGAAATGTCCATTGACAGAGCGGACATACTGAGAATCAAAGAGATTCTTGACAAAAAAGGTATCGTTTACGACGCGAAAAAATTTTTAAGAGACAAGAAGGTAATAATCAACGAGGATGACAATAAAGACGGGCGCATAGACGGCCGTACAATCCTGGATTCCGGGGTTATTACTGAAACGGCCTCCGACTCAAACCAGGATCTTATTGATGATTATAAAATAACCAGTCCCGGTGGGAAAATAAAAAGAGTAGTTATCAGGTCTGAAGACAAAAAGATAGAAGCAGTTTACAATCCATATCCTTATCTCTTTGAATATACCGTTACCCTTGAAGGCCGACGGAGGGTCTATCATCTTTTACCCTATAAAGTTTCATACCCTGTAGTGATAATCCCTGAAACGTTGATAGATGATACGCTGAGATTGAATGAATATACAAAGGAGCCTTCTCCTCTCAGTCTGGAGACTGTTTCTACACTGATAGAGGAAACCTCTTTGAGGGGAGATACTGTTATGGTTGCAGAGAGAAACAGTCTGCCGGATACAAAACTCAAAATTTTGCAGGAAAACGGATTGATATTCACCGAGCGGGAGTACAGCGGAAATGAAGTTGTTACTGAAGAAAAGGATATAGACGGAGACGGAATCCCGGATATTTTATATGAATATGAAAACGGTTCTCTACAATCTGCACGTTTCGACAAAAACCACAACGGCTATCCCGAATACATGGAAGAATATGTCCCTGTCAGCATAACACAATGGGACTTCGATGATGACGGCAGCTTTGATTACCGGGAGTACATGGAAAATGGTAAACTGATAAGGGAGTATTCTACAAATATGGATGGAAACTTTGATCTGCGGATAGAAGAAAACGCAGGTACAGTAAGCAGTGGTTTGTTCAAATGAAACGGGCAGTATTCCTGTTTTTCTCTTTTCTTTTAATAACTTCCTGCGCAGGGCTCAGGGGTAATATCGGGAAAGATCCTCAGCCGGTGGAAAAGGTTACCGCCGAGCGCATAAATACACTGATAGATTCAGGAAAGCTTGCAGATGCATTCCGGGATCTTACATGGCTTCCGGTTAACAGTAAGGCGGATAAAGAAACTCTTGAGGAAAGAATAAGAGATGGATTTCAAGCCGATTATGATAAAGCTCTGGACAACAGCGGATACCTTGATGCCTACAGGATACTTACCTCGGTAAAAACTGCAGGAATTGAGATCAAAGACCGCGGCAGGACGGCAAATGATCTGATAAAAGAGATTGTCTATTCGAGATCAGCAGACATAAGTTCTGCATTGAGACTTTATAATGCCAGAAAATACCTTGATTTCGCCAGTTTGAAAAATGAGGATCTTGAAAGAATAACGGAAATGGCTGTAGAAGCTGAGGATAAAGGTTTTCTTGAGTTTATCGATCCCGTTCTGAAAAAAAAAGGTATTGTCCCCTCTGGAGACTTTAAAAAAGTGCTGGAAAGCAGATACGCAAATTCCCAGCTAATAAAAGGAACGGTCACCGTATGGGTAAACAGGGGAATGAAAATTGAAAACGGTATGGGTATACCTGACAGGGTAATTGGCAGTGGATTTTTTATTGACAGGAAGGGATATATTCTTACCAACTACCATGTTATATCCAGTGAAGTAGATCCTGAATACGAAGGATATTCCCGATTGTATGTTAAGCTTTCGGATAATATTAAAGAGAAAATTCCTGCAAAAGTTGTTGGATGGGATTCTGTTTTTGATATTGCCCTGTTACAAGTGGACAGTACTCCTGAAACGGTATTCCGTTTCGGGAAAGAAAAAAAGTATGAGCCGGGGACTCCGATCTTTGCAATAGGTTCTCCGGGAGGGTTGGAGAATACAATTACATCAGGGATAATTTCTGCTTCCGGGAGAAAGTTTCTTCAGCTCGGAAATGTTATCCAGGTTGATGCCCCGATAAATCATGGTAACAGCGGTGGACCGCTGCTCGATAAGGATAATAATCTTGTTGGAGTAGTTTTTGCTGGTATTGAGCAGTTTGAGGGAATAAACTTTGCAATACCGGGCAAATATATAGTAACCCTCCTTCCTGACTTGTACCGGGGAGGAAAGGTAAAGCATCCCTTTCTCGGGTTATCACTGACTGAACAGAACAGTAACGTAGTTGTTACTTATGTAATGCCCGGAAGCAGTGCCGGCAGGACGGGGGTAGAAAAGGGCACTGTTATCAGGGAAATAAACGGTAACGCTATTGATTCTATTGAGCAGCTGCAAAGGGAGATACTGAAATTTTCTCCGGGAATGATTGTGAAACTTGGTATGAAAAAGGATGGGAATCCCTTTGATGGATACTTCTCCCTCTCCGAAAGACCTGAAATCCCGGCGGAAGATGCCTATGACAGCGATGCTACCGAAAATCTGTTTCTCCCATTGTTCGGGATGGATGTGGATGCAGTTTCAACAGGAATAAAAGGGAACAGATTTGTTATTACTTCAATCCTGGAAGGATCAATTGCAGATGAATCAGGATTATCCGTTAACGATCCGTTTACGGTACAAAGGATTAAAGTAGATGCTGAGAATCATATACTGTACATGGAGATACGGATAAAAAGGAGAAAATCAGGTTTTCTTGAAAGCGGACTCATGTTGGGTACCAGTCTGGAAACCGGCGATTTTATCTAGAAGAATGTTTGACGACCTGATTAAAGACAAAGCGGTGAAAATTCTTGTTGTTGAGGATGAGGCGATTATTGCCCATAATCTCATTGGAGAGTTGAAAAATATAGGTTTTTCACCCATGGGATTTGTAGATACCGGGGAAAAGGCCATTATGGAGATCGGAGAAAACCGGCCTGATCTTGTTATTCTGGATATTTCAATAAAGGGTAAAATAGACGGAATTGAGACGGCAGAGATAATTAAATCAAGATACGGTATACCGTGTATATTCTACTCCGGTTGTGAAGATCC
>Ga0164318_10008359_pt1 | contig 10048 bp, 8 predicted proteins | sample GuaBasSedimGuay9_FD_113734 | JGI IMG/M metagenome (GOLD analysis project Ga0164318, IMG submission 113734) | Subseafloor sediment microbial communities from Guaymas Basin, Gulf of California, Mexico - Guay9, Core 4571-4, 0-3 cm | ecosystem: Environmental > Aquatic > Marine > Hydrothermal vents >...
ACTGGAACTGTACAAAACCCTCATGGTGATGATCATTCAATTTTTATTGCCTTTGCACCTATCGATAATCCGCAAATAGCGTTGTCAGTAATTGTTGAAAATTCGGGTTTTGGTTCAACTTGGGCAGCTCCAATCGCAAGTCTTATGATTGAAAAGTATTTAACTGGGAAAATTAGCCGCACTCGAGTTGAAAAGCGTATGATGGAGGGTGATTTAATACATAATTCGACAGAAGTTAAGAATTAACAAAATAAAACTAATGATTTTTGAGTTCTTGTAAATAATCAAACTTAACATTATTAAAACAATAGTTATATTTCTATTTTTACAATTAGCATTTTTGGCATCCAAGGGGCAAGAAGTTATAGTAGTTGCCAACAACATTCCGTTAAATAAAGTATTAATTAGTATTATTGAATCACACAATGTTAGTATATCATTTGACGATAGTAACTTATCCAATTATAAAATTACAGATAGTACTGAATATCCATCGCTTAATCAGGCTCTTGCTGGATTGTTAGTCAACCTTCCACTTTCATATGAGTTAATAGGCGATGTTTGGGTTATTTATCCCAGAAAGGAATTAATTTATCACCCTCAAAAAGCATTTGTATCAGGACGTGTGCTTGATGAGATTACCAATGAAGCACTTCCATATTCTCATGTTATAGTTAATGGTTGGCCAACAGTTACCGACTTAAAAGGTAGCTTCTCATCTTCATTCCTACTGATTGATAGCATCATAAATATTAAAGTTACCCATTTAGGATACTACATACTTGATACTATTGTTAAAGTTAATCAAAATCATAATTTTCCTTTAATACCTTCAAGTATTGGTCTGTCAGAAATTATTATCAGCGGAAATGCAATTGAGAGGTCAACACAAATTGGAGACCTTGCTGGTCTGATGAAACTAAATCATAAAATTGCTCATTTCCTACCAGGATATGGAGACAATTCGGTATTTAACTTGATAAGACTTATGCCAGGCATATTGGCCTCGGGAGAGCAAACCAGCGAACTGATAATTTGGGGAAGCTACGCAGGACAAAGCAAAGTGTTATTTGATGGATTTACAGTTTACGGGCTTAAAAATTTTAATGATAATATAAGTGCTTTTAATCCTCTGATGGTTAAGGATATTGAAATACACAAAGGAGGGTATGATGCTAGTTTTGGGGGTAGAATTGGAGGAATTGTCAATATTATAGGGAAAAATGGCAATACAAAATCACCATCATTTACATTTAGTGTAAATAATATGACAATAAATGGGATGGTGGAAATACCTATCCTAAAAAGAGGATCATTAGTTGTTGCATTTAGGCACACGTATTATAAACTATATAACCCTGCAGATATGACAGCTGTTGTAAGACAAAATAATGATGCCGATACAACAAATGACTTGGACATAACGGTAATCCCAGCTTATATGTTTAGAGATATCAACTTAAAGTACTCAACCACAATGAGTAATGGCAATTTATTTTACATCAGCCTTCGGGGTGGTGGTGATAATTTTTCATATTCCATAAACGAACCAATAAAACAGCGAGTTATTGATAAAAATACCCAGGAAGAAAATACACAACTAGGAGGTGCAATTTTCTACGGTCACAATTGGAAAAGGGGAAATTATAGTAATTTCAGAATGAGCTATTCAGGCTTAAATGCTTTGTATAAAGATGATTTTAAAATAAGAATTCCCATAAACAATAACATAGAATATATTGCCAACGATAGAAATAAAAATAGTTTAGAAGAGTATACATTTGAATTTAGTAATTCAATTGCTTTGAATCAAATACATACACTTGAAGGAGGTATGGATGTTATTCACAATATAGTAAAGCTAGATGAATATTCATTTAATGCATTAACTGCTCGAATATACTCATCAGCTAATAGAATTAGTTTATACGCTCAGGATAATATTTCTGTAACTAAGAATTTTAGTATTATAGCAGGGGTTAGACTGAACTATGCTTTTAATCTGCAAAAATCATATTTTGAACCACGGCTATCATCATCCTTAAAATTAGGCAAATATTGGAAAATAAATGCCGCATTAGGAATCTATAATCAGTTTATAACATTAAGTTCAGCAGTTGATGAATATGGCAATTATAGATATTTATGGGTGATTAGCAATAATGATGAAATTCCAGTTTTGGAAGCTACGCATTATGTGCTCGGCACATCATATCATCAAAATAATTTTACTTTTAGTTTAGAAGGTTACTACAAAAGTACAACTGGCTTAACACGCTATGTAAATTTTCCAAAATATAATTTACAAGATATTTTTATCGGAGAAGCAGAAAGTTATGGAATTGATTTGCTCATAAAAAAAGATATTTTGCAGCATTCGGCATGGATTGCATACTCATTAAGTAAAACAACTGAATACTTTAAATATTATCAAATAAACAATACGCGAAGAGCTCCTCAAGACCAGCGCCATGAACTAAAACTTGCTGGATTATTAAATTTTAATCCATTCTTTTTCTCATCAAATTATGTATTTGGATCAGGATTTCCGTATGGAAATGGTATAACTCAAAACAATGACAATAGTGACTTAATATATAGCAGACTTGATATTTCAGTAATCTATAAATTTCTAGACAAAAAAGTACAAGGCGAAGTAGGTATAAGCGTATTAAATGTGCTAAACACTAAAAATGTAAAGTATTCAAGTTTTGAAAAAATACCAACTAATCAAACAAGCAGTATTAATATTTTTGCAGGAGCAATACCAACTACTCCAACTTTGTATTTAAAAATATCCATGTAGTATTGTAAACGTACAGATAATCTGAAATCAAAGTTGAGATAACTCAGCCCTTAGTTTTTTTGTCATATTTCCAACTATCAAATCGTATGAATCATCAATCCATTGCAATAGTAAACTATCCAGTATACTATCATCTAAGATAATAGTATTCCACAACTTCTTATTCATATGATAACCAGGTAATACTGCAGAGTAATATTCTCGTAGTTCAATTACCTTATCAGGATCACATTTTAAATTAATGCTTTGATTATCTGCCAAATTAAGTAGCGCAAACATTTTACCTACAACCTTAAATACTAAAGTTGTATCATCAAAAGGGAAACTTTCGGTTACTCCTTTTTTATTTAAACAGAATAATCTAACATCTTCAATGTTCATAATTATTAATTAAAGTAAGCAAAAAACAAAGACCTATACTAAGATATAGTGCTGATATTATGCCCCTTGCATGACTCATTCTATGTACGAATACTCAGCAAAACACTTTTACAAATCACAATTCAAAAATAAACAAAGTTCTTTTAAGATAAAAATACTTGCATTATTGTTATTTTGATATACTTTTGCACATTAATGAGATAAGTATACTAGGTTTAGTAAAAAGGCTAAAAGTAAAAAACTTATCTCTTTTTTGTTAACCCAAAACTATAAAAAATGGGAATCAAAGAAAAATCAAAAGATCTTAGATCTCGTATGCGTACTGCCTTAAAAGGTGGTGGTGACAAGGCTATTGAGAAGCAAAAAGCCATAGGTAAACTTACCGCACGCGAAAGAATAATAGCACTTCTTGATCCAAAATCCTTTCATGAATATGATTTATTTGTGGAGCATGCCGCAAAGGATTTTAATATGGATAAAAAATATCTCCCTGGTGATGGTGTAATTACTGGTACAGGTACCATTAGTGGCAATCCTGTTTGTATTTATGCTCAAGACTTTACAGTTGCCGGTGGATCACTTGGCTGGATGCATGCCAAGAAAATTACAAAAATAATGGATCATGCTTTAAAGCTAAAAGTTCCATTAATTGGAATTAATGATTCAGGTGGAGCACGTATTCAAGAAGGGGTTAACTCTCTTGCTGGTTATGGAGAAATATTTTTCCGTAATACACTTGCTTCGGGAGTAATTCCTCAAATATCAGTAATTTTAGGTCCATGTGCTGGTGGTGCTGTTTATTCCCCTGCCTTAACTGACTTTGTTTTTACAGTTGAGAAAATCACTAAGATGTTTATCACAGGTCCTGAGGTTATTAAGTCAGTTCTTGGTGAGGAAATTTCAATGGAAGCACTTGGTGGTGCCAAAGTTCACTGTGAGCAAACAGGTAATGCGCATTTTTATGCTAAAAGTGAAGAAGAATGTTTTGACCAGATAAAACAACTCGCAACTTTTATTCCATGGAATAATATTAATAAAGCAAAAAAATTCCCTAAAAAATCACCAAAAACTAGGAGATATAAAATTGATAGCGTAATGCCATCAGACCCAAAACAACCATATGATGTTAGGGATTTAATTAAGTCGGTGGCAGATGACTCAAATTTCTTTGAAATTCAAGAGTTATTTGCAAAAAATATTGTTATTGGATTTGCAAGAATAAATGGTGATACTGTTGGTATTGTTGCAAATCAGCCTCTTTTCCTTGCTGGGGTATTGGATGTAGATTCATCAGATAAAGCAGCTCGTTTTATTCGTTACTGCGATTCATTTAATATTCCATTGGTAACACTTGTTGACTTACCAGGATATCTACCCGGTGTTGATCAGGAACATGCCGGTGTTATTCGTCATGGTGCAAAATTATTATATGCTTATTCGGAGGCTACTGTTCCAAAAATTACTCTAATTACTCGTAAAGCATATGGTGGTGGATATATCGCAATGTGCTCACATCATTTAAGAGCAGATTTTGTTTTTGCGTGGCCAACTGCTGAAATTGCTGTTATGGGACCTGAAGGTGCATCAAATATTATTTTCAGAAAAGAAATAATGTCGGCTACCGACCCTGATGCAATGCGTAAGAAAAAAGTTGAAGAGTACAAATCTAAGTTTGCAAATCCATATGTTGCTGCTGCTTATGGATATGTTGATGCTGTAATCGAGCCACGTGAAACTCGAAACATGCTAATTCATGCACTTGATATATCAAAGGATAAGATTGTTCAGCTTCCAGCAAAGAAACATGGTATCCCACCATTTTAAACAATAAATATCATGGCAATAGAAGAAAAAAAACCAAGATACAGCTCAATTGATATTGACGGAATAAAGTACAAGACTCTTCTTACTGATAAGTTTAAAAAGCGAAAAAAGTATGAAGATCCTGACCCTTCTTTGTCATTGGCGTTTATTCCAGGAACAATTTCTAAAATTCTTGTAAATGAGAATAAGAAAGTTAAGGAAGGTGACCTAATACTAACCTTAGAAGCAATGAAAATGATGAATAAAGTATTTGCGCCAATGGATGGTGAGATAGTATTTCATGTAAAGGAACAAGATATTGTAAGTAAAAATCAACTACTTTTTAAAGTTGTGTAGTTTAAAAGATTTTATTAGTTTCTTCAATAAAATCTAGTACATCGTCACGTCCTTGTCCGGTTGTGGCTGATGTAACTAAAATTGTAGGTAACTGATCCCAATTTTCAAGTAGTTTCTTTTTGTATCTGGCAAGGTTATTTTCGGCCTGCATAAGTTTAAGTTTATCTACTTTGGTAAAAGTAATTACAAAAGGAATTTCCGAAACTCCAAGCCAATCCATAAACTCCAAATCTAGTTTCTGAGGCTCAATTCTAATATCAATTAGTAGAAATAACGTAAGCATATTAGTACGATTTAATATGTACTTATTTATCATCTTCTCCCATTTTAAACGTTCTGACTTAGAGCGTTTTGCAAAACCATAGCCTGGCAAATCAACCAAATACCATTGTTCATTAATTTTAAAATGGTTAATTAACATGGTTTTCCCTGGAGTGGATGATATTTTAGCAAGCTTCTTCCTACTTGTTAGCATATTAATTAGCGATGATTTACCAACATTTGAACGTCCTATAAATGCATATTCAGGTATATTAGGCTCAGGGCATTTACTCACATCCGGTGAGCTTATTATATAGTTTGCGTAGTTAATCTTCATTAATCCAATTTATTAGTTAAAAACTTCTATTTTGTTTTTTTATAAGATGTTAAATGCCTATCCTTCTTCACAGGAAAAATATCCTTAACTGTCAATAATATACCTGTTTCCTCAACATCTCCAAAATTATGATTTACTGCAGTTCCAAATGTTTTCATAGTTGCCGAAAGGTTCATATATGCATTTATCAAAGGAGGTACATTTTCACCCAGCTTACGTACTTTTTGTATAAGAGTTTTATAATCCTCATCATAATTACAACCTGCAAAAATGTTATTCAATATTTTATCAGATGTTTCAATAATCAAAGGTTCAACAGGGCATATAAGGCGCTCATTATCTGGGAAATACTTATGTAAGAAGAAAAGAATCATATCACGTGCCAAAGTATCAAACTCAGGATACATTGTAACTTTTCCAAACATATACTTAACATCAACATTATCAACAATTACAGCACCAATTCCATCCCAAAGATTATCAAGTGCATACATACCACGCCGTAAATTAAATGTTGGCTGATAAAGTGGTTGTACAAACGAACGACCAAGCTCAATGGTGTGTGGGAAATAATCAACAATAAACTTCTTTGAATAGCTAAAAAGCTTTGCTGTTGGTGACTTTACAGTTCCATCAGTACTTATCTCCAATTCACTGCAATGTATATAACGATAACCTCCAATAACTTCTTTTTCTTGTGGATCCCATAACACCAACTGCTTAAAAGCATATTCTCCTCTATCATATGAATCCAAATCCACTTCTTTTCCTGTGCCACCCCCAGCATCACGAAATGTTACCTCTCGCAATCTTCCAATTTCACGAACAACATTTGGGGAGTCATTATCACTAACAAGATAAATTTCATTATTCCCATTATTAGTATGCCGTAGAAACCTATCTTTATTTAATTCGCTAACTAGCAATTGCTTATCAACTGGTGAAATTATTGTTTTCATATTAGTTATCTTATTAATCAAAAACTTTCTTTTCCTTTATTTATGTACTATCTGTTGAGTGTGTATTATAGTCTATGAAAAATATCACCCAATACGTTTAACATAAAATAAACTATTAATTTATCAATCATTTATGCCGTACTCACTCACTAATCATATAATCAAACTTCGAATTACTATCTTTCCCAAGTTTATAAGAAAATTGTCTCAATAATTCAGCCCATTCTTTTTTACTGTATCTATTATCAAAAGTCTTATACGAAATCGGTTTTCCGAATGTAATTTTCAAAGTACTATTTCTTTGTTTGTACATTTCATTAACAAGAAATAGCATTTCTATATTAATTTTAATACCAAGTGCTTTACGGATATTTGACAGGTTGTAGAAAAAATTTGAATTTCTGCCTTCTATATACGTAGGTATTATATCGCGTTTATACCTTTTTGCCTTAGCAACAAAAGTACTTTTCCACTCCAGATCCATTATTTTACCATTTTTCTTTCTAGAAACAAGTCCAAATGGGAAATAGCAAACTATCTTATCAGAAGCAAATGTATCGTTAAAAATTTGAATATTCTCAGCATTACTGCCATGTTTATTTATTGGGATAAATAATGTTTGCAAATTTTTAACATTCATAAGAATATCATTTACAGGAAAAACAATATCCTTCCTTTTACGTGATACTGCAAACATTAATGCAATTCCGTCGAACCCGCCAAGGGGGTGATTTGATGCAACAATATATCTTCCATCTTTTGGGATATTTTCAAGACCTATTGCTTCTACTTCTACATTAACATCAGTTAAAGAGGCATCGATAAAATCAATACCTTCAAGGTTTTCATGTTTAGTTAAATTAGCATTAAACTCATCTTGATGAATAATTCGCTTTAGACAATTAACAACAAAACTTGGCATAAACTTATTTAACCTCGGGCTTTTATCCTGTAGTACTTTTTCTATGTTTATTAGTTTGCTCACTATTATAGTTTATTTAAGGGCAAATCACGCACATGCATTAAACACAAATCATGATCTCCTCCACAAAGATATATTTTTTGCAATTAATTGCTAAGGAGATTTAAAAAATAATTGTAAAACAAAAAGCCCTGAAAGGCAATAACCTAACAGGGCTTAAATATCATTATTAAGTAAAGTTACTTAGTTTTGAATATAAACTACACCTAGTTTATACCTAGTTTTGTTTTTACCAAAGGAAGAATGTTATCACCTGTTTCGTAAAAAACTAAAGCACCTGTTCCAACATCGAATATATAATTATAATTATTTTCGCGTGCAACTTCAGTAATTGCATTTTTAACTTTTTCAATTAATGGATTAAAAAGCTCAGCTTGTTTTGCGCCAAGATCCTGATCTGCTGACTGTTGAAAAGCCTGAATACGATTCTGCAAATCGGTAATTTCTTTTTCTTTAGTTTGTCTTATTAAATCAGACATTGTAGCAACATTATCTTGATAAAGAGTTACTTTTGTCTGATACTCCATTGCCATTGTGCTCATCTGCTCATCTAAATAATCAGCATAAACTTTAAGTTCTCCTTGCAGAGAATCAGTTTCCGGCATTAGTGTTAAAATTTCATTTGAATCAATATATCCAAATTTAGCTCCTGATTGTGCAAATCCAACGCTTGAAATTAACACGACTAATGATAATAAGGCAATTACTTTTTTAAAAGATTTCATTTTTTCTATTTAATAATATGGTTAAAATATTCAATTTTAGGGGTGCAAACATAACTAAAAAAACATTATTAATTATAAAACAGAAAAGAAGAAAGTAATAATTAAGAAATATTAACAGTTTTAAAAATTGCTTTGTGCTTTGATGTCAAAATATTAATTCCAATTTAAATTATTTATAATAAATATTCATATAATATGCTTACAATTAATAGTTTTTCATGAGTTATAACTATTTTTCATACATTTGCTAATTATTATTCACATAAAGATATGACAAATAATAATTTTTCACATAGTATAATAGTTTTTCACAATAGATCAACTCCTGAACCAGGAACATTAGTTGGATATGGAGCAATCATCAGTGCTTATGACCTTAAAGTTCCATTACCTGACAAGGTATCTCTTATAAGTACTAAGCATAAGCGATACCATACAGATATATGGGAAGTATTTACCCCACGTCATGAACCTGCTAATACTCTGGCTGGTCACCTAACTTTTGCATTAAAATATGAAGGAGTTGACCTTTATATATTAAAAAGTCTGTTGAGTGTAGTTTCTGCTAATGAAATAAAAAATATTATTGAGACTGAACCTACAAGCCAGTACAGCAGGAGAATTTGGTTTTTCTATGAATGGCTCATGGGTAAAAAACTTGATATCCCAGACTTAAAGATAGGTAATTATATAGATATATTAGATGAAAAACTACAATATCCTGGGGCATCAAAAAACTCACCAAGACACCGAGTTCGGGACAATTTACCGGGAGTAGTAGGTTTTTGCCCATTAATTCGGAAAACAGATAAGCTTGAGAAATGCATAAATTCAAAGCTGGATCAAAAAATAGCTAAATCACTTAATCCAATACATCGTGATGTATTAATGAGGGCCGCAGCATTTCTTATGCTTAAGGATTCAAAAGCATCATATGCCATTGAAGGAGAAAGCCCACCTCAAAACCGATTACAGAGATGGGGAAAGGCGATTGGACAGGCAGGTCGAAATAATCTTTCGAAAAAAGAATTACTTAGACTACAAAGGATAGTAATTGAGGATTCAAGGTTTGTAGATATGGGTTGGAGAATCCAAGATGGGTTTGTTGGAGAGCATGATAGAGAGTTTGGTACACCAATCCCTGAGCATATTTCAGCAAAATGGCAGGATGTTAAATCACTAATAGATGGGCTTCTAACAACTAATGAAAAACTTAAGAATTCACAATATGACCCTGTTTTAGCAGCCGCTATAATAGCATTTGGATTCGTATTAATACACCCTTTTGTTGATGGAAATGGAAGGATACACAGATATTTAATACATCATGTGTTAACAAAAATGGGGTTTGCAGATGGTAATATTGTTTTCCCGGTTTCTTCAGCAATACTTGAAAAGGTTAATGATTATGCTAAGGTACTTGAGGAGTTTTCACAT
>Ga0164318_10008360_pt1 | contig 10047 bp, 10 predicted proteins | sample GuaBasSedimGuay9_FD_113734 | JGI IMG/M metagenome (GOLD analysis project Ga0164318, IMG submission 113734) | Subseafloor sediment microbial communities from Guaymas Basin, Gulf of California, Mexico - Guay9, Core 4571-4, 0-3 cm | ecosystem: Environmental > Aquatic > Marine > Hydrothermal vents...
CTTCGTTTATCCACCAAACGTTAAGTGAAAGTGCTATATATTGAGAATGTTATCTGTTAAAAGGAGGATAGAAATGGAAAAGGTATATGTGTTCAAGGTGGCTTTGAAGTATCGTAAAGGAATTTGGCGTCGCATTGAGATTAAAGATGACCAAACACTCGCTGATTTTGATCGTATCATTCGTGAGGCATTCAATCATGATACATGGGACCATCTAAGCGAATTCTTTAGAGGACAATGGTCAAAGGGAGGCTTTGGCGAAATTAACCCTAATGGGGAAGGCAGTGGTGCTAATAAGCGGATTAAGCAACTTGGTTTATCTGAAGGTGATAAATTAGGGTATGTCTACGACTTTGGCAATGAAATCCAGCATATTATCACTTTGGAAAAGATAGTAGAAGCAGAAAAGGGCGTTAAATATCCTCGGGTAATTTCCAAAAACAAGCCAAGATATCGCTACTGTAATAGGTGCAAAGAACAAGGGAAGAAGACAATTGCCACATGGATTTGCATTGAATGCTCAGAAAAGGAAGGAAGAGAAGTACTTCTATGTGAAGATTGTCTAGAAAAGGAGCATGAGGATCACTATGCAGATGAAATACTCTATTGAGAGGAACAGGCATAAAGATATCAAGGCACCTTCGATTAACAGCGCGTATCCGGCTTCGGCATTTCGTGCCTCCGCCCAAATCCTCGTTTCGCTCGGAATTCAGATACCCACCAGACGTTGTCCATGGAAACTTTATAGAAAAACGGAGGAATAAAAATGCCTAAAGTTTTTACTGGAAAGATTGTTATTCCTGGGGATAAAATAGAAGAATACCTTAAATTGATGGAAAAGGCTGAGGAAGAAAGAAAGCCTTTTGTTGAGAAATGCGAGGCAATATTGGAGGAATTCTATGATTACCTCGTGAACGAAAAGGGTTTATCAGAGAAAACCGCGGGTGACCATTGTTTTGTGATAAGTATGTTCAATGAATTCCTCGCTTGGCAAACTGATGTATGGGATTACTCTGAGGTGACAAAAGGGATAGCAAATACTTACTTCAAGCAATGGTATAAACGCAAGGTTTGGGGTGGCCCACCCGTCGATAGAATTCCAGTATCCATAAGAAAATTCTTTTTGTTCTTGAGGGAAAAGAAGAAGATTCGTAATAAAAAAGTACTTGGGAAGTAGTCCATATGGGTGTTCTATAAATATATATCAAACGCGAAAAGAATCACCAAGCGAAGCTCTGTATGATTCTCTCTTCGGCACTTCGCGCCTTCACCCAAATTTCTCTGTGGGAAACTTCGTATATCCGCTAAACGTTTAGGCGAAAGGACGTTTAAGGTTTGATACGTATATTTAACCTTAAAGGTTCATAAAATAAGTTTTTTAACCTCTTATTTTTTATTATGTTTTGTTTGTATGAGGAAAAAAGATGTCAAATGGTTCTAATGTATCTATGAATGAGGCTCTTCGTGAATGGATTAATGAGTCAAGAGAGGAGATTAGACTTACGCAGAAGCAAAGGAAGAAGTCTAAGAAAAAACCATCAGGTAAATGTAGTATTTGCGGTAAAAATGATGCTGTTGCTTTTTGTTTGAAGTGTAATAAACCTGTTTGCAGTTCTTGTTATTTTAAGATTATTGGTATTTGTAAGAATTGTATTACTGAGGATGTTGCAAGAAAATGGGCGGGTTCTCGTCCTGATTGGGAAAAAGAGCTTGGTATTGAATGGGTGGATTAGTTTAATTCTTTGATATTATTTGTTATGATTTTTTCTCTTTTAATTCTCTGTCCTTCAAGATAAAGCGCTAACATTGATCTTGCTGTTCTCCAACTGGAGGGATATATTGGTACACCTGCTGATTTTAGATCCCATACCATGTCTTCGAATTCTCTGCCACCTACCCATGTAGCTAGTATTGGTTTCTGATAGGCTTCATGTAGTTTTTGTTCACGTACCATTTTAAGTATTGCTGCTGTGTATTCCCTTGGTCGGGCGTACCCACCATGTACTGATGCTACAATGATTCCATCTATATTGGGATCCTCAAGGAGTATTTTTGTAGCGGCTTCGTATCTTACAAAACCTGCGTCTGCTACGAGATCCACGGGGTTGTTTGGTTTAACTAGGTCTGGTAGTATTTCATCGATTTTTCTATATGTTGTTTTTGAAAGTTTTGGAACAACGAGTCCATTTGCTTCGCATGCGTCTGTGAGTAAAATCCCTAGTCCACCACCATTTGTTATAATACCAACACGGTTGCCTTTTGCTGGTGGTTGACCTGCTAGTGCACGTGCCATATCAAAGAGTTCTACTATGTCTCTGCAACGTATTCCACCAGCTTGTTTTATTGCTGCGCTGTATATTCTATCTGATCCTGCCATTGAGCCTGTGTGTGATGCTGCAGCGCGTGCTCCTGCTTTACTCCGTCCCGCTTTAACGACAAGTACTGGTTTGTTGCATTTTTTTATACTGTTCATGAATGATCTACCCTCTTTTACGCTTTCGACGTAAACTCCTATAACTTTTGTATCTGGGTCTTCAGCGAAGTAATCTATAAGATCATCATCATCTATGTCTATCTTGTTCCCAACCCCGATAATTTTTGATACACCCATGAACTCATTGTTGGCTAGGTATATCATACCAATACCAAGAGCGCCGCTTTGGCTAATTAATGCAACATTCCCTTTACGAGGGTTTCCAAAAACAAAGGATGCATCAAGACCGTCTGAAGCGTTTTTGTATCCCATTACATTTGGTCCGAGAACTCGCATATTTGAGTTTTTGATTATTTCTTTTAACTTGTTTTCTAACTCGTGGTTACCTACTTCTCCAAAACCACTGCTTATGATTATGACATATTTTACTTTTTTTTCAACGCATTCTCTTAGTATTTGTGGTACAATTGGCGCAGGCACAGAAATGAGGACAAGATCTATACTTTCTGGTACATCTCCTATTTTCTTGTAGCATTTCAGACCAAGTATGTATTTTTCTTTTAGATTAATGGGATAAACTTTGCATTGGTAATCTGATATTATGATGTTTTTAAGAGCAGCATGTCCTATTTTCCTGGAGTCATTAGAGGCACCAACGACTGCTATACTTCTGGGTTTGAAGAAATCTTCAAGGTTGTGTTTCATATTAATCACAAACAATATTTCATAGTTTTTTAGACAACATATAAGAGGTGTTATATATTCTTATTTACAATTGATAGAGTTTTACCCAATATTTTTTTAAAGCAACAAATTAATATCCTACGAAATATATATTATATATAATGAATAAAATAAGACAGCTAACAACATTACTACTAATTTTAATTATATTACTTGCAAACTTTGCAACAGCTATTCGTATAATACAGAAAAACACTATATTTTTTAACAATAAATCAAATCAAATTTTTTATTATATAAATGCTGAAAATCATTATGACTACGGTTACAAGACTGGAAAAAAATATTACTTTTTTTACAAAGTTTTAGATTTTTTCGTGAAATCCGTATCTAGAAAGCAAACTGGAGATGGTTACGCTGAGAAAACTTTAGAAAATCTTTCTATTTATTCTCCATGGTTAGTTGAGGAATTGGAAGGACTCGGAAATAGTACAAATATCGAAATAAAAGACTTACTAAACATTTTTAACTCACTTTTCCCAAGAGATCAACAATGTACAGTTGTTCTAGCAACAGGTAATGCAACAAAAAACAATGAAACGTTTCTTGCACAGAATTTTGACAGCAATAAACAAGGTTTAAACAAATTTTTTAACTACTTTTTAAAAACTATAACACATTTTTTAATAATAGCAGACATACAATGTGAAAACTATACTTATGTTTTTTCTGGTATACCCATTCTTTATGAGTTACCATTAATGAATCAGGAAGGACTTGGTTTTGGAGCTAATGGTATAACGCTTACAAAGAATAACACTCGTTACATTGATGAAGGAACTGGTATTTCAACGTATAATCTTGAGAGACTCACTATGATGAGATGCAAAAACATATCTGAAGTACAAAAACTATGGAAGAACAGTATTAGATCCTCAGGTAGGTATAGAAGCTGGCCACATTTTTGGGATAATTCTGCTCCATCTTTCTGTGATAAAAAAGGAGATATAATTACGATAGAACAATCACATAAATATACCTTTTTTGTTTATAGAAACTCAACAGATATTACAAAAGCATATAACGATATTTTATGGCATACTAATCACCATCAGTTTTTAAACCCTAATTTAACAGGATCGATATACCCCGGTGAAAAAAACATTGATAATAGTAGTTTCCTAAGATCAGAAAGAGCAGTTGAACTTCTTGAACAAAACTATGGAAACATTACAATTGATGTCATCAAAGAGATAATGCGAGATCATGAAGGGGGAACAAATAAAAAGGAGAGGGATTCTTCAGATATCTGTCGTTATCCTGATAAAAATAGTTCGTCTACCACAATCTTTTCATGGATTATCATCCCACAAAAAAAGATGTTGTACCTTGCTCATAACATCCCAGATAAAACTAGATATCAATGTGTAGATTTAACCGATATTTTTAGCTAAAATAAATCTTAGATATATTGTTTCATAATTTCTATTATCTCTGAACTATTCTCTGCTTTCCTATAATCCTCCAAAGGTTTTTTATTCAAATTTAAAAACTGCTCACCCCACGTATACAGTCTTAGCAATTCCATAGCATGATCCACTTCTCCAAGGATATATAGAGATGCGGAAAAAGCCTCTAACGTTGTAAGCTTAAATGGTTTACCATAATTAACAGGATTAGCAGCTAAAAGAAAAGGTAAAGCACGTGAATGATTTATTTTATCTAGATATTCAAAACTTTCATCAACAGTTTTCCATGAACAATCAAGAGCAAGTATACCTCTCTTTTTTACAATGTTTAAATCCTCTTTTGATAAACTTTTCTCAGCTAATGGATTCAACAAAATCAAATTTCTGGGTAACCGTCTAATGTTTTTTTCAAGTTTCACAAAACCAAAACGAGCCAGTTTCTTAGCTGTACATTTACGAGGGTCATCCTCATTTGTATGATATACATATAGCTTGATATTCTGTTTCATTTTTCATCAACAAAAACATCAAAAACAAAATGACTAACGCCGGGAGCATATGATTTCACTTTTCTATATTGAACTAATTTGATTTTTCTGTCAAACTCATCTGCTATTTTTTCCATAGAACTCAAAGGTTTATTCGGAATCAAACCATCAGAATATTTCTCATGAAAATGAATAATTCCTTTTCTTTCTTTCAAACTTTTAATAGCAATCGGTAAAAAAACTTCTGTACCACCAATGTATCCCATAATAATCCTATCCGCAATATTTTCTGGGGCAGCCTCCCTATTATCACCAAAAACTGGTTCGACGATATCTACAACATCATTTAAAACAATGTTTTCACATAGATAATCATATGCAACAGGGTTTTTTTCACAAGCATAAATCTTCTTAGGCTTACTATAAACCGCCATTGGAATAGAGAAATAACCGATGCCTGCAAAAAGATCAACAACAACCTCATTCTTATTTGAAACATTAGCCATACGAATACGCTCATCCATATTACCAGATGAAAACATAACCCTTTGCGGGTCAAACTTAAAACGAACACCATTCTCTTTATGAACTGTCTCAGTATCAGATGAACCAAAGATAACTTCAACATATGGCTCTCTAAACTCCCCAACTACACCTCCTATGTCATTGAGAACCGTTCGACATCCAAGCACATCAGCATACACTTCACCAATTGCATCTTTATAACCTGATAGATCCTTTGGAATTTTAATAACCAATATATCCCCTACTTTCTCCCAACTCCGAGGTAGCTTATCAACCATCTCATCTGGGAGTTCCTCCAAAACTTTTTTCTTAATTTTATCAAACGGTGTCTCAATCATCCTAAACTCCCTTATCATTTTTAAACATATAAAAACCCACTGCATATCTCAAAATAGTTTAAATGATGTCTTACAAACTCTTTTTATAAATGTTTCTATTAAGGATAACCCACACATGAATCTTTTCCCATATAACCCTCGTAAAAACCAGATAGCAATAATGCAGACTATTAAAAAAATATTAAACGATGAAGAACACCTAGTTTTTGAATCAGGTACAGGCTCAGGTAAAACAATTTGTACAATAACAGCAACACTTGAATACGCGTTAGAAAACAACAAAAAAATTGTTTACACAACAAGAACCAATGCGCAACAGAGACAGGTCATACTTGAACTTAGACAGATATGTAACAAAAACCCTAATTTGAAAAACAAAATCTTTGGAGTAGGCATCCAAGGCAGATCGAACATGTGCATACTTGCCCGTAAAGACTCTGAACTATCCAGCGGAACTTCTGAAGAACTCTCACGTTTCTGTTCAAACATCAAAAAGAAAACCAAAGTGGACAATAAAAAAGAGGGATGTGTTTATTACCGTAATTTTCTTGATAAAGAAAAAACCAATCAGACAATCAACTGGTTTAAAGAAACCCTTCCAACAGCTGAAGAATTTACTAGATACTGTGAAAGACGGAAACTCTGCCCATATGAGATAAACAAAATACTCATGAGAGAAGCAAAAATCGTTGTAGTACCATATATCTATGTTTTTGACTTAATGATTAGAAACATGCTCCTTGACAATATTTCAACCTCTGAAAATGATATAATACTAGTTGTCGATGAAGCACACAACTTACCAGATTATATTAGAGATCTCTATTCAACACAGCTCAGCAGTTATATGTTAAACAACTGCATATTTGAAGCTGAAAAATACGGAGATCCAGCAGTTCTAGATGGGAAAAACACCATTTCAGATTTCTGTAAAACACTGATTAATATAATCAATGATCTACGTGACACATATGTTTATGGAATACTCGAGGATGGTATACGATATGGCTCACCAAAAAATGTAGATGCATTTATCCCAGCACATGAATTCGAAGAAGAAATATTATCCAGATTAAAAATAACTAGTAAAAAACTACATGAAATAATAAGCAGCCTTATAGCGTATGGAGAAAAAATACAGGAATATCGTCAGAAAGAAGGTAAACTACCACGATCATATCTTCATAAACTAGGTTTATTCCTAGATTTCTGGTTCAGCCTTGAGATGGATCAATATACAAAACTTGTTGTAGATGCAGCAGGTGGAAAAAATCCGCGAGTTGAAGCATTCTGCCTTGATCCATCACTCGGCGCTGAGATTATAAAACATTTTCATTCAACTATCCATATGAGTGGAACACTTGAGCCATTGGAGGAATACAGAGATTCATTAGGATTACCAGAGGACACTGAGCTGGTTAGTTATCCTTCGCCTTTTCCAGAAAAAAATAGAAAAATTTTGTTTGTAAAAGATGTTTCAACAAAATATGATGAGTTTTTAAAAGATGAAAAAATGGTTACAAGGATGGGTAAATATATTTCTAATATTTGTAATAGTTTCCCAAAAAACACTATGGTTTTTTTCCCAAGTTTCAACATAATGTCTATGTTTAAAAGAAATGATACATTGAACAGTATTAATCGTTGTGTTTATTTCGAAGAGCAAAAAATGTCACAGGCTGCTCTCATGGAACTTATATCAGATTTCAAAGAGCATGGAAACAACAATGGTGAAAAAGCTGCTTTGTTCTCTGTTATGGGTGGACGTATAAGCGAAGGTATGGATTTCCCAGCAGAGCAGTTGGAGATAGTAGTAATAGTGGGCATACCCTACCCGAAACCTACTGCTCGGCAACGTGCTCTTCAACATTATTATGATCTCAAATTCCGGAAAGGATGGGAGTACACAGTTGAGGCACCTGCTGCTCGTAAAATACTACAATCCATAGGCCGACTTATCAGAGATGAAAACGATAGAGGTGTAGCAGTTATTCTAGATCGCCGTGCTACTCGTTTTAAAAAATATATAAGATATTTGGAGGAATCAAATAATCCTCTTAAAGAGATAAATGATTTCCTTAACATCTAAAAAACAATGTTTTTATGTCAAAAAACTAGGTATCCCATCATCTATTGTATAGGTTTTTTTACATTTCTCACAGACAAACATACCTTCAATTATCTCATTTTTCTCTTCTTTTGCTATCTTAAGTTTTAATTTTCCTTTGCATACGGGACAACAAATAATATCAACAAGGTCTTTTTTCATTTTTAATCTTCACTTAGATACATCGCTCTTTTCATGCCTATATCAGAATCCCATATATAACCCCAGTCATCGTCAGAGTTTTTACGCCCTTCTTCTATGTTTTGAATGAAGTTTTTCACCTGTGAATCCATCATATCTGCTTGATGGACAACCATTGCTTCGATGGTTTTAGGCATACGCGGGCTACCATACTCATATCGACCATGGTGACTAAGGATGATATGACATAATCTGTTTTCAAGATCTGTATCAAATTTTTTTCCTTTCTTCCTGAGTTCATCTATTTTCTCACGAATCCATCTCTCACCTAGAACAATATGTCCTATGAAATTCCCCTCATCTGTTTTATCAATAGCAGCTTTTGTCTGGTACTCTTTTGTTTTACCTATGTCATGTAAAACAGCACCAGTGATTAGTAGATCCTTGTTTATACCTGGATACATTTCATAAATATTTTTACAAAGCCTTAGAACTCCGTATGTATGTTGGAGATTTCCACCAACATAGTTATGATGATGGGTAATAGCAGATGGGGAATGAGCAAAATCTTCAACAAATTCTTTATCATCAAAAAACATTTTTAGTAGATCCTGGAGTTGCTCGTTTTCAACTTCTTTAATTATTTCTCTTGTTTTCCTGAGATACTCCTGTATTTCTTCTTCTTCAAGTGATGGAACAAAATCATTTACATCATACTCGTTTGGGCTGCATCTTCTAAGACCACCTGTTGCCTCGTTTATAGATATCTGTGGTTTTTCTTCATAGATTTCAACATTCCCAAGTCTTACCTGTATCACATCTCCTATCTTGAAACTGTCATATAATCGTTTAACACGTTCTTTATTTTCGCCACCCCAGTATTTAACATTTATTTCACCTGTTTTATCGGTTACTACTAAGCCAAACCATGTTCCACGTTTATATGGTCGTGGAGGGTTTTTGATTTTTACTGCATAAAAATCATTTACGACATCGCCTTCTCTAAGGTTCTCAATGTATTGATCTTTTTTTCTTTTACCTGTATCTGTTTTTATCATTGTTTGTTCTTCTTTTTTGTCGAATTTATATATGTCTGTCATAAATAGACCCTCAGATGTTTTTATTAGTTTCTAAGGACTATGTTTTCATGGTTTAAACGTTTTTCCTTATCATAGTAACAGAAGTCTTTGTAAAATAATCAAAAACATATCAAAATATTCTATAAATATTGAATTTTTATGTTTCTATATTAGGTTTTAAACAGTATAGGTTTCTCCTTCTTTTACTATATTTGTATGTATGTTTAGTTTTTTGAAAAGATCTGGATGCTCAGTATGTATAGGATAAAGTTTTTTTGGTTTTATTGTTTTTATTAGTTTTTTTAGATCTGTTCCAGTTATGTGACCTGAGCAATGTGCTTGTACAAATCTTAGTTTGAAAAAGTTTATCCAGTTCATCATCCGATCATATGATACTTCCATTTCTTCGTTGAAAGGTTCGGATAGTGAATGAATATAAATTCCGTTATATGGTTTGAGATCTACAAGCATGTTGAAATAATAAAAATTCAAAACTACAATATAGTTATCTGGTTTTTTTACTATGTCTTCTGCAGTTATAATATTCTTATATTTCAATCGTTTCTTAATATACCAGTCAGTGTAGTCTTCATCGATGTATGTTCCTGTGAGACGTTTTGGTTTTAATAGTAGTATGTTTTCATCCTGACTATCTGGTGTTTTTAGTTTTTTGTCTTTGTGATATTTTTCAAGGAAACAAGCATGTTTGAAGCTTATTACTAGTTTTTTATTAAGTTGTTTTGCGATGTTGTAAAATGTTGTAAAACGGTCAACATCTTTGA
>Ga0164318_10008361_pt1 | contig 10047 bp, 7 predicted proteins | sample GuaBasSedimGuay9_FD_113734 | JGI IMG/M metagenome (GOLD analysis project Ga0164318, IMG submission 113734) | Subseafloor sediment microbial communities from Guaymas Basin, Gulf of California, Mexico - Guay9, Core 4571-4, 0-3 cm | ecosystem: Environmental > Aquatic > Marine > Hydrothermal vents >...
ACCCTTAAGGAGCGCCGATTTTACCGAATCTGCGGTGTTGGCAAGGACTTGAAGTATCGTAGTACGTCTGCGCCCTTGCCGCCTTGCATCTTCGGCAAACTCGACGCTTGCAGGATTTAGGTGCTATTCCCGGACAGCCTCCGAGCCGATTTCAAAACGCCCCATTTCGATGATGTCTGCGCTTATCCGCCCACTCTTTGAGCCTGCCCGTGCATTTCCACATGCTGACAGGTCAGGTTTAAATTTTAATCCTCAAAATACGGGAATGTATTCCAGAGGTTAAAATCTTCACCTTCCCTGGCCCTGAACGGGCACCTGTTTCTGTTATCCCCTGCGACCCAATAACTTATATCTCAATAAGTTCATTAATGCCTTTGGTAATTCATTGAGTGAATCTATGATCTGGAAAAGGCCTGTCCCATATTTATCCGTCAATTCAAACATATCCGTTGTGCCGGGGCCTATGGTCATAAGATCAATCTTTTCCTTTTTACAGAAATCAATGGCATAATCAATATCAACACCCACGTTTATCTTGCCGTCGGTAAAGTGAAGGAGCAATCTCTTTTCCCTCTTTTTGCTTATATGAGAGGCAACCGCTAATATTGCCTGGCCTGAAGGCGTGTTGCCGCCCGGCTGTATTGTAAAGAGCCTGCCTTGACGGTAGAGGTTTGTAATGGTGCATGTCCCTTCATATTCAGCATAAGCAAACAGCTCTAACTCGTTTTGATATGTTCTCCATGCCTCGACGAGAGTTGCAAAAATTTTCTCTATAAGCTTCCAGTACGTTACCATCGAGCTGGAAGCATCAACCAAAACCGTAACATCCCAGATGCTTCGCGGATCATACTGTTTTTCCATAAAAATCTGTTTTGTAGTCTTTACCCGGTAGAGCCTTCTGACGTCAAGCTTTCCACTTACCAACCCGCGGTCTATTACCCTTGCCTCACGCTTTTGGAGTTGAAAGACATCTCTTATCCTTTGAGAAAAGATGATATTAGGCAAAGTCTTGCAAATCACCTCTCCATCTTTGTAATTAGTAGGGAAAAGCGCCCAGTTCAGATTTTCACCGCCTACTGATTTAAGCGAAAAAAGGATCATCTTGTTCGTATCTTCCGTCTCTGCAGCCAGATTTTGATCGATTGCAGCGGCAAGATCAGATTCTAAACCGTCCATTGGTGGTGGAGCGCCAAATAACGGTATTACCTTGGATTCCTCCTCCTGGCTGGTCACCCATTCGCGTGCCTGCTTAGTCCATCTAACGAACAACGTCCCCCATTTCTCCCAGTAATCATCAATTATACCGGAACGATCCCTTGGTTTTCCCGCAACAATATCACGCGTAAGAGCAAGAAACATTTTCAGAGGTTTATTATATTCCTCGCGTTGATTATCAAAGACCTGAAGAAATGCCGCCGTCAGGGCTTTATCGCCCGCACACATAAGCCCGGCAAGTTCTTTAAGTTCCCATTCCCTATCTTTTGGAATATCCGCCAGGGCATCCAAATTGACCGGCAAAGTATTCGGATAGACAATATCAAGGACTATGGAAGCGCAACTTTCAAGCATACCTTCAAGCGTCGGCATAAGTTCCGTTGCTGTGGAAGGTCTGTTTTCCACCCACCAGTCACGGAATTTTTGCACATACCTGCTGAACATCCATCTTGTCCTTATTAATCCATCAATATGAATATCCTCAACCATCTCCACTATCTTCAATATCAGCTCTCTCTCCAAAGCAACTTTATGCTTATTGTAATGATAGTCCCTGACAAAATAGCTATTTTCAAGATGGTGCATCGCCTCATGCACTCCATAGCCAATAAGCACATCCATCTTTTCAGGTGGAATCGGATATTCTCCCATAACTAAAGAGGCGGGCAACTCAATTCTTTTTCGATCACGTTCCGGAGTCATACCTTGCCAGACCACCAGGATGTCAAGCCCAAGATTTCCGATCACTTTACGCATTGCCTTTAAGGCATTGGTAAGCTCGACGTGGGCAATCTGTGACCTGTTAATTCTCCAGTAATCAGAAAGCGCTGTATCCGTTTTCATGACTTACCTCTACCTCCTCCTGACTAAGATGAAGAGAAAGCAGTACAGACTCCAATACTTCTCTATTGATCTGAAGGCTATAAATAAAAGCCTCTCGAATTGTTGCTCCGGCAGATACAAGTTCCGCCACCATCAGGCTGTGTCTCGTAGATATGGTCATCGGGTCCTGCGGATTTGATCGAAGGCCGCTTACAACACTTACAATTTGGGCTGCCTGCTCTTCCGTTACCGAGGCTTTAAGGGTGAGAATCTTTTGCTCAACAATATTGGGCAAATATTCAAGGTGGATTGTATAAAATCTGTCGCGAAGGGCCGCATCAAGCTGATCAACCCCGGAAAATTCAGGCCCCTCATTCAGAGTGCCAAAGAAAACAAGTCCATTTGCCGTGTTGACCTGTCCCAGTTCATCCACCCAGATTGACCGGTCCTCAGACAACACAGAGTATAGCTCATTCAAAGCCTTGGGATGTTCGGGACGGTTGATCTCCTCAAGGTGGATCACACACCCGTCAGTCGTTATCGCCTTTGGAAATAGAAACTCCTGGAAATATGTCTCTCCGGCACGCAGCCTCTGTTCGCCAAAAAGTTGCCCCGGCTCTGATAAAAGGCCCATCTGAAATGTTGCCAAAGGACGTTTGTACCTCGCTGAAAATTGTCTGACAAGACTTGATTTGCCACATCCCTGTTTCCCGACAATAAGCACATTAACAGGATGCTTCTTTGAGAGCTTCTCAAGCCTGTCAAGGTTTAATATTATATTTTCCGGCAGATAAAAATGAGGATCCGGTTCAGGGATCTTTAACTGCTTGACTTTTTCCATATATCATTACTCCTTAATTATATTTAAGGGGAGGGTAATCGGTTAGCTCCTCTTATCCTCATATTAACGATTATTAGTAACTCTATCGATAGGATGCATACCCCGCCCCCCCTGGTGGCACAATACAGCCATTGTACTGCCATAGAGTGTGATACCCTGATTTGGGCATCCTTCATTTTGAGGTAAAAATAGTTGACACTTTTATCGGAACTAAAAATTGTAAATTGCAGAAGAGGCTTACAGCCTCTTAAATCAGCGGCAGGATGCCGCCGCCACTTTTCTGCCAAGGAGGCTGTCCGAGAATGCCCTTTTTCTCAAACTCTGCGTTATGCTCAAAAAATTATCCTCGAAATATCAACTATATGTCTGCGGTAATTTTTTGAGCAAGCCTTGATTTTGAAAAAAATTGCTATTCTCGGACAGCCTCCAAGCGTAAAGTAAAAATGAAGGATACCCCTATTTGCGGTAACGTTATCGCACATTCGATATGCAACAATAAAGAGGAGCTGACTACCCCCTTATATTTTATTTACTGGCAGGTTTAATTTATAGTTTTTCACATATGAAACAGAAAATATAGACAATACCATGTTTCCAACCCAGAAGAAGAGAAATTTTTCACAAGATTAAGAGAACCGACTCTTTATTTTATTGCGGAAAAAACCATTCCCGAACAAACACTATCTACAGACCTCGGAAATTATAGATTGAATAAAAATGCGAAAAGCCTTGTTATTCAGGTCTTTCGGCCATTACACAATGATTTATTGGACAGACACAAGCAAAAAGATTGATTAATAACGGGTTGTTTTCACCGTGCATTGGGATTCTTTCCGAGGTCTGATCTAAGAATTTTGACCTTTCCTTATTCCTCTGCCGAATATCCTGAAAGCAATTTCAAGTGTCTCCTTCAAATAATCCTTATCATAGTCAATAATCCTTTTGCTTTCCTCCCAAAGGACAATACCGGAAAACAGGCCCCAAAATATATCAGCAAGGGCAACCGGGTGATTGTCAATGAAAAAACCTTCGTTTACCCCTTCTTCAAAAACCTTGGCGCAGGCCCCAAGTGTTGAACCTGACAGCTTTTTGATTGTTGACATAAGCTCCGGCGATAAGTTTTTCAGGGTAATACTCGACTGCAGGTGAAACATATTGATAAAAGTCAAAGGATTCGCTTCATAGGAAGCATACAGACTTTCCGTTAAAGCCATTAACTTCTCTTCAGGATTCAAATCATTTTTCTCATTTACCTCTTCCAATCTTTTGGTCAGAGTCTGCAGCGCCTCAACAGACAAGGATGCATATAATTCTTCTTTATTTTTGAAATAAAGATATAATGTACCAGGACTAAGTTCCGCATCATTCGCTATATCTTCCATTGTTGACCTGTTAAACCCTTTACTGGAGAACACCCTTTTTGCAGCAGCCATTATTTGGTTTCTTCTCGTCTCTCTCTCTCTTTCTCTTCTTTCCTGTATCCCCATTAGAACATACTCCTCATGAATTCCATTCATATAATTTTTTTAATATTACTAAATATAGCCAATTCCGTCAACAAAAATATTTATGATATAATCGTGTTTGAATGAAAACGGCAAATTCCCCCAAAATAAGGAACGTAATAAATTAACTTCAGGAATATATCGAATATTTGATATGCTTTACAAGAAGAAAAAAGTATTATAATTTTTAAGAGGTTCAAGGGTTCAGAGGTTCATTTTTTTTGCTTGAGATATCTTACGCTCCTTAATTATGAGGAATATCAATGGATTTAACAATACCGGAAAAGGCAAGATTATTAGAATACCTGAAAAAAGGCACTTTCAACGTTCCCGATTTTATATATGTCTCCGCAACCGATTTTAAAAAGAAGAACTTTAGCAAATTAGAGGCCTTTCTTGATATTCATCGAAAGGGCTTTAAGGTTATTGCCCGAAGCGCCCATCCTGAGGAAGAGTTTTTCCGGGGCGGAACTTTCGATTCAGAAGAGACTTATGCCGATTTAGACGGTATTATTTATGCGAGAAAAAGAATAATTAATCTCGCCAGGACCGCCAAGAGACTTTCTATTCTAAGACAACAAAAATTCAATAAGGCCCCTCAACTTGATCTCGAAAAAATGGGGATCATTGTAATGCCGTTTATTGAAGGCTCGAACGTAATGGCAAAGAAAATAGCGAATGACTGGGAATTCGGATACAGCCAGGAAAGGATACACAAGGTTCGGAAAGGTCCTTATATCACCAATACCCCACATGACATAAGGCTGCTTCTGATATCTGAAAAGATACAAAAATATTTAGGTTTTAGTTGCGAAATTGAGTATATTATTTCAAAAGACGGCCAAATTCATATTGTTCAGGCAAAAGATATCTCCGAAATAGACACTCTGGAATTAGAAGAAAGCAAGAGATCGATAAAGCTGGACGGGATTCACAGGATCAGAAAGAGAAGAAACTATCGTGAACGGCCGATATATGTAATGAATAACAAGGCCTTTTATATGAAAGTAATAGCCAAATGCGAAGACATGATTCTTGGATGTGAAGGTCCGGCGCCGACAATCAAGGATATCATAGGTGTAATCAATTCATATAAACATGAACTTGAAGACTTTGCTTTAAGACATCAAAGGTTCGGAGTCCTTGGGTTATCAATTCAGGAAACGGATGAACTCTACCAGGTTGCGAATCATTATCTTGAAGAACAGCCTGAATTACAAAAAGAACTCTCCCTTGCCCTCCATGATATTCAGTATTTTATTGACTATTTCCTGGCGGAAAGCGATACCCTGCTTACAAAAGACAAAATCAGCATTCACATGTGTACTCATGACGCCTATGGCATTGATACGGTGCGCAACCCTTTGTGGTCAGTATATTGGCACACTGGCAGGCATGAGCAGATAGCCGGACAAATCAAAAGATTAGGGTTCAAGACAGGTGATTCCATCGGTATTGATATTGATCCGGATAATAAACCAACTGTTTATCGCTTATAATGATTATAACCGTTTACAGGTTCAGAATTAAACGGTGTTGCTGTAAACGCAGATAGGGAGGTAACCAAATGAAAATAAGCCGGGTCTCCGAAATGAGGGCTCTTGACAGAACCGCTGTTGATAAATTCGGCATTAAGGAAGAGATACTAATGGAAAATGCAGGACAGGCCGTTTTTTTCGTTATATTAAAAGAGTTCGGCGTCAAAAACAAAAATTTTCTTATCTTTTGCGGATCAGGAAATAATGGCGGCGACGGTTTTGTTGTCGCAAGAAAGATTCATTCAAATGGCGGGAATGTCAAAGTCATTATCATGGGCGACAGGGATAGATATAAAGGGACCGCCGGGATGAATCTCGACATCATAAACAGGATGCCCATTGAGATCCGTCAGGTTGAATCGATCGAATCAATCCGGAACGATATCTCACTTTCAGACGCAGTTATAGACGCAATTTTTGGAACAGGCCTTGCGAGAAATGTTGAGGGGATATATCGTGATATCATCGATCAAATAAATAAAAGCGGAAAACCGGTCTTCAGCGTTGATATTCCTTCCGGCATCAATGGGGATACAGGCAAGGTCAAGGGGCTATCTATAAAAGCCGCTTATACCATAACCTTTGGTCTGCCCAAGCTCGGAAACATGCTCTTTCCCGGATATGACCTGTGCGGGAAACAGTATGTCACACATATATCGTTTCCTCCATCTATGTATAACGCCGACACAATAAAGATTGAGATTAACAACCCTGCCAGGCTTTGCCCCCGAAATAAAAACGGCCATAAAGGTGATTTTGGTAAAGCCCTCTTTATTGCAGGCGCTTCCAGCTATTTTGGCGCTCCCCTGTTTGCTGCCTTATCTTTTCTGAAAGCGGGTGGAGGATATTCACGATTAGCCCTGCCTCAATCAATGACACCCTTTATCGCCTCTAAAGGAAGTGAAATCGTTTTTGTACCCCTCAAAGAAACAAAATCAGGCAGCATCTCTATTAAAAATAAAGATGAATTACTCACACTTTCGGAAAAGATGGACATAATAATCCTCGGACCAGGATTATCTCTTAATAAAGAGACCCAGCAATTAGCAAGGGAGCTCGCAATGGATATAAACAGGCCGCTCCTTGTTGACGGCGACGGTATCACGGCCCTGTCCAACGACCTGAAAGTCATAGCGGAAAGGAAGGCGGATACAATTCTTACACCTCATTCAGGTGAGATGTCGAGGATTACGAAAATGAGCATTGAAGAGCTCAACGCAAATAAAATAGACATCCTGCAGGACACAGCCTGCAAGCTGGATTCAATAATTGTCTTAAAAGGCGCTCATTCGCTTATAGGATATCCGGATAAGAGAGTATATATCAATACAACAGGAAATTCCGGTATGGCAACAGCAGGTTCGGGCGACGTCCTGACCGGAACAATCGCTGCGATGTTCGGTCTGGGACTCCCCATTGAGGACGCTGCAAGAAAAGGTGTATTCATTCATGGATTTTCCGGTGATCTGGCAGCAGGTGAAAAAGGGGAAGACGGCATTACTGCACGGGATATACTTGACTGTCTGCCTACTGCAATGAAGATGGAACGGGAAGGATTCGAAGATACTGATTACAACGGAGTAGAGCTAATATAATAATCTGACTGGAAAGATTGACAGGATACTAAAAACAGGTACAGAACTCCCCATTGAAACATAATTATGTTCCTGCTCATCAAAGCTCCTTTATCGTAACCGTTCACAAGAGGTACAGACTTACGGGAACTACGGGAATATAATGGTTTACCGAATATCACCCTGCCGACTTCCGCACTTCCAGTTCCATACGTTTTCTAATTACCGGAAGCATAATTTGAATATTATCCTCAACCTCGGGAATGATCATAAATGCTATTTTGCTTTCAAGGGCCATTTCAATCTTGTTTTTTAATTCGCTTAGATCGGAATTTTTGTCCACAAAGTAGTCGGCGGCAAGTGATTTTATATCGTATCTGAAATCAGGATAACCAGTACACAAAATCACCGGCATATCGTAATAAGTATTACGAATATCCTGCAGGACATCAAGACCGTTTGCTCCGTCCAGCAAAATATCTAATATAATAAGATCAGGCCTCTGATCTTCAATGATATGAAATATTCCCTCAGAACTTCCCGCGGTAATTACTTCATACCCCTCTCCCGCCAATTCCTCCTCAAAGAGAAACCGGGTTGCATATTCATCGTCTATTACAAGTATCTTTTTCATGATTTCCTCCTTAATCCAGTCACTTCCACACTCTGAAATATTTTTCCTTTTTTATTTCCAAATAGCGCCAAGTGGCTTAAGCTGAATTAATGATATCACCCAATTATGAGTATCAGGGGCTATGATCAGACTTAATTCACCTTTTCTAATAAAATATATCCTTTTATATATTTTGTCCATAGAGTGATGTGCTTGTTTTCATAGGAAAAAGACCTCAATGCGTGGGGATTTTTCCTGTATGGAATTTAAACACCCTATTCCGGGTTATCATTTCGGGGAGTAATGAATGAAAAACACCTCAATTTACTCGGGTTTTATAATTTAGTCGTATCAATTGAAATTGATTTCTCATCTTCAGATATTTCCATTTTATTCTTGACACAAAGGTTGAGATATTTTAGCAAATATTATTAAGTAATTTTGATAAATTGTTTAACAGAATTAATTAATCCTGTAATAATTTTATATTCTTAAGGAGAAAACTATGCCTCTTACCGGAATTAAGGTTCTTGACCTCACAAGACTGCTCCCTTTTGGTTATGGTTCCATGCTTCTTGCCGACATGGGAGCCGAAGTAATCAAGATTGAAGAGCCGACAATGGGTGATTATATGCGATGGATACCACCTGTCAATATTAAGGAAAACTATGTTTTTCTTTCAACAAACAGGAACAAAAAGAGTGTGAGCCTTAATCTAAAAGAAGAGGAAGGCAGAGACATCTTTTGCCGGCTGGCTACAAAGGCAGACGTCATATTCGAGAGTTTCAGGCCCGGAATAGTCAAAAAATTAGGGATAGACTACGAAAGAATCAAAAAAATCAACCCTCAAATAGTCTATTGTTCCTGCTCAGGCTTTGGACAAACAGGGCCATATAGCCAGCGTGCAGGTCATGATATCAATTACCTTGGAATTTCAGGCGTACTTGGAGTCTGTGGCAGGCACTTAGACGCACCGGTTGTTCCGGGCGTCCCGGTTGCAGATATGACCTCAGGCGTATTTTGCGCCCTTTCCATCTGCGCCGCACTGGCAGGTCGAGTTAATTCAAAAGAGGGTAAATATATTGATATATCCATGACCGACTGCATGGTATCCTATATGCATGTTTATGGAGCTGCCCTGTTCGGTAAGAGTCCTGAAATACTGCCGATCAACGGCGGACATGGCCGTTATGAAACTTTTGAGACAAAAGACGGCAAGTTTATCACCCTGGGAAATGTAGAGGATAAATTCTGGCAAAATTTATGTGACTTGATCGACAGGGAAGACCTGAAAAAATATCCATTTGAAAAAACCAGTAAGGATAAGGAGATGCTCAGTGAATTGAGGGATCTTTTTCGGACAAAGACCAGAGAGGAATGGCTCTCTCTATTGGATGGTAAAGACATCTGTTATGGGCCGGTAAATGAGATTGATGAGATATTTTCAGACCCTCAAATAAAAGCCAGAAACATGTATATTGAGGTCGATCATCCGGTCGAAGGCAAGATAGGACAGATCGGCTCTCCCATTAAATTTGAGGGAGAATCTCTGACCGTAAGGTGTCCCCCTCCGAGGCTTGGTGAAAACACAGATGAAATATTACAGGAGTGCGGATATTCAAAGGAAGAGATCGATAAATACCGGAAGGCAAAAATCATTTAGAGATAAGAGTTCATCAGCGCCCCGGATGTGCATGTTCAGGGCAAGTTATTAAGACTGATCCTTATATCACTCACCCTGAACACGAGCAGATGGGGCGCTGATACACTTACCTGTTTCCTGATTTCAAGGTTCCGTAAACGTTTAGGAACGGGAGATAAATAACTTGAACAAAGATTAACAGGATTTTTTGTTGTACCTAAAACCTGCAAGCGTCGAGTTTGCCGAAGACCTGCCTGCTGCAGGCAGGTGCAAGGCGGCAAGGGCGCAGACGTACTA
>Ga0164318_10008362_pt1 | contig 10046 bp, 6 predicted proteins | sample GuaBasSedimGuay9_FD_113734 | JGI IMG/M metagenome (GOLD analysis project Ga0164318, IMG submission 113734) | Subseafloor sediment microbial communities from Guaymas Basin, Gulf of California, Mexico - Guay9, Core 4571-4, 0-3 cm | ecosystem: Environmental > Aquatic > Marine > Hydrothermal vents >...
CCTGGTATCACCGGACGATATGCGTGTCGAGGACATGCTCACCGATCTCCATCAGCTGCGTCTGCAAGCTGTGCAGGAACGGGATGAGGCCCACGCTGCCCGTAAAGAGGCCGAACGATTGGTTCACCAGCTCCAGCAACGCCTGGACCACATCGGAGAGGAACGCCGGGCGCTCTTGGCCCAGGCCCAGGAGGAGATCGCAGCCGAACTGGAGGAGCTGCGGGCGGAGGCTCGTGGTCTGCGACGGCGACTTCAGGCCACCGCAGCTCCTCTTGAAACCATTGCCACCATCACTGAGACCCTGGAACAATTGGACGCCCTGGAAGAGACGGTCGTCCTGGAACCGGAAGCGCCGGCCGCCGTGCCGACGCCCTTGCCGAGCCGTCCCATCCGCGCTCACGATACAGTCTGGGTCGCGCCTCTCCGCACCACCGGGGAAGTGCTTTCCATCGCCGGGGACGAAGCCGAGGTCCAGATCGGGCCGGCGCGTACCCGGGTGCGTGTGGAAGAGCTGGAACTGCGGGGCAAGCCGCGACCGACGCCGCCTCCCATCCCACAGGTCCGGCCGGCGGCTTCTCCCGGCACACGTCTGGATTTACGTGGATGCACCGTAGAAGAAGCGTTGGAGCGTACGGAGCGCCACCTGGATGCGGCTTCCCGAGCCGCGTTGCCGTGGGTACGCATCATTCACGGCAAGGGCACCGGTGCTCTTCGTCGTGCGATCCGCCGCGCTCTGTCTGACCATCCCCTCGTCAACGGCTACCAGGGTGGGGCGGACAACGAAGGAGGAGAAGGAGTCACCATTGTTCGCTTGATTGGCTGACCCGAAACCCATCCGGATGATTACCTCCATCAGATAATTTACCACAACCAACGAAAGAGCAAACGGAGAAAAACAAAGCGAGGATCATATGTCGAAAACCACTCCAGACAGTTCCCAACTATGGCGCATTCCCCTGGGACACCTTGTAACCATCTTGACCTCGGGAGAAGCATTTGCGCAGCTTGCTGCCCAGGTAGCCGAAGTGCCCATCACCAAATCATGGTCCGTGTGGCTGTGGGACAAGATCGAGGATGAGGAAAGGGAGAGCGAGGAAGACGAGCATGCCGAAATCGTCGAGAATCGGCTGCTAGACACTTTGCGTTATTTGTTGGAAGGAAGCGGTTTGCTGGCCGCTCTGGCATTATCTCCCCAGGAAGCCACCGCTGCCCTGGCGGAGATCCACGCTGCTATTCGCCAGTTGACGTTCCTGGAGGCTGATCAGCTATCCCAGGAATGGAGGGAGATTTACACCAGTCTTACTCGCTGGGGTCACAATACCCTGCTTGAGACGGCCGAGATGATGGAGCTTGTGTTGGGATGCTACGTCAACCGGGCATACGATCCCCAACAGAATCCCAATGAATTGATCCGCCAAGCTGTGGAACTGACCACGGTGTACTTCGAATACGATGACGAATCCGAGCTTTTACACCCCGATGCGGAGGCGCTCGCACAGGCCCGTCAATGGATCGCCCAGGCCGGCGCTATCGTCCTCCACGGCGATAGCGGTAAGCCGCTCTGGAGGCGCTGGTCCAAAGAGGTGTTTGGAGCGATCCGCGAGCCATTGGTCACCACCATCTTCTTACTGAAAGACTATACCCGGGCAGGCGTCGCTCCGCTGGGTGCGCCGGAGACGGCTCACGCTCGCTTGCCAGAACTGGTCGCTTCCTATCAGGATATCCTCGAACCTCACCCTCGCTTGCCGGACTTCATGCTCTCTCCACCCCAGGATACTATCTCACCTCAGGTTAGGGTGACGATAGGCCAAATGATTGAGGAGCTGATCGAATTGGAAGATCAACCATACCCCCCGGAGCTTCTGTCCCTGTGCCAGGCGCATCGAGCAGAAGCTATCCCCGCCCTGATTGCATTGGCGACCGACGAATATTACCAATGGACAGACGCGCCTGGGGGTGGGTACGCGCCCATCAGAGCTGTCGAATTATTGGGGAAACTCCAGGCCACAGAGGCCATCCCTGCTTTGATAGATGTCATTGCGGGTAGCGCTTACGATGCCATCATTTATGATACCGCTATTCGAGCATTGGAACAGATCGGCCCGCCAGTGGTGGACCCCGTTCTGGATTTCATACGCTACTCTCGAGACATACAGACCAAAATCGCGGTGGCAGACGTTATTTTGGAGACCGCCACCGCGCCCGACGACACGATCTTCGCAATTCTGGCACAACTCTGGGAGGAGGCCGATTGGGAGGATGGCAAATGTCTGTTGGCCTATCCACTGACCCAGTTCAACGCTGAAAAGGCCATCCCGCTCCTGCAGGCTGCGCTGGAAGACCCCGAAATGAATGAGATGTTGGACTACAATGAAGTAGCCATCGCTTTGAACGGCCTGGGAATCGAAACACCCCCACCTGATCGGATGAGATACCACGTCTTCGAGTCGCAGGACTGGAGAGAGATGGTAGAATGGCTAGCCGTCTCATTGGACGAACCGAAACATATTCGGGAATTCCTCAAAGCGGCTCCGCCTCAATGGCAAGAGCATCCGTATGAACTGGCTGGTGTGTACGCCATGATCGAGACCCGGCGGATGATTATGCGCTTGGTACATACCCTGGTTGTATCTCCGCCAGAAGTGAGCGAATCCATTCTAGAGATCCTGATCTCAGGGGCCGAAGCGCTCCAATTCGACCCTATAACTCCCTTCTCGGAAGATCCGGACTGGCTGATCACAGCCTACACCCATATCGTCGAAGAAATCGGCCTGCAGTTGAAAAACCGTTTAATCGGCATCTGTCTACCTGTCCTTTACTTTCTCCAAAAACAGTATGAGATCGCCGACGCCCCCGACCAGCTTCTATGGGAAGCCCGTGAGCAGCCGGTCGGTAGTGAGGAACAACGAGAGCTGTTCGCACGGGCTGGCGCCCTGGCGTTGCACGGGCAACCACTCTGGCACCGCTGGGTCTACGAAACCGATCCGCCTTTGTCTTATTGGATCGCGGGCTTCATGGAATTGCATCAAGCTTTGAAAAGCATCGGGCAGATCCCTCTCCAACCTCAAAGTATGACCTCCGATGAAGCCATCCCTCTCTTGCGGGACAAGTTGTATCCTAAGGGGGAAGAGAGAGAAATTCCGAAAAATATCCAGCCGCTGATTGACACCATCCTGGAATGTAACGACGACTATATGCCCCCTGAGAAACGGCGTCCTTTCATCCACCGCCGCGCGGCCATCATCCCCTATCTGATTGATTTGCTGGACGAAACGTATTGGTATGAAGGGAGTCCTGGAGATGGCTGGGCAGCGATTTTGGCCGCCCAAATGCTGGGCGAATTGAAGGCCCATCAGGCTGCCGACGCATTGATTCACGCTGTTGCCGAGAATGACACAGATGATATTCTCTACCACGCTGCATTGTTTGGTTTAATGCACATCGGTAAGCCGGCCCTGCCGGCTGTAAAAAACTACTTCCTGTATGGACGGAACACCACGACCAAAGCCTTCCTGGCGGAGGTGTTGGGGATCATTGGGCGCCGTGACCGGTCCGTCTTTCCCATCCTCCAGTCGGCATGGGAAAGCACCGACTGGACACAACACCGTCGGATGATCGCTCTGGGATTCGGAGGCCTGGGCGACCGGCGAGCAGTTCCTCTGTTGCGAGCCGCCTTGAATGACCCTGAGGCGGACGTTGTGGACGTTGATTACGTCCGGGCAGCGCTGATGGAATTGGGAGAGATCGTTTCGCCGACGAAGAGACGGACGTCATCCAAACCCCGGACGCCACCACCGTTCGACGTGCGCATTGTCGTAGACGAGGATGGATTTCCACGTCGCATCAAATACACCAGTTGGAGAGAACCAATCTGTCCACACTGTGGAAATCCATTCATACGGGGCGAAGATGGGGTATGGGAACACCCACAGGAATCCGAGGGCACGGGACGCCGACCGAGGAGATCAAAGCGGACGAAAAAGCAACGCAAAAAACGGCGGAAGAAGCGCCGCAAGTGAACAGCGGTAACCGTTCAGCCTGTCCTGATGGTGGTGGTGGGCAAGTCCATCCCTTGTTGACACTACACGCGGCGGGCGGCAAAATGTCGCAAGGTGAAAGGTGAAATGAAGGCTGTCACCCGGAGCTACACCATCCAACTGCCGATCTTCGAAGGGCCTCTCGATCTCCTGCTCTATCTCATTGAACAGGAAGAACTGGATATCACGACCGTCGCATTGGCCCAGGTGACCGATCAATACATTGCCCATCTGGAGGCATTGGAAAAGCGCCAGGTCAGGGACCTGACCTACTTTCTCGTCGTGGCTGCTAAATTGCTGTTGATCAAATCACAGGCGCTTCTCCCTGGCCCTCCCTCCGACGTCCCTGAGATCGAAGAAGAGACAGAGGATGACTTGGTCCGCCAGCTCCAAATCTACAAGCGCTTCAAGAAGATCGCCGCCCTGCTCAAGGAGCGTGAAGCCCAGGTGCTACGCAGTTACGTGCGGATCGCCGCCCCGCCCCGCCCCGCTCCCCACCCCGATTTTGGCAACACGACGTTGAGCGACTTGCTGACCATCGTCCAAGAGGCATTGGCCGCCATACCGGCCCCATCGGCTGACGAAGTTGTCGCCCCCATCGTCGTCAGCATAGACGAGCAGATCGTCCGCATCGAGAAGGAATTGGCCCACCGACAACGAATTTTCTTCCGGGACATACTTTCCAAAGCCACCAGCCGCCTGGAGATCATCGTCACCTTGTGGGCCATCCTGGAACTGATCAAACGGGATCGGGTGCAGGTACACCAAGAACACCTGTTTGGGGAGATTGTGATCGAGGCAAACCCGTCTTCTACACAGGACGAGATCGCCCGGCCCTCACTCGAACCGACCGCCATCGCTCCAACCCCATAGCGATGCCGGCCCCCAGGCCATCTACGACCACATCCAACAGGTTGCCGTTGCGTCCTGGTACGAACGTTTGGTGGTATTCATCGCTCAAAGCATACATCACCGCCAGGGCGATACACACCCCGCGCCATACCGCCGGTTGCGACTTTCCATACGGGCGCAAAGCTCGCCAGTAGAGCCAGGCCAGAACGCCGTAGGCCCACGCATGCCCACCTTTTTTGACGAGCAACTCCAACCATAGCTCCGGCGCATGCGGCAGACTAGGTTGAGCCGAAAACACAAAGATCACCGCCATCCACACCAGCGGTGGCAACCAACGTCCTATCATTGTGCTAAACAGTAGACGACGCTGCTGCGCCGTTATAGTGGAAGGGCGTATCCGTTTCTTGTTCATAGCCGGAATCATACACCATTCCTGGCAAACTTTCAAACTGCGCCGTAGCAGGCCGATCAGCCTCTGTGGCCTCTGTGCCAGTCTTGAAAAGCAGTCTACTTTGTGTTATCATAGGCCAGGCAAGGGATTCATCCTGGTTACCTGGTTACACCGACACGCAATCAAACTCGTTCGAAAGGAAAAAAACAATGTACCCTGATAGTGAGATCCTTTTTCCACCCCGCTGTATCTCTCAGTTGCGTGACCTACGGGGCTCGGCCTGGGCCAGACTGATCGAGCGTATCTCTAGCTTCCCCGATGCACACGAGGACGTGTTGGGATTCTCTCTGATGATGATCCGGCTGGGAAGCTGCCTGACGTGTGACCTGGACAGCTACCGTGCTTCGCTGGGGTGCTGTACTTGTGCTCGTCGCTCCGTAGCCGGGTTCAAAGGATCCGACAAAGAACTCATCCGCCGGTTCGAAAAGGCACGGGAAGAAGTTCGCCAGTTCCTGAACTCCGATCAAGTCCCGGCCCCTATTGCCGCGTTAGTGGTCCGTTCGTCGGAACCTACATGACATTGGAGATGCAGTGAAAACATCAAAGAAACCGCCGGAGCAACAAGTTGGAAAAGGTCCCCTCCTTGCGTTCACAGTCGGCTTGATCATTTTTCTCCTGTCTGCATGTCAGTCATCCCTCTCTCAGGTGATGTTCGCCTGGACGGGTGAGGAGGCACTGCTCCCGCAACTGCGCGCGATGGGGCAATTGGCCACCAACCCCCTCCGTCCCCAGCCGGATACCGCCCCCGATGCACCGATGGCCTACGCGGGGGTCAATCCTTTTGGCATCAACGTTTTCCTGGAACAGGAAGTCGAGCCGGAAAAGCGGGAGCAGGCCGTTCAGATGATCGCCGAGGCCGGTTTCCACTGGCTGCGTCAGGAGTTCCCCTGGGAAGATATCGAGATTCACGCCAAGGGGGATTTCGAAGACCGCCGCCACGAGCCATATCGTTCCGCATGGGAAAAGTACGACCAGATCGTGGGCCTGGCGGAGGCGTACGGATTGGAGATCGTCCCCCGCCTGAGCAACCCTCCCGCCTGGTCCCGTGCCTTGACGAATACCATCGGCACATACGCCCCGCCCGATGACCTGACCGATTGGGGAGATTACGTCTACACCGTCGTCTCTCGCTACCGGGGACGAGTCCACTACTACCAGCTCTGGAACGAGCCGAACATTTACCCGGAATGGGGGGAACAGCCGGTAGACCCGGAAGGGTACACTCGCTTGTTGTGTGAAGGATACCGGCGGGCCAAGGAGGCCGATCCCACCGTGGTCATTGTCAGCGGGGCGCTGGCGCCGACGGTATCGCTGCATCCGGGGCCGGGGCCTGGCCTGGGGATGAACGACTTCGTCTTTCTGCAACGGATGTATGACGCCGGCGCCGCCGACTGTTTCGACATCCTGGCCGTCAACGACTATATGCTCTGGTCTGGCCCCACCGACCGACGCATGCGTCCTACGACCATCAATTTCTCTCGCCCGATCTACATTCGTGACATCATGGTGACCAACGGAGACGCTGCCAAGCCGATCTGGATCAGCGAGATGAACTCGAATGCTGTCCCCAACGATCCGGCCATCGCCGATCTGGGCGCGTATGGGCAGGTGACTCCGGAGCAACAGGCGCGATATGCCGTCGCAGCGTATCGGCGGGCCATCGAGGAGTGGCCCTGGATCGGCGTTATCAACTTCTGGTACTTCAAGCGAGCCTCCGATAGCGAGCGAAATCAGGCGATGTACTACTTCCGCATGGTGGAGCCGGATTTTACCCCTCTGCCGGTCTACGAGGCGATGCGGGAATACACGGCTAACCTGATCCCCACCCTCTACCGAGGCGTCCATCAAGAAGACCATTGGGCGTTGTCCTACTCCGGCGACTGGAGCGACGTTCCCGCCCCCGCGCTCGATTCCGTGGGGACGCCGACGGGCGCGGCGCTGGGAGCATATCGCCGGACGATGGACCCCGGCGCTAGTGTACACTTCGTCCTGGAAGGTACTTCCCTGACACTGACGCCCGGGCCGGAGGAGGGCGTAGTAGCCGTATCGGTGGATGGGGAAGCAGCCCAGCGCATCACCCTGGGTGGGCAACCGATACGCCTCGCACTGGGATGGCGAAAGGCACGCCACGAAGTAGCGATTACCCTGGTCACGGGGGCCTTCAGTTTGGACTCGGTGACGGTTGCCACACTCTCATCCTCCCTGCCGACCGATCAGCCATTCCTGATCTATCTGGTACTGGGCCTGCTTGCCATACAGGCCCTGCTGGGCTTCTTGCGCAAGAGATGAAATGCAGAATGAAGATCCGTCTCTCCGCACTGTTGCCGTTCCTGTTGGTCTTGTTGTTGGCCTTTGCCCTCCGCTGTTATCGTCTGGACGCTCAATCCTTCTGGAACGACGAGGGAAATTCCGCCCGCATTGCTGAACGTCCCGTAGCGCTGATCCTGGCAGGTGCAGCGGCCGACATCCACCCGCCGGGGTACTACCTGCTGTTACATACCTGGCGGGCGCTGGCCGGTCACACTGAGTTCGCGTTGCGCTATCTTTCTGTGATGGCGTCTGTCCTCGCGGTGGCCTTCACCGGGGCGCTGGGGCGTCGGTTGTGCGGGACGATAGTCGGCTGGGGAGCGGCGTTGGGGGCCGCGCTTGCCCCACTGGCCATCTACTACGCCCAAGAGGCCCGCATGTACGCCTGGTTGCAGTTCCTCTCGGTCGCCGCGACGTACTTCTTGGTCAGCGTGTTGTCCCACCCGGAGCAAAGCCCGGTGGTTCGCCGCTCCTGGGTGGCCTATGGGTTGCTTGCCGCCGCTGGACTCTACGTGCAATATGCCTTTCCCTTCATTTTATTGGTACACAATGGCATTTTCGCCCTGTGGTGGATGATCAGAGCGCGGCCCACGCCACATCGTTGGCGCTGGCTGGTTGCCTGGCTGGGCCTGCAAACCGGAGTCTTACTCCTGTACCTCCCCTGGCTATCCATTGCCCTGCGTAGCGTCCTCGGCTGGCCTTCAGCCGCGCGACACGACTCCTTGGGAAAGGCCTTGAGCGACATGCTGCGCGTGTTGAGCGTGGGGATCACACTCCCGCTTGAGGCGACCATCGGGGAGCTGTGGGCTGCCGGTCTATTGCTGGCTTTCGGGCTGCTCCGTACGCCGCTCCGGCGGCGTCCCGCCGACCGGCTGGGCCACGACCGGGCGGCGATGGTCATCTATCTGCTGCTTCCCGTCACGCTTCTGTTGACTTTCAACCTATACAAACCAGAATGGCTCAAGTTCCTCGTGGTGATCCTCCCGCCATTCCACATTTTACTCGCTCAGGGGATTGCCAACCTGATGGAGGCCGCTGTGGGCTTCTTCCGATGGGGAGATGCCCGTTTACGCTTTCTCACGGTGTTGGTGTATTCGTTCCTGCTGGTCGGGATCGGTGCTCGCTCGCTGCGCAATCTGTACTTTGTCCCTGCCTATGCCCGCGACGACTATCGTCAGCTCGCGGCGGACATCGCTGCCGAGGCCTGCTCCAACGATGTGATCATCCTCAACGCCCCCAACCAATGGGAGGTCTTTACATACTACTACCAGGGTCAGAATGTGTACCCGGCTCCGTACCACCCGGAGCCGGAAGACGTGGAGCGATTCCTGGCGCCTCTGCTGGAGGGAGAACGCCGGCGGCTATTCGTCCTCTATTGGGGCGATGCGGAGTCCGACCCCCGGCGGCTGGTGGAGACGGCGCTATCCGAATGGGCCTACAAGGCCGCCGACCGTTGGTACGGGCGAGTGCGGTTGGCGATATACGGGGTCGCGCCGCTGCGAGAGGGGACGATGATACCAATGGACATCCGTTTTGGAGATAGCATCTGGTTGCGGGGATACAGGTTGGCAACGACAACGGTCGCTGCCGGGGAGGTGCTGCCGCTCACGATCCATTGGGAAACAACAGTCCCCCTCACCGAGCGGTACAAAGTCACCGTTCAAGTTTTGGACAGGGAAGGGCAACTCGTGGCCCAACGCGATACTGAGCCACGGGATGGTCTGCTCCCCACCGACCGCTGGCCGCCGGGGGAGGTGGTGAGCGACCAATACGGTGTTCTTCTCCCTGCGGGATTATCCTCCGGCCAATACACATTGCTTGTGGCGCTATATCACGTTTCGACCGGTGAACGGCTGCCGGTTTTCCCCACCCACAGCGATCACCTGCTGTTGGCCGAGGTCACTGTTGAAGTGCCTTGACGTGACTCCGCTTTCGACTACAATAGAGTTGTTGCCCAATAATAAAAGTGGAGAATGGGACACGGATGCACGCAGAAAAACACGGATTGTATCCATTCTATCCCTGAAATCAGTGTTTATCCGTGTTCATCCGTGTCCAAAGTGGAGCTTTTCATTATTGTGCACCCCATCTAATGAAGTTGTATGGAAACCACTGCCCAAACTGTGCATCGCATCCCGATCTTTAGCGATCTGCCCGATGGCGAGATAAACCCTCTCGCCGAGGTTGCCATCCGGCGCACCTACCGGCCAGGCGAGATCGTCATCTTCGAAGGCGATCCCTGTCAGGAAGTGTATTTCATCCTCCAGGGGCGAGTGCACATCTACCGTCTTTCATTTGCCGGGCGCCGGCAGATACTGGCGCGGCTGGGGCCAGGTCAGGCGTTCAACACGGCGGTCTCACTACGGTCCAACTCTACCAACTCTGCAACAGCAGAAGCC
>Ga0164318_10008363_pt1 | contig 10046 bp, 6 predicted proteins | sample GuaBasSedimGuay9_FD_113734 | JGI IMG/M metagenome (GOLD analysis project Ga0164318, IMG submission 113734) | Subseafloor sediment microbial communities from Guaymas Basin, Gulf of California, Mexico - Guay9, Core 4571-4, 0-3 cm | ecosystem: Environmental > Aquatic > Marine > Hydrothermal vents >...
CCATTTTCGATGCCAAAACACTCGGTTTTTGAAGGCAAATCCGGCTCGAGCGGCGGAGGGCAATTGCGCTCCCCGGCAGTTTCTCAGGAGGAACACCCCCTATCCGGCGGCGGGTATTCCCCCACCGGCGAAACGGCCCGGCAGCGCCTGGTTGGGCGAGGTCTCCGACCGCAGCCCACGGCTGCGGTCAGAGACCTTGCCGAACCTCAAGGCGCTGAAAGACCAAAAACCAGTAGAGCACAATCCACTGCTCCAAGCCGGTCTGTGACCGGCGTGGCCGCCGAATCACAGATTCGGCTCGAGCGGCGGAGGGCAATTGCGCTCCCCGGCAGTTTCTCAGGAGAATAGATGTTTCGGAGGAACAATGATCGCGATTCTCAAGCTCACATTGATCTTTGCCGGGGTCGTGTTCCTGATCGGACGCAAGTGGAACCTGGGGTTGGTGCTGCTGTTGGCATCGGTGATGGTCACGGCTCTATTCAACTACACTTTCATTGGTTTGTTGCAAGACATTTGGGGGACGTTGACGGATGTACTCACGTTACGATTGATTCTCGCTGTGGTGCTGATTATGTTGGTCGGTGAGTTGCTTCGCCAGACGGCCAGCATGCAGCGTATGGTCACCGCATTGCAGGTTCTGATCCCCAATGGGCTGATTGTCATCGCCTCCCTCCCGGCCCTGATTGGCCTGCTCCCGATGGTCGGCGGGGCGATGTTCTCCGCCCCGATGGTTGAAGAGATCGGCGATCAACTGCATGTCGACCAGGAGGGCAAAACTTTCATCAATTACTGGTTTCGACACATCTGGGAGTCGGTTTTTCCGCTCTATCCCTCACTGATGTTGGGCGCGGCGATGTTGGGGATACCGACGACCCAAATTTTTCGCTTTACCTGGCCGTTGTTTCTGGCCGCCATTGCCGGAGGGGTCATCTTTGGCCTGTGGGGGTTACCATCGGCATCTACGCCTCCCGCCACTGTCCCCTCTCAAGGCTCCCATTGGCACTATTTGCAGAGCTTGGCTTCCAGCATATGGCCGGTTGTGATGATCATTGTCCTCTCGCTCACTTTGCCGATAGACGAGCGCTTTACTCTGATCACGGCCATCGTGGTGACGCTGGCGGTAATGATTCCAGTGCAGCGGATTTCTACCCGAACGTTGCTGTCCATCCTCCGCGAGCGCATCCCTTGGGGGAGTGTGGCCGTCATTTTTGGCGCGCTGGCGTTTCGGCGGGTGCTGGAGAGCAGTGGCGCGGTGATTGCCGTCTCCAACGGCCTGACAGATTCCCACGTGCCGACGGCGGCCGTCGCCTTTGGACTGCCGTTCATCTCCGGTTTGCTGACCGGATTGATGGCAGCCGGGTACAGTATCGGTTTCTCGGTGGCGCTGCCGCTGGTGACGCCGATGGGCGGCCCGACACCGGCCGGATGGGCAGTTTGGTTGTTGGCGGGAGGACTGGTCGGCGCGATGATGTCGCCGGTTCACCTGTGTTTGGGGTTGACGCGCGTTTACTTCCGGGCCGAGTGGGGGCCGATCTACCGGCGTTTGTTGCCGGCCTCTCTGTTGCTCGTCGGAACGGCGGCCCTCGTTCTGTTGTGGAGTGGGCCGGGGGGCGGATAGGCAATGGCAATGGGGAGACGAGAGCGCGAGGCCATTACTGTGGCCACGGCCGCGCTGATCCTGCTGGCGGCGGCCGGCTTGCGTCTCTATGCTCTTTCGACCACGCCGGTGGGACTGCACTACGACGAGGCGGCTAACGGCATTTTGGCCGCCGAAATCGCCGCCGGTAAGAAGTTGCCCGTCTTTATTTCCTCTTACACCGGCAAGGAGGTTCTGTTCTTCTACTGGGCGGCGCTGTGGATGAGGCTGGTGGGCGTCACGCCGCTGGCTCTGCGGATCGCCGGAGCCTCCGTGGGTATCTTGACGGTAGCGGCGAACGTGTGGGCCGTCCGCGAGTTGCTGGGGGGAGGAGACGATGGGCGGTGGATAGCGTTGTTCAGCGGGGCGTTTCTGGCGACGTCTTTTTGGCACGTGCTGCTCAGCCGGTATGGATTCCGCGCTGTGAGCCAGCCGTTGTTGCAGGCCTTGACGGTTGCCGCGCTGTGGCGAGGGTGGCGCACGTCCAGCCGGAGGTGGATGGCGCTGGCCGGTCTCTTCTGTGGGTTGACGGCGTATACCTATCTGGCGGCCCGTGCGTTTCCCATCCCTCTGGCGGCGGCCTGGGTAGCGTTCTGCCTGGAGGGCCGGAGGGATGCGGTCGGAGGACGGTCACGGCGGGCGTCACCCACGGATTGGGGGGTGTTCTTGGCGCTCTTTGGAGGAGCCGCCAGCCTGGCGCTGGCTCCACTGGCCCACTATTGGTGGAGTCACCCCGGCAGCTTTTGGGTGCGTACCCGTCAGGTGGCCGCTGCCGGTTGGCGTGAGGCCTGGGAGGGGATGCTGGCCTGCGCCCGTATGTTCTTCATTCAGGGTGATCCGTATATCCGCTTCAATTTGCCCGGCCGACCACTCTTCGATGCCTGGACGGCCGGGTTGGCTTGTCTGGGGCTGGTGGCGGTCGCCGGGGGAGAGGTCGGCCGGCGGATGAAGTGGACGAGGCGGGTCTTTCTGCTGGTCTACTTGCCGGTGATGCTGCTTCCCAGCGCCTTGGCTACGGGGGAGATCACGCCTAGTAATTTGCGAGCAGTCGGTTTGTTACCGTTCCTCTATCTCTTCCCCGCAGCCGGGTTGTGGACGTTGGTAGAGTTTGCCGTCCGCCGGTGGCCCCGATGGCGTCATTGGTGGTTGCCTTTCGCCCTCTGTCTGGTGGTGATGGTCGCCAGCGGCGGGCAGACCGCGACGGGTTACTTCGATCGCTGGGGTCGCTCCGCTGCGCTGTATTATGCCGCCGATGGCGATATGGCCGATGCCGTGATTTTCCAAAATAAGAACAAACCGGAGGGGATGCCTTCCTACATCGCCAGCCGTCACTATCGTCACCCTACGGCGGCTTTCCTGGCCTCCGATTACCAGGCCATACGCTGGCTCACCGGCGGCGAGACGTTGGTCTTTCCCCCTCAATCGGCGGGCGAGGTGTTGCTGCTCGTTCCCCGCTCGGCTGCCGATGCGCTGCCGTGGATGGAATCGCTGTTGGTTGGCTCCGGTGCGACCCTGGAAATTGCTCCTCCCGGCCCCGACGGCCGCCCGGCTTTTCACGCTTACCGTCTCACTGCGGCCGCGCTCCCTACCCCGACCCATCCCCTGACGGCCAATTTCGGCTACGTGGCCCGTTTGCTCGGCTACGATGTGATCGGGACGGCCCGCTCCGGTGAGCAGGCCACGGCGGTTGTCTGGTGGCAGGTGATGAATCGTCCCGATGCGGGCGACTATGGGCCATTGGTCAACTTGAGTGATCGGTGGGGCTTCGTGTGGGGAGAGAGCGGGCCGTTTCACTACCCGGCCGAGCAGTGGACGCCCGGCGAGGTGGTGGCGGATCGCCTGACGGTGCCGATAGCGACCGGTGCGCCCCCCGGTGCATATGCGCTCCGCTTTGGGTTCTATGCCGCCAGCGCCGACGCCCGTCTGCCGGTCCTGGATGAGCGTGGTGGGTACGCCGGTACGTATGTCTCACTGCCTATCTCTCTCACCCGGCCGCATCAAGCGGTGAATCCGGCTGCTCTGGATATTCCCAGGCCGATTGACGGTCATCTGACAGGGGTGACGCTGATCGGCGCTCATCTCCACACGCCGGAGCGGCGCCCCGGTGAACCGCTCTATTTGACGCTGTTCTGGCAGGCGCAGGCCGGTCCCCGCTCAGACATGGCGATCACGTTGACGCTGGGTGCTGTGACGCTCTATCACGGTGATCCGGTCCACGGTACGTACCCCACTTCCCGATGGGCCGATGGCGAGGTCGTCGCCGATCGGTATGATCCTCGTTTGCCCCGCGAGATGTCCACCGGCACGCTGCCTCTGCGTCTCCACGCCGACGGACGGGTGTTCGACCTCGGTGAGGTCGCGGTCCTGCCGATTGAACGACGCTTTGAGCTTCCATCGCCGGATCATCCTCTCCAGGTCAGTCTGGGGGAGCGGGTGCGCTTGCTGGGGTACGATCTGGACCCTGATGCCGACTCGATGGTCACCGGAGGGATGTTCCGTTTGATGCTTTACTGGCAGGCCCAGAGGGAGATGGAAACGCGGTATACGGTCTTCGTCCACCTGGTTGCGCCCGATGGTTCTATCGTTGCACAGCGGGATGCGTTTCCCGTTCACGGCAGTTATCCCACCGACTTGTGGGTGGCGAGTGAAGTAGTCGCCGACGAGTACGAGGTGTCCTTCCCCCCCCAGGCTCCGCCGGGTGAGTACCTGCTGTTGGTCGGGATGTACGTGGCCGAGACCGGGGAGCGGTTGCCGGTAAGCGGGCCGTCGGCCGCCGAGGGGGACAGCGCTATTCTGCTCCGGGTCATCAGTCTGATGGCTACAGGAGAAGGCAGGGAATAAACGCAGATGCTGGGTTAGTTGGGTCGCTTCTGGATGTGGGGCTGGCAGCATTGCCGATTCTGGTGGTGTTGTTTGCGATGCTTCGCCTGGGGTGGAGCGGTGCTCTGGCCGGGCTGGTTGGTTGGGTGGTGGCGATGATCGTTGCCGGAGGGCGGTTCGGGGCCGGGTGGCCCCTGCTGGCATATGCCCAGGGAAAGGCGTTTCTCCTCGCTCTGTTCGTGCTCTACATCATCTGGGCGGCTCTGCTCCTCTACCGGGTGACGGATGAGGCCGGCGCGCTGGCCGTCATCGGTGCTAGCCTCCCCCGCCTGACACCGGACCGGGGAATGCAAGCCTTGCTTCTGGGGTGGGTGTTCGCTGCCTTTCTGCAAGGGGTCAGCGGATTCGGTGTGCCGGTGGCCGTGGTCGCACCGCTCTTGGTCGGGTTGGGGTTTCCGCCGGTGGCTGCCGTGGTGATTGTTTCTGTTGGGCATTCGTGGGCGGTGACCTTTGGTTCGCTGGGGTCGTCGTTCTACGCGCTGATCGCTTCCACGGGCTTCGATGGCGCCGAGTTGGCCCCCTGGTGTGGTGTGATGCTGGGGCTTTCGTGTTTGGGATGCGGCATCGGCACCTTGTGGGCCGCCGGAGGCCGGCAAACGCTGCGGGATGGATGGGTTCCGCTGGTCGTCATTGGCCTGACGATGGCTTCCGTCCAGCTCCTGGCGGTGGTCTGCGGCTTGTGGTCGGTGGGGGCCATGTTGGGCGGGCTGGCCGGATTGGCGGTCGGGGTGGCGTGGGTCCGCCGACGAGGTGGAGGGAGGCGAGGGGGGTGTAGTGTGTCGAGTGTGGTCGAACCTGCCTCCACTAGATGGGCGCTCCTTCCGTATGGGTTGCTGGTCGCTATCGTGCTGATTGCCCAGTTGGTCCCGCCGGTGCATGACTTCTTGGGGCGAGTAGTGATCCGCGTGGAATTCCCCCCTCTGGCGACGAGCCGGGGCTGGATGGTGCCGGCGGAGGTCGGTCGCACCATCAGTGTGTTCGGGCACGCCGGAGCGCTCCTGACGTACGCCGCGCTCATCACGTATGGGCTGTATCGGCGACAGGGACGGTACACGGCGGGTGCCGCGCCGCGCATCGCGCGGATGGTTGTCCGGAAGGCGACCCGTTCTAGCCTGGGGATCGTGGCGATGGTAGGGATGGCTGTAACGATGGAGCAATCCGGTATGACCCATTTGCTAGCGGAGGGGATCGCCACCATGGCCGGGGGGGTATTTCCGCTTGTCTCTCCCTTCATTGGTGCCCTGGGCGCATTTATGACCGGTTCCAACACCAATTCCAACGTCGTGTTTGGCGGCTTGCAGCGGGACGTGGCTGCGCTGATTCAGGTCAGCCCGGTATTCTTGTTGGCCGCTCAGACGGCCGGCGGGGCAATCGGTTCGATGTTTGCCCCGGCCAAGGTGATCGTGGGATGCAGCACGGTGGGGCTGGGGGGGCGCGAAAGCCAGGCCCTGCGCTCCACGATGCGATACGGTCTGGTCATCGTAGGAGGAATTGCCCTCATCACGGCCGTCATGGTTTCGTGCTCCGTCTCCCTCAGAGGATGAGCTGTAGTTACTACTGGTTGTCTTCTGAAAAATGGCCGGGACCTTGCGGTTCGGCAAGGTCTCTGACCGCAGCCGGGGGCGTTCTTGAGGGTGAGTATAGCTGCCTTCGTCGAAATTGGACTTTGCACCAGGCAATGATATAATCGGAAGCGGGACAACGCACCTTGCCATTCAGCCTACCCTCCCACGGGGTGGGGTAGGCTGAATGGTAGGCACGAGATATTTTTGTGAGTGTGGTGACGTCCCAAAATTCTCCGAACCTACGGGAGGGTGGACGGTTACGTGTGGATATAGATATGGAAATGGAGGTAAAGTGATGAACGCATTCAATCGTGTGATCGCTGTGATCGTGTTGTTGGCCGCGATCGTGGGCTGTACCCTGACGTTGATCATGCCGGTTCAGGTCTTGGACGCCATCGCCCGGCAAGCGGATACGCTGGCCGACCTGATCAATCGGCTCCAATGGTACGTCCGTTGGCCACTGGCTATCCTGGCCGCCGTGATTCTGGATGTCTTCTTGCTGATGATGATTGTGCTGGAAGTGCGCCGTCCATCTAAGAAGGCGATCCGGGTAGAAAAGACATCCGGCGGTGAGGTGTTGATCAGCGTAACCTCGATTGCCGACCGGCTGCAATACGAGATAGATCAACTGCCCGACATTCTGCGCACCCGAAGCCGGCTATCCGGGAAACGCGGTGGGGTTGTCGTGGAATTGGATGTGGAGACTGCCTCTGGGGCCGATGTCCCTGGCCAAGCCGGCCATATCGTTGATGTTGCTCAACGGGTGGTAGAGGAGGATATGGGGTTGAAATTGGCCCGGCCGCCCAAGGTCAATATGCGCGTTGTCACTCCCAAGAAAGCCCCCAAGATGAAACAGCCCATAGAGCGAAAGGAGCGAAAGCCGCAGCGAGAACCGGCGGTTCCGCCGGCTCCTCCGGCTCCTACGCCGCCTCCGGTGAGCGTTTCACCTTCCCCGGAACCAGAATCAGAACTGGAACCGCCTGCTCCGGGCGAAATGGGTGCTATTGAGGACCTGTGGCGCTCAAGTGATGAAGATTAGAGGCAACCTTTGCGGTTGCCATGTGGGGCAGGTCTTGCATCTGCCCCACACAACATTGGGCGATGTGAAACAGGGATGGATACCGAACGCGCAGCACACCCTGATGTTGGTGTGCTTGATCTGCCTGCGCAGGTAGAAGGGTTGCTCTTTGTGGCCGATGGGCCGGTCTCCGTGGGCCGGCTGGCCGAAGCCTTGGAGGTCACGCCGACCCAGGTGGAGCAGGCGTTGATGCATCTGGAAGAGACGTACACGACGCGTGGGCTACGGCTCCAGCGGGCCGCTCAGTCCGTACAACTTGTGACGGCCCCCGAGATGGCGGCTCGTATCGAGCGTTTCCTGGGGCTGGAGACCCGTGTGCGACTGTCACAAGCGGCCCTGGAGACGTTGTCCATTGTCGCCTACCGGCAGCCGATCACCCGTCCGGAGGTTGACGCCATTCGGGGAGTTAACTCCGATAGCGCCCTTAGGACCCTCGTCAGCCTGGGGTTGATCGAGGCCATTGGGCGGGCGACCACGGTTGGTCACCCAATCCTGTACGGCACGACGTTCGAGTTCCTCCAGTATTTCGGGTTATCGTCCCTGGACGAACTGCCGCCTCTGGAAGAAGTGCACTCCGCAGAGCTGTCGGAGGAATCCCCGTGATGTCCTCGCACGGCCCCCACGGCCCCCACGGCCCCAAAGAACAACCGCTATCCAGCAGACCACCCCGGTTACGGCTCTTTTCTCTGCTGGGAGTGGTGTTGATAGCTTTTGGGGGGGTGTGGGCCTCGGCTGTGGATGCTATTCAGGGAAGGCCGGCCGGCTCGATCTCTATGGCGGCCGGGGAGCAACAGCAGGAAGTGCCCCACCAGGTCTGGCCAGACCGGCGCATCGGGGTTACAACGATGCCGCTGGGGGGCACAAGGGGGAGCGTCTCCACGGAGGTTTTGCCCTTTGGTGCCGTTCGACGGGAGGATGGTACTCCGGTGTATGCCCGCACCTACCTGCATTTCCCCCTCGACGTCTTCCCGCCGGGCACCGAAATCCGCCGGGCAGTCCTTTACGTCCAGGTGGACAGCAGTTCCGGGAGCGGTGAGACGGAGATCGGAGTCTATCGCGTGACGGCTCCCTGGGAGGGTAACCCCGCTGATTGGAACGCGGACCCCGACACGTGGCCATCTATCCTATCGTCTGCCATCGCCATCCAGATGGCCCGTTTCGACGTAGTGACGCCGACCACGCCCTTAGAGACACTGGTCCCCACCGCGACACCTCTGCCGGAAGAGACCCCTACGCCAACGGTCACGCCATTCCCGTGGCTGACCGAGACCCCACCCATCTCTCCCCTCCAGACACCTACCGGGACCCCGCCTCCATCCTCCGGTTCTGGGCCGATCTCGATGGCTCGCACCGCCTCTACCTGGCTAATGTGGGACATCACCACGTTAATGTGGGGGTGGTTAGCGGGCGAAGTACCCAACGAGGGGCTGGCGCTAGCGTCGGCTCCCGATCCCGCCATCGAGGCCATTCAGCAGGCAGTCGAGGCCCCGCTGTTGCTGGCACGGCAGTTTTCGGCGGAGGACGTGAACACGTTGCCCTTCATCATCGTGGAGTACGAAGTGCTCCCGGTCACGCCGACCCCTCCCCCCTCTCCCGTGGATACCCCAGGGCTGCCATCCGAGCCGATCCTGCCGAGTGCAGGTCGCCCATCGTCGAGGGAGGGCTTGGGCCTTGTGATGATCGCTGTCGGTGGGCTGTTGCTATTGCTGGGAAGGCTCCCGTGGCGGGACAATCCGCCGAACCCCGACAACCGCCAGGGAAACCCCCAACCCGACAAACAGTGAATCCACCGGCAGAGGATGCCATATCTCCCACACCAGGGACGAGAACGCCCCGCCCACCAGGCAATATAGCGCCGTCCATCGTGGCAGTCTCTTGCCCATCAGTGCGGCCAGCGTAGGAATCAGCATGCCCGCTGTCCACATAGTCAGAGTGAACAACAAGGCCGGTACTACCTGTTGGAACCAGAGGGCAATTCCCAGGCTGGCTGCCCCCAGAGCGACGATGCTCCCTCGGGAGACCCACAGCAAGCGTCCTGTGGAAAGCCTCGGTTTCCAGTGGTGTGCCACGTCATACGCCAGACTGGCAGCGCCCGATTGAAGGAACGAGTTGACGGTGCTCATCGTCGTCGCCAGCAACCCTACGAAGAAGATAGGCTGGGCCATCCCTGGCAGCGCTTGACCGACGGCGACCAGGGCCAGGTCAGGGTCCGACAACTTCGGCCACATCTGCAGGGCAGCGAATCCACACAGCACGACAGTGGCATCTATCGCCATCCAGATTCCCACCGAGTACAACAATGCCTTGCGAGCCGAGGCGGCGGATTCCGAGACGAACAGTCGTTGGTACAGGGGGGCCGATGTGAAGGGCAAGAAAAATAAGAGTACGAAGAAAACAGCAATCTCCTGCGGTGAGATGAGCGCCAATGGATCGAGGTACTCGGCCGGTAGGTGGGAAGGCGCTGCTGTGCCGGGTGCCCACACGAACGGCAGGGCGACGATTAGCATCACCAACATCAATCCGAATTGAGCGATGTCCGTCTGCACGTCCGCCCGCATTCCCCCCCCCATCACCGGTACGATCAGTACCACGGCCATCAATCCCATCGCGGCCTCGACTGACAGATCCGTGAAGGATGCCAGCACCTTTCCACTGGCGATGATTTCTTCGGGAACCAGGCACAGGATAGTCAAGAGAAATGTACTGGCAATGGCGAATCGGGGGCCATAGAATCCCCCCAGGAAGTCCGGCAGCGTGTATTTACGCGCACCGGCGATCCGTTGCAACCAAAGGATGAAAGTAATGGTTCCCAGGTAAAAAGGTAACATGAACCAGATTACCCCCAGTCCCACCTGGTATGTCAACGCGACGCCTCCCAGGATGGCCG
>Ga0164318_10008364_pt1 | contig 10045 bp, 7 predicted proteins | sample GuaBasSedimGuay9_FD_113734 | JGI IMG/M metagenome (GOLD analysis project Ga0164318, IMG submission 113734) | Subseafloor sediment microbial communities from Guaymas Basin, Gulf of California, Mexico - Guay9, Core 4571-4, 0-3 cm | ecosystem: Environmental > Aquatic > Marine > Hydrothermal vents >...
GAGGCAATTCTTAAGGGAGAAAAAATATCCTCTCCCAATCTTCCTGCTTCCTTCAATCTTTTAGTCAATGAACTCAAATCACTAGCATTGGAAGTGGAAATAAAAACGAAACAAGAGCAAGAAGATAAGAAAAAATAATTTTTAAATTTTATGAAAGTAACCGACCTTCAATCAATTAAAATAAGATTAGCTTCTCCTAAAGATATTCTAAATTGGTCCTATGGAGAAGTAACAAAACCAGAGACTATAAATTATAGGACTCAAAGGCCAGAAAAAGAAGGTCTTTTCTGTGAAAGAATCTTTGGGCCAAGCAGAGATTACCAGTGTTATTGCGGAAAATATAAGGGGGTAAGATTCAAAGGAATAGTTTGTGATCGTTGTGGGGTAGAAGTGACGCGTTCCCAGGTTCGTCGAGAAAGAATGGGACATATCAAACTGGCTTCTCCTTGCTCCCATATTTGGTTTCTTAGAGGTATTCCTTCAATGATGGGTCAGATTTTAGATATTCCGACGCAGAAACTAGAAAGAGTGATTTATTTTTCTGCCTACATTGTGACAAAGGTAGATGAAAATGCTAGGAAGAAGGTTCTTTCTGAAATAGATAACGAATACCATTCAAAAGTAAAAGCGGCAAAAACTCAATTTAAAGACAAAAAAGAGGCCAAACAATTAAAAAAGGTTCTTCATGAATTAGAAGAGGCTTATCAAAAAGCAAAGGGAGAAGTTTCTGGTCTGAAGAGGTTGGATATTCTTTCAGAAATTGATTATCAAAATCTTTCTTTGAAATACGGAGAGGTTTTTGAAGCAGGAACTGGCGCAGAAACCTTAAAAAAGATATTCGAAAAGATTGATCTGCAAGCAGAAATGTCAAAAATAAGGCAGATTTTGGAAAAAAGACAACAGATAGACAGAAAAAAAATGTTGAGAAGATTGAAAATTTTTAAGAAGATGCACGAAGAAAAAATAAGACCCGAATGGATGTTCCTTGAGGTTTTGCCGGTTCTGCCTCCAGATTTAAGACCAATGGTACAACTTGACGGAGGAAGATTTGCTTCCTCTGACTTAAATGATTTATACAGGAGAGTAATAAACCGAAATAATCGTCTGAAATACCTCTTGGAGATTTCTGCGCCTGAGGTTATTGTTAGAAACGAGAAAAGAATGCTCCAAGAAGCAGTGGATGCTCTTATCGATAACGGAATGAGGAAAACGCAAACCACTCGTGCTAGCACAGGTGGAAAGAGGGAATTAAAATCCTTAGCCGATATGCTGAAAGGAAAACAAGGAAGATTTAGAAGAAATCTTTTAGGAAAAAGAGTAGATTATTCCGGCAGGTCAGTAATTGTAGTTGGTCCTGAGTTAGAACTTTCAGAAGTGGGTCTCCCAAAGAAGATGGCTTTAGAATTATTTAAACCGTTTGTTATACACAAAATTTTATCCCAAGAATTAGCTTATAACGTTAGAGGCGCCACCCGTTTAATAGAAGAAGAGATACCAGAGGTTTGGGCTATTCTTGAAGAAGTGGTTAAGGATAAATTAGTTTTACTTAACAGAGCGCCTACTTTGCATAGGTTAGGTATTCAGGCGTTTAGGCCAATTCTCATAGAGGGAGAAGCAATTAGAATTCATCCTATGGTTTGTCAAGCATTTAATGCTGATTTTGATGGAGATCAGATGGCTGTTTTTGTTCCTCTCTTGGATGAAGCCCAAAAAGAAGCCAGAGAGATTATGCTTTCTTCTCTTAATCTTTTGAAACCTGCTACTGGTTTTCCTGTTGCTTCTTTAAGTAAAGATATTGTTCTGGGATGTTATTGGTTGACCACTATTAAAGAAGGCACAAAAGGTGAAGGAAAGGTTTTTAGTTCTCCTGACGAGGCGATTATGGCTTATGAACTGAAGCATATTGACCCAAGAGCAAAAATTAAAGTAAAAATTAAAGATAATTTTGTTGAGACTTCTGTGGGAAGAATCATTTTTAACAAAGCCCTTCCCGAAGAATTTCCTTTCCAAAACAAGAGAATAAGGATTAAAGATCTTAAGGACATAGTGGGAAAAATTATTGAAGAAAATAAAACAGAGATAGGGTATTTACCGATTGTAGAAAAAACCTTAGATAGAATCAAAGCAGTAGGATTTGAATATTCTACAAAATCGGGCATTACTTGGGGAATGGATGATTTAGAAGTTCCTCCCAAAAAAGCCGAAATTATTGCTGAAGCGGAAAAGAAGGAAGAGCAAATAAAGAAAAACTTTGAGAAGGGTTTGCTTTCTCCTGAAGAAAGAGACGGAGAAATAGTTAAAGTTTGGCAAGAGGCAAAAAGTAAAATTGTAGAAGAACTTTCAAATACTTTGCCCCAAGACGGTCCCGTGTTTATAATGGTTGATTCTGGAGCAAGAGGTTCTTGGACACAGCCTGTTCAAATGGCTGGAATGAAAGGACTGGTTATTAATCCTATGGGTCGTGTTATTAAATTGCCCGTGAAATCTTCCTACACTGAAGGTTTTAATGTTTTGGAGTATTTTATTTCTACTCATGGAGCGAGAAAAGGAACAGCGGATACTGCTCTTCGAACCGCGAAAGCAGGTTATCTTACAAGAAGACTAATAGATGTTTCTCACGAGATTTTGGTTTCCGAAGAGGATTGTGGAGACAAAAAAGGCGTTGTTGTTTTTAGAAAAGATGCAGAAGAAATAGGCCAGAAATTTATTTTTAAGATTCTGGGAAGATATTGTCTTGAAGATATTCGAATAAAAGGAAAAACAATAGTAAAAAGAGGGGAGATTATAGACGCAGATAAGGCGAAAGCAATAGTTGATGCAGGTATTGAGCAAGTTAGGATCCGTTCTCCTTTGAGTTGTAAATCCAAAAGAGGGGTGTGTCAAAAATGCTATGGATGGGATCTCGGTAGGAACAGGTTGGTTGAGTTAGGAGAAGCAGTAGGCATTGTGGCTGCTCAAGCAATAGGAGAGCCTGGAACTCAGTTAACTTTGAGAACCTTTCACACTGGTGGAGTGGCTGAAGGAGGAGATATTACTCAAGGATTGCCGCGTGTAGAAGAGGTGTTTGAAAACAGAGTGCCTGGAGGAGAGGCAGTGATGAGTGAAGTAGAGGGAAAAGTAATCTCTCTAGACCATAAGAAAAAAATAGTAAAGATAGCCCCCTCTGATAATAAGAAGAAAGCAAAAGTCATAGAATACAGAATTCCTTTGGATTCTGCTATCTGGGTTAAGCCAGGACAAAAAGTTAAAAGAGGAGAGCAACTTTGTGAAGGTAGCCTTAATCTTAAAAAACTATATCGTCTGCGAGGGCTTGAAGAAACTTGGCGTTACATTGTAAATCAAGTGCAGAAGATTTATTCTTCTCAAGGAGTTGGTCTTCATGATAAGCATATAGAGGTTATTACAAGGCAGATGTTTTCCCGCGTTAGAATTAAAAATGAAGGAGATTCAGACTTTATTCCCGGTGAAATAGTAGAAAAATCAGAATTGATTGAAGAAAATCTTAGACTAAAAAAACTTTGCAAAAAACCAGCTAAGGGTGTTCAACTTCTATTGGGAATTTCAAAAATAGCCCTTACTACAAGGAGTTTTCTCTCAGCCGCTTCTTTTCAAGAGACGTCACGCGTCTTAATAAAAGCGGCTATTGAAGGAAAAGAAGATAAATTGTTAGGATTGAAGGAAAACGTAATTATAGGAAAACTTATTCCAGCGGGGACTGGTTTTAGAAAATGATTTGATGATATAATAGTGATATAAGAGTAAGAGATAAAGACGATATATTAAAAATGGGAAAAAAGAGCAAGAAAAGAAATAATAGAGTAAATCAGCAAAAAGACAAGAAAAGAATAAAAATATTGATTCTCCCGACTCCCATCAAACAGAAAATTCTGGGAGCCTTGATGGTATTGGGTGCTATAATAGTAAGCTTAAGTTTCTTTAATTTAGCAGGAATAGCAGGTAGAGGCTTTATGAAAGCCTCTTTGTTTTTGGTAGGTAAAGTAGTGTTTAGTTTTCCTTTATTTTTGGTCCTGGGGGGATTAGTTCTTTGGGAGGGTTTGGATATCTTTAAAAAAAGATGGTGGCTGGCAATTTTTGCTATTTTTCTCTTTATCTTAGGTATAGCCGGAATTTTTGGTTCTTTTAAGCCAGATTTAAAATTAGGAGGGTGGTTGGGTTACCTCATAAGTTGGCCCCTTCTTCATTTATTTGATTTTTGGGTAACGATAATTATTTTTAGCGGAGTTAGTATTGCAGCAGGGATAATTATTTTCTATCCTCTTTGGCAAAAAAGCCAAGAAAGAAAAAAGATCTCTGAGCAAGAAGGCAAAGTTTCTCTTATCAAGAGAGAAATCCTTCCTCATTTCAAAGTAAGAGAGGTTTCTCCTTCAGACCAGAAAGAAGTTTTTAAAGAAAAGAAAGAGCAAGAAGTAATAATGCCGCCTTCCGAGTTAAAGTTAAAACAGGTTCCTCTTTCAGAAGTTGACAAAAAATATGCACCTCCATCTGCTGATTTATTAGAAAAAGATAAGAAAGGTCCTCGCACAGGTGATCTTAAGATAAACGCTGCAATTATTAAAAGAACTCTTCAGAATTTTAACATACCTGTTGAAATGGGTCAGGTAAATATTGGTCCTACCGTGACTCAGTATACTTTAAAGCCAGCCGAAGGAATTAAACTTTCAAAAATTACCTCTCTTTCAAATGATTTAGCTCTTGCTTTAGCATCCCATCCTATCAGAATAGAGGCTCCTATTCCTGGTAAGTCTTTGGTAGGAATTGAGGTTCCGAATCAGGTAAGAGGAGAAGTAAGATTAAGAGATCTTATAGAAAATCCTGCCTTTTTTAATTCAGCGTCGAGATTGACTTTTATATTAGGGAAGGACGTTTCAGGTAATCCTGCTTATGCAGATCTGGCGAGAATGCCCCATCTCTTAGTAGCCGGTAGTACCGGCAGCGGGAAGACAGTTTTTTTAAATACTTTGATTTTGAGTTTAATTTATCGCAATTCTCCTCGTATTCTAAAATTTGTTTTAATCGATCCAAAAAGAGTGGAATTTCCTGTTTACAGCGGTATACCTCATTTATTAGGGCCGGTAGTCTGCAATAATGGAAAAGCGGTAGCGGTTCTTCAGTGGCTTATTGAAGAAATGGAAAGGAGATTTGATATCTTTTCCGAAGTCAAGGCAAAAGATATAAATTCTTACAACGAACATGTTATCAATGGATCTTCAGAACCTCTGCCTTACATTGTTTTGATTGTCGATGAGTTAGCAGATTTAATGGCGGCAAAAGGGAGAGAAGTAGAATCAGGCATTGTAAGATTGGCTCAAATGGCTCGTGCTGTAGGGATTCATTTGGTGGTAGCCACCCAAAGGCCATCGGTAGAGGTTATTACCGGTTTAATTAAAGCAAACATTACTGCGCGTATTGCTTTCCAGGTTGCTTCTCAGGTTGATTCAAGAACTATCTTTGATATGGCTGGGGCGGAGAAATTACTTGGGAGAGGAGATATGCTTTTTGTTTCTGCAGAGGTTTCAAAACCAAAGAGAATACAAGCCCCGTTGGTTACGGAGAAAGAAGTAAAGAAAGTAGTGAAATTTTTGAAATCTCAATCAAATCCAGTTGATCCTATACATGAAGAATTATCACAGAGTTTAAAGCAAAAGTTGGAAGAAACAACAGAAGGGGGATTTAGCGCCTTTTCTCGCGGCGAAGACCCGTTATATGAAACGGCAAAAGAAGTCGTGATTGAAGCAGGGAGGGCGTCTGCGTCTCTACTCCAGAGACGTTTACAGATAGGATATGCAAGAGCGGCTCGCTTAATAGATATGCTTGAGGAAAGAGGAATAGTTGGTCCTCCTGATGGGTCAAAGCCAAGAAAAGTATATGGTGATAATCAGGAAAAAGAGTTTCCTCAAGAGGGTTTTTAAGGTATAATAAAAACACAATAAATTATGAAAAAGAAAACAGAAAAAAAAGAAAAAGAAAAGGATCTTCTTGAAACAGTTGATGAGATAAAACAGAGGTTTGGAGAAGGGGCTATTATGAGGTTAAAGGAAGTAAGGGCAGTGGATGTAGATACTATTTCAACTGGTTCGCTTTCTTTAGATCTTGCTTTAGGGGTAGGCGGTGTTCCAAAAGGGAGAATAGTTGAAATTTTCGGTCCAGAAGCAGGAGGTAAAACAACGCTGGCTTTACATATTCTTGCCGAAGCCCAGAAAAAAGGAGGACAAGTTGCCTTTATTGATGCCGAACATGCTCTTGATCCAGACTATGCTCGTAGAATTGGGGTAAATGTGGACGAACTTCTAATTTCGCAACCCGACTCCGGAGAACAGGCTTTGCAGATACTAGAAACGTTGGTAAGGTCAGGAGCGGTAGAGGCGATAGTTGTTGACTCAGTGGCTGCTCTTACTCCAAAATCAGAAATTGCTGGTGAAATGGGAGAGTTTCAAATAGGACTTCAGGCTCGTTTAATGAGCCAGGCACTTCGCAAACTTTCCAGTATTATAGCCAAAACTAATACTGCTGTTATCTTTTTAAATCAAACACGGATGAAAATCGGACAAGCGTTTGGAAATCCCGAGACTACTCCAGGTGGCTTGGCTCTAAAGTTTTATGCCTCAGTAAGAATCAATTTAAGAAGAATTGCTCAAATAAAATATGGAGACGAAATTATCGGTGGGCGTCACAAAGCCAAGATTGTAAAAAATAAAGTGGCCGCTCCTTTTAAAACAGCAGAGTTTGATATTTATTACAATGAAGGAATTTCTCGTGTCTCAGATATTCTTAATTTGGCTCTAAAGAAGGGAATAATTAAAAGAAATGGAAGCTGGTTTCAATATCAAGGTAAAAAGATAGGACAAGGAACAGAAGCCGTAAGAAAATTTTTAAAAGAGAATACCGATACAGCAAAAGAAATAGAAAAGGCTATAATGGATGCAGAGACTAAAGAATAAAGTAAAATAAGCAAAAAACAAAAATGCTCAAGACAAGCATTTTTTTATTTTTGCGAAAAACAATTGCGGTTATTTTGGGACAAAAGGCAAAAGTCCTAAAAACCTCGCTCTCTTAATAGCTTTTACTAATTGTCTCTGATGTTTAGAACAAAGCCCAGTTTTTTTTCTAGATTTTATTTTAGCCATTCCTGAAATGAATTTCTCAAGCAGTTTTCTATCCTTGAAATCTATCTCTTTTAGATTACGCTGGCAAAAATAACAAATACTTTTCATATTGGTTGAAAATTTTTAATATAATTTAAAAAGGTAAATCTTTTAAATCAATTTCTTCTTCTGTTTCTTGACTTGGGTTTTGTTTTTGGTTTTCTTTGCTATCTTGAGACGCTTCTTGAGCGTTTGAAGTATTAGATGAAGAATTTTTTCGTAAAGAGCCTGCGTCTTCCTCAATAATTGGAATTTCTTCTGTAACAATATCTTGTGCAGTTGTGGTTTTTTCGGCAGCACGAGGACCAAGTTGCATTTTTTCAGCGATTATTTCTGTTCTGTATTGATTATTGCCAGAAGGGTCTTGCCAACTTCTTGTTTGGAGCCTTCCTTCGATTAACACTAAAGATCCTTTAGTAAGATATTGGGAAGCAATTTCGGCTAGTCTTCTCCATAAGACAACGCTGTGATATTGAGTTTCTTCTTGCTTTTTGCCACTTTCTCTATCGGTCCATACACGATTAGTGGCTATTCTTATACTACATACTGGTTGTCCTGCCGGAGTGCTTCTCAAGACAGGGTCCGCTGTTAATCTGCCTACCAAAAAAACCTTGTTTAAGTACATAACTATTTTCCTAAAATTTCTTCAAGCTTTTTATCTATGTCTTTTAATTCGGCCTTTTTTTGTGGTTGTTTTACTTTTGGTTTTTCTTTCTTTGTTTCAGGGGTTTTTGGCTTTTTTCTAATAAAAAGAAGGAAACGTAGGATATCTGAATTAGATTTTAGTTTCTTATCAAAATTTTGAATCTCTTCTGGCTTCAAATAAAATACTATGCTCGCAAGGTAAGCCTGCTCCCTTTTCTTAATCGGGTAACTTAGATTAATTTTTTCTGGATCTTTTAGCAAATCCAAAAGTCCTCCCTTTTCTTGAATAAGAGAAATTAATTCTTGATGTAATTTTTTTGCATCTTCCTCTGATAAATCAGGAGAAATTAAATAAGCCAATTCGTAGTATCTCATATTTATAGATTTGATTATATTTTAAATTCTATTATATCGCCATCTTGTACTTGATAATCTTTCCCCACTATCTTTATTTTGCCTGTCTCCTTGGCTTCATTCCAGGAGCCGGCTTTAAGAAATTCTTCCCAGGAAATTACCTCTGCTTTAATAAATTTTTCTTTAAAATCAGAATGAACTTTCTCTGCCGCTTCTGTTATTTTTAGGCCCTTTTTGAGTGGCCAAGCCCGTGCCTCTTTTTTGCCGGCGATAGTGAAAAAAGTTATTAAGTCACCAACATTATAGCAAGCTCTGATTAAATAATCAAGGTTTGATTTTAATCCTAACTCTTTTCTTTCTTCTTCTGAAAGTTCGGAGATTTCTTCTTCTAACTTTAGATTAAGTACTAAATCTTGAGAGTTTTGGTTTATTTCTTTGTTGGTATTATAAAGATAAATTATCGGCTTTTGAGTTAAGAACAAAAACTCCTTTATTGAATCCTTCTCTTCGTCACTAAGTTCTAGTTCGGCGACTCTTTTTTCTTCTGAAAGCCCTTTTTTTATTTTTTCTAAAACTTCTTTCTTTTTTTTGGCTTCTTTATCGTTTGCTTTTATCTTTTTTTCTATTTTCTCTAGAATATTTTCTGTAGTTTCTAAGTCTTTGAGAATTAACTCTGTTTTTATAATCTTGATGTCTCTTTCTGGATCAAGGTTTTTTTCTACATGCTCAACTTTTGTATTTTGGAAATCTCTTACTACTTCTAATATGATTTTGCACTCTCGAATCTGAGCAAGAAATTGGTTTCCTAAACCTTCGCCTTTATGAGCTTCTTTTACTAATCCGGCAATATCTACAAACTCAATAAAGGCAGGAGTTATCTTTTGAGAAGAGGCGACTTCTGCAATTTTCTGAAGGCGAGGATCAGAAACAGGAACTTTTCCTACGTTAGGCGAGATAGTAGTAAAAGGATAAGAAGCAATCTCTACACTCTTTTTTGTGAGAGCCTTAAACAAAGTAGATTTGCCCGCGTTGGGCAAGCCGACAATTCCTACTGAAAAAGACATGAAATTATGATATAATAAATCTATGGTAAAATCAATAGAACTTAGAGATTATCAGATATTTGCTTCTAATCTAGCTAAAGAAGTAGGTAGTTTTCTTCATGATAATTTTGGGAAGATAAAGAAAATAGAAGAAAAAGGTTTTAAAGATTACGTCACAAATGTAGACAAAGAGTCAGAGGATATTATTATTATTAAAGCTATTAGAGAGAAGTTTCCTTCACACGAGATTCTAAGCGAGGAAAAAGGAAATGTTGGTCGACGATCGGAATACCTTTGGATTATTGATCCTCTTGACGGAACTCATAACTATATTGCGGGGATCCCGATCTATGGGGTTGCTATAGCTTTGTCCATTAGAAAAGAGATTATGGTAGGAGTTCTTTATTTTCCGTATTATGATGAGCTTTATGAAGCAATTTCTGGAATGGGAGCGTATCTTAATAAAAGAAGAATTTGGGTGTCTAACAGTCCGTTAGACAAATCAGTAGTATTATTTGATAGTGCATTTCAACATAAATCGCTAGAGAAGATAGAAGATATCAAATGTGTTTGCAATGAGGTTGGGAAGGTAAGAGTATTGGGATCTTTATCTTTAAGCCTAGCTTATGTGGCTTCAGGGAGAGTAGGAGCAGTGATAGCACAGACAGGTAAGACTTGGGATTATGCTGCAGGGTCATTACTTGTACAAGAAGCAAAAGGAAAAGTTACTAATTTTGAAGGAAGGGATTTTTTCATAGGAGATGAATATCTCCTTGCCACAAACGGCGTAGTTCATAACCGCTTAATAAACTTGCTTAAAAAAAATAATAGTAGAATAAA
>Ga0164318_10008365_pt1 | contig 10043 bp, 8 predicted proteins | sample GuaBasSedimGuay9_FD_113734 | JGI IMG/M metagenome (GOLD analysis project Ga0164318, IMG submission 113734) | Subseafloor sediment microbial communities from Guaymas Basin, Gulf of California, Mexico - Guay9, Core 4571-4, 0-3 cm | ecosystem: Environmental > Aquatic > Marine > Hydrothermal vents >...
GACGTAACAAAGAATGGACGTATTTTACTGTCCTGCTTTACAAAAGCTAGTATGAGTTCTCTATTATCTACGGATAGTATTTGATTTAATAACTCACAGTTAGCTATATGACCTTGCGATTGCAAATCAGGTAATTTTTCGCGGATTGAATCTATACCATTGAAGTCTATCTTATCAAATTCCACATCTCCATTCGAATACTTGACTTCCACCGATTGCATTTTAGAGTTCTTATCAAAGATGAATCTTCTAAGTAACAATTCACTTAAAAAATTGTCACCAAGCGGTCCAACATAATCTGTTTCATATAGAAGCTTAGTCGAAAAATATTTCAAAAATTTAGCACCTGGCACGTTTCCATATTCTATACTCTGTGTTAGCATAATTATATCGGTTAAGATTTTAGGACTAAGGAATGGTATTAGTTTCTTTGGGGGATTAAAAGAGATGAGTGATTTTGCACGTTGATTATAACTTAATACTGTTTCAGTGTCATCTCCGATATCTACCACACTCTTTAGTAAACGTATTTCGTTAGTAAGCGATTTTATATGAGTAAATGTATTGTTTGAATTAGTTATATTTTTGGAATAAAATACCGCTTCGCTATTCTCAGCTGGTATTATAAGTTCAACATTTTTCAATTTTCCTCCAATTATGTCATTACTTGTTATTGCATCCAACCTTATTCTATACGTATAGAGGAAATTATGACTCTGATCATCGCTTAGGCTACTTATTAACGGTATTACTAAAGAATATTCTGCCATACGGGATGAATAACTAAGGTCGTTTCCATATACGTAATCAAAAGAATGTACTAACGCTGCTTCACCCATCTTTGATACATCGTTGAAATCTGTTACTATGTAAAAGAATTTAACAGCAAAGTATCTTAAAACGGAATAAAGATCAATAGCATTGGCAAGATCGTCACCTCCTAACGTTTTAATATGACACAGTAACTCTAGCATTATATCCTGAACAGTAGGATAGTTATGTAGTGAGTTAGAAACTGAACGTCTAACTATTATTGGACCTCGATTACCGTTTTGAAAGAAAGATAGAAGATATAAAGACGTATTCTTTCCCTCTTCAACTGCAAACAGTGGAACGTCTATTGAACGTGACCTTACTCTAAAATACTCATCAAATAATTCCTCGTTAAGGAATTTGATTTGCAGCTCTTTATTCATAAATGTAGTTGAATCTACATGATAGTCAATCGTTCCTATGAGTGATCTGATATGATTATGACGCGGATAGAAGAGTTTTATTAAATTTGTTCCTGCATCGACAAATCTCTCGATGTTATAAGAACTTCTATAGAACCGTACGTCCTTTTTGCTTCTTTTATGTAGCCTCCTCGCTCTTTCTCTTATAGCATCTTCAATAGCATATTTCAAACTGATTTCCTCTCCATTTGAAGAGTATATCATAAATGAATCAGGATCAAGTTCGTAGTACAGTCTCTCTCTTGTTCCGTTACCACCTTTTAAACTGAAAGTATCATCTACAAATCCTAAAGTGGAATCAAGATTTACCTCCAGATTTCCTATTTTTATTAGTTCCATATACTACCTCCTTCTTTAATGTTTCTAACATTTCTAATGTCTCTTTCATGCTGTTCCTATCAGTGTCTATCACAGCCCTAGCAAACGATATAACTCCTTCTAGCTCTTTCCATTCGTTTATAAGTCGCTCCCTTTTCTCTTCGTCAAGTTTTCCGTCAATATAGTCATGATAGTAGTGATATATTTTATCTCTTGCATATTTATACCTTGTTGTAGAGAATTTATTTATATCATACCAATAAACACCGAGAAAGTATTTAAGAGAATTTCTGAACATTAGTTTAGTTTTTCTTGCCGAATATCTGATTGGCAGGTTAATCTCCGGTATAATTTCATTTCCGTTGATATGTAGTTTGACTGATGTTTTCTTTAACTCCTTCCATTTCCTAAAGACTCTCTGTACGTCGTTTTTTGTTAGCAACATTATACCGTCAAAATTCTCATTCCTCCTCTTTTTATTAATCTTAACGTATGTTACCAATTTAGAAAAGTTGAAATTAAGTGATACTATCTTTCCGAGTAGAACATTGTTGAACATAGATGTAAGCAATGAAAGAAATATTCTCTTTACTTTATTGAACAACAGTCGATCCTGTTGTAACAGTTTTCTTAATGTATCAATATCGACATGGTCGTTCAGTCTACTTCCTATAGTTTTGAATGACATTACGAGATGCTCAATGAATATTTCTTTCGTAATTGGCGGAAGAATTACTATCATGTCGTCAACATAGTGAAGAACTTTAACATTATCATCTAGACTATCTATTATATTCGTCAACGTATCATATATACTTACAAAAATAGTAAAGTTATTAAGTCCAGTAGAAGCTATATCGTTTATATTTCTGTCTATATAACTAATTTCATCTTTCGTTAGCAGAATAGAAGGTATGCTATTAAAATGTTGACTAGCCAAATTAACGATTTCATTATTAACATTAGATAGTTCTTTTTCGTTTATATATAAATCATACGGTTTTATGCCACCTTGATTACTTCTACGTTCGGTTACATTTGCATAAGACAATAGAGAATATAATGTTACATCTCTCGCTACGTTCTTACTGTTTTTGAATAAGTTAATTAACTTGGCATCTAGTTTGAGCAACTCGTCTTTATATAGCATATTTGCAGAAAATTTACTCGCGTTTATCATGTTTACATAAGGAGCCATTCTCGTCATGAAATGGGAGAGGAAATAATAGGAAAATAATGGCGATGTTGGAAATCCTTGCGGCAAAGATCCTTTATAAAATACTATCTTTAACATATATCTGATAAGTTCAACGTAAGATTTAATTGCGTCCTCCTCTTCTCCTGTTATATCTATCATGTTCTTTAAAGTCGTTATTACTTTCTTTTGCCAACTTATTAGCGATATAAAGAGCTCATATTTTATACTTCCAAAGAAATCATGCAAATCAGTTTTTAGCACAGATGTCAAGAATGGATTTACGTTATGAAGTGCAGACTTAACTACATTTGGTATAGATGTACTTTTGTTTAGTCCCATGAAATGGATATTGTTTGAGACTGATGGTATGTGAGAGAAATAAACTAATAATTTGAACGTTTTATGAATTTCTTTTAGTAACGACTTAAATTCTCCTTTCGGTTCATAAATTATCCTGGTCTTTCTTCCATTTTTGATTATATGTCTTTCAATAATGTTTTCGTAGATAGGTGCATTAGGACTGTTAAAAATATCATCTTCTATATCTTTATCTATTTCTGGATGGCTTTCTTTAAATTTTTCTAGTTTATCTTTTAATATACTCAATTTAGAGAAGAGAGAAAAGTAGACACTATTATCTTTCATTCTACCTCCTTTCTGTTCAACATGCTTTCGTTTTTGTTGGACAACATGGCTCTTATTTTGTAGTGATGCCTTATTTAGTTTTCTCGGTCATACCGATATTTCTTTTCAGTCTAGCAAAGCATGTCTATTCTATTTCTAGCTCCATTATTTCCTTTAGCATCTTTATGGCTCTTTTCTTGTAGTTCTTGTCATAAGTTTCCTCGAAAACATTAAGTATATAATTAAACATATTTATATATTCCACTTCCGTAGCGTGTTCCGCTACTTCGTTTTTTACTATTATAAATTGTACGTTTGGAGACTTTGGTAACTTTTCTTGTATCTCTTTTGTTGTCATAATAATAACAAAGTCATTATCATTGAACTTAACGCTATCTATATCCTTTTCATCAAACACTCTGAAACTTCTATGAGTTTTCACTTCGTTCAACTTATATCGTTTTATCTTCATTGTTTTGGTATCTAGTATAACGAATCCCATGTTAGATTCTGTTTCTCCAAATGAGTTAGTAAACGGAGTACCGATGAAGTGAATATTACCAATATCTAAAGGTAAGTGAAGATGTCCAGAAAGTACCATTTTATATTTGCTTAATTTATTAGGATCAATAGAATCACTTATGTTCTCTGAAAAAGTTATTGGTATATTATTTATCTTGTAGGTTCCATGTATGTATTGATGCATTAGTAATACATCTGCATCTTCAAGTAGCATATTCTTAACGTCTCTGGTATATGGATGAAATAGAAATTCAAGTTCATCTATTTCAAGTATAGATGGTTCTTCTATTACAATATGAGTATCCGATAGTTTTAAGAAATCGATAAGACATCCGTTTGATGCTAAGTCATGGTTCCCTGGTATAAAGATAGTTTTAAGAGGTTCATTCTTGAAGAAATCAGTTACCGCAGACAATACTGATGCGGCAACTCTATATTTAGTATTAAATAAATCTCCAAGGAAAAAGACACATTCACATCGATTTTTTCTGAATATGTCGTATACCCTCTTTAGATGTTGTTCGCCCAGTTTATAAAGAGATTTCTCATGTACGTGTAAATCTGAGAAAATACCTATTTTCATATATACCTCACAAGTTTACGAGTTCATATTCATCTTCATTCCTAAAGAATATAAGTTTACCTCCGAATTCCTTGACCTCATTAGATATATGTTCCGGAGGAACAGTTGTAACCCAGAGGATTGGAGTTTTAAAGGACTTCTGAGTATAATCACCTTCTATCCATCCATCGGTGTCAGTTACAAAAACTACTAGTGCAGTTCCTTTAAGTAAAGATTTCCACTTTCTTCTAATTTTACTTTCTGGTTTATGTCTCGGATCAAGCAATCTAAAGAAGTCAGAGAACTCTGTTCCACCTCTGCCTTTAAATTCGTATTCCTTCTGAATTCTGCTTACTTTTCTTACATCTGTCACTCTTGTATCTATTTCTACAACAACCATATCGAATTGTCTCGCTATCCTATTCATTACTCCTAACGCTAACGCGAGTTCTTCGGAATCCATACTTCCTGAAGTATCGATTACCAAAGTTATCTTACTCTTATAAGAATTTCTCTGTCCAGGAATAGTACCGAATCTTCTATCGTATTTTCTGAATGTAAGTTCTCTGTAGAGTTTAATTTCGCTTTCTATAGTATCTTTCATAAATTTCTCGAATCTTATTTTGGGTGGATTTATAACGAAGTTTATAAGTTCTGCTACCTCTCCTGGAATGTTTCCTCTACCTTTTTCAGAAGTCGACATATACGCTTCTCTAATAAATGCATTGTACTGATTGTCCATCTGCTGTGCTTTCGCTTCAGATATTTCTTCTTTTGTATCCGTTACCATCCTTGACATAGTATTCTTCAACGCTTCCGTGATTTTTTCGAAGTCTTTTCCAAGATGTTTCTTCATGATCTCGCTTACTTTATTTTCTATTTCTTCTTCCTGTTGTCTATTAATACCACCTGGACTCTGTTGACCTGATTTATTTGTTTTGTCTCCAGATCCTTGACCTTGTCCTTGACCTTGCTGTTGTCCCTGTTGTCCACCTTGATTTTGTTGTTGTCCTGTACCACTCTGACTATTACTTTTAGCTAACATCTTACCCATGAATTCAGAGAGTTCTTTACCCATATTATTCATATGGGTTCTCATAAATTCGTCATATATTCTCCAGAAGTATTCTTCAAACGTTGCTTTAGCTGGTAGCTTAATTCCGAAAATAGTCTCTACTTTCGGAACGGTTAAAAAACGCTTCATCGTAGACTCTCTAAATTCAGAAATGAAATGATTTATTGATATATCTGCTGCAATATTCGCTATCTTCTGGATTAACTGCATTACAATATTAGGCGGAAGTTCGGTTTCATGAGAAATAGAAAGTACTATCTTTTGCGTCCTCGGTATATGCTTCATGATTATATGAAGAAGTTCGTGGACAATAACTCCTATAGCAGTATCCATCCTAGTAAACAGCAGTTTTTCCGATACTATAAGAGTAGGCATATCTATGTGTCTAGTTTCTGCATAGACTTCATCTCCATATGATCTTAACGGATTTACTACAAATCGTTTAACGAGCAGTGCCACATTTGCGTAAAATTCATACCTCTCTAGAAGTTCATTTATAACGGTGCCTAATCTCTGTTCAGGAGTAACAACTTCCTTTACCATATTACCTCCTAATTTTTCATATCATTCCTAACAGCATTACCAATTCTAGAATTTTTAGCTGCGCTCTGGACATAGACTTTTGCCATTTTAGGATTCCTTTTCAGATAAGTGAATATCTTGGCTCTAGTCTCCTTAGGAAGTTTAGTAAGTTGACTATTGTAATACTTAAATAACTCTGTTCCAGTAAAGAGACTGGAGAATTCAAGCAGTTTTGCAACTATCTCATCTTCTTTATCGAAGTGCCTAACGGCAAGTTCACCAAGAACCTTTATTGCATTATCTATAGATTTCTTTTGAAGATCGACTCTGCCCATGATTGTCATTATCTTTATCTTTTCTTTAAGTTCATCAAAGTCTTCATTTATAAATTCTTCGAAAGTAATAGGCTTTTCCGCTTTGTTATAGAATGAATAGAACTGCAGTCCATAAACAGGTCCAAGAACTACCTGAGACATAATTGCTAAGTCTTCTTTAAATTCGTCCTCACTTATTATACCATTTTCCCGTCTACTCTCTATAACCCTAAGAATAGGCCATAATCTCTTATGCAAGGTTCTACCATTTGGCTCTATTTTAATGTCAGGAAATACCTCCGAAGAACCGACTATCAATTCTGGATTAGTGGATGCAAACTTCGTAATAACGTCTGGTATATTTACGCTTTTTGCGAATTCTTCCCAGACACTCTTAGATGGAGTTAAAAGTACATGCACAAATCTGTCAATCAATGCTTCGTCAAGATCTTCTGCATCGAAATACTCCATGCTTGGTGGATTTGCTGAAGCAATAATCCTGACGTTGTCTGGAAGTTTATTACTATAGATAATCCTATCTTCTACCAAACCTAGCGCAGCATTTCTGAATTCTTTTCTTATCCTGGTAAATTCGTCAAGATGAAGTATAAGCATCTTATCTGTATTTTCTTTCGGAAACCATCTTGGCGGATCGTAAACAGTATATCCGTTTTCGTGTCTTGGCAATCCAATAATGTCTCCTACGCTATCCGCTTGACCAAGAAAGATCCTTACGTAATCTGCTTCTCCAAGCAGATACTTTTTGAGATTTTCATTATGGACTTGCATTCTTGCGAATGATTTAACAATATCACTTTTTCCGATGCCTTTTCTACCCCATACCATAAGTGGCACGTTTGCTTCTAGACAATAACTCAAGATTTTGACAAGCGATGTGTGAGTAACTGGCACAATTGGAGAAGACTTTCCAAAATCTTTGTTCATTTTACCTCCTTTTTATTGTTTAAAGACCAGAAAAACAGGAATTATTCATCTTCTATTTCTTCTACAGTTTCATTTTCATATCCTATTATCTTACCATCTCCTTCAGAATGAGCTTTTCGAATTGCTTCTTCTTCGTTAGAAGCTTCAACGACAAACTCATGGATATAAGATATACATACTCTATAATTCTTCATCTTTACCTCCTTTTTCGTTTGTAAGTTTCACATATCCGTTCTCCGCTAACCAGATTAAGTCTTTAGAAAGTATATTAGGATTTAGTTTAAGTGGTGAGCAAAAAGAAATAAGCTTGCTTCTTACGGGATGTCCTGTAGGGAGTTTGAGATAAGCCTTAAGTAACCATTCTCCCAACTCTCGGCAGGTAGGGGCTTTAATGTCACTCTCTACTAATACAGGATTATTTTCTTGTTCAAAAACAAGTTTCCAATTGTATTGAATACTATTAGGATTCTTAAAAATCTTTCTCCAATACCATCCTCCACTATCTTGAGGATACCCTAGTTCTTTTAGCTTTTTACATAACTCCAAAGAGGGAACCTCTTTTTCGATGTCAAACATAGTACCTTTTTCCATATTTACCTCCTTTTATATATAATTTTAATGTAGTTAGTATTATTGTCAAGAACGTTAATATTCCTTATTACAAGACTATCGTAGTCATCTTCTTCCATTATCAAGTACTGTTTATTACACTTTGTACATGTATATAACGAAGCTTTCATTGATCCAAACGGTAGTAGTATTGTCTTTTCAAATTCTAGGTAGTCCATTTCTTGTTCAAGATCAAGTGAAAAACTCTAAAGGAGCATGACACGCCGGACAACAAAGAATTGAGTTTGTAGATGATTTGGCTACGTTTCATTTATTACTATCTTCATCTCGTTCCTCCTATTTTTAAGTTAAGTTATTGATTCACTTAATTGATTTTCGTTATACAACTCATCTCTTTCTATTTCTGTTTTCCTGAACCAGTACAGCATCAATAAACCATTAATTATATAGAAGAATTCAAAACTTAACTGAGGATGATTTCTCAATTCAACAAAGTCAAAGCTAGCTCTAAACGCTATTATCTCATTCTCTTTGTTTCTAACTGGAACAAAATCTTTAAGCGGAGTCGTTGGCAATGCTGACGCATCAAGAGAACCATCTTCCGTTAACAGTATATGTATCGTTACATGCTTTCGTCTATCTATAGATATCTTAATATCTTCTATTACGTTCATAAGCTTTGACAGTAATGGCATTTTCGTTTTAGTAAGTTCACTTATCGGAGTTTTTTCTTCTTGAATTTCTTCTTTATCTTTTGTTTTCTCATCTTTATTTTCGTTATCTTTTACAATTAGTTTATAATGAAGAACTTTGATTGCATCTCTAGGATCGTCTTCCAATTTGTCTACTGGAATCTTACTTCCGTCGGTTAACTCTACTTCCTGTCCTGAAAAGAACTGGGACATATCGAACATATTAAGTATTATTTCATTTAAAGTTTCTTGCATATAGAATATTGATTCTATCTCCGGTTCTGATTCTTCACTATATTCAGCTAACATATCGTCTGGCGTATTTACTATAAATAACAAGTCGTTCGCACTAATAGAATATTCTGCCATTAACTGGAGAATATCATCAAGCAATTGCTTTCTTGCATAGAACTTTGACGGTACTTCACCATCCATTATATCTGCTGCAATTTTAAATTCATCTGTCTCTACTAGGTCGTCAATGTTATCTATTTCGTGTCTTCTCGCAATTTCAAGAAGTTTTTGCTTGAATTCAATGAATTCATTCATTCTTTTCCTCCTTCTTTTCTTCCTTCTCTTCCTCCTTTTTAGATTTTTCCAAAGAGAAAATAAGATCTTTCAAAGCAGAGATATAAGCTATTACCAAAAGTTCATCTGCGTCCTTTAGAATTTCTACAATATTTGAAAAGGCATCTCTTGGTATAAGGAATATAGATAGTTGATCCCTTAACTCCTTAGGAAGAGATGCATAGATGGCAAGTGTCTGGTCTACTTCGTCATTTAGCCTTTTACTTTCTTCTATACTTACTGCCATATAACACCTCCTTTTAGAATAAGATTTCTTTTGTTTCCCATTCAATATTCGAGAATAACAACCTCATTCCATCCAAAGAAACAAGAAAAACTTGGAACAAATCTTCTTTGGACATTTTCTTTCTTTCTACTCTTGCTAAGGCAGGAGCTAGCTGATTCTTAATGAAAAGATCGAAAACAGTTTCAGACATTTCTATTTTTTCTCCTGATATCAATGAAACTACTGACGTAGATAAATCAGACATATCAAATTCCTTGATCGACTTGATATTATTTATGTATAAAGTCTTGAAAGTTAACGATTTCGTATCGATTACACTTATAGTAGCATCTTCATTCAGTATACGTCTTCTAAATAATATAGAGCGAACCGATCTTGTAAACCGTTTCTCGTTATTAAAAAAGTACTTCTCTTCAGCACGGAAAGAATCAGCGGCGTGCACAGCATCAATAAAGTTTAATAACCTATTGTACAAACTACTACCGTATCTTCCTTTAAGTAAGCTAAGATAAAAGTCAATATCGTCTTTAATAACTGGTATTACTGCCATTCGTTTCTGCAGATGCTTTCTTACCGAGTTTCTTGCAATTTCCGTAAACTTATCAATGTCAGTATTATCATTATCTATTATGCTATACTTTCCTTTAAATAA
>Ga0164318_10008366_pt1 | contig 10043 bp, 9 predicted proteins | sample GuaBasSedimGuay9_FD_113734 | JGI IMG/M metagenome (GOLD analysis project Ga0164318, IMG submission 113734) | Subseafloor sediment microbial communities from Guaymas Basin, Gulf of California, Mexico - Guay9, Core 4571-4, 0-3 cm | ecosystem: Environmental > Aquatic > Marine > Hydrothermal vents >...
ACGCTATCTCGATGATTTTTTCTACATCTTTCCTTTTTCTTGTGCCCTTTATAAAATTCAACTATATGAATGAGCACTTATTCCTTGTTTGCTCTGCCCTAACTATGTTGCTAGCTATCCTTGTAGCACACAAGCTATCTTTCATTTGGGAAAGATATCTGAGATCACCGTACCCTATAAGTAGCTTTGTAAACAATTTAATGGAGTCATGTTACGACTACAGGAAGGAAGCTCTCGCATTTCTTCTGCTCGGATTCATAATATCATATATTTCTAACAGCTACATGATGGGAGTAAATGTGATTTTCTTTCTTCTTCTCTTCTTTTCGAGAATATACTTCATCCTTTCTCTAGTAATCTTTCTAGTTGTAAAGATTATATCGATAAACTTTGTAAGAGTATCACCAGCATTTTCTGGTAGCTCGTCCTTTGCCGACGGTCTTCTTATAGGCATAATCATTAACGTAATCCTTGAAGCAGCAATAGTAAGAATGAAGACAAAGACCACTACAAGATGTAAAAGGTACCTAACATATATCCTGTTTATACTAATAATTGTACCAGTAGCCGTATTCTTTAACATGCAGCTTCTAAATATACTTTATATCGTAATACCACTACTTGGAGTATTCGTGTATGTAACCCGCTTACAATCAGAAGTAATACTCACGCTTTTACCCTCCTCGCTTATCGCTAACCGTTACATAAACTTCCTATATAATCTCTTTTATACACTGTTTCACTTCTTTAAGAACGTGGACTACGTACGTATTGGACAATATCTGAGGAATTCTTGGTATATAATCAATATTTTCTCTCTTTCCAACATTGGCGGGATGATTAATCTTTTATCCGAAGAGGACTCCGACGAAAAAAGAATTAACATAAACATTTCAAACTTTATATCACATGTAATACTTGCAATTGTTCTCGGATATATAGTCATAAGTCTAAGCAGTAACTCTTTCTCAGTAACTCCACTCTTCCCAAAGATGAATATTAAAGTAAACAAAACCGACCTAACCGCACTACTAGTTGGATTATCACTACCGATTGTAATGCTACTAATCCAACTTAGAATACCTTTCATTAATTCATATGCTCTTCCAATCGCTATGGATATGTCGGATATCTATATACTCTTCCTACTACCCATTCTCATAACCAAGTTCCTAGCAATAAAATTCCGTGTACACTTAAAGAATAAAGTTTTCCCAATATATTTCCTATATGGATATATGCTCTGTCAAATTCTTTCATCCCTTTTCATTAAGTTATAATTTTTTGATCAAATTCCAGAAATAGTTCATCATATCATCCTTTATTAATATTTTTCCAGGATATTGAATATCTCAGCTTTATCTGCAGAAAGTATCTTTGGCCATAAACTAACGATATTACCGAATAGAGTATAGTGACATAGATGAGTAGAGACAGAGTTACTAAAATAAGCATTGACTATGATTACGCTCATTTTTATCTCAATACTGAAAATGATGTAGGGGGAAGGAATTAGTGAACGGGTTAAAACTGAGAAGTGAGAATAGAAATTAGATACTAGATGTGTAAAGCCATGATATACGCTTGAAACTAACCTGTCTAAGGTTATGATGCAAAAATAGGAGTATCATATAGTCCGTAACTAGGATAGAGAAATTTTTCAAGAAAATCTCCATTCAGTTACTCCATGAAGAATATATCAACATGAAGGTAATTCTTATTTCTCGTGAACATAACATAATTTTTCTCGCATGCTATCCTCGATACTAGTCCTTCTATAAACCCCTTAGTAAACACATAATGATTGCTACCTTCTTCTGTTATTATCTCAATACACTTGCTGAGCACTATAGTCATTTTGCTATTTTTCTTTGCTATATCCTCGACCTTGCCTATTCCGCTATATTCCAGAGTCTTTGCAACTATCTCTGAAGGATCTGACATATCGTCGAGTGTAAAACTCTCGGCGGCAAATTCCCCCATTATCTTACTTATATAATATAGAAACGCTAGCCCACCTACCCCAAACCTTTTCTTAATTTCCCTTATAACTAGGGACAGTTGCTCCCTAGGATACCTGAAAAAATCATCGGAGTATAGCAATATCTCCTCATCATTTTCACCGTATATACTGGAGTTCCGTGTTTTTAACTTTAGACGGGGTAACCTAATGTTCGTCATACACTAATATCTTCATTAAACCTATATTTTTATATTTAGTAAAAATTAATAGACAATATTTTTAAAAATAAATTTTTAACAATATTTAAAAATAGTCTTGCATGCTTTCGTAACAATGAAAGCGTTCTCTAAAATTCGGAATTATTGTTACAATATTATTTGGATTCTTAGTGCACATATAGTGTATTATTTGATCATTGCAATAAAAATATGGATGTAATATATGCACTAGTTAAATGCTCGTTTAACTATATCGTTAGGTTACTGCAATATTGTTAAAAATTTTTAAAACTATAAAACAATAATAAAATTAGTGGATGTATGATGTTAAAAAACCTCGTTAGACGACTTATAGTTTTTGCCTCCTATCCATTATCTGCAGTCCTAGACTCTGCTATTAGCAAATGTCTTATTGAGAATTTCAACTTCATATCGGAAGGAAATCCTCTGTTAAATCAGCTAGGATTCTTTTCCCCAATGCATATTTTATTCTTGGTAATTGTATCAATTAATGTGCTCCTCGCATGGATTTATCTGGAATACTGGCGAGACGTTCTTCCATCATTTCTGAGAAAGATTTCCAGCAATTTCCCAGTTTATGCATCAAGTCTACATATTTTTGCTATAATCTATAATACAGTACTGCTCTTCAGTCTTTATAATCCATCAATGAGTATGATCTTCCTGATATAGAAAGAGTCATTCATCGACTTTAATTCTACTAAGGTAACAGTTATCTAATCAGATACTGTAGGAGACCACACATAGGTGTATCGTATAGTCGAGGAGACCATTATTACCTAAACATACAAACGTTTGACAAGTTATATCATTGTTTTCTAAATTCTTAGGTTAAGTATCATAATGTTGCGCGAAATCTAGGTGCTACTTAAAACTTGTTATTTTAGAAGCGTATTGACGAAAGGTATTGTTCTGTTAGGTTATATGCTATTTGATATGTTGTGTTTCCAAGAAATAGGAATAGCCCAATGTATAGTATGAATGAGAACCTTGAATCCCCTTCCATAAAGTACAATGCCATGGCATTAGCGATTGAGAACAGGGTTATTGCAAATAGAAAGAACATTTCAAGGAAGAAAAGGTTCGGGATGTTTATAATGTTAATTGTTAGAGAGAGCGCTGTAAGAAACTCGTTGAGCACAGAGAAAAATGAACATATTACTCCGAAGAGTAATCCCATTGTACTGTGTAGTGGAATCAATAATCCCTTGAGATATGAGACAATCTGATACCTTCGGCTACGTAACTCTAGGAAGGTGGTGTACACGTCGTCGACTATCTTACTTACCTGTTCTATGTCCCCTCCTTCATAAATGACGTCAACAATTATCTCATTTATTCTACGTACAAGCTTACTTCCAACTTCTATCTCAAACGCATTCCATGCGATTCTAGGATTAATTCTGAAAACTAGTTTTGAATAAAGTCCTTTCAGTATACTCCCTAAACCTGCACCATATTTTACTAGTAGTGCATTCTTTAATGATAGAACTGTTGAGGTTCCACCACCCATACCTGCCATAAAATTTCTTAGGAAATTCTTGTATTCTTCTTCACATTTTTTAACTTTATCTACGTAACGTTTTCCTAGAAACCCGCTTAAGAGCAGTGGTAAACCGGCTAATGAGAGAGCATAAGATGGAGTTATCATAAAGGATATTGAACCGAGGAGAAAAGCCGTAATAACTGAGATGGTGCCAATTAAGTTTAGAATAACTCTTTTACGGGGCTTTATTTTATCCTCAACGAGTATATCTTCGGGCATAGCCGTATTATAGATTAAAAATGAAAGTGTTGCTAGAGCTATTCCCAAACTCATAACAGCTATTACTAGTATCTCAATAGCGTTAGACATGTTTGTCAGCGTAGTGGCCAGAAGGAACGTTACTGTTAATAGAATTCCAGATGTAAAAAATGATGAGTAAGCGTCTGCAAGCGTTTTGAGACGTTGCATTTTCCGTCTATTTTGCTCGGGCAGTATAATCATATAATTTTTATATTCTCTTTCTATAAAGTCCTTAATTGGTTCACCTGCTCTAATAGATTGTGCTAACTTAAATAAGAATACCCTGAGTACCTTTGAACGTAGATTACGAGAAACCGATTCACAGGCAGCCGCCTGCCCATACCTCCACTTCTCGGAAAGTACATAGATTTTTTTCATAACTTTAGCTATATTTGGAAACGCTTTTTTCTGTGGAAGTATTCTGAAAAGGGTGACTCTGTCTATGGCAGATGTGGTCAATGAACGCAAGTATGAAATAAAGAAAAAATATTCTTGTTCTATCTTACTTGCGTTTATTTTGTCCCTTTTGATAGTAAGCTTCAAATCTTTCCCTCCCTCATAGCCATTCTTCGTAATTTGGAATATGCTTCTTCAAGTCCAACTCTATAAATCCATTTAATCTTCTCCCATACCTCGTCGTAGTCAAAAATTTCCATTTTAACCAATAGATCAAGAATTTTAGCCCTAAGTTCAAGTTCATCGTATAATTCCTTAATTCTCCATGCTGGGATGCCTCTCATAAGAGCTATCTTAGTTTCGAACAAATAGCTGCTTCCCATTCCCCTAAAAATGAAACCGTCATTTGCGGGGTCCCAAGCAAATACCTCTATAAATTGTAGTCTGCTCTCTACGGGATCATAGCCGATGATCTCGTTTACAGATATAACTCTTCGCTTAAACTTGCCTGTCTCAGGGTCATGCACAGCACTTTGGATTATAACGGCGTTTAGGTTATCAATATAGGTTTTTGGGATGTTGATAGGATTACCGGTGATCCTCTGAATTAGTCGTTGCACCGATGCAGCGTGAAAGGTGGCTAGCACAGGATGCCCTGTCTGCATTGCTTGAAATGCAACGCTTCCTTCTCTCCCCCTTATTTCTCCTACAATAATGTAATTAGGCCTTTGTCTTAGGGCTGCCTTAAGTAATCCAAACATTGTAACGGATGTATAATCGTCTTCTGATTTAGACTGCAGCTGTCGAACTACTTCTCTAACCCAGTTGCCATGAGGGACCCGTACTTCAGGAGTATCCTCAATTGTAACGATTTTAGCTGTAGGTCTGATGAATACCGCCATAGCGTTCAGCGTTGTTGTTTTGCCGCTTGCTGTTTCTCCTGAGACCCATATGCTCATTCCTTCGAGAAGTAGCATCCATAGGTATGCCGCTATTCGACTATCCATTGTACCAAATTTAATTAGTCGAGTTATACTCAACGGTTTTCCTGAAAATTTTCTAATCGTGAAATTACTTCCTCTCCTACTGATATCTTTTCCAAATACTATGTTAATTCTCGACCCATCCGGTAAGGTCGCGTCTACGATTGGATTTCTATGAGATATAGGTTTTCCGATAATTTCGCTTAGCCTAATAATAAATTCATCAAGCTCTTCCATGGTCTTAAAGGTGATACTACTTTCTATTTCTCCAAAAACTTTATGAACTAAGTATATCGGACCGATACCTGAGCATGAAATATCTTCTATCCAAGGGTCACGTGCGAAAGGTTCTAGTAAACTTACACCTATCTTTTCACAGTATAGCTCGTATTTTAGACGCTCGAAATCCTCTCTTGTTACGAAAAGCTTCTTCTTACCTATCTTTGTTTCGCTGGAGAACGTGATAACTTTCTCCAGTAGTTCATAGAGCATTTTCTCGTGTTCTTCGGGATCCTTGGGTATCCTGTCACCTATTTCCAAGGCCAACCTCTTTTCTGCTTCACTTATTATTTCCAAACGTTTTTTGTGTTTCAATCTAGGCTCGATTGGATTATAAATTATAGTTCCATCGGGTCGCGTGTAAATGTGAATATAAACAGGATCGCCAACCGGATACAGAACATTAGGCCTTCTAATCTTTGCCATATCTCTCGATAACTGAGTATAAAAGTTAGGATAACTACCAGTGTACTCTAACCAGTATTCTAAATATTCTCTTAAGTGAATGTTCCTGTTGATTCTCTTCTTCCATTCACTATCGATTACGTTAGCTTTTTCCTCGGTTGTACTTACAAGACGTTGCATTTTTATTCACGTTCATGCTCTTGCAAACGAGAATGGTAAGACTTTTATTCCCATAACCGGGTCGACATCAAAGCTAACGATTGAATCAGATGTTCGTGATGCGCCTCTAAGTTTTGCGACATTTAAAACCATTACATTCCTATAATGAAAATGTTTTATTGATAGTAGAAAATGTCCGTCGCTGATTGACCTTATTCTGATTAGCATATCTTCTTCAACAGCGTACGGATGAATTGTTACAAAGAACGTTGCATCCTTAAGGTCTACTAGATTTCTAAGCTCGGAGAAAAACTCCAGTATATCCTGTTCAATAGCATAAGTTATGAGGTACGTAAGCGAATCAATTACAAAAATCTTATATTTCTCTATTAACCTATTGATAAAATTCTGAAGACCAAGCAGGTAGAATCTTGAAACCTCGGAGTTCCATTTTATACCTCTAATGTGAAGTGCTGTTATCCGGAATTGTCCAATAAGGTAATAATCTAGAACCTTCCAGCTAAGTTCTTCCATATGAGAAATTAATCCCTTAGGTGTTTCTTCGCTAGTTATATACACCACGTTATACCCAGAGTTTAATGCACTCCAAGACAACTGTTGGACGATAACGCTTTTACCTGAATTATTTGGTCCTTCGATAAGGGTTAGCGAAGGAAGCGGGATACCCCCAATTCTCCTATCTAACTCAGGATTATTAAATTTTAGAATCTTCTCCTCCTTTCCTTTCTTTTGCTGCATAGGCTAGGATGTAACAGCGATCATATCTTATAGATAAAGCGTCTTTTGAATACCTCAGACCTTGATAGTAACAGGAACACTAAGTTTAGAGCTAGGAAGACTCCCGCAGTTGTCAGTATTACCTCGATAAGCGCTGAAATAATGTTGTTAGCCATGACAAGATATGTTAAGAGTAGGATAGGAAGTGATATAGACACGTACTTCAATACTCTTTTATAATGATTATAAAAGTATGGATCGTTATTGATCACTAATTGCAGAAATAACATTGGAATACTCTTATACTGTCCCCTATTATTCATCAACAGATTGTTTACAACTTTTTCACCAGTTAATGAAAGACCATAGTATTTCTTCATAGGTCCTCTTGGACTCTTCCCATACCCTATAACGGTTATCAAGTTAGCGTTTGCGAGAATTTTAATATGGTAATATATCAACGGTTTGCTTAACTTAAATTCCTTAGCCAGATCTGTTATAGAAGCGGGTGTAACCTTGAGACGCTTTAAAATCTTTGTTCGAAGGTCATCACTGATAGCGACTTCTATTAACGAAGTGGTTTTTAACTTACTTTCGCTGCTAATTCGTTCGATTTGTTCAGTCATATCCATCATTTTTTATATTCTCTTGTTTAAATATAAAAAACTAATTTTTAATATAATACGTAGGTAATATTTTAAAAAAATTTAACCATAATTTTAATATTAAATTTTTTTAAAAAAATGAAAGTAAATTAAAGAGAATGTTAAACTCTGCTTTATATTATCTTAAGCACTTTTTAACAATTATGGTAATATTAAACATAGCTTGCTTTCATTTTTAAAATAAATCATATTTATAAGGGAATACTCAGCAATAAATACTTGTGTGATATCATGAGAAAGGCGGCTTTAATACCCCTGAATTCACTTGCCTTAGCAGTTGCGATATTTCTGCAGTTTTTATCTCTTTTCAATCCGTGGGCATATGTTATAGAGGGAAATCTGAAGAGTGTTTTCTCAGTTTACTCTAATTTGAGATCTCCGTTTACTGTAATAGTGATTTACTCTATGCTAATAGATGTAATCTATCTATATTTGCTCATCAGGAAATCGTACTATCGCAAGAGCCTATACATACTTAAAACGAGTATAATTCTGAACATAATAGCCATTGTATTGCTTTTTATCTTGAACATCAGTTCAGATATGATGGTTCTGAGCGTAGGTTCTCTCTATTTCGCTTCCTCAATAGGCTTGAAAATTTTTAGCTATGAGATCTCAAATCTTGGCGTAATAATTATTGAGTTCTCATCCGAAGGTTCATCATTTGTCACGGCTACTTAAGAATAACCTATATCCGTTCTTTAGACATAATACTAGATTAAATTTTTTGGCTTCGGAAAGAGGATAGGAGAGTTTAACCTTTATCTTTATAGTTTCTCCAGGATCCCATATTCCAGAAGTATTAGTTATAGGGTTAATGTTATCGTTAAACTTATCTGCTATGATCCAATATGCTGTATTGTTCACTTCCATATACGGTATCCACTCTACTATTTTCTCGGAGTTATTATTTTCATATATTGCTATTACATCGGCAAATTTGAATTCGGATATTCTAACCAGCGTGTTTCCATTATTTGTTAAGTTGAAACATACGGTATTGTTATCTATGACTATATAGTTACTTTTTTCAATTTTAACAGTATTAAATGCGTAGTCGGGGTAAGTGGATAGAAATCTAGCGAGCAGAATTGTACAATTATTGATCATTTCAATCAGTGTGAATAATGCGAAAAAGATAAGGAAAAATAGAAAAAATCCTGTAAGAGTGTTTGAAAACCCCATGTTACCTACCTCCAGAGATAACCTTGTTTAGATCGAAAAGTAGAATTCATCCTTTACACCATTATATAGTATGATCCGGATATAGTAGTCACCGCTTGTTAGAGAGTTATTCAAATTGATTGTTATCTCTATAGTCTCGCCCTTTTCCCAGTATGGGTCACTATCTCCGTTTAATATGGTGAAGGTGCATTGTGAATGGTTTAATCGGGTAAAGTTACCGATTTTCCCGAAAAATATATCTGTCCTATCTAGCAGATCTTCCTTAATTCTTGTATCGCCAATATTTTTTACCCATACCTTAACCTTTTTGTCGGTCACATTTGTCGCATACACTATTTTTATTCGTGTGCACATTATCTCATTTCCCGTGTTTATTGTAGAGATATAGTTTGCTTGTAGTCTAGCAAAATTTGATAATACTGTTGATGCTAGCACGGTTACAGCTATAATGGAGGCTATCGTGATTATAGCTTCTTCGATGGTTATCGATGCCATAGTCTTTCGTTATACTAGACCTGTCAAGAAATAATGTATTTATTTAATTGTTAAAACATCGTTTTTGTTAAAAATCTTTTTTTAAATTTGTTTAATTTTTTGAAAATTCTATAGGTATATTTTTGATTTATGCGGTAATACTGATGGTGTAAAACTTGAAAAAACAAAGATGTTTAGCAAAAAAGGGTATGACGGGAATTGAAACAGCAATAATCCTCATAGCCTTCGTCGTTGTGGCGGCATCGTTTGCGTTCGTAGTGCTTAACATGGGATTCTTCACTGCACAGAGAAGCAAATCTGTAATAGGCTCTGGATTAGGAGAGGCTTCAAGCGCGTTAGAAATAGACGGATCTGTTTTAGGCGTAAAAGGCACTGATAATATAAAAATCGGGTCGTCATGGAGTAACAATACGGGATATGTTAAGGAGATCATAGTATACGTTAAATTATCTAGTGGAAGACAGCCTGTTGAGCTTAGTTCAGGGAAGCTAGTGATTACCTACCATAATAACAGAGTAAAGTTCGATAATGTCTACACTACTAACTCTTCAACTAGTGGATGTAGTATAGTTCAAATAGTTGGAGATGGAGACAATATACTAGAGGAGGGTGAGAAGTTCAGAATACTTATAAACTTGACAGCTTTAAACAGTACTTCGGTGAATAATAAGCAGTTCCTACTTCCGCATGACACATTTGTGGTCGAAATAAAGCCGCCTGTTGGAGCGATATTGACCGTAGAACGTCTAA
>Ga0164318_10008368_pt1 | contig 10042 bp, 12 predicted proteins | sample GuaBasSedimGuay9_FD_113734 | JGI IMG/M metagenome (GOLD analysis project Ga0164318, IMG submission 113734) | Subseafloor sediment microbial communities from Guaymas Basin, Gulf of California, Mexico - Guay9, Core 4571-4, 0-3 cm | ecosystem: Environmental > Aquatic > Marine > Hydrothermal vents...
AGTGAGAATATCTGTTCGCTGAAACCCAAAGTAGACAGGCTTGCCTTTGTATCCAAAATAGAACTTGACAGAGCAACACTCAAACCTCTTAAAGAAGAGTTTTTTGAAGCGATCATTCACTCCAAACACCGTTTTAACTATGAAGCGATAGATAAGATAATGGAACAGGGATCTGAAGGTATTACAGGTACCGTAGGCCAGATCTTGACATGGCTGCTTCCTTTGCAAAAGATGACGGTTAAACTCCATACTGAACGACTTAAACACGGCTTTGATTTTAGATCTGAAGAGACTAAACTAACTATAGATGCTGACCATCTGCTCATAAGTACACAAATAGAAACAGGGACACCATCACACTCACTCATAGAAGAGTGTATGCTATTGGCCAACCAAGCTTCTGCTAAACGTTTTACCGGTGAAGGCGACAGTATCTTTAGGATACATGAACCACCACAACTCTCTAAGACTGAAGCACTTCTTGCCGAACTTGCTGCCATAGGACTCTATGTAGAAGAGTATGAAGACAGCCCTTCTCTCATCCGTGCTATTCAAAAAGAGGCAGAGAAAATGGGACTGGCTTCAGAAGTAGATTCTATGATCATCAAATCTTTACGCCGTGCCGAATATAACGCACACAATGTCGGACACTTCGGACTGGGCTTTAGCCACTACAGCCACTTTACCTCTCCTATCCGTAGATACGCTGACCTCATACTGCATCGTCTCATCAAAACACAACTCAAAGATGATAAAGAAGAGGCTGGATACCTATTGCGCAATATAGAACCCCTCTGTGCAAGAGTCTCCGAACTTGAACGAGATGCAACGAAAGCTGAATGGGACTTCAGAGACCGTAAATTTGCACGCTGGGCGCAGACACAAAAAGGTCTCTTTTTTGAAGCAGAAGTCATCGAAGCCGGAGAGAGTGCTAAGGCAGTACTGACAGGTGACATCAAAGGGGTTACTGTTAACCTCAGAGGTGATAATATAATGCTTTTTGACAGGATACGTGTGATGATCACAGAAGTAAATATTGCACAGGCGATTATTATGGCTGAATTAGTAGCTAAGCTGGATAAAGATGAGATGGAGTTAGTTTAATGTACCAAAGAGAATTTGATCAAAAACTAAAACAAGCTTTTCCAAAAGTTGTACTTCTCTACGGAGACAATGACTACCTCATAGACTACTACATTGACCTATACAAAACCAAACTTGATGCAAAAGAAAGCATGCTTACACTCTACTATGATGAGTGGAGTTTTGAGCAGGCTAAGAACTATTTATCTCAAACCTCTTTGTTTGGGGGAACCAATCTTGTAGTGGTGAAGCATGATAAGAAGATCCCTAAAAAAGAGTTGGATGCCCTTATAGTCCTGGCAAATAAAAATGCTGACAACTACTTTTTGTATGGTTATGAAGGTGCAGCCAAAGATGCAAAAAGTATGCAAAGTGCTTTTACAGAGAAAAAAGGTGGGGTTTGGGTACGGTTCTTTGAACCAAATATCAATGAGGGTGTAGCAACACTGCAACAAAAAGCACAAAAGATAGGACTGGACATTGACCACTATGCCCTTCAGCATCTCATGCTTCTACTAAACAACAACCTTGCCCTTTGTTCCAACGAACTGGATAAACTTGCCATACTGGGTATAAAAGTTACCAGCAAAGATATAGACAAACTGGTCTACTCTACCGCACCTCTGGCTACAGAGCAACTACTCATAGACCTTTTCAATAAAAAGCCTATCACTGCAACCATCACTAAACTGCTTGACCTGGGAGAAGATGAAGCATCCCTCTTACGCTCAACACAGTATTTTGTAAACCAGATCTTCCTCTTTCATGCTTACATTAAACTTAACGGGCATGTAGATTCAGCTGCCATCCTTGGATACAAACTGCCTAAACAGATAGAAGAACAAAAAGCACAGTTAGCCTTACGTATAAAATCTGCATCATTACTGAAGATATTTGAACATTTACTTGAAAGTGAAATAGTCATGAAAAAAGCACCTTCTACGCAAAAAGAAGTTTTACTTTATAGTATGTTGATTAAGTTGCAGGGGTATCTTTAGAAATTAGAAATTAGAAATTAGAAATTAGAAATTAGAAATTGTGGCCTACTTATATTTTATGTTAATAGTTGATTTTAGCAGTAAAAATGTAATAAATTCGGGTAACGGGCAAAGAGCCCGTTATATCAGCATGAAGGTTCGTTACCTGAACCTTTTCCATATTCATAGGCAAATGAGAAGAGATGGTCATTCCATTTCTCATTATATACTTCTACTTTAGGGCAAAGTACTTTAACTTCCTCTTCCATTTTACCGCTATCGTAAATAGCTTGCCACTCTTTTTGTGTATGGCTTGCTGTAAATTTTACACCTGTAAAACCACAGGCATCTTTAAGTTTAGTTCCATAAATTTTTTGACCTATACCAACATTACCTGCTGTTGCAGTAGTTAAAAACACTGCACACCCAAATAACACGATCACAACCATTTTAGTGAAAGATTTCATTCAATTCCTTTTTTAAATACGTAAAGAGAAAGACCTTTATAGTCTTTCCCCTAATATAGCTTATTATGCGAACATCTCTCTCATAACACCAGCAAACCACTCTCTGGTAGCTTTAGCTGTACCTTTTGACCTGAATTTACCGTTTCCATCTTTTGGCTTAGGTACATTTCCTTTACCTTTAAGTTTACCGCTTGGATCTGCTGAGAATGTATGTGTTACCATGATAGCCTCTTCCGGTTTACCACCTACCATTGAGAAACATACGTTTGCAGCTTTTGCTGGTAAATCTGCTTTATAATCTGATTTCTTACCATTAAACTGATCAACGATCTGACCTGCTGCTCTATGTGCTGCCCAGATAGCTGTTTGCCCACTTGGCGGGATACCATGTGTTACTGCATCACCCACAACATAAATGCTTCCATCTGTTTTAGATTTAAAGCTATAACCATCCATTATCGCATAACCTGAACCGTTTGTTTCAATACCTGCCATAGCGATAACCGGTGAACATTTGTTATTCGGGATCAAATTACATACTTCATACTTTTCAGTCTTGGTTTTACCTTCGAGATCATCAGCATTTGCATACTCTTTATAAGTAATTGTCTTCGCCGCTGGATCTACATCTATCACTTCAGTAAGTCCTTTATACTCAATGATTCCATCATAAAGATCTTTCCATGATTCTTTAAACGCTTTACCCTTTGCAAATTTACCATTTCTAGTATCAAGTACAATTACCTTTCCTTTAATACCTTCATTTTTCATGTAGTTTGCTACCATTGCCGTTCTCTCATATGGTGCAGGGGGACATCTGTATTTACCTTTTGCAGGAGGTACGATGATCACATTACCATCATCCATATCATCGAGTTGTCTTTTCAATGCAATGTGTTCATTACCCGGCATCAATGCAGCCGGACAAGCTTGTGATACCTGAGCGATCTTCTCTTTTGACCATTTTGGAAATTGTTTTTCATAATCATAAGCGATACCAGGAGAAAGCACAAGAATATCATACGCAAAGTCGCCATTTGTAGTCGTTACTGTTTTAGCTTTTCTATCGATAGCTGTGACTGTCGCATGCACAAAACTGTACCCATGCTTAGATGCCGGTTGGTAATAATCACCTACAAATGTGTCAAGGGATACATTGTCAAGACCGCCAAGCAGTGTATTTGAAAATGGACATGCCATAAACATATTACTTTTTTCGATAACCGTCACTTCTAGACTCTTGTCTTTTTTTCTAAGTGCTTTTGCCATCGTAAGACCGCCGAAACCAGCTCCAACAATGACTACTGATTTTCCACTTGATTTTTTAGCAGGTGCTTTTGATTCACTACCTACTGCAATAGATGGAACTACAACTGCAGCTGCAGCAACACTTGCTAACTTAAATAAATCTCTTCTTTCTATACTCATACTTTATTCCTTTATATTGTTTTGTAAAACCGATGATAACCAGTTTTTCTTAAGAACTAAATAAATTTTATTTATATTTATTCTTTTTACAAGTTAATTAAATTAGATTAATAATTATAATAATAGATACTAATTAAATAAACTACTTTCTCAATCTTAAATGACATGACATACACTGCCTCATTGCTAAAGTATAATTATGAAGTATCTCCTCTTGATTGTTATCTTTTACAGCATCTTCTATTTCATCAAGATACATCTCTATCATAGAGCGTGTCTTCTTTGCAAACTTATTTGCATGTAGCTGCTCTTCGTCCAAGAAATCTTTTGGGTCAACTCTTTCAATAGTATGAAGCACTTTTTTAATTCTATTAATCCCTGTTTTTACACACTCACCATCTTTACAGCGAAAAAGTAGACCCATCTGTATATCGTCCAATGCCTCTGCCATAGTTAACATATCTTTTATCCTGTCTACTTTTGTATATTTCTCAGTAGCAAATGTCGATGTAGCCAAAAGTGATGCCAACAAAATCCCTTTTCCTATTTTTATTACATTGTTTTTTATTTTCATCTATACCCCTTTAGTATTGAATTAAGTCTTTTGAAAAATTAGAAAGTGTTACCACTTTAGCTTCTACTTTAACAAGCTTCTTACCTTTTCGTTTACCACCATAGTACTTTTTGAACTCCGGCTTAAAGGCATCCAGGTAATCATGAAATTTACTTGGTCCCAAGGCACCGACTGCCCAAATATTATCTTCTTCATCGATCTCCAGAATGATTTGTGTTAAACCTTCTGTAGCAGGTCCATTCACACGTTTACCACCATCTTTGGGTGTAAATGCTGAGAGATGAGAGGAACAGACAAAGACTCCACCTTTTTCATATGCCATTGTTTTTCCTGCTTTTGGTACATACTGAAAAAAACTGTCATCAGGCGTAGGATGTGTCAATTGATGTGGACATATCGCTGAAAATGCTACGATAGACCCCTCTTTTCCTACTCCCCCTTTAAAGATATATTCCGTTCCATCATCTGATTTGAGTTTTACATCTTTTTGAGTTGCTTCACCTAGATCGACCACTATACATGGTGTTGAGATCATAGGAAAGTTAAACACATAATTTTCCTCTTTCGTTAAAGCAGTTGCTTTAAACGGATTACCCTCTGCATCTTTGAGCTGTATCTTTTCATAAGTTTTGTACAGATCACCATTGTCTGCATAGAGTTTTTGTGTTATGAGTGAAGGTGCAACGACAATAGTCATTGCCGATGTACCGGTAAGTTTAAGAAAACTTCTTCTTTTCATAAGTATCCTTTATAATTTATTTTAACTTCTTATACAATTTGAATATTAAATTAATTTATGTTATATGTCAAGTATTTTGATGTAATTTCTATAGATTTTTCGTTAATGTGCGATTAAGAGCCATTATGATAAAATCACGTTTCCAAAATTCTTGCTCATTTTTGGACAATTACCTACTGGGTAGTTGCATATGTGGGCTATTAAACCAAAAGGAAACAATATGAATTGTTATGAAACACTGTTTGTAGTTAAACCTACACTTACAGAAGAAGAAATTGCAGCAACTATCACTAAAGTGAAAGATGTACTTGCAAAAGAGGGTGCTGAACTTCTTGGTACCAATGACATGGGTATGAGAAAACTTGCTTATCCTGTACAAAAAAATGACAGGGGGTACTATACAGTTCTTTTCTATAAAGCTGAAGGTACTGTGATCAACGAGCTTGAGAGAAATCTTAAGATCAGTGAAGATGTTATCAAGTTTTTAACTGTTAAATACAGCAATACAAAAGAGATGGCACAATTTGACAAGCTTGTAGCAGCTGCAAACAAAAATGTTGCAACTGAAGCAAAAGCAGAAGCAGAAACTCCAGCAGTAGAAGCTCCAGCAGTAGAAGCTCCGGCAGCTGAATCAACAGAAGCATAATCAACCATACACTTAGGAGAACTTTATGTACAATAAAATAATTTTAGCAGGAAATCTTACAAGAGATGTAGAGGTTAGATATACGCAAGGCGGGAGTGCTATAGGAAATACAGCAATCGCAACTTCACGTAAATTTAAATCTCAAACAGGGGAGCAGAAAGAAGAAGTTCTTTTTGTAGACTTAACATTTTTTGGAAGAACTGCTGAAATTGCTAATCAGTATTTACGTAAAGGTTCTAAAGTTTTAGTAGATGGAAGATTGAAGCTTGACCAGTGGACAGCACAAGATGGAACAAAGAGAAGTAAACACTCAGTCACTGTAGAAAACCTGCAGATGCTGGGGAGCAAAGATGATGCACAAGGCGGCGGGTACAACAATGCACCTGCAGGAGACAATTATTCTCAGCCTGCACCATCTTACAATGCACCTTCTCAACCGGCACCACAGGCTGCACCACAACAAGCACAAGCATCTAACATCCCAGAAATTGACATCAACGAAGATGAAATACCGTTTTAGGAGAACACCATGGCAGAAAGAAGAAAATTTAAAAAAAGATTTTGTAAATATTGTGAATCAAAAGTAGACTTTATTGACTATAAAGACTTGGCACAACTTAAATTCTCTCTTAGTGAGAGATTTAAAATTATGCCAAGAAGATTGACTGGTAACTGTAAAAGACACCAGGAACTTGTAACGATCGCTATCAAAAGAGCAAGACAGACAGCACTTATCCCGTATATCGTAGATAGAAAAAATGTTGTTGAATCTCCATTTGAGAATGTAAGATAGATCTACCCCTTTTGTCCACTTCATTGTGGACAAAACTTCCTTTTAAACATTTACTACCACACCAATCTAACCAATATTTTTCACCCTTTAACATAAAAATAGCTTCAAAATATTTTCATTTATGCTATACTTAAAATACTAATTTAAAAAAAGCCAAGGTAAGCGTTGGCTAATGCTTTTTAGTTACCCTTTATCAAATAAACAACAAAAGAATATCATTATGAAAAAAAATATTGTTCTATTATTAATTCTTTCAATTACAGGTACTTTCATTCTTGCAGGATGCGGTGGAGGCTCCAGCAGTACTTCCACACCTATTAATCCTACTGATCCAACAACAGTGAATCCAAAAGTCAACATTACGAATGATTATCAGGTTGAAAGTTTAGGAATCGCAAACACTATCAATGCTACTGTCTCTTTAGGAAGTACACCTAAAGATCTTTATCTTGTGCTTAGCAACTATGCCACTACATCCGCCAGCTCAACCATTACACATAATGCTAAAGTTGCAGAGATAGCACAATCCAAATCTATTTTACCTGCTAATTTTGAACAAAAACCAGTCATCCTCAGTGCACCTCAATATGTACAAGATTTTTCATCTAAAATTGGTACCCTACTTTCCAAAGCATCCACTGATCAGCCTCAAGCTAAAACATTAGAGGTAGCAGAAAGAAGTGAAGATATTGCGGGGGATAGTAAAACATTTTATCTTGATGCAGACGGTACCCAAAGTACTACTGCCACAGCAAGAAAAGTCATTTCAAATATAACAACCGATATCGGATCAAAAACACTCAATATCTGGGTATCAAACGATAGTTTTGATAGTGGTTCAGGATGTAGTAAATCCAAATGTGTGACACAAACTATGGTAGATCAGTTGGCAGATACTTTTTTAAAGGAAAATCTTGATAATGATATTTATGACTGGGCAACAAACATATATGAAGCAGAGTGGGGAGATGATACCAATGATTATACTGGTCTCATTTCTGCAAATGATGAAATCACTATTTTACTTACAGATATTGATGGAGATAATAGTCCTAGCGGTGGTGTCATAGGCTTCTTTTGGTCAAAAGATAACTTTGCCAACACTACAATAAGTGGTTCCAATGAAAGAATCATGTTCTATGCGGATGCTGTGATGTTTGCAAACGGTGAAGCGGGGTGGGATATAGATGATTTTTGGCCAAAAGAAATGGTATCAACATTGGCACATGAATTTCAACATATGATCAATTTCTATCAAAAACGTATTTTACTTGATACCGATCTGGATACATGGATCAATGAAATGCTTTCAGAAACTACAGAAGATATCATTGCTACAAAAATCAAACATATAGGACCAAGAGGTGTTGAATATACGGATGGTAGTGCCGGGGATCCTGGCAATACCGATGGTAGATATCCACTTTTCAATGAAAACAATACCCTTTCCCTCACAACATGGAACAATCAACTAGAGGACTACTCAAAGGTCAATGCCTTTGGGACCTACCTTATACGAAACTACGGCGGTGCAAAACTCCTTCATGATATCATGCATAATACCTATGTAAATGAACAAGCCATTGTAGATGCTGTCAATAAACCAGAAGAGGTTGCAGGAAAGACTTTTAACAATTTACTCAGTGAATGGGGTACAGCTGTATTGTTATCCAGTATTGAGAGTCCGGGAAACTTACCTACCTATAATACCGGTGATTTTACTGACAGTCAACACAACGGTACAACATATGAAATGGGTTCTATCAACTTTTTTAACTATGATCCGTTACCAACCATACATACAAAAGCTGGAACAGTTCAGGCTCAAGGAAATTATTACTATAAGATAGGTGATAATCTAACAGGTGATATTATTATTGACTTGAAACTCAATGGTCAAACAGAAGCGACATTGATCGCAAAATAACAACAAACTATCTCTTCTGTAATACCACAAATAACTTGTCAGCCTCTTCCATCTCATAGAGGCTTACCTCATCACTGCTTACAAGTTCTAATCCACTCATAGTAATGATCTCTTCTATATCGTAATAATACTGTTTGATCATCTCCTGAGACTTCGTGAAACACCCATTAAGACCTTTGCCTTCTTTTTCAAACAGCGTAAATTCAGAAATGTATTCCCCTGCTTCAAAATCACTGTCAACTGTTAAAAACCGTTCCTCATCATCAACAATGTAAGAACCTACAGCAACATTTTCAAAGCCATAGAGTGTGTTGATATCGCATAAGAAGTACCCACCCTCTTTGAGATGTTCACTTACACAGACTAAAAAATGTTTCAGTGCTTCCTTATCCAGATAATTGAGCATATCAAAGACAGCAGTAATTACATCATATTTGCCGTTTAAATCACATAGGTCAGTACATTGCGAGGGAATGCCTTGCCCGGCTGTTTTAGACACCATCAGAGGGCTCAGATCGATACCCATGATCTCTTCAATGCTTAATGCACTTTGCATTTGACGTAAAAAATCACCGCTACCGCACCCTGCATCTAAAAGGCTGTTAAGATCAATAGAGTTTAAAAAGAGAAAATAGTGTGCATAGAGACTTGGAGCGACCTCTTTAACACCAAGAAGATCCTCTACCTTTGCGTAGAGATCAAGTGAATTAGCAGTGTTATTATCCACGACTTTCTACAACAGTTTTAATTTTTTCATAAAGAGAGAGTATCTCCTCTTTTTTAGCATAAAAACTATTTTTATTAGCGATGAGATGTGCAGAAGAATCCATAATATCTTCAGCCACTCTAAGTCCATTTTCTCTCATCGTTGAACCCGTTTCCACTATGTCTACGATCGCATCTGCCAATCCGACCAAAGGGGCTAATTCTATAGAGCCATAGAGCTTCACCACTTCAACACCTACTGCTTTTTGGGCAAAGTAGTTTTTAGTGATATTTACCATTTTAGTTGCTACTTTAATGTTAGGCCTGGACCAGTCAAGTTCATCTTCATTTTTAATACCGATAGCTACTTTACATTTACCCAGTTGCATATCAAGAAGCTGGATGATATCAAGCTCTTTTTCTGTAATAACATCTAAACCTACCACACCAATGTCTGCCGCACCATGTTCAACATAAGTTGGTACATCCTGGTTACGGACATTTAAAAAACGGAACTCACCCATATCTAAAATGAGTTCTCTACCCTCAAACTTAAACTCTCCACCGAAAATTTCAGCAAATATTTCCAGTGTCTGCTCTGCAATTCTTCCTTTTGGAAGTGCTATTGTTAACATCTAACTATCCTTCACGAAACCAAAAACTTCTAATTTCTAATTTCTAATTTCTAATTTGCACGAAGTGC
>Ga0164318_10008369_pt1 | contig 10042 bp, 11 predicted proteins | sample GuaBasSedimGuay9_FD_113734 | JGI IMG/M metagenome (GOLD analysis project Ga0164318, IMG submission 113734) | Subseafloor sediment microbial communities from Guaymas Basin, Gulf of California, Mexico - Guay9, Core 4571-4, 0-3 cm | ecosystem: Environmental > Aquatic > Marine > Hydrothermal vents...
AATTGATGAAAAGGTAATAAAGGGTATTGTTGAAAAGGTACTAGAACAATTTTCGGTTGCTGAGGGATCTGACCGGGGAGTAAGACACTTTCCCGGGGTTTTTGATACCATGGAAGAAGCTGTGTACCAGGCTTCAAAAGCTTTTAAAATATTTGCCGAAGTATCTTTGGAAACACGGAAAACCATGATTGCTGCAATGCGCCGGACTGTGGAAGATAATGTGGAACAGCTTGCAGCGCAGGCTGTGGATGAGACAGGAATGGGCAGGGTGGCAGATAAAATACAAAAAAACCTTTTAGCTGCCCGCAGTACTCCGGGAGTTGAAGATGTTCAGCCGGATGTTTATTCTGGCGATCATGGATTAACTTTGATTGAACGGGCTCCGTATGGCGTCATCGGCGCTATTGCTCCCAGTACAAATCCGACAGAAACCATAATAAACAATTCCATAAGCATGATATCAGCAGGGAACGTCGTTGTATTCAATGCTCATCCTGCTGCAAAAAACGTTTCAGTGTATACCGTGGGGCTGCTTAATGAAGCTATAGTAAAAGCCGGCGGTCCTGAAAATCTTATTACTACGGTAATTAATCCTTCCATTGAATCGGGAAAACTGATGATGGAGCATCCTCTGATAAACCTTCTTACGGTAACCGGAGGGCCCGGAGTGGTAAACCAGGCAATGAAGACATCAAAAAAGGTAATCGCTGCCGGACCGGGTAATCCTCCTTCTGTTGTAGATGAAACCGCTGATATTCCAAAAGCTGCACGTGATTTGGTTAATGGCGCCGGATTTGATAATAATATTGTTTGCATATGCGAGAAGGAAATTGTTGCTGTCCGTTCTGTAGCAGATTCTCTTAAAAGTGAAATGGTTAAGGCCGGGGCATTTGAGTTGACCGGGGATTATATAAAGAAGGTAACAGAGCTTGTTATAGCTGATCCCGGGAGGAAAGGATATGAAGGTGCTCCCAACAAGAAATATGTAGGGAAGAATGCAAGTTTTATAGCCTCAGAGATTGGGCTTAATCTCCCTGAAGAAACGAAGATACTTCTTTTGGAAGTAGATCAATCCCATCCTTTACTCTGGACAGAACAGCTTATGCCTGTTATTCCTCTGGTCCGGGTTGATACTGTTGACCAGGCGATTGACCTTGCTCTGGATTTGGAACATGGGTTCAGACATTCCGCTTCCATGCATTCCTTAAATATTGCTAAATTATCAAAGATGGCCAAGTTGATAAACTGTTCCCTTTTTGTAAAAAACGGTTCCAATTTTAATGGAATGGGTTTTGGAGGATCAGGTTTTACTTCCTTTACCATTGCAAGCCCTACAGGTGAGGGCTTTACCCGGGCACGTACGTTTACCCGTGAGCGCCGCTGTTCACTAATAGATTATTTCCGGATTGTTTAGCAGAGGTATAGATGAAAATAGGACGGATTACAGGTTCGGTAGTATGCGATAAAAAGACCAGTTCCTTATCAGGGGTTTCTCTCCTTTTGCTGCAGCCTCTGGATGAGAACTATCGGGGAAAAGGAACGCCGATTGTTGCATGTGATACAGTACAGGCTGGAACGGGAGATCTGGTACTGTACGAAGGCGGCAGGGAAGCAGCTTTGGCACTTGATAACTGGTTTAATCCATCCGATGCATCGGTAGTCGGGATAATTGATTCCCTGGAGGATGTATGATTCTTGCACGGGTAATCGGACCGGTTGTATCAACTGTTAAAGTAAAGCCGCTGGATGGCCATAAACTGCTTCGTGTCCGCCCGGTGAATCCGGACGGCAGTTTTTCAGGTTCATCCATTGTTGCTGTTGATACAGTCCAGGCGGGAAAGGGTGATACAGTCATCGTTATTGATGAAGGCGGCTCTGCAGGGGTTATGCTGGGGGAAACAGGTCAGCCTGTAAGAACTGTCATAGCAGGGATAGTTGACGGGATAGAAACAGAGGAGAAAGTACAATGAATAATAATGAGAAGGATACAGTTTCCCGGGTAGTCGTCGGGTCGGATCATGGAGGCTTTATTGCAAAGGAGATAGTAAAAAAGTATCTTGAAGTTCTAGGATACAATGTTAAGGATGTGGGTACTTTTTCAACAGAAAGTGTGGACTATCCTGATTTTGCTGAAAAAGTAGCCCGGACTGTAGCACGGGGAGAAGCTGAAAGAGGGATTATGATAGATGGTGCCGGTATCGGGTCATCAATGGTTTGTAATAAAGTACGGGGGATCAGAGCAGCCCTGTGTTATGATATCCCGACAATTGAAAATAGCAGAAAACACAATAATGCCAATGTTTTGACACTTGGAGGGCCTCTCCATACCTCTGACGAACTGTGCCACATGGTAAAAGTCTGGCTGGAAACACGCTTTGAAGGCGGGAGACATTGGCCGCGAATCAATAAAATGATGGCTGTTGAACGGGGGAATAGAATATAAAATGAACGAAAAAGAATTAATAGATAAAATAACACAGGAAGTAATGGAGCATTTGAAAAGCGATACACCTCAAGTATCTACACGCTCATCTGAAGGTCCCGGAAGCCGGGAACACGGCACAAAAGATGCAGCTGTTCTCATTCCAACTGATGTGGCAAAATATATTGATCACACACTGCTTAAACCGGAGGCAACGGGTGTACAAATTGACAAGCTTTGCAGTGAAGCCCGGGACTACAATTTTCATTCAGTGTGTGTTAATACATCCTGGACGGCACGGTGTGCAAAAAATCTCCGCGGCAGCGGCGTAAAAGTCTGTGTTGTTGTCGGGTTCCCCTTAGGGGCAATGAGCGGACGGGCAAAAGGTTTTGAGGCCCGGCATGCAATCGAAGAAGGTGCTGATGAAATTGACATGGTAATGAATATTGGGGCTTTGAAAGAGCGGGATCTCAAAACAGTTGAAGAAGATATAAAATGGGTACTCAGAGCATGCGGTCAGCGTGCGTTGTTAAAAGTGATTATTGAGACTGCACTCTTAACTGATGAAGAGAAAGTGCTTGCCTGTGAGATTGTAAAAAAAGCAGGTGCCGACTATGTAAAAACATCAACAGGGTTTTCCACCGGAGGTGCAACAGTACAGGATGTTGCGCTTATGCGTCGGACAGTTGGACCCAAAATGGGTGTCAAGGCTGCAGGGGGCGTAAGAACCTTTGAAGATGCTGTTGCAATGATTGAAGCAGGGGCAACACGGCTGGGAACGAGCGGCGGTGTTAAAATAGTTAAAGGGGAAGAGATAACTTCCGGTTACTAGGAGAAACAAGATGAGAGCAGTACTATTGGTTATAGACAGTTTTGGAATAGGATATCTTCCTGATGCGGGAAAATATGGAGATGAAGGGTCCAATACCGCTTTACATATCTGCCAGACAGTAGGAGGTGCTCAATGGGCAGCTCTTAAAAAGATGGGGCTGGGGAATGCTTCCATGCTTCTGGGGAACGAGCTCCCCGGCTGTGAAGCAGTTCCGTCTCCTGTTGCTGATTTTGGTGTAATGCGGGAGAAATCTCCCGGAAAAGATACAACGACCGGACATTGGGAGATTGCGGGACTGGAGCTGACAAAACCCTTTACGGTTTTTCCTCCGGAATATCCCTCTTTTCCCGAAAAGCTGACCAATGATTTCACTAAAGCTGTAGGCAGAGGCATCCTCGGCAACAAAGCTGCCTCCGGAACAGCAATAATAGAAGAACTGGGAAAAGAGCACATGGAAACAGGGAAACCGATCGTTTATACATCGGGGGATTCGGTTTTTCAGATTGCAGCTCACGAGGATGTTATTCCGGTGGATGAACTTTACCGGATGTGTTCCGCCGCCAGGGATCTCTGCGACGAGTATCAGGTAGGAAGGGTAATTGCCCGCCCCTTTGTCGGAACTCCGGGAAACTTTACCCGCACAGGCGGAAGAAGGGATTTCTCCATCGCTTACAACGGGGTCAGTCTTTTTGACTTTTTAAAGGAACGGGGGGTTAATACCGTAGGGGTCGGCAAGATTGGAGATATTTTCGGCGAACGGGGTATAAATGACAGCTATCATGATAAGGGAAATCCAGCTTGTATGGAAAGGACCGAAACCCTTTTAAAGGAAAAGACTGAAAATAAAGAGTTTATCTTTATTAATTATGTTGACACGGATATGAATTATGGCCACCGAAGGGACCCCCAGGGGTACCATGACGCAGTAAAAGCGGTTGATGAACACCTCTCAAGGGTTATGGATCTCCTTGGAAATGACGATCTCTTAATTGTAACAGCAGATCATGGGTGTGATCCGACCTTTAAAGGGACCGATCATACAAGAGAACACGTTCCGCTTTTACATTACACGAAAGGGGGCGGAGGTACATCCTTCGGGGTTAGGGAACAATTCTCAGATGTAGCTGCTTCCATTACTCGGTTTTTCGGGTTCGAAGGTTTTCCTGCAGGGAAACCTTTTTTCTAAGGCAGCATTGTTTTTATTTAAATAGTATAGTAAAGTCCATCTGGTTATGGAAAAAGCTGACTATTTAAAACGTAATTTCAAAGCCTTTATCTGGCACGCAGTGTTTCTTTCTCTGGCTCAGAAATTTATGGATGTGAATACGGTAATTCCCACCATGCTTATCCAGTCAGGGGGGACTCCCGTCCACCTCGGGTTTCTTACCGCCATCATGGTCGGGGGAAACAGTTTTATGGGAATATTTTTTGCCTCCTTCCAGACACACCGGGAGCGCAAAAAGAAGTTTCTCCTTACCGGCATTTACTTACGGGTTGCTGCCCTTCTTTGCATGGGACTGATTCTTTCTTATGCGCGGATGCTCTCCGGGGGAGTTATTATTGCATCGATACTTGTTTTGATGACCCTGTTTTCCTTTTCGGGAGCCTTCGCTGGAATTGCCTATACCGATATTCTTGGAAGAGCCATAGATAAGGGGGACAGAAAAAAATTTTTTATAGTAAAGCAGACCCTTGCAAGCATTGGGATCCTTGCTTCGGCTGTTCTGGCAAGAAGAGCTTTACAGCTGCTTTCTTACCCTAAAAACTACAGTGTTCTTTTCCTCATTGCCGGAGGTCTGCTGTTGACAGCAACAATAGGATTCTGGATAATCCGGGAAGAACCGGTGAAGGTAAAGGGTGAATTATCCATAGGCCAGCGGTTTAACCTTTTAAAAAAGGCCTTTACAGAGGATAGAAATTTAAGAATATTTCTGTATCTTTCTAATACGGTAAGTCTCGGATTTGCCATAATTCCTTTCCTTATTGCCTATGCAAAAAAGAACTTTGGTTTAACCAGCAGTGATACGGGGAATTTCCTGCTGCTGCAGGTAACCGGGATGGTTCTGGCTACTTTTATTTTCCGCTTTACATCGAAGAGTAAACGGTATAAAGGACTGCTTTCGGTCTTTATTATTGCAGGGGCAATGCTTCCTGTGCTGGCATTACTGTTCAGCGGAAGTAAAATCCTCTATTTTTCAATTTTTCTGTTTTCCGGGGTTGTGCTTGCTGCGAGGCAAATTACCCTGCCGGGAATTCTGCTTGAGATTTCAAATGATGAAAACAGGGCTATCTATACCGGTCTTTCAGGGCTTGGGAGCATAGCTGTTATGGCCTATCCGGTTTTTGCCGGCTTTATTGTTCAGCGGTTCGGGTATTATTTTATATTTATTTTAACAAGTGTTCTGGTGCTGAGCAGTTTTTACTTTGCATTTCGGGTACGGTGTGAAAACATTGTTGATGATACATAAAAACAGGGGGAGAAGCAGATGGTAGTTGCGGGGATAGTATTGGCAGTAGTTATTGGAGGATTTACCCTCCTTCAGGTAACCATGATTGTTCGTATGAAGCTTAAAAAAGGTAAGACTGTTCCGAATCTTCCCGGAGCTCACGGAAGACGGATAAAGAAGGGAGACAAGGTTCTTCTCTATTTTTACAGTACCAACTGCCGGGCATGCAAAGCTATTACTCCCGTTGTAAAGGCCCTTCAGAAAAAGAGAAAAGATATCTTTAGTATAAATATAACCAAAGATATGGATACTGCAAGGAAGCTGAGTGTTATGGGTACTCCATCTTTTGTTGTTGTTGAGGATGGAATTATTAAAGAGTATCTTGCCGGTGCCATAGGAGAACAGAAAATCCTGGAATTAATAGATTAGACTCTTTCTCATAAGACTTTTTGCGTACTCTGAAGTAAGATACGCCAGTTTTTGTCATGGTTTAAATTCGGTTAAAATTGTTTACAGCTAATTGACTTAAGCGGGGCACGGGAGTATTGTATTTTATGTAAAATCATGGTGGTTTGAATGAAAGAATTAGTACGGCGTGTATCAGTTATTTTTTCTTTTCTTCTTTTCTCTGGCGGAACATCTCTCTTCGCCGAAAGCGGTGATGTGGATATCTCCGGAACTTTGTTCCACCATATTCTGAACGGCAGAAGTGTTGATCTTTTCCCCGGCGTACCTGCAGTAACACTGCCTTTGGGAATTTCTGTACATCAGGCAATGCTGTTTGTATCTGTTGTGCTTATACTGCTGCTGTTTCTCCGTGCGGCACGAAACAAATCAATGAAACCTAAAGGCGTTCGCAGCATTGCCGAAATTATGATCCTTTTCGTAAGGGACGATATCGTGTATCCGGTAATGGGTAAAGAGCGGGGTGAGAAGTGGCTGTCCTTTTTTATCTCTCTGTTTGTCTTTCTTTTAACCGTTAACCTTATAGGTCTTATACCCGCTTTCAAAACAGCTACCGGAAACATCAATGTAACTACTGCCATGGCTGTAATTGTCTTTTTCCTGACTTTTGCTGTGGGATTCAAGGAATTAGGGGTTCCCGGGTTTTTCAAAAACATGTATCCCGAGGGAGTTGCGTTTCCCATTGGAATATTTGTGGTTCTGCTTGAGTTTATAGGACTGTTTACCAAATCGATCGTACTGAGCCTGCGGCTTTTTGCCAACATGTTTGCCGGGCATCTGGCGATCCTTTCTTTTCTCGTACTCATTTTTGTGATAAGTCCTTTTTTCAGTCTTGTTTCAGTACCCTTTGCAGTATTCACCTATGTACTGGAGGTGCTTGTTGCGCTGCTCCAGGCATTCGTGTTTACGCTTTTGAGCTGTATTTTTATATCTATGGCAAGTACCCCGGAAGGGGAATAACGATAAAATGATTACTATATAAGGAGTATGTATGGATCTTTCAATGATAGCTAAAGCACTTGCAGTTATTGGGGCGGGGCTCGGAATTGCCGGTGGAAGTATCGGTATTGGATTAATCGGTGCCAAGGCCCTTGATGCTATAGCAAGGCAGCCACAGGAGAAAAAGGATATCCGTACCAACATGATTTTAATGGCGGCACTTATTGAGGGGCTTGCGTTCTTTGGCGCAATTATTGCCCTTCTTGTTGTATTCATGAAATAGGCGGAAATATGGAACTTTTTGAGATAGAACCGGGGCTGGCCATATGGACATGGTTAAGCTTCGGCCTGCTGTTTTTTATTCTATGGAAGTTTTTGCTCCCCTCCCTCCTAAAGAGTATAAAGGACAGGGAGAAAACAATAGCAGGGGCAGTCGATAACGCTGAGGAAATCCAGAAACGGCTGGATGAAATAAAGAAAGAGGAATCGAAAATCATTGATAAAGCCCGTGCTCAGGCGGATAAGATCCTCGGCGATACCAGAAAAGAGGCCGATGTCCTGAAAAGCAGACTGATAGCCAAGGCCGAAGAGGAAGCGGAAGCTATCGTTTCAAGGGCAAAGTTAAAAGCTGCCGAAGAGCGGGAAGTCCTGCTGCAGGCACTCCAGGAAGAGCTTGCAGACTTTGTTTGTGAGGCTTCCGAAAAGGTTACGGGAGTCTCGTTTACCTCCGAGAAAGACCGTAGAATGGTCAAAGAGATGGCCCGGACCTTATGAGCGGCCGACTGGTAGTTAAACGGTATGTAAAAGCTCTTGTTATGGCTGCAGAGGAATCAGCCTCTCTTGATTCTGTATCCGCTGATATCGAGGCTATAGCAGCCATACTCGGGGAGAAAGAGATTAAAGACTTCTGCCTTAAAAGTATCAGCAGTGATGCCGCCGGTAAGTTTGTGCAGACAGCTTTTATCCCCTATGTCGGGGAGTATACCGGTAGATGGTTGACTGTTATGGCGGAGAACGGGAGACTGGCTGCTCTACCTTTTGCCGAGGATGCTTTCAGGGAGCTGATAGAGCAGCGGAACGGTATTGTGTCGGTTGTTCTTGAAACTGCCAACGAACCCGGGGATCAGCTGGTAAGCAGTATCCTGGGGAAAATTGAAAAACACCTTGGGAAGAAAGTGGTTCTCGATGCTAGGATCAACAAGGCACTTCTAGGCGGCTTCAGGCTTATCTGGCAGAACCGGATACTGGACAGATCTGTTAAAGGGCGGATTAATAATCTGAAAATGGCATTAAAATAGGAATGAGTATGAGAGATAGTATAAACCCAGCAGAAATTCTCGATATCCTGAAAAACAAAATAGAGGGATTTACACCGCAAAGCGGTGAGACAGAGATAGGACGGATAATTCAGGCCGGAGACGGTATTGCACAGGCCTGGGGACTTGATAACATCCTTGCCGGAGAGTTGGTGGAAATCGATACTGAAGAGGGGGAGATTGTCCGGGGTATGGTCATGAACCTCGAAGAAGAGACTGTCGGTATCATTCTGTTTTCCGATTATGAACATGTTACCGAAGGGTGTACCGTGCGGAGAACAAAGAACGTTGCCGAAGTTCCTGTCGGAGAAGACCTTCTGGGGAGGGTTGTTGACCCCCTCGGGAATCCTCTGGATGGAAAACCGCCCATTGAAGCTGCCTCACGGAACAGGGTTGAAGTAAAAGGCCCCGGTATTATTGACCGGCAGAATGTTTCCCAGCCCCTCCAGACAGGAATCAAGGCAATTGATGCAATGATCCCGATAGGCCGTGGGCAGCGGGAGCTGATTATCGGTGACCGGAGAACCGGAAAAACCACCATAGCCATAGATACCATTATTAATCAGAAAACTGATGATGCAGAAAACAGGGTCTACTGTTTTTATGTTGCCATTGGACAGAAGCGGTCTTCGGTTGTTCAGCTCGTAGAAACCTTGAGAAAGCATGATGTTTTGAAGTATACAACGGTGGTTGCCGCAACTGCATCTGATCCGGCATCCCTTCAATTTTTAGCCCCCTATGCTGCAACGGCAATGGCTGAATACTTCCGAGATTCCGGCAGGCACGCACTGGTAATTTTCGATGACCTGACCAAACATTCACAGGCATACAGAGAGCTTTCTCTCCTTATGCGCCGTTCCCCGGGCCGTGAAGCTTACCCGGGTGATGTTTTTTACCTTCATTCAAGGCTGCTTGAACGTGCGGCAAAGATGAGTACAGAGAAAGGTTCCGGATCATTAACAGCCCTTCCAATTGTTGAGACTCAGGAGGGGGACGTTTCCGCTTACATACCGACGAATGTTATTTCCATTACCGACGGTCAGATATTCCTTGAGGCTGATTTATTCAATTCAGGATTGCGCCCTGCTATTAACGTTGGTATTTCTGTTTCAAGAGTCGGCGGTGATGCCCAGATTAAAGCCATGAAGCAGACAGCGAGTTCTTTGCGTATAGATCTTGCCCAGTTCAGGGAACTTGCAGCTTTTATGCAGTTCTCTTCAGATTTGGATCAGTCTACCAAGAATCAGCTGGCCCGGGGGGAGCGTCTTACCGAAATTCTGAAGCAGAATCAGTATTCCCCCATAGAAGTTTTTAAACAGGTAATGATACTCAAGGCGGGAATTTCCGGAAGACTGGACAAGTATCCGACCAATAAACTGTCTGCGTATCAGAAGGAGCTTTTCGAGTATCTCGATACAGAAGGAGCCGGATTTATACGTTCATTGCGGGAGCAGGGTGCTTTTACTGACGATCTTGAAACTGAGGCTTCCGGTATTTTTGACAAGTTTGAAGAGAAATTCCGTCCCGATTCTGTTGAAACCGGAATTGACTCAGGGTATACGGTGAACCTGGCCATGGCTTTGAGTCAGCGGCGATCCGGAATAAATCGGGATATGATGAA
>Ga0164318_10008370_pt1 | contig 10042 bp, 8 predicted proteins | sample GuaBasSedimGuay9_FD_113734 | JGI IMG/M metagenome (GOLD analysis project Ga0164318, IMG submission 113734) | Subseafloor sediment microbial communities from Guaymas Basin, Gulf of California, Mexico - Guay9, Core 4571-4, 0-3 cm | ecosystem: Environmental > Aquatic > Marine > Hydrothermal vents >...
CTTCAAAGCCGCCATAATAAGCCTGGGAGTTGCCGATACCCTGAGCGCCTTTACGCATGTCACTGAAACTTGCAAACGGGCTGAGGGTCAAGCCGCCAACCTTAAAATTCATTTTAGCGATGTAGGCATACCAATCTGAATCACGGTATTTGCCGGTAAATTCACCGTTAAGATCGTCTGAATCTTCGATGATAAGCATGTTGACCTGCCAATCCATGGTATCGCCAGCTTTACCGGAGAGCATAATGAAAGGATGGTCATCACCATAGAGGAGACCACCAGTCTTGAGGTCAGCCCAGGTAACATCCCAACCTGTGGTCAGACGAATCGGACCGAAGTCATACCAGAATTTTGAACGCTCAACCGAGAATTCCCCGCCGAATGGGCTATCACTATTACCATATGAATTACGGTCGCCGTTGGCTTTGCTGTAGTGGATGTCATTTTCGAGAATGACGCGGAAGCCAAAGTTTTCGCCTTTACCGGCAAAGCCGAGACGGAGTTCATTGCGGACGAAAAAACCAGCGCCCCAACCACCTTCATCCAAGGTTACCCAGTCTTCTTTGTCACTGTCAAAGTCATTCATGTTAGAACAGTAGGTCGGGATGAATCTGTTGCTGCCGAAGAGGGTCAGGTCAACGCCCTTCTTGGCACTTACGGTGCCTTCGCCCATGGCGGCAAATGATGAGCCGACCGTGGCGAGGATAAAAATAATACTCACCAGTAATGCTAGATAACTTTTCTTCATCTTTCGTTACTCCTTTTCTTGTTGTTTACTTTCTTAATTAAAACTTCTACCTTTTAACTTTACTATTAAATTGGTTGACCCGGTAAATCTGTTGGCAAATCACTGTGCCCACCAAGCTAATACACTTGCCTAGAATCGATCAACAGTCTCTAATTATGAAATAGCTATAATTAGATTATTAGCTGAATCGTAGTCGTGAATATCATTCCAACCACTGTTTGTCAACAGTTTTTTAGATAATTTTAATATTCGGTACAGGTGATTTTAATTTTTTCCGGGGAGAGGGTCAGGGGGATAGCCGAATCGGGGGTTATTACGTAGGTGGTTTCAGTGGTAATGATTGTTTCCGGCAGGTCTAAGGTATTGGAAAAGCTGTTTTGGTGCGGCGCAAAGATTAATTTCGGTTCTAATGCAACGACCATATCTTTTTCAATCACCATTTTGTTGTTGCGGGCGATAAAAGGAAATTCATCAACTTCAAGGCCGACGCCGTGGCCGACGAAGCTGACTTTGTCGGGACCGTGACCTAAAAAATAGTCGGCAAAACCGAAATCTGCTGCCATCTCCAGGGCTTTGGAAAAGATTGCGCCGCATTCGATGCCGGGTTTCAGGAGGTTAACGAGTTCCCGGTTTAATGTTAAAAGTTTTTCATGAGCGTCGCGGATGTTTGCCGCAGGTGCTCCCAATGAAAACATGCGGGTAAGATCGGCGAGGTAGCCTTCATAGTTGACCATAAAGTCAATACTTATCGGTATCCCGCGCTGAATCAGTGAATGTCCGGCGCCTTGCGAAAAGGCGGGGCTTAAACCTAAACCATTGGTGGGTGAATCGAGATAGCCGCGGCGCGCGCTTTCCGGCCCGGTCAGGGCGTGGCCGAAGAAGAGCTCATTGTTGAAGCCGCGCATGCGTACTATGCCAAGGTGGCCTAAACGGCGAGCTTGATGTTCAAGCTCGGCCATGAGTTCAATTTCGCTCATGCCCTCTTTTATAATAGTGGATGCATAGAGCATGACCTTGTCCATAATTGCTGCCGCACCCTTGATACATCTAATTTCGTATGGGCTTTTGCAGGCTCTCAGTTTGCGGATCAGCAGAGAGGCGTCGTGGATTTTGGTCGCGGCCGGCAGGAGTTTTTGCATACGGGTCAGAAGTTGTACGGGAATAACATCAAGCTCTAAGCCGATGTTTGCCGGTTGCGCGGGAATGACGGCGGCAAGTTTGGTTTTGAGGTCGGCGCTGGAAAGTGGCTGCGGCCGAATATCGGTAAGCGGGGATTCAAGCCGGGCGCGTTCGCGGCTGCGGCGTACCCAGAAGATGGGTTCGCCGGTTGTCGGCAGCCAGAGAATACCGTCTTGAAGAGTGCCGGTGAAATAGTAACGATCAATATTCTGCAGGATGAGAATGCCGTAGAGTTCAGTTTCAGCCAGGGCCGTCTGGGCATTTGTTATGCGTTGTTTAATTTCAGCTGCGGGAACTAATTTGTAAGTTGCAGGAAAGCTGGAATCAGGTGTACTCATAGTTTTGCGAAATTTAAGGAAGCGGGAGGGAGAGTTCAGGACTTGTCAATCTTGCTCTCGATATGGCTTAAGTAGTCATTAATTTCATGCTTCAGGGTGCCGAGTTCGGATAGGCGTGATTCAATTTCGGCACTGTGGCGCCGCAGGAGTTCCGCAACTTTCGGGAGAACTTTTTTGTTGGTACGATGCCGGTTATAGTGGTTTTCAAGCTCTGCCATTTCTCCCAGGGAGAGGCCTAAGAGTTTGAGCTTTTTTATGAAGCGCAGTCGGCGGAGATCATCTTCAGTATATATGCGGCGGCCGCCCTCGATTCGTTTTACGGTATTTAAAAGCCCGATTTCTTCGTAATAGCGAATAGTTCGCGTACTGAGATCAAGAAGTTTTCCAATCTCGCCAATACGATAACGTTTTAATGGCTGATCGGCGGCCTGGTCGGTGTTCTGTTGCACAGGTTTCATAGATTGATGACATCGTTATGCTGGGGTTGATAGTTTTGCGGGCTCGCTACATTATGAATAGTGTTGTTGTCAAGTTATATTTGTTTCATTGTTTCTTGATTTCGGGGTAGTGTCAGGAGTCGATGCCGGAATGGAGTTCAGTCTCCGGGTGTTGGTATATCAATGTTTTGTCAATATATCGTGAGTTGCGGGGCCGGATAGTTAGAGGACGAGCGTGTTTATGTGTGGATTTGAGCATATTTATAAAAGATGTATTTTTTGTTGACAAATTAAATTTGATGGTATAGGTGAACGTTTCTATAAAGATGTTTTAGATATTTTGAGACGGGGAAGAGATTTATGCCGGAAGAGAAAGTGACACCCGAAACCCAGGTTTTGCTGGAAGCTGAGAGTGTCTCCTTGAGTTTTGGCGGGGTTAATGCTCTGCTGAGTGTTGGTTTCCAGGTGGAGCGTGGCGATATCTATTCGATTATCGGTCCGAATGGGGCCGGGAAATCGAGTATGTTTAATGTTATCAGTGGGCTTTATCGGCCACAGCGCGGACGTATTCTCTACAAGGGCCAGGATATAACGCATCTGCCGCCATATAAAATCGCACCGTTGGGGATTGCCCGCAGTTTCCAGAATGTTGAACTTTTCAAGGGGATGACGGTTATCGACAACCTTATGCTGGGGCGCCATATCCATATGAAGGCCGGACTTTTTAGTGGTGGTCTTTTTTTTGGTAAGGCCCAGAAAGAGGAGCTCCATCATCGGGCAGTGGTTGAAGATATAATCGATTTTCTTGAGATTGAACATATTCGTAAAAAGCCGGTGAGTATGCTCTCTTACGGTTTGCAGAAGCGTCTGGAGCTCGGTCGGGCCTTGGCTCTGGAACCGGAACTTCTGCTGCTGGATGAGCCGATGGCCGGGATGAATCTTGAGGAGACTGAAGATATGGCACGCTTCATTCTTGATATCAACCAGGAGCGCGATACGACGGTACTGTTGATCGAACACGATATGGGTGTGGTAATGGATATTTCAGATAAAGTTACGGTATTAAATTTCGGTGAATTGCTGGCTTCAGGAACCCCGCAGGAGGTTCAGGAAAATCCGTTGGTAATCAGCGCTTATCTCGGTGATGAAGATTCCGTCTTTCTTGCCGGCAGAGCGGGTTGAGGGGGCTTTTATGACAGCAGACACTCTCCCGAAGCTTCTGAAACAGCAGGCTGAAAAATATGGTCACCGCAAGCATGCGTTAAGAGAGAAAGATTACGGTATCTGGCAGAGTTTTACCTGGCAGGAGTACTATGAGCACGTCAAATATTTTTGCCTGGGGATGGTTTCGTTAGGCCTGAAAAGAGATGATAAAGTCTCAATTATCGGCGATAACCGGCCCGAGTGGATATATTCCGAGCTGGCATCGCAATGTGTTGGTGCTGTACCGATCGGGATTTATCAGGATTCTGTGTTAAAAGAAATTTCCTACATTATTAATCTGTCGCGCTCTAAATTTGTGGTTGCCGAGGATCAGGAACAGTGCGACAAAATTCTTGATATGATAGATGATATTCCTTCAGTTGAACACATTATCTACCATGATCCCAAAGGCATGCGGGTCTATGACGATCCTAAACTAATCTATTTTCCGGATGTTGAAGAGTTAGGCCGGAGTTACGAGGCCGAAAACCCGGCTTTTTTCGATCTTCAGGTTGAAGCTACCAGAGAGGAGGATGCCGCTTCTATTTGTACTACTTCAGGAACCACCGGCAATCCAAAGCTCTCTCTTTTAAGTCATCGAAATATGGTAACCATGGCTCAGAATCTGGGCGAGGTTGATAAAAAGTATGAGACCGACGAGTTTGTTTCATTTCTGCCGCTGCCCTGGATTGGCGAGCAGATGATGGCAATTTCCAGTGCTCTGCTTTTCGGTTTTACCGTAAACTTTCCGGAAAAACCGGAAACAGCTCAGGATAATGTGCGCGAAATCGGCCCGCACGTTATGTTTTCACCGCCACGGGTTTGGGAGAATATGGCCGCTTCAGTGCAGGTGCGGATAATGGATGCATCGCCTCTGAAGCGGAAGGTCTATAATTTCTGCTTGCCGATCGGTTACCACTGGGCTGATCTTAAATTTCAGAAGAAAACTCCTACTCTGATTGATAAATTGAAATACGGGCTTGCCTATTGTCTGGTTTTTCGAGCATTGAAAGATCGCTTAGGCTTTTCTCATATCCGCAGTGCGTCTACCGGTGGTGCCGCATTAGGGCCTGATACCTTCCGTTTCTTTCACGCCTTAGGCGTCAATCTCAAACAGATTTACGGACAAACCGAGATCTCCGGAATCTCCTGTATTCACTATGATGGTGATATCGACTTTGATTCAGTTGGCAAACCGATTCCGGGTACTGAGATTAAAATTACTGAGGAAGGTGAGATAATCTCGCGGAGCTCTTCGCTGTTTATGGGTTATTTCGAGAATCAGGAGGCGACTGACGAAACAATTATTGATGGCTGGCTCCACTCTGGTGATGCCGGCTATTTTAATGATCGCGGTCATCTGGTGGTTATAGACCGGGTCAAAGATGTTATGACTCTGGCTGACGGTACTAAATTCTCGCCGCAATTTATTGAAAATAAACTGAAATTCAGCCCCTACATCAAGGAGGCGGTGGCGATCGGCCATGAGCGTGATTATATCGTGGCGATGATCTGCATCGATTTTGAGATTGTCGGTAAATGGGCCGAAAATAATCGCCTGGCTTATACGACTTACACTGATTTGGCTTCTCAAGAGCCGATCTACGGTATGATTCAGAAGGAAATGGCCAATGTTAATGAAGGCCTGCCGGAGGCGGCGCGGATCAAAAAATTTGTTCTGCTCTACAAAGAGCTGGATGCCGATGATGATGAGTTGACCCGGACGCGAAAAGTCCGGCGTCGTTTCGTCGATGAGAAATATAGTGATATCATCAACGGAATGTATGCAGACCTTGAAATTGTTCATATTGATACACTGATTAAATATCAGGATGGTAAAACCAAACAGTTAAAAACCGATCTTCTGGTGAAAAGTTTTTAGTGTCTCACAGCTGTTTTCGGTTTGAAAAAAACCGGAAATGTTCTGATGAGTGCACTTATTTGCGGGTATATTTAGTAAGTTTTGGTTGCGGGATGATCCCGCATTAGGAGGCGATTGACAGGATGGATTTTTTTCTACAACTTCTGGTCAGTGGCATTGTCGTTGGCAGTATCTATGCGCTGGTAGCCTTAGGGTTTGTTCTGATTTTTAAGGCAACCGGAGTCATAAATTTTGCTCAGGGCGAATTTTTGATGGTCGGCGCCTACGTCTGTCTGGCTCTGGTTGCGCAGTTGCATATTCCCTTCTGGATCGCATTTGTTTTAACCATGGGTGTCACTGTGGTGCTGGGGTTGATAATTGAGCGTGTGGCTTTGCGGCCGATGATCGGTGAGCCGATTATCTCAATCATCATGCTGACCATCGGGCTTTCCAGTGTTCTGAAAAGTGCGGTTCTGATTGTCTGGGGACCCAATAACCGGGTCTACCCGCAGATTTTTTCGCAGGTACCAATCCATTTAGGGCCGGTGGTTATTTCTCAGGTCTATATTTGGAGTGTTGGTTTTGCAATACTTTTTCTCGCTCTTTTTACCCTCTTTTTTCGTTACTCTTCCTCCGGGATTGCGATGCGGGCGGTTGCCGATGATCAGCAGGCGGCTCTATCGATGGGGATCAGTGTTAAAAAAGTTTTTGCCATGGCCTGGTGCATCGCTTTTCTGGTCGCCGGTGTTGGCGGGGTTTTTCTCGGGAATATTAATGTGGTTAATGTTTCTCTCGGGTTTTTCGGACTTAAAGTTTTCCCGGCGGTAATTTTAGGCGGGCTCGACAGTATTCCCGGAGCGATTATTGGCGGCCTGACTATCGGGGTTCTGGAAGCTATGACCGGTGGTTATCTTGATCCTTTAATTGGCGGTGGCACCAAAGAAGTTATCCCGTTCGTAGTTTTGGTTATTATCCTGATGGTTAAACCTTACGGCCTGTTTGGCACCGAAGAAATAGAGAAGGTATAAAGCATGAGTGCACATATTTGTGGTGATTATAAAACCAGTTACAAAGAGGACATGGTCCTCTTTCAGACTACGTTTTCAAAATTCTGGCTCGGCGTTTTTTTTGTTGCTCTCTGTGTAGTACCTCTGTTTTTAGATAACTACACTCTTTATGTCTGCAATATGGTCGGGATTGCGATTATCGGGGCTCTGGGCCTTAATATCCTGACCGGATTTACCGGCCAGATTTCATTAGGCCACGGTGCATTTTTAGGGATCGGGGCTTACGCTTCAGCCTACCTGGTGATGGATATGGGGATACCCTTTTTCATCGCTTTACCCTGTGCCGGTTTTATTACCGCAATGTTCGGTATGGTTTTCGGGATTCCCTCGCTTCGCTTAAAAGGGCTCTATCTTGCAATTGCAACTTTGGCGGCCCAGTTTATTATTGAGTACCTGATGGTGCATGTTGAGGGTGTTACTAATGGCGTATTAGGAAAAATGGTAGATTTTCCTTCCTGTTTTGGTTTCTCTTTTGATACTGATCTTAAATATTTTTATCTGGTGGCAGCGATGGCTATCCTGGCAACCATGATGGCTAAAAATATTGTCAGGACCCGATCCGGCCGGGCTTTTATCGCAATTCGGGATCAATATATTTCGGCCGAAGTGATGGGGGTTAATCTCTTCAAGTATAAGCTGATGGCTTTTGCTTTCAGTTCATTCCTCGCCGGCATTGCCGGTTCACTATGGGCCCACTATGTTACCATTATTACCCCGGAGCATTTTACTATCGGGGTTTCAATTGAATATCTGGCGATGGTAATAATCGGCGGTATGGGGAGTATTATCGGTTCGATCTTTGGTGCGGTTTTCATGGTTCTGCTGCCGGAGGTATTACGGGCCATGAGCGGCTCACTGAGCGGTCACTTTCCGATTATTGTTAACCTCTTTGCCGCGATCAAAGAGGGAGTTTTCGGTCTGATCATTATCGGTTTTCTGGTCTACGAACCCGACGGCATGGCCCACCGCTGGCAGATGATTAAAGCTTACTGGAAACTCTGGCCATTCTCATATTAAAATAGGTTAGTAAGGGAAGGTTCTACCCTTTAATGTGAACCGTAATTTTTTGTACTTAAGGGTATAAAGGAGAGAGAAGATGAAGAGAGTTAGTATTTGGTTACTGGCGGCAGCACTGGTTATGTTTTTTGCGGCCCCGACGCTGGCGGCAAAAACCATCAAGATTGGTGGACTTTTTGACATTACCGGCGGCACCGGTTCGGTTGGAACCCCGTATGCCGAAGGTGTGCGTGACTGTGTCCGTAATATTAATGATAATGGCGGTATTAACGGTGCCAAAATTAAGTTGCTGGATGTCGATTATGCTTACAAGATTCCCCAGGCAGTGGCAGCGTACAAAAAATTTAAGACTGAAAAAGTGGTCGCGATTCAGGGTTGGGGCACCGGTGATACCGAAGCTTTGTCTCCGTTAGTTAAAAAAGATCAAATTCCTTATTTTTCTGCATCATATTCAGAGCATCTGACTAATCCTGAAGTTACACCCTACAATTTCATGGTCGGCACGACCTATTCTGATCAGGCCCGGGTTGCCTTGAAATTTATCAAAGACACCTGGACTGACAAAAGCCGTAATCCCCGGGTTGCTTTCATCTATAATGACACCGGTTTTGGCCGCTCACCTTTCTTTACGGTAACATTTCAGGGCCACAAATTTCATGGTGCTGAAGCTTATGCCAAAGAGATCGGGGTTGATCTGGTTGCTAAACCGATCATCGGCCTGCGGGCTCTGGATGCCACACCGCAGCTTTTGAACATGAAAAAAGCCGATCCTGATTTCGCTATCTGTCAGGAGACTTCAGTTATGGCAACGATCCTGAAAGATGCTAAAAAACTGAACCTGCGGACAAAATTTTTCGCACTGAACTGGGCTATGAGTGGCAAAGTTGCTGCCTTGGCCGGCCCCGCCGCTGAAGGTTGTTACTGGACCAATCCGTTCTGTATCTGGGAAGATGACGGCCCCGGCGTTAAAGAAGCCAAAGCTATCAGTGAAAAGTATCATCCTGGCAAAGTTCAGATCGTTAATTATTTTCAGGGTTTTACAGCTATGAAAGTTATGGCTGAAGCAATCAGCCATGTTAAAGGCGAAGTTACCGGTCCGGCAATTAAGGCGGCACTGGAAAAAATGACTGATTTCGATACCGGTGGTTTGACCGTGCCGATCAGTTATTCAACCAAGAGTCATAAGGGTTCTATGGGACTTAGAATTTACCAGATCCAAAAAGGTAAATTTGTTCCGGTTAAAAAAGTTCTGCTGACCCGTTAATTTAGTACAGAAGATATTTTTATTCAAAAGAGAGAGCTTGATAAAATCAGGCTCTCTCTTTTGAGCTATTTCAAGAGAGTATTAAAATCGACACCTTTTTAAGGATGTCGGTGTGGGGATTTGCATAATGGGTTCAATGCTCAGTGTTAACAATATTGAAGTAGTTTACAACGAAGTTGTCCTGGTTCTTAAAGGGATGTCTTTAGAGGTTCCTGAAGGGAAAATTGTTACCCTGTTAGGGGCTAATGGAGCCGGAAAAACTACGACCTTAAAGGCAATCTCCGGTCTCTTAAAAGCCGAAGAAGGTGAAGTCACCGACGGCACGATTGAGTTTTTAGGCGAAGTCATAAATAAGAAAGAGGCCGAAGATATTGTTAAAGGCGGAATCTTTCAGGTTATGGAAGGTCGTCGTATATTCAAGGATCTGACGGTCACCGAAAATCTGATTGTCGGGGCCCATATACGTAAGGATCGCGATAATATTAAAAAAGATATGGAAACCGTTTTTACCTACTTTCCGCGCTTGAAAGAGCGCCATAAGCAGGTTGCCGGTTATATGAGTGGTGGTGAGCAGCAGATGCTGGCAATTGGCCGGGCGCTCATGTCAAAACCGAAAATGATGATGCTTGATGAGCCTTCATTGGGACTTGCGCCACTCTTGGTTAAAGAAATTTTTGAGATTGTTATGCGGATCAATAAAGAGGAAGGCACGACCATCCTTCTGGTTGAACAGAATGCAAATCTCGCTCTGCAGGTTGCTGACTACGCCTATATTATGGAGGGCGGTAAAGTAGTTCTGGATGGGGAGTGTGAAGAGTTACGGAATAATCCGGATGTCAAAGAGTTCTATCTGGGTCAGTCCGATGCCGGGAAAAAGAGTTTTAAGGATGTCAAACATTACAAACGTCGTAAACGCTGGTTGTCTTAA
>Ga0164318_10008371_pt1 | contig 10042 bp, 8 predicted proteins | sample GuaBasSedimGuay9_FD_113734 | JGI IMG/M metagenome (GOLD analysis project Ga0164318, IMG submission 113734) | Subseafloor sediment microbial communities from Guaymas Basin, Gulf of California, Mexico - Guay9, Core 4571-4, 0-3 cm | ecosystem: Environmental > Aquatic > Marine > Hydrothermal vents >...
ACGACCCGGACCGGCGCGAGCCTTTCCGGTCTCTTGTGCGGAAGTTGCGCCGCGGCCGCTTCACCCACGCCCTGATGCTGCTGCCCCAGGCCCGCTACAACTACGCCACGTTCTGCGCGGGCATCCCCGTGCGGGTGGGCCACGGGATCATCCTCTTCCACGCCCTGACCCTGGTGCGGCCGGTCATGACCCGCAAGTTTCGCAAGGGCCGGCACGAGGCCGACTACGCCCTGGACCTGGCGCGGGCCGTGGGGGTGCGCAGCCGGGACGTCACCCCGGAGATCCACCTGACGCCACGGGAGAGTGCCGAGTCGGCGCAGCGGCGTGCGCTGTGGTGCAGCGATGCGGGGGACATGCGGGTGGTGGGTGTCCACTCAACCAGCGGGGGTTCGGCGCCCAACTGGCCGCCGCGGGTGTGGTCCGAGCTGGTTCGGCTGCTGGTGGCGACGAAGGACCTCAAGGTCGTGCTGACCGATCCCTCGCCCCCGGCGGAGTTGCGACAGGTGCCCGGTGCCGTGATTCCGGAGCCGCCCCGGGATCTGCGGGACGGGGTGGTGAACTTCGCGGCCCTGGACGTGCTGGTCTCGGCCAGCACGGGTCCCATGCACATCTGCGGGGCCCTGGGCGTGCCCACGGTGTCGCTGTTCTGTCCGTTGCCCTCGTGTGCGCCTGACCTATGGGGGCCGCTGGGCAACCGGGCCGAGCATGTGCTGCCCCGGCCGGACTACTGCCGCGACCTTTGTCCTGGGGATCCCCACATCTGTGATTACCGGGGCGACAGCGGGGTGGACCCCGCCGCGGTGGCGCGGCGGGTCACGGCCATCCTGGGCGGCGGGGGTCAGTCCTCGGGTTCGTCGTAGAAGTCGATGAGGTCCACGGGCATGATCACCGTGGAGGCGATGTTGCTCATGTGGGCCACCAGCCGTTTGTAGAAGCGCAGCACCAGCACCAGGCAGACCGCGTCGCGGGTGGCCAGATCGCTGGCGGTGATCTCGCGGATCTGCGCTTCCAGCTCCCTGCCCATCTGCTTGGCCGTCTTGATGACCTGGCCGGCCAGGGCCTCGTCGCTCTGGAGGAACCCGTCGCGGGTGGCGGTGAACAGCTCGGTGATGGTCGCCGTCGAATCGCCGAGCCACTTGCGGTACAGCTCCCGGTCCGGTTCGTCGGGCATCATATCGGCGATCTCGTGCAGGTTCTTGATGTAGTCGCCCAGGCGCTCGCCGTCCTTGACCACGTTCATGAAGATCAGGGCCGTGGGCACGTCGTTGCTGTCGTTGCCGATGGACAGCCGCGAGACCACCCGGCGGCGGATCTTGCGCTCCAGCTTGTTGATGCGGATATCGCGGTCGTAGATGTTCCGCTGCGGATCCGCGTTCTCGGCGCCGTCCACGATCACCCCGCTGGCGTGCTGGAACATGGCCGAGGCCAGCTCCAGCATCTCCGTGATCATCCCCACCAGTTTGTTGCTCCAGTTGTCCTGTTTGAACAGGTCGAGCAGGGTTCCAAAACGCATGACGGCCTCCCGTGTATCAGGCGCCCCTGAGCAGCTTGTCCACCAGGACGAAGACCAGGGGCAGCAGGAAAAAGACTCCGACCATGTAGAACAGGGCGAAGATGCGTCGCTGGGCCGTGGCGGCGGACAGGCCGCGGGCCAGGGTCATGGGGATCTTCCGGATCATGGGTACCGGATAGATGATCAGGATCCCCGAAAGGTTGAACAGCAGGTGGACCAGGGCGACGGTCACCGCGGCCGGCGTGCCGGTCAGCGAGGCCAGCAGGGCCGTGACCGTGGTGCCCACGTTGGCGCCCAGGGTGGCGGCGAACGCGGGTTCCAGGGGGATGATGCCCGCCCCGATCAGGGGCACCAGCAGGCTGGTGGTGATGGAACTGCTCTGGACGCTCACCGTGACCGCCAGTCCCATCAGCATGGCGGCCATGTTGTTGGTGCGCAGGGTCTTGGTGAAGACGCCCTCCGCCTTGTTCAGCACCAGCTTCTTGAGGACCTTGGTCAGGAAGGTCAGGGCGAAGAAGATCCCCGCCAGGGCGAGGATGATCATGATCACGGACGTCGTCCCGTCGGACAGATGCCACGATCCGGTCAGCAGGTGCTGGATCTCGTGGACCACCGGATGGACGGCGTCCTTGACCGGGTTGGGAAACTGGGTGCCCTGGGTTCCCACGAGATGGTCGCTCAGCCAGGTGGCCGTGGTCTGCAGGAAATGGGTGGCCATCTCCAGGGGAAAGAGGATGAGGATGGCCAGCAGGTTGAAGAAGTCATGCATGGTGGCGCCGGCGAACGCCCGCTGGAACTCCGTGCGCCGGTTGATGGTGGTCAAGGCCACCAGGGTGTTGGTCACGGTGGTGCCCATGTTGGCGCCCATGATGATGGGGATGGCGTTGGGCACGGTCAGCACCCCGCCCGAGACCATGCCCACCACGATGGAGGTGGTGCTGGAAGAGCTCTGGATCAGGGAGGTGGCCAGCAGGCCGATCATCAGTCCAACCACCGGGTGGGAGGTCGTGGCGATGAGGTTCCGGCTGGCCTCCTTGCCCACGAGCTTGAAGGCCGCGCCGAACAGGGCGATGGCGGCCAGGAAGACGTAGAGCAAAGCGAGCAGGCACAGGAGGTTGAAAATGGCGCTGAGGATCCGGCTGGAGGCCGAACCGGCGGGGGAGACGGAGGGGATCTCCTGCATGACGCTCCTGGGTCCGGGCCGGGCGGAACCGGGCGGATCGGTGACGGAGAATCAGGGGAATCACCCGGTTGACCCGGATGGGCTGTCTGACCGCGGCGAAAGGTACCGGGTGCCCATGCGGGCGTCAAGGAAACAATATGCCCGGTTCCGGGTCCGCCCTGCCGCACAACCAAGGCGGACAGGTGCGCGGCAACAGGTAGATCAATCCCGCCAGCAGGGACCAGTTGGCCGCCTCGTCCAGGGCGAACAGGATGTACCCGCCCCCCGGAATGAAGTGGGCGAAGCGGAAGAAGAACTGCATCCACAGGGAAGCCATGACCAGCGCCAGGGTCAGGCGTGAGACCAACCGCAGCCGCCCATCGGTGGCGCGGGACCACTCCACGAGCTGGGGGATGGCGAAGAGCAGGAAGATCAGCCGGTAATCCCAGTTGTTGCCGAGCAGGAAGGTGCCGATGTAGATGGCCGCGCCCAGGCGGAAACCGTCCAGGTGCATCCGGTTGGCCGGACCGGTGGTGCTGAAGCAACGCCCGCGGGTGACGATTCCCACGACGATGATGGCCGCCAGGCAGACCAGGGATACGATCAACATCGTTCCACCCAGGTTGGGCGATCCGAAATAATCCTTCATGGCCGAGTGCAGGACGTTGAAGCCGTAGGAAATGGTGGTTCCTCGCAGCTCGCCCCGGCCGATGAGCAGCACGTCCTTGTAGGTCAACAGGACATACAGGGCCAGGATGCCGGAGCTGATCCCGGCCAGAGTCAGGAACTTCCGGCGGGATTCGCGCAGCAGGGCCGCCAGACCGAAGACGGGGAAGTACATCAACAGGCCGCCCAGGGTGATCAGCCCCGTGGCCGCCACCGGATGGCGCCGCAGGACGACCAGGGCGCAGGCCAGCAGGAAGAAGATCAGCAGGTCGTTGTTGCCCCGCTCGATGCCCAGCAGCACCGCGGGCGAGAAGACGGCCGCGGCCATGACCCAGGCCGTCGTGCGGTCGATATCCCCTACGAACAGGAACAGTCCCGCCGCGAAGCCGACGATCATCACCAGGGCCATCCACAGGGTGTCGTGGTGGTCGATGCCCAGGGTGAACAGGGCCTGCCAGATGCGGGGGTAGTCCATGGTGCGGCCCCAGGGGTCGGCCGGGTTCTCGACCATGGGGTCCAGACCCAGGCGGGCGGATTCGGCGCCGCCGGTGATGGTGCGCAGATCGGCGAAGTGCGGGCTCATGGTGGGGATGTTCCACAACTGCCAGGTGTTGTCGAACCCATACAAGGACAGGAGCAGGCCGATCAGGACTGCTCCGAGGATCACGATGGCGACGAATATCCGCGAGCCTTGCATGGTTGCATTTCCGGCCGGAATCGTAAGTAGCGGGAGATCCCAGCCTTGTCACAACTATGCCTGGATTTTTGCGCAAATGTCAACAAAAACCATGTTCTGTCTTGGTTGTCGCGAGGAATCGCCGGCGGAATGGGCGGGGAAAAATGTGCAGGCGCCGGGGCAAGGGCTGCCGCCGGAGAAGGGCCGTTCGGCTCTCAGCCCCTGCGCGGGGCCGTTTTCTGCGGGCCTCTTTATTGCAAGTGCCTGTCCAGGGGTTATCATTGGGGTGCGAAGATCCTACGCCGCCACCGGCGGCTGATGATTCTCCTGATGACGAGGAAAGGGATTTGCCATGGCGATCCTCAAGGTAGCCCGCATGGGGCATCCGGTCCTGCGCCGCAAGTGCGCCCCCATCGCGCCCGGCCAGATCACCGGGCACAAGGTCCAGGATCTGATCCGGGACATGTACGAGACCATGTCCGAGTACAACGGCGTGGGTCTGGCCGCCCCGCAGGTCCACAACGCGGTCCGGCTGGCCATTGCCGGGGGCGAGGTCGACGAGAACGGCGAACCCATCTACCGGGTGCTGATCAACCCGGAGGTCACGGTCCTGGATGAGGAACGGACCCTGGGGATGTACGAGGGCTGCCTCTCGGTACCGGGCCTGCGCGGGTGGGTCGAGCGGCCGGCGAAGATCCGGGTCAAGGCCTACAACGAGAAGGGCCGGCAGGAGGAATTCACCCTGGAGGGTTTTCCCGCCATCGTGACCCAGCATGAATGCGATCACCTGGACGGCGTGCTCTATGTGGATCGCATCACCGACATGACCAGGTTCGCCTTCGAGGACGAGGCCGAGCGCTTCCTCGAACATGTGGACGAAGACGACGAGAAGGAAGCCGAACTCTGACGGACCGCAAGAGCGGCCGCCGGGGATTCGACGTTGCACGGAGGTCGCCCATGAACAACATTGCTCTCGACAGGACCATCAGCGCTTTCAACAACCGCAACTTCAAGGACGCCGCCAGGCAGGCGGCCGAGGGTCTGGCCACGGCCTCAGGTTCGGACGAGGCCTTCTGGATGGGGTTGCAGGAGGCCTGCGAGGGCTTCACCTACCTGATGGACGGCAAATACGCCCACGCCGAGAGCCGACTCGTCCTGGCCATGCGGACCATGCGCAATTTCGGTTTCCGCTACGGGAATTTCGAGGTCACCTCGGCCCTGGCCGGGATCCGGCGCGTGGTCGAGGAGATCCGCCTCGTGCGGGCGCACAGCAGCAAGGTGTTCGACCTGAGCCTGCTGCCGCGCCTGAAGATGGCGGCCAAGGCGGACGACTGAGTGCGGCACCGGTCGGCTTTGTGCCGCCGGTGGAGTTTGGCATGGCAAACCGGCCGCATGGAGTTAGATTTGTCGGACAACCCGGTTCGCGCTGCTGCGGCCGGTGTGAACCCGAGGAGTCCGCCCAGCCATGCTGCCCGTTACCCATCCCCTGGCCGACATCGCCGCCAAGGTCGAAGCCGGCCAACGTCTGAGCTACGAGGAGGGCCTGCGGCTGGCCCACAGCCACGACCTGCCCGCCCTGGGCCTGCTGGCCCACGAGGTGCGCACCCGCCTGCACGGCGATGCCGTCTACTACAACATCAACCGCCACATCAACCCCACCAACGTGTGCTACGTGGGGTGCGAGCTGTGCGCCTACGCCGACGATCCCGACGCCGAGGGCACCTGGAGCTACTCGCCCGCCGAATGCGTGGAGATCGCCCGGTGCGACTTCTCGCCCGACGTCACCGAGTTCCACATCGTGGGCGGTCTGCATCCGCGCTGGAAGTTCCCTGTCTACGTGGAGATCCTGCGCTCCTTGAAGGAGGCCTTTCCGCAGGTGCACCTGAAGGCCTTCACCATGGTGGAGATCGATTTCCTGGCCAAGCTGGCCAAGCGGTCGGTGCCCGAGACCATCGCCGTCCTGCGCGAAGCCGGCCTGGACAGCTGTCCCGGCGGCGGCGCGGAGATCTTCCACCCGGAGATCCGGGAAAAGATAGCCTCGAAGAAGATGAGCGGAGAGCGCTGGCTGGAGGTGTCGGGCATCGCGCACGAGGCGGGCCTGAAATCCAACTGCACCATGTTGTTCGGCCATATCGAACGGCCGGAGCACTGGGTGGATCACCTGGTCAAGCTGCGGGAGCAGCAGGACATCAGCGGCGGCTTCCAGTGCTTCATCCCCCTGGCCTTCCACCCCGCGGGCACGAAGTTCGCCCACCTGCCCGGGCCGGATCTGGTGACCAAGCTGAAGGTCATCGCCCTGTCGCGCCTGTTGCTGGACAACATTCCCCACGTCAAGGCCTACTGGGTGATGCTGGGGCGCGAGATCGCCCAGCTGGCCCTGCGCTGCGGGGCCGACGACCTGGACGGGACGGTGCTGGACGAGCGGGTGACCCTGGCCGCCGGCGGCACCGCCGGCAAGGGCATGACGGTGGAGGACATCAGGTCCTTCATCACGGGCGTGGGCCTGCGGCCGGTGCTGCGCGATACCGTCTACAACGAGATCTGACCCCCGGAATCGCACGGCGACGATCCGTTTTCCCCGTGCTAGGATGACCATGTAATCCGCAGTTGTCAGCTCTAATCACAGGGAGCACCACCGTGACCGAACCGCGATCCCTGCAAGGCAAGACCCTCCTGATCACCGGCGCCAGCCGCGGCATCGGCAAGGCCATCGCCCTGCGCGCCGCCCGCGACGGGGCGAACGTCGCCGTCCTGGCCAAGACGACCACCGAACATCCCAAGCTGCCCGGGACGATCTTCACCGCGGCCGAGGAGATCGAGCAGGCCGGCGGCCGCGCCCTGCCCATCAAGACGGACATCCGTTTCGAGGAGGAGGTCCAGGCGGCCGTCGAGGCCGTCGTGGCCGAGTTCGGCGGCATCGACATCGTGGTCAACAACGCCAGTGCCCTGGGCCTGACCGGGACGCTGGAAACGACCATGAAGATGTACGACCGCATGTTCGGCATCAACGCGCGCGGCAGCTACCTGACCGCCAAGCTGGCCCTGCCCCATCTGCTGCAGGTCGAGAACCCCCACGTGCTGAACATCAGTCCGCCGCTGAACATGGATGCCAAGTGGTTCAGGAATCACGCCGCCTACACCCTGGCCAAGTACGCCATGAGCGTGTGGGTGCTGGGCATGAGCGAGGAGTTCCGGGACGAGGGCGTGGCCTTCAATGCGCTGTGGCCGCGGACGGCCATCGCGACCGCCGCGGTGCGCAACCTGCTGGGCGGCGAGAAGGTGATCCGGGCCAGCCGCAAGCCCGAGATCATGGCCGATGCGGCCTGGGCGATCCTGACCCGGCCCGCCGCCGAGTGCACCGGGAACTTCTTCATCGACGACGAGGTGCTGGCCGCCGAGGGCGTGACGGATTTCGACATCTACGCCGTGGCACCGGGAACGCCCCTGTTTCCGGATTTCTTCCTGGATTGATGATGACCGGCCGTACCAGGATGACCCCTTCATGGCTGGTTCCCGCCGGGGTCGTCGTGGGCGTCTTCCTGGTGGGCCTGCGGGTCCACTGCCAGGGGTTCAACCTGCTGGACGACGGCCTGTGGGTGCTGGGCGCCCGCGTCTTGGCCGACGGCGGGGTGCTGTACCGGGATCTGTTCACCATCTACGGACCGGCGCGCTATCTGTTCGTGCTGCCGTTCTTCCTGGTGGCAGGCAAGAGCGTGCTGGCCCTGGCGACGGCCAAGGCCTTCAGCGATGGCCTGGCCGCGGCGGTGGGAATGTGGGGAACGCGGCGATTGGGCGCGGGAAAGTGGGCCTGGCTGGTTCCGGTGGGCGTCATCGCCCTGGGACCCATCCAGCCCCGCTATGTCGCCGCTGGTTTGCTGGCTTTTGCGGCGTCGGGAGTCCTGTCCGGGGGCCTGGACCTTCGCCACGGAGTCCTGCTGGGTCTGGGCTGGGGCGGCCTGGCCTGTTTCGGCCTGGATATGGCGGGCTACGGGGCCGTGATCCTGGGCCTGGGTTTCCTGGCCGAGGCCAGACGGGAAAGGGCCACGGATGTCCGCTCCCTGGTTCCCTGGACCGGGGTCCTGGCCGGGGCGGGAACGGTTCTGGCCGGGGTCGTCGTCGTGATTGCGGCCCGGGGCGGTTTGGGCGACATGACCTGGGATACGGTCGTCTACCCGGTTACCCGTTTCAAGGGCTCCATGGGATTGTCCTGGTGGCACGATTTCGGCAACGAGGCCAAGCTGGGTGAAGTCTTCTCCTTCATGTTCACCGGCGAGAACCTGCCTGCGGCCTGGAGCGGCCACGTCTTCCAGCGGATCCTTTCCCTGCGCGTCCTCTACCTGCTGATCTGGGTGTTGCCCGTGGCGGGAGTCCTGAGGGCCTTCTTGTCACCACGCCCGGAATGGGCCCCGGTGGCAGGTCTGGCCCTGGCCGGCTGGGCGACCCTGATGGGCCGGGGCGATCCCAGCCACCTGGCCATGGCCTGGTACGGATCCCTGGTGCTGGCGCCGTTGATCCTGGCGGATCTGGCGGCCTGGCGCCGTCCGGCGGGCATCGTCGCCGGGGTGGTCCTGGTCGCCGCCGCGGCGCCCCTGTTCATGGAGCACGTCTGGTTGGCGGTCCATCTCGGCAGGCCGTCCCTGGAACGATGGCAGCGGCCCACAGCCGGGGTTTTTCTGGGCACCGAACGCATCACGGGTCTGGACAGGATGCTGGCTTCCCTGCCCCGGGATCCGCAGGTGCCCCTGGTGGCCTGGCCGGTCCAGCCCGGGCTGGTCTTCCTGCAGGGAGCGGCCCTGGCCACCCCCCAGACGACGCTGCTGGCCGGGGAGGTGCGCGACCCCGGACAGGTGGTCGCCGATCTGGAGCGCACCAAGCCGCCGGTCATCATCCAGGGCAGGGCCGCGGGGGTCATCCCCGGCGTCAGGACCTTCCGTGGCCTGGCTCCGTCCATCTACCCCTACGTGCGCACCCATTACACCGTTGGCGGTTCCATCGCGTCGGACAGGGAGAATTATCGCATCCTGGTCCGCCATGAGGGTGATGCGGGAGAGATCATCGCCCTGCCCCTGAAAAAGCAGTTGCCCACGGCAGGTCAGCAGGTCAAGGTATCCTATACGCCGTTGATTGTCGGCGAGGTGAGCGTGGCCCAGACCTTGCTGGTGCGGGAGTTCGACTTCCACGGTGTCGTGGTCAAGCTGGCGGCCTTGGGGCCTTACCCCATCACCATACCGGTACGGATGACGATCATGGAATTGTTGCCCTCGGGGCAGGGCGTGGTGCGCAGGGACGGCGTCACCCCCGTCGTCTTCCATAAAAAGGTGGAGAACGTTGAGTTCACGTTCCCGCCGGTTCCGGGATCCGTCGGCAAGACCATGATCTTCATGATCTCAAACGGGGAGGTCGAGGGTCCGGCGTTCCGGGCGATCTGGGATATGCCCGAGGACGGTACGGAACCGGAACTGGATTTCTACCCGGAGGGATTCGCCCTCGTTGCCGGCGAACAGACGGCGGCCGATCTGTATTTTCTCGCCTACTGACCCTGGCGGTCAGCGCCAAAGGGAGCATCCGACATGATCAAGACCAAGATCATCTGCACCATCGGACCGGCCAGTCGGGATCCGGAAGTCCTGGCCCGGCTCATGGAGGCCGGCATGAACGTGTGCCGGCTGAACTTTTCCCACGGCACCCATGATGAGCACGCCGAGCTCATCAGGGACATCCGCGAGGTGTCCCGGCAGATGGACCTGCCCGTGGCCATCCTGCAGGACCTGGCCGGCCCCAAGATCCGCACGGGGGACATGGCGGCCGGGGAGATCGAGCTCAAGGAGGGGGCCACGTTCGTCCTGACCAACCGGGACGTGCCCGGAGACGAGCACGAGGTGGGCCTTACCTACCCCGACCTGCCGCGCAGCGTTCGGGCCGGCGACGCGATCCTGCTGGCGGACGGGGCCATGGAGCTGGAAGTGGAGTCGGCCAGCGCCACGGACATCAAGTGTCGGGTCGTCAGCGGCGGCATGCTGGGCTC
>Ga0164318_10008372_pt1 | contig 10041 bp, 10 predicted proteins | sample GuaBasSedimGuay9_FD_113734 | JGI IMG/M metagenome (GOLD analysis project Ga0164318, IMG submission 113734) | Subseafloor sediment microbial communities from Guaymas Basin, Gulf of California, Mexico - Guay9, Core 4571-4, 0-3 cm | ecosystem: Environmental > Aquatic > Marine > Hydrothermal vents...
CCATTCGGCGATTGGTACGCTAAAGTTGAGAACTATTTGGTCGTTATTGGCTAGCGTTACTGGGGTTGTGGCTCCTATGTCTGACTTCCTGGTATTCGTGTCGCTTAGACTAACCGACGCCCGTATAGTTCCCGCACTACTATCGTATTTGACATATCCTCCAAACGATCCTGAAGGAGACCCTGCCGCATCGAAGAGGTAGCAAGTCCCGATTACTGGATCTATATTTGCATCTTCTATAGCTGAAGCGTTCACGCTTAAAGAGTTAGGTATATCAAACTGATAAGCCCCCGTACCAAAAGTCGTAGTGGAGCCCATCCTCATTTGAATTCGAACGTCCATAGAGTCGCCAGATCTCTTAAAGTACCCCGTAGAGGTTCCGTCGCCTATAGTAAAAGCTGACCCTGTAGTAGTTATCGTAGGAGTAAATGACTCCCACTCAGTAACAATAGCCCCTTGAGCGATAGTCGTAGATCCCGGACCTACGATCACATTGTCAACTAGTAAGTCATAAGCTGAGGCGTTCGTAGTTTTGATGTGGAATATTAATCGATACGATGTCGAGTCTGAGCTTTCAAAGCTAAACAACCCTTGTCGAGATAAAGAGCTCAACGTATTGTTACTCGCAGTATCTCGTACATTGATTAATTGAGCGTTAGTTACGTCGTAAACGTAAACTCCTACATCTTCACTCGCGTAGTTCGCAGTCACTGAGTAGTCGAAACTTACTTTTAAAAGCCTATTTGTATCAGCTTCATCGATAGTAAAAGCGTAGGACGCCCCTTCTCCCTGTCTATCAGCCGCGTCTTTTGCAAGCTTAAAGCTAGCCGCTCCTCTAAGAACCTCTCCTCCGGAAGTAGTTCTCGTAAAAGCTACAGTAGGGGATCCTCCGTCTCCGTCTACAGGGTCTGCTCCTGCAGCGTCAGCGTAAGTCGCCCACCCTTCGGTATTTACTTCAGCGTCGGAGTTATCGATTGCATTGATCTCTCCAGCTCCGCCTCCGCCTCCAACTCGAGTCTCAACTCCAGCCGAGTTTAGTTTGTAGAGATTTCCGTCATTCTTAAAGTAGTATTTCACTTTACCCGAAGCCGGATTTGATGGAGTCGCTATCTCGTCAGCAAGTATGGCCTCAGTGATCTCAGCCGATACGTCTTTCCAGACACTATCGTCTTCACTCCAGAACTTAAACTTCTTACTAGTAGTGTCATATCTGATCTCACCATTGTTCCCGGAAGTAGGTAGTGAGGTTGGTTCCAATACGGCGTTATCGCCCTTAATCGTAGTAGTCATCTATCACCTCTAAGGTAGTAAGAAAGTTCTAATGTAAACATCTACAGATCCCGCAGAAGCTTGATCTAAGTTAGCCCCTACTGAAGTCGCAGTAACAATAACGTCTGTAGTAGCTCCGAAGTTCGGAACATCTAATACGTTATTCACTGACCGAACCGTATTTCCTGACGCCTGGAAGACATCGAAAGGGTTCGCATACTTGTCAGTATTTCCTGATACGCCGATCTCGACTGAGTAGGCTGTAATCGCACCACCACTAAAAGCGGTGGTGTGATGAATCACCACTGCGTCGAGTCCTTCGTTAGCAGCTAACGAGAATGCAGTTACTGCGAAGCTAGTAGACGCTGATGAGAGATCTCCGAATGCGTAGGTGAATTTTCTCCACCGAGGATTAGGATTATCCCACTTAAGTCCACTTGCCTGCGCTGAGTCTGCGAATAATTGCTGGCCATCAGAGCCGACACCTAAAGCTATCGACGATGTCGAATAAGTTAAAAGATCCCCTTTGGTAGTGAGAGGATCTAGATCTGAAAATGAGTTCGCCGTGATCGTCCCGGCTCCATCGGTATTTAAGATTCCGTTCAAAGCACTCGAGAAGACTGGAGTGGCTGAGAAGGTCTTAGTTCCCGTGATTGTTTGAGATCCCGCTAGGAGGACTACTCCCGAAGTATTAGGATCTAAAGTTCCATCAAGGCAGTCTAGGTAGGCTTGAACCGTTGTCGATGACGTACATAGGAAAGACCCTACCGTCGTCGATATCGCCGTAGCGTCATGAGCATCGACCGTATCCGCAATGTGATCCGAGATCGAAGTCTCATTAATTTTCATTTGAGAATCGATAGTGTCGAAGTTGTCTCTTAGAAGAGAGCCGTAGTTTCGATCCCTATCGCCGGGTTTGTTTAAATTGTAATTGGTCGTAAACGTAGTAGCGGCGAGCGCCGTTACTGCAATTAGAGAAATTCCTATTGCGATAATCTTTTTCATATCCGCTTCCAAGTTTGAAAAGGGGTCCGAAGACCCCTTAATGTTTGACTATGCTCCAGGAGTTCCCGCAACACCTCTCCAGTCAGAGAAGCCAACGGCCCAGCGAGCAGTAATCTTCATCAGAGCAGTGTCTGATTTGAATTCCATGTCGCTTGAGGTCGCTGGAGACTTTCTCCAGTACCAGTAGAGTTTATGGCTACCTTTAGCCGCAGCTAAGAACCAAGCGTCATCGTCAGTTAAGTAGTCAAGGACTACTGGCTTAAGGCCATAACGAGTACGCATTGCGTTGTCCATGTTAACTTCAGTCGCTGAACCTGCGGTCGAAGCTTGAGGCTTACTTTCTGATTCTAGAAGCTCATGAGCTAAGAACTCAAGTGCGTCTGGAACTAAAAGCTTGCTAGGACGCTTAACGACTTTCTTGCCACTCATATCGCGAGTACGTCTCATAAGAGTCGTCATGTCTTCGATAGAAGCTAAAGAAAGGTCGGCGTCTACTGCCAAACGGTTAGAGCTAGTGCCCGCACCTGGGTAAACCAGAGGGTGAGCAGTTGAACATAAAGCTTGTCCATCCGGTCCAGCCGTAGTGAAAGCTTCATTCCAGATTGAAGAGCCAGAAATTCTCTCAGCTTCACGCATTGAGCGACCTAGAGCAGAAGCTCGGTCGAATGCCTCTTCATGTTGGTTGTCATCCAAAAGCTCTTGAGTAATAGGGACGATGACCCCGTACTTAACAGCTCGGAAGGTTTTGTCGAATCCTTGATAGAACTTGTCCATCGGATACTCTTCACCTTCACCTACTGACCCTACGGCTGGGATGCCTGATACGCCAGTGTGTTGAACGATACCTCGGTCCATATCACGGACGTTGTAAATTTCCTCATGCTCCATGGGAAATTCTTCTTCCATAGTATCAGTTGCGACCTCCTCTAATGCGGGAAGCGCGTCCTCTAATACCAGATCACTAAATTGTTCTCTTTGCATAATAGCCATCAGTTACTCTCCTTAAATACCTGCAGTTCCAGCAGCGCGTTCGCTAGAATTTACCTTCACTAATAGGTCTGCATTGATTGCAGCACTATTTTCGTTGTTGTTAATTTGAGGAGCAAGCTCCATCACTTTAACAGGAAGCGTGTCGGTAACAGCTTTGGTTGCAAGATCTAAGACCTGACCACTACGGCTCAAGTCCGTGTCTGGAGATGGAGAACCTGCGATATCGCAGTTCAAGCCGTTGTCGGCTACTGCGTATGCAGTTGTCGCATCACACTGACAGATGAAAGTAGCTTCTGGGTCATCGATGACTTGGACTACGTCCGCATCAGTTGATAAGGAAGAAGCCGCCGCAACGCCGATAACTCGACCTGCCGCTGGAGCAGTACCTGCAACGTAAACGCTAACAGTTCCCGCTGGGATTCTCATAAGCAAGTCACCTTCGTAGATGTCTTGACCACTCGTTTTTGCATACTCTCTAGAGCGAACAACTTTACCTTCAAGTTGGTAAAGTTTGAATCCTCTAGGGGCGTTAATGTTCGCCATTAATCATTCCTCCGAAATTATTTAAAATCTCCGGATGAAACATTCTCACGGGTCATGCCTGTATCTTTAGTAGTACGGATCGCTCCGTGCTCCTGTGAACCGGAATTCGCTCTAAAAACTTCTTCATTAAGTTTTCGATCTTCATCCACACGCTTTCGGCGCTCGGCTACCTCTTTCTCCGGAGCGAAGTGTAGAATCAAGTCTCTTCGCCGGATACGATCTCCATCGATCATGTTTCCGAGGTTTACTTCAAGCTTAGCTACGACGTCTTTATCGAGCCCGGAGACCTTTACAGGTTTCCACATTCGAGGCGCACGTCTTGCCTCAACTCCGCCTGACACCCAACGTAGTGTGTGGCCTTTAACAGCAAATCCAGGGTCTGAGTTATCCACAGACCTGTGAAAAGTAATATCCGATTTCTTAAAACTCATCTTCTTCTCCTTTTTTCAGTAGCGGCGGCTAGCTTCTCTTTGTAGGCATTAATCTTCTCTGGCGTGACGTTAGGCCTCATCGCGTAGAATCTCACCCTTGGGTCGTCGTCAGAAATCTTATTTGCCTTAGATGCGCCTCCAGTTACTGCTCTCGCCGAAGGATTAGGAGTCTCCCCCGTCATCTCCTCTCCAGAATTTCTGGCAGGATTTGACCTTTGTGTCTGATCAGCTTTCAATAAACGTGCTGCAGTGTTGCATACGTTGTAGATGGCTTTCGGGTGATTAACATCTCCTCCGGCCTCTTGAAAGTGCTTCCACTCTTGGCGAAATGTCTTGTCAAATTTTGGATCGCTGAGCGGGAATTTCTCTCGAGCTTTATCATCCCACCTAGTTCTCTCAGAAGCTTGACTAGACTGATTTACCGCTTGGCTTACGGCAGTTTTCACTAACCGACTGGCTTTTGCGGCGGTAAGAGGCTCTTCATCGTCGAAATCTTCGATGACCTCTTGAACTTGGGGTCTTTGTTGACTGCTAGCTAGTTGAGCCAACGTCTGTTGGATCTGCACTAAGCTATCATTAACTCCAGCCACCCTTGCATCCAGTTCCTCGTATCGAGAATCTAGATTTGGCGTTGGCTCCCCGCCAAAATCTTCACCTTCAGCTGCCCCTGGAGGCAAATCTTGGACGGAAGACTGTCCATCAATGTTCGCTGTATTCAAAGCGATCTCCTTTATTTAGATTTTTTAGAATGACGAATCTTAGAAGTAGATTTGCCATTTTTAAAACCTTTCGGGTCTGCAATTTTCGATCGTGGCCCTGGTTTGGCATTCTTACGATCATTCTCTCTCAATTTTTTAGCATTTGGATTGTTGACTCCCATGGAGACCTCCTATGCCAGCCCTGCAGTGGACTGTGTTAAATAATTACTTGTTCTCCGATTGTTGTCGGAAGACTTCTTCTGATCTTTAGCTTTCGCCGACGCTCTTTTATCATCCTCAATGAAGGTAGAGCGTTGGTGTAGTAAGTTTTGAAGAGCGTCGACCCTACCTTTACGATAAGCGTAGTCCGTCTCCTCTAACTTCCCCGATGAAAGATTTAACAGCTCCAAGTTTAGCATTTTGACGACAAAATTTTCAAACGCTTTGGTGCCGGGCTCTCTTTCATGCTCGATCATAGGCTCTACGAGTTGTCTAACTTCTCGATGAAGACTATCTCGATTAAAATTTAATTCGATGTTTAAGTCTATCGCTTTCGGTTTCTTTTTAAACCACCGGACCATTCGGCTCTCCTACTGGGCTTCCAAGAGGTCCGCCTTCTGAAGCTCCGGCGTCAGGGACACCTCCTCCATCAAAGGCTGGAAGACCTCCCTCATTTGAGAATTGAGTTCCTGTTATATTCGGTAGACCTTGAGCCCCTTGAGCCGAAGCTACGAAAGTTTCGTGCTTCTCTACCAGGGATGCAAAGGCTGCTAGCTGATCTCTATCGAAGAGCCCGAATCGATCCGACTCTTTGAATCTTTCATAGATGTCTAAAGCTCTTTGATGATCCTCTTCAACTCTCACCGTGTTTTCGATAGGCGGATCATCTCCCTGACCTATGAGGATTTTAAAGATTCTCGTCTCTGGAGTTAAGGCAGGCCCTTGGTAGTCAGCCGGTTTGGTAATAAACTTGTCCGGATTCTTGACTTGATGCCTTACCAGGAATTCCTTAACGACTTCGTAAAGATTTCCAGGTTGGAGGATTCCGAATTGCTGCATAGTAGGATTGAGAAGGGTTTGAAGCATTAAAGATGCTCTTTGTTGCTTCTCTTGTTCGGACGACGCGGCGATATCCGTATCCGTTATGAAGTCGAACTCCCCAGCGAGGTCTTCTCTCTTAATATCTCCGAAGACTGGCTTACCATCTTCCCCAGTTACTCTGAAGAAGATCTCATTTTTCATTCTAGATCTGCAGAGGATGAAGAAGTCAGAGAAGAATCGATTCAATGCTCTGGAGATTCTATCCAAGTGCGGATTGATCTGAATATTTGCTTGTCTGTCGATGAAGTTAGCACCTGTCGCGTTACGTAGAGCGCCCGCAACCCCTTTGCCAGTGACATTTCCGAGGTTAATGTCGTTTAGAGCTAAGGCTTTCTCGCCATATCCGGTTAAAGCGAACTCTTCACTCTCCCCAAATTGACCTAAGTAAGGTATCTGAGACATTTTTACGTCGTTTACGTCTTCTACTGGAAGCAAGGCTCCAGGTTTTAGCTTAAAAGTATCCGGCTTGAACGAGGATCCGGCTCGATAGAAGCCAAATTGCATCGAGGACAACATTCCATTGTCCATTTTCAAGTTGTGCATCGCGTCGATGTGGTTGTTTAGAGAGAAAAGAAGCTCCCCACAACCAATACCGAAGGCTCTCTCCTTTGAAGGCATGAAGTCTGCCTTGTAGATAGGTCTTCTACCACTAGGAGCGATGCGGTGAAGGTAAGTCCACCCTAAAATGATGTCCAATTCACCATGAAACCAGATAACAATCTCTTCAGGCATCTTGTCGATGTCCTCAAAGTCCTCATCCTTAACGTCTTTATCAATATAGGCTCGACCATACCACTCATATACGGTATGTTCCTGGATATCGTTAGATCTAGATGCGCCGGATCTATCTCGATTTATACCTTCGAGTCTTTCGGTGCGTCTTTTATGCTCTCCGCGAGTCTCACTGTCTTGCTCTAGAGGACGTTTTCGCATCTCTAAAGCCTCTTCCACTTTATCTTTATCGAATCTTCCGGTCTTTGCTCGAAGTTTTAAGTCATCGTCTCTTAGGATGACTCTATGAGCTACCCAGGGAGCCTCTTGAGGGTCAGAGTATCCTGGAGGCATCAACAAATCGTCATTCCCGATCACGCCTACTCGCGGAGCGGAGTTTCGAACGGTTCTCTTTACATTTTTCACCTTCGCTTCGGCTTCATTAGGCCCCTCAGCGATTTCTGCGTCCTCTTCATCCACAAAAATGGATGGATCGCCCTCGGTTTCAGTGACTTCGACGTCTAGATCTAGATATTTATTCTCCCAAACGTCCCAAGTCAGCTTAAGTGCGCTTGATCCGTCTTCGGATATGTCTTGGAGCCACTTATCTAGAGAATCCCTGAAGCCTTGGCCTCTATTCATCCACTTTGTTAGGCCCCAGTTCATGAAATTCTTGACGACTTCTTCTTTTTCCTGAAAAGCCACATTCGTAGCCTCTACACTGAAGAGATTACGAGCTGAGAAAGTCTGAAATAAGCGTGCGTGCATCCCTTTTGCCATAATTAGGGTGTAAGGGACGTGAAGATCACTAGCATTCTCAAAGTGACCCTCTTGAAAGCGATATTGTAGATCTCTAATACCTAACATCCACTGACTTCTTCTCTCGAAGTAGTCATAATGAGTGTCTGTGAATCTATCGATGTCGTCTCGGATTAGTCTTTCAAGGTAGTCGGTGTCGATTTGATTTAATTTTAGGGTTTCATCCCTTTTTTCTTCACCCGGCTTGTCTACGAATTTACTTTCGATACTCAAGGCGTTTATCTCCGTAGATAGGAATGTTCTTTAGGTCGATCATTTCGAGTATCTTGTCCTTTTTTAGACCCAAGGACAAGACATACTTGCATGATAGTGTCTAGGATATCATCATTTTCTTTTTCTGGTTGGTTTTTATACTGGTTCTTTCTTGCCCCCCTCATCTTCGACCAAACGTAATGCTCAATCTCGTAGATGAATCTCTTATTCTCAGGGATATCGAAAGCCATAAACATGGGACGCTTACCGTACTTGGTGTCCTTGACCTTCAGCCAGTCTTTAAAGATTGCAATCTTATCATCTACGTTTTTAGGCGCAGGCCGGAAACGAGGAATGGTAGGAGTAACATGATGATTTAACTCATCAAGAATTGTGACAGCCCTACCAGAAGCTCCTTTCTTAATCATAGACTCTACATTCGAGTAGTTATCGATGTAGCAAGCTCTAATTCGAGGTTTAGAGTCTTCTCTATCTAGAGTTATTTGATCTTTCGTCCATAGGATATGTTGAGCAATACCTTCAGCCACATCGTCTACAAGATCCGAGGTTAAAAGAATTACATTCCCTGAAGGAGTAAGTCCTAAAAACGAGATAGCCCAGGGTTTTCTAGGATGGGGATCCACAGATATTATAATGTCCCAGGTATGAGGCCACGGGAATTTATTTATCAAGTGATCTTTTCTCGCCCATTGTTTGAAGATAAGGCCGCTCATGTGAAGGAACTTACCCTTCTCTCGAGCTTCGCGCTCTTCAGGGTCAATAGTATCTAGGAATTCCTCGATTCTACGAAGTCCTGTCTTCTCGTCACCCTCTCCAAGGTTCTTAGCGTTGTCTTTGATATCAACATAGGTGTACCAGTAGAGACCTTTTCGATCATGGATATCTGCCTTCATGCAAAGGTCGTGCATCCACGGTTCGACGATGGGAGTTCCTGTGATCCAGGCAACTCCTTCTCTATCTGTGAGACCACGCCACACGGCGTCGAAGATAGCTTTCGGAGGAGGCTCGTCAAACCAGGCCCAGTCATAGTCGGATCCCTCGAAGACCTTAATAGCTTGGTCGTGAGATTTGACGTCAATCGTCGATCCGTTTTTTATTAAATACTTTGCGATAGCGTGGGTTTGGTTCTTCTCCGTACCTACGATGATTCCCGGCTCAAACCACTCCTCAATCTTCGGCATGATGATATCTCGGGCGTGGGTTTGAAAATCTTGGAGGATAATACAACCCTTCGAAGGAGCTCTGACTTGCTGGAAAGGATGATTACCAGTAGCTCTCCACCGTGCCTCGTTCACCCCTCCGGTAGTTTTACCCGAACGGTTTCCTCCGAAGAAAAGCCTGATTCGGTTCGGCGCTTTGTGAAATCCGATTTGTTGTTCATGGGCGTTCTCCAAATAGGTGTCACCCTTGGAGTAACTTAAGGCCTCGATGTGAGAGTCCATCGCTTTATGCAGTTGGAGAAGCTCCTCGTCTGAGAGACTAGCGAGCTGCTCTTCCGAAAGAGCTAACTGGTCCATTCAGTAAACTTCCTCATCTCTTTGAGGACTTTATCCACATACTTCTGATTTTTAAATTTACCAGTTATCAGTGAGCGCCTTGGCGATCCTTGGTTATAGGCAGAGATTAGAGCGTCTTGATCTTGGATATCCCACCGTCTTCGAAGAGTGTCGAGATGCTTCAACCCTATTAGGAGATTAGGCTTGGGGTCGAAGAGGAAAGAAGGTAGTGCCTTCGTAGGACATGCGGCAGCTCCCGCAGCTATTCCGTTCTCTCGGGCTACGGCTCCCATGACCTGCATGAGTCCATAGCTGTATTTTTGAAGTTCTTTTTCTGTCGCGAGGTTGCAGTTAGGCCCCGCGAAGTCCTCGGGTCGGTGTAGCCATTTGTAGTTCTTTTCATACCTCACAGCCCCCGGGTCTCCACCCGACTCAACTTTAATAATCGCAGCGACTAGCTCCAAGCTGATAAGGTCATCAGTTACATTCGAGTATTGGCGAATATGAGATATCGTCGTATCGCTCAATCCTACACCTTGAAGATACACTTCAGCCTTCAGCTCCGATTGTGTTCCTCTAACTATCATTCTAGAATCGAATCCTTTATAGAAACCCCGACACTTTTCTTTGGCAAAGATATAGGTGTGAAGCACGATTTCACTTCCAAATTCTCAAGCGAGACACCTTTACGATATCCGCCATCTTCTTTATCCATAATCGCGACGCCGACGGGAACTCCTTTGACGCCGAAATTCTTAATGGTGA
>Ga0164318_10008373_pt1 | contig 10041 bp, 6 predicted proteins | sample GuaBasSedimGuay9_FD_113734 | JGI IMG/M metagenome (GOLD analysis project Ga0164318, IMG submission 113734) | Subseafloor sediment microbial communities from Guaymas Basin, Gulf of California, Mexico - Guay9, Core 4571-4, 0-3 cm | ecosystem: Environmental > Aquatic > Marine > Hydrothermal vents >...
AACCCGGCCAGGATTTCCTCCCGGCCCTGTCCTGCCTTCTTCGCTTCCCTGACCAGCACTGCCGCCTCGCACAGGATCTCCTCCCCGTCTCCGACGAACACGACGTCCAGGAAAGGCCCGACCACCGTGGGGTTCAGGGTGCAGGATCCCCCGGCGAGGAAGATGGGGTCCCCTTCCCCCCTGTCCGCCGCAGTCAACGGCGCGCCGGCCAGGTCGATCATGGTCAGCATGTTGGTGTAGGCCAGTTCGTAGCCCAGGGAGAATCCGATCAGATCGAAAGCCCGTGCCGCCCGCCGCGATTCCAGGCCGAACAGGGGCAAACCCTCGGTGCGCATGAGTTCTTCCATGTCCGGCCAGGGGGCGAAGGCCAGGTCGCAGAACACGCCTTCGGTCTGCTGCAGCCGGGTGTAGAGGATACGCAGACCCTGGTGGGACATGCCCACCTCGTAGGCGTCCGGGAACGTGAGCAGGATGTTGGTCCCGGTCGGGTCGAAACCCTCGCGGTCGGCGCCCAGTTCGCCGCCGACATACCGCCCCGGCGCACCGACCAGCGGCAGGATCCGGCCGGTCAGGGCCCCGGACAGGACCTCGGGGTCGTCGAAACAAGGATGCGGCCGCCAGGGAGTGGCGGCCTCCAGATCGTGTACCAAGAAAATACCTCGCGTGGATACCGGTCATCCACTTCCTAATTGTTGTCCGGCGTCAGGGGTCGAACCTTGATCTCCGCACCGTCGGCATGAGCGTCGAATACCAGCTTGTCCTGCATCTCGGCGAACGATACCGGATAGTCGCCGGTGAAACAGGCGTCGCAATACAGATGCCCCTCGCCGGTGGCCTCCAGCAGTCCCGGCAGGGACAGGTAGGCCAGGGAATCCACCCGCAGGTACGTGGCGATCTCCTCCACCTCGTGGCTGGCCGCGATCAGTTCGTTGCGCACCGGGGTATCGATGCCGTAGAAACACGGATGGGTCACCGGCGGCGACGCGATGCGCAGGTGCACTTCCCGGGCGCCTGCGGCCCGGATCAGCTTGACCAGCTTGCGCATGGTCGTACCCCGGACGATGGAATCATCCACCACGACGACTCTCTGGCCTTTGATAATCTCGGCCACCGGGTTGAATTTAATGCGGACGGACATATCCCGCACCTTCTGGGCCGGGGAGATGAAGGTGCGGCCCACGTAGTGGTTGCGGATCAGGGCCAGCTCGAACGGCAGACCGGCGGCCCGCGCATAGCCCAGGGCGGCGGTGTTGCTGGAATCGGGCACGGCGCAGACCAGGTCGGCATCCGCAGGCGCCTCGCGGCCCAGGATCTCCCCGCTGCGGCGGCGGGCCTGCTCGACGTTGGTCCCGAACACGCGGCTGTCGGGCCGGGAAAAGTAGACATGCTCGAACACGCAGCGCTTCTCCGGAGCCTCGGGACCGATGCGCCGGCTGACCAGCTCGCCTTCCCCCAGCACGACCATCTCGCCCGGAGCGATATCCCGCAGGTAGGCCGCCCCGACGATGTCGAAGGCGCAGCTCTCGCTGGCTATGACGTAGCTGTCGTGGAACCGGCCCAGGCACAGGGGCCGGAAACCGTGGGGATCGCGCACGGCGATCACCTTGTTCCTCGACAGCATGACCAGGGAATAGGCCCCCTTGATGCGGGGCAGGATCTCGGCCAGGGCGTCCTCCCACTCGGCAGCCTGGCTGCGCGCCAGCATGTGCAGGATGACCTCGGTGTCGCTGGTGGTGGCGAAGATGGAGCCGTTGCGCTCCATGTCCCGCCGCAGCTCCGGCGCGTTGACCAGGTTGCCGTTGTGAGCCAGGCTTACGGTGCCCCGGTGGGAGGCCACCTGCAACGGCTGGGCGTTGAGGATGTTGCTGGAGCCCGAAGTGCTGTACCGCACATGCCCGATGGCGTAATTGCCCGTCAGATCCCGGGTAACTGTCTCATCGAAGATGTCGGCCACCAGGCCCATCCGCTTGTGCGTGCGCAGGCGGTGGCCGTCGGCCACGGTGATCCCCGCGCTCTCCTGGCCGCGATGCTGCAGGGCGTGCAGGGCCAGGCTGGCCAGCTCGGCCGCTCCCGTCACGGCGGCGATGCCGACCACGCCGCATTCCTCGCTCCAGTGGCGTTTCACGTTCATGACAGCTCCCGTTCCGGACCGGGGCGCACGGGCCCCGTCAGCCAGTCCTCCAGATGGGGATTGAGCAGCAGCCCCTTCTTGCGTCGGCGGGCCACGGCCAAGCGTGTGGCGACCGCCACCGCCTCCTCGGCCGCGGCGGTCAGGACCAGGCGCCACAGCACGCCGGAAGTCACCGGCGAATCCTGGCCCCGCACCAGGGTCGCCACATCCACCGCAACCTGGCCATCTCCTGCCGGTCCGCCCAGCAGACGGTCGAAAAGGCCACCATCGGTTTCCAGGTCGCTGTCCTGAACCCTGCCGGGCCACGACCCAGGCAGGACGTGGTCTGTACCCAGGAACCAGGCATCCTCCGTCCGCTCGCGGGCGAACACGCCGTAGTGGTGCTTGTTGGGGTTGTAGTAACGGCCCGTGGCCAGCAGGGCGGCCACGCCTCCGGTCACTCCCGGGTCGGCGAAGGTGTGCCACCGGCATCGGAACAGGCCGACCAGGTACGAGCCGCCGTCCAGACGCTCGCGCATGACCTGCAGGGCGGTGGCCGCATGCAGATCGACACCCTTGTGGGCGGTCAGCAGGGTGATCTCCAAGTTCGGAGCTCCTTTCACCATCAGCACAGCTCCAACAGGCGGCGAAGAAGGAATGCGCCCGGTCCGGCCGTTTCCAGGATCGACGTATCCCCCGCACCCAGGCGGCGGCGTGCCGCCCAGTCATGGGGCAGGTCCTCGGGCACCATGCGCAGCAGGGCCGCCCGTTCCGGATGGGGCATCATGGCCAGCACGTTGCCCCTGCCGTTGGTCAAGCCGGCGGCGTCCAGCAGGGCGCCGTTGGGATTGCCCCCGCCATCGCCGGCCAGCCCCGTATAGCGCAACGCCAGGTGCCCCGAGGCCGCCAGCTTGGCGAAGAACTCCGGGTCCTCGTGGGTGAAGCGGCCCTCGGCGTGGGCCACCGGCAACGGCAACACTTCCGTCAGGCCCTCCACGAAGGGAGAGCGGGAATCCGGGTGGCGTTCCACCCCCACCCAGTTGGCGTAGTAGCCCTGGCGGCCGGGGAAGCGGTTGGGACCCAGGGCGATCTCCACGGCGCCCGGTTCCCGACCCGGCACCAGACCCGCCTCGATCAGCACCTGGCAACCGTTGCAGATGCCCAGGATGGGCTTGCCCCGGTCCTCGGCCTCCAGCAGGATCCGCAGCAGGGGATCCTTGGCCGCGATGGCTCCGGCCCGCACCCGATCCTGGTAGGAGAATCCCCCGGGGATGAGGTAGCCGTCGAAGCCGGCCAGCTCGGCTGCCGGACGGGTCCAGCGGAAGATCTCCGCCGCGCCCCCGAAACGTTCCAGCATGAGGGCCGATTCCACCTCGCAGTTGACCCCCGGCAGCTGGACCACGGCGATCCGGGGCCCGGACGCCAGGCCGATCATGGGAGCCTGCTCCTGGGGTGCGGTGCCCGCGTCGGCGACATCGGCCTCGGCCACGGTCCGCACCGGTGCGGGAACGGCTCCGGCCGCCTCCGGGCCGCCCATGAGCTTGGGCAGCGCCTGCTGCCAGGTGCGGGTCATCCGCTCCGTATCCAGTGTCGCGATGGTGCCGCCGTCCGCGTCCTCAACGGTCAGTTCCCCGTCCGCGGTCACCTCGCCCAGACGGGTCCACCAGACATCCGCGTCGTCGAGCATCCCGGCGGCCTGCTCCAGATGCCCCGGCGGCACGGCCAGAACGAAGCCGCCGGTCTCGTTGAACAGGAATTCCCGCGCGGTCAGTCCCGTATCCTCCGGCAGCACAAGGCGCGCGCCGATGGTCCGGGCGCCCTCCTGACCCATGGCCATCTCGCTGATGCAGACGGCCAGACCACCGTCGCCGATGTCGTGGACGGCGGCGGGCAATCCCGCCCCGACCAGGTCCAGGATCACCCGGATCTCCCGCCGGGCCGTTTCCAGATCCAGGGGAGGAACCGCCGGCCGGCCGGCCTGGAAACCCGCGTCCAGGTACAGCGACCCGCCCGTCTCCGGATCGCGCCGCCCCACCAGCAGGATCTCCTGCCCCGGCTGTTTGAAGCGCTGGGTGCGACAGCAGGCGTAGTCATCGACCACGCCCACGCACGCCACGATGGGCGAGGGAGCCACGCTGCGCCCGCTGCTGCTCTGGTTGTAGAAGCTGACGTTGCCGCTGATCACCGGCAGGGGCGCTCCCGGGCGGGCGGCCAGACCGATGGCCCGGCAGGCATCGCCCACCCCGCGCACAGCCTCGGTGAACTGCCAGAAGGCCTCGGGCTGCTCGGGGTTGCCGAAGTTCAGGCAGTCGGTAACGGCCGAGGGTTCGCCCCCCACGCAGGCCACGTTGCGGCAGGCCTCGACCACGGCCGCCGCCCCGGCCAGGTAGGGATCGGCCAGTCCCAGCAGGGGATTGCCGTCGGCGCTCACGGCCACGGCCCTGTGCCAGCCCGACACGGGGGCCACGACCCCGGCGTCCGCCTCCCCCGGCCTCAGTATGGTGCCGGCCTGCACCTCGCTGTCGTAGTGGCGGTAGACATACTCCCGGCTGCACGCGTTGGGATGGCGCAGCAGGGCCAGCCATTCCTCGGCGATCCGTTCGACCGGCGCTTCCGGCAACCGGGCGTCGGCGGGGATGGCCTCCGTTTCGGGAGCCACGACCTCGCGGTCATACCGTATGCCCTCGGTGATGGTCTCGATGGGCGCCGTGCACAGGATATCCTCGCCCATGCGCAGCACGTATTTGCCGTCGTCGGTCACCCGGCCGATGCGCCGGGCGCAGGCCCCCTCGTACAGGGTGGGCAGGGCGAAATCCTCGTTGTAGATCTTCAGGACCCGTTCGGTCAGCCGCGCGGGCACCGCGATGCCGTAGCGCTCCTGGGTCTCGCTGCAGGCGCAGACCCTGGCCGGCAGTCCGGTGATGCGGTGGACCTGCTCCAGGTCCACTTCGCAGCCGAAGCCGCCGGCATCGGCCAGTTCGCTGGTGACGCAGGCCACTCCTCCGGCGCCCAGATCCTTGAATCCGATCTCGACGCCCTCGGCCCTCACCATCTCCAGCATGGCCGCGTTGGCCACCGTCAGGATCCGCTTGAGGAAGGGGTCGGGAGTCTGGACGCTGCCCTTGTTCTCGGTGGCCGCGGCCGCATCCAGGGTGGCCGAGGCGAAGGCCGCACCGCCCATGCCCGACCAGTCGGTGGGCTTGCCCACCAGGATCAGGTCGTAGGGTTCGTCCGCGGCGGCCTGCGGCACCCGGCTGTGGGTGATGTGGTCTGTCTCCACCAACCCCACGGCCACCACGTTGACCAGGCAGTTCTCGTTGAAGCTCCGGTGAAAGTAGACGTCTCCGCCCAGGTTGGGCACTCCGATGGCATTGCCGTACTCCCAGATCCCGCGCACCACATCCCGGGCGATGTCCAGGTGATGGGCCGCTCCGGGTTCGTCCTCGCTGAGCGGCCACCCGAAACGCAGGGGATCCAGGGCCGCGATGACCTTGCCGCCCATGCAGTACACGTCCCGCACGATGCCGCCGATGCCGGTGGCGGCGCCCTCGACGGGCATGACCTGGCTGGGATGATTGTGGGACTCGTGGGCCAGGATGATGCCGTACCGGGTTCCCTGGAACTCCCCGAACTCGATGATCCCCGCGTCCTCCACCGGACCGACCACCACGTTGGGCGCCTCGGTCGGCAGGTTGGCCTTCAGGTGGGGACGGCTGCTCTTGTACGAGCAGTGTTCGCTCCACATGGTATCGAACAGGGTCAGCTCGGTGAGGGTGGGCGCGCGCCCCAGCAGGCCGGCCACCTTGCGCGCCTCGTCCGGCGCCATGGTCAGGCCGTGGCTTTTCAGGTAGGTGCGCAGGCTTTCATCGTCGTACTGGTCAACGGGAACGGGCGAAAAGCTTTCATCAGCAGCGTGTGCTCGGGTCACCACTCAGCCCCCGGGAAAAACTGGTGATCTGCGGCCTGGAAGCCCTAATCTAGCACCCCCGTCCCTAAGGGCAAAGCCGGGATTTACCCGCTCACTCCGGTCCAGGAAAAACCGCCCCGATCGCCAAGGACCGGGGCGGTGATGTGTCCGAAAAGGGACGTTGTGTCGTCCTATGACTTCTTGGGCTTGGGATGGCAAGCCGTGCACTTGGTGGGAGCCTTGGTCTCGGCGTTCTTGACCTTGGTCTCCTTGTGGCAAGTGATGCAGACGATGTGATACGGGTTCTTCTTCTTGCTGCTGCTGCTGCAGATAGGCGTTTCGGCCTTCTCGGGCTTCACATGGCAGGAGGAGCAGGTCTTGACTTCCATCTTGGTGTAATTCTCCGCCGTCAGGCCCTCGGCGGTGTGATGGCAGGTCACGCAGTCGGTGATTTCCATGTGGGCCTTGTGGGAGAACTCCACGGCGGCCTTCTTCTTGGCGCAATCATCAATGGTGATCTTCTCGGGAATGCCCTCGGCATAAGCCATGACCGCGAATCCGGCCAGCAGAGCAAAGAGAATGAGCACGTTGAACTTCCGCATGTCTTAATCCTCCCCAAGGATGGGTGTTCTCAGCCGATTTACCGAAACAGAAACCTCTTCCCTTGCCAAATCTATAACAGGCCTCCCGGTCCCGTCAACATTTCTGCCATAAATTTGTCGCGGCAACGGGCGGTGCGGGGCAACCTCACCCGAATCCTTGCAATTGCAATGCCATAACAAAGGCACCGCCGGACTAGTCCCAGTCCTTCAGGGCCAGGGTACGCTGGAAGATGTAGGGAACGTGGCGCAGCTGGTGCCCCAGATCGAAGCAACGATCCAGATCCTCATCCGTCACCTTGTCGGTGATGCGACGATCCTCGCGCAAAGCCTCGCGGAAAGGCTTGTCCTCGTCCCACACCTTCATGGCCGCGGCCTGGACCCAGGCGTAGGCATCCTCGCGGCTGACCCCCGCCTCGGTCAAAGCCAGCAGCACCGCCTGGCTGAAGTACATGTCCCTGACCCTGGTCATGTTGGCCTTCATCCGGTCCGGATACACCACGAGACCGGCGATGAGTCGTTCCATGCGCGTGAGCATGTGGTGCAGCAGATGACAGCTGTCGGGAAAGATGATCCTCTCGACCGAGCTGTGGGAGATGTCCCGCTCGTGCCACAGGGCCACGTTCTCCAGGGCGGTGTGGGCGTTGCCGCGCAGCAGCCGCGCCATGCCCGTCAGTTTTTCCGAAACGATGGGGTTCTTCTTGTGGGGCATGGCGGAGCTGCCCTTCTGGCCCTTGCCGAACGGCTCCTCCACCTCGTGCACATCGGTGCGCTGGAGGTTGCGGATCTCCACGGCTATCTGCTCGATGGTCGCCCCCAGGATCGCGACCGAACCCAGCCACGCGGCATGCCGGTCGCGCTGGATCACCTGGGTGGAGGCCGGATCGACCTTCAGCCCCAGGCGCTCCATGGTCAGCTGCTCCACCCGGGGATCCAGATGGGCGATGGTGCCCACGGCGCCGGAGAGCTGGCCGTAGCCGATCTGCTCCTGGGCCGCATCCAGGCGGCGCAGCCCCCGTTCCAGGGCGCTCCAGTAGACCAGCAGCTTCAGCCCGAAGGTGGTGGGTTCGGCATGGATGCCGTGGCTGCGCCCCATCATGACCGTGTCGCGGTGCTCCTCGGCCTTCTTCTGCACCGTATCGAGCAGATTCACCAGGGCCCGGCGCAGCACCCGGCCCGCCTCGGTTATCTGCAGGGCGAAGGACGTGTCCAGCAGATCGCTGCTGGTCATGCCCTGATGGATGAAGCGCGAGGAAGGTCCCACATGCTCGGCGAGATTGGTCAGAAAGGCGATGACGTCGTGCTGAACGGTTTGCTCGATCTCCAGCACCCGCTCGGTCTCGAAAGCACCCCGGGCCCGGATCTCCTGCGCCGCCTCCTCCGGAATCTGTCCCAGTTCCGCCCGCACCTCGCAGACCGTGGTCTCGACTTCCTGCCAGATGCGGAACCGGTTCTCGTCCGACCAGATGCGCGTCATCTCTTCGCTGGCGTAGCGTGGGATCATGGCTCTTCCTGCCTGTTGGATGATGGCGTGGCAACGCCGAAAACCTACCCGCAGGCCGCTCGCCGGTCAAGACGGCAGGTCCCGGACCGGCAATCGTTCTTTGTATGGCAGGGAATCCTGCTAACTTGGTATCCGAACAGCCGGGAGCGACCATGACCGAGGATACGAAACTGGATCGAGGCGGACTGGGACACCTGCTGGTGGTGTACCTGGTCTGGGGCAGCACCTACCTGGCCATCCGCCTGGCCGTGCGCGAAGGGGCGGGCTTCCCTCCGTTCCTGATGGCCGGGATGAGGGTGACGGCGGCGGCGGCGATCCTGCTGGGATGGGCCGCCCTGCGCGGCGAACGCATCCGTCTGACCCGCCGGGAGTTCGTCCTGTTCCTGGGCAGCGGCCTGCTGCTGTGGGTGGGAGGGAACGGCCTTGTCACCTGGGCGGAGATGAGGGCCTCCAGCGGCCTGGCGGCCCTGCTGGTGGCGTCCATCCCCATCTGGTTCGAGCTGGTGGCCATGATCGCCGATCGCCGGCGCCCCCGCGGCAAGCTCACCGCTTCGATCCTGCTGGGGTTCGCCGGGGTGGGCATCCTCACCTGGCCCATCCTGCGCACGGGAGTCAGGGCCGACGTGCTGGCGGTGATCGCCCTGTTGCTGGCCCCGCTGTTCTGGGCCATCGGTTCGGTGTGGTTCCAGCGTCGCAAACCCGACCTGTCCATCCGCGCCATCAGCGGCTGGCAGCAGCTGTGCGGAGCCATGGGCTTCCTGGCGGTCGTCCTGCTCCGCGGGGAACCGCTGCCCTCGCCCACCGGCGAAGCCTGGCTGGCCTGGGGATACCTGGTGATCTTCGGCTCGGTCATCGCCTTCACCAGCTACATGAGCACCTTGCGGCTGCTGCCGGCCACGGTCGTATCGACCTACGCCTACGTCAATCCGGTGATCGCCGTGCTTCTGGGATGGCTGGTTCTGCACGAGGAGGTGACCGGCTACACCCTGGCCGGCGCTTTGCTGATCATCGCCGGGGTGGCCGGCATCTTCAACAACCGGGCTTGAAACCCGCGGGCGGACTGACCAGCAGCGCCCCCGACTTCCTGTCCCTTGGCGCCTTGACCGGCACGGCCAAGCGCCACAGGTCACCCTGGCGGGGCACAGGATATCCGTCGGTCGCCACCAGTACGAGTCCCCTCGCACAGCATCCATAGACCCCGTGCCGTCCCCCGGGCAGGGACAGGACGTCCGACATGATCCGCACGGGCAACGGAGTTGCGGAGCCCGTCCCGGAGTCCCGCACCGGCTCCGCCTTCACATCCGGGCGCCGCAGCAACAGGAACGAGAGGCTGAGCCTTTGCTTGGGCAGTTCGGCGGCCTCACCCAGTTCCAGCAGCCACTGCGGAGCTCCCGAGGCGGCGACCGAGAAATGGCACCATGGTCCACGGCCCGTCCCCGGCTGGGGGCATTCGCCGGCGTGGGGACAGGGTGCAAGCACTGACCAGCCGCGGTCCATGGCCAGCTGCCGCAGGCGGCTGATCATACGGCCGGCCGTGCGGATCCCGGGTTCGATGATCAGCACCATGCCGCCGGGGCACACCCGGTGCGACCAGCCGGACAACCACTGCTCGTGCATCCGGTCGCTGTCGGCGTGACGGTCGCGCCTTTTGCCGGCTGGGCCGTCCAGCTCGTTCAGGACGTTGGCCAGCACCAGCAGGTCCGCCTCCTTGCCCTTTTCCGCGCGTGACCGGGAATCCCCCCGCACCGTCCGGAGGGACCAGGGCGACTCCGGCACCAGGCCGGCAAAGATTCCCCTACCGGCCCGCAGGGCGGCCACGCAGCGGTCAACGGCGGTGTAGTGGAGTTTCCTCGCCCGCAGATCGTTCCGCGCCAGCCACAGGGCCGCAGGAAAAGTCAACGGACCCGCCCCCAGATCCAGG
>Ga0164318_10008374_pt1 | contig 10041 bp, 8 predicted proteins | sample GuaBasSedimGuay9_FD_113734 | JGI IMG/M metagenome (GOLD analysis project Ga0164318, IMG submission 113734) | Subseafloor sediment microbial communities from Guaymas Basin, Gulf of California, Mexico - Guay9, Core 4571-4, 0-3 cm | ecosystem: Environmental > Aquatic > Marine > Hydrothermal vents >...
TGGCTATTTGTTAAAGCGGGAGGCGACGGCGGTATTATTGATCCTGTTCACCTCTCTGTTGAAAAGCTCAAAGAGGTTAATACAGAGGCGGAGGATTTTAAGCTTGCAAGGGCTGTACTGGACGGGAGCGATCTCTACGGTGTGGAATATATAGCGGCATACAGAGACGGCAGGGTCTAAAAAGTTTTAAAAGATAGAGCAATAAGCTCCGGAGGTGTGTGAAAAATGAATATAGAGAACAGTATAAAGAGATTCCATGTGGAAGTTCTGCCTCCAAAACAGAATGCGGAAAACCTGGAAGAGCGGCTTGAAAAATTTGCAGATCGTTATACGAGAGTGGTTGAAGAGGACTACTGCGCCTGTATAACGGATAATGCGATGGGGCATCTTTCATTTCAGGGAACAGAACTTATAGAAGAGCTGGAACTCCCTGTAAAACCGGAAAATGTTATGATTCACCTTAATACCTTTCATACTAAAAAAGACCTTGATAATATTCTAAATTCATGCGCGGAGAGGGGAATTAAATATATCCTCGCTGTAACGGGAGACGGTAGCCCGAGACTTCCAAAGCTTAGACCCTTAGATCTTGGAATTAACGGGTTGGAATCTGTGACATCTGTTGAGCTTCTAAATTATATAAAAAACGAATATCCGGGATATTTTACACTTGGAGTAGCATTTAACCCTTATGAACCTGAACAGCATGAGTTTAATAAAATGAGGCGTAAAATAAACGCCGGAGCCGAGTTTGCAATTACTCAGCCTGTTGTAGAGCAGAATGAAGCAGTTGAAAAAATGCTTAAAGAGTTTGATATTCCTGTTGTTGTGGAAGCCTGGATGTCCAGGAAGCTTCACCTTTTATCGGAATGTGTCGGGTATGAAATACCGGAAAATACAGAGTATGACCCCGTTGCGAACCTTGAAAAGTTAATGAAGAACTACCCGGACTGCGGTGTATATCTCGCGCTTTTAAACTATAAGAGGCAGTTTCCTCTCTTAAAGGAAATGAGGAGCTATGCAGGCAGATGAAAATAGTTGTTTGTGTAAAACAGGTGCCGGGAACCACAGATGTAAGTATTGATCCGGAAACAAAAAGGCTTGTTCGTGAAGGAGTTGAAATAATGATGAATCCCTTTGATACTTATGCTCTGGAGGAAGGGCTCCTGTTGAAAGAAAAGCATGGCGGTGAAGTAATTGCCCTCTCTATGGGGCCTAAACGTGCCGAGCTTACCTTAAGGGAGGCTCTTGCATGCGGAGCGGACAGGGCAATTCTTTTAAACGACAGAGCGCTTGGAGGTTCGGATACATTTGCCACAAGCTATGCACTTTCTAAGGCTGTAAAAAAGATAGGTGAGGTGAATCTGGTTCTTTGCGGCAAACAGGCTATAGACGGAGATACCGCCCAGGTAGGCCCAGGTATTGCAGCCCATCTTAAATGGCCCCAGGCAACGTATGTATCGCGCTTAATAGATTCCAAAGAGTCAATACTTACGGTAGAGCGCATGCACGAAGCAGGTAATGATGTGTGCGAGGTAGAACTTCCCGCTGTTTTAACAGTGCTTAAAGATATAAATATCCCGCGTATTCCTACGCTTAAAGGCCGGCTTGCATCACGGACAGCGGAAATTCCTGTTTGGGACGCATCGTTTATAGGCGCTGATCCTGCTAAAATAGGGCTGGATGGTTCTCCTACCCGTGTAGTTACGACAAGAAAACCGGATGCAAGAGATAAACATACGGTTGTCCTGGATGGAAGTGCTTCAAAATCTGCCGGAGAACTTGTTAAAATTCTTAAATCGCGGATAAAACTATGATTGTAAAAGATAACGAGTTGTTAAAGGAATACAGAGATGTCTGGGTGCTTGCCGAGGTAGCAGGCGGCAGGGTGAATAAGGTTTCCTACGAGCTCTTAGGTATAGCAAGAAAACTAGCCGATAAACTGTCGGCTGTAAAAACACCCGTACCGGCGAATACGTCAGCCGCTTCAGGATCCGTGGTTGCACAGCTGGTGCATGAAAGGCCGGCGGCTAAGAGCCATGTAGTTTGTGTTGCCCTTGGCAGCGGAATAGAAAAAGCAGCGGAAAGTTTTTTTTACTACTATGCGGATAAGGTAATAATGGTGGATGATCCAGCTCTAAAGACCTTTAATGATACTATTCATGCCGCTGTAGTATCCAGGCTAATAAAGAAATACAAACCTGCAATACTTATTTCCGGAGCAACAAGCAGGGGAAGAAGTGTTATGCCACGTATTGCAGTGCAGATAGAAACAGGATTAACGGCGGACTGTACAGGTCTTGATATAGAGCCGGAAACAGGCCTTCTTCTGCAGACAAGGCCGGCCTACGGCGGAAATATAATTGCAACAATAAAAAGCGAACATCACAGGCCTCAGATGAGCACCGTACGGCAGGGTGTGTTTAAAGCCCCTGTTCCAGATAAGTTCTTAAAGGGAAAAATTATACGCGAGAGTATTTATGATGATGAAAAGAAAAGCGGTCTTACAGTCATAAAAGAGATGATAAGTGAGGACTCCGGTATTAATCTCTCCGATGCAGATGTTATTGTTACCGGGGGCAGAGGCGTTAAGGGTCCGGAGGGCTTCGAAGTAATAGAAGACCTTGCTAAGGGGTTAAGGGGGGCTGTAGGTGCAAGCAGAGCCGCAGTTGACGCAGGGTGGATTTCCTATGCTCATCAAGTGGGGCAGACAGGTCAGACTGTGCATCCGAAAATTTACATCGCCTGCGGTGTTTCCGGGCAGATACAGCATCTTGTCGGTATGCAGTCGAGCAGTTTCATAGTGGCTATTAATAAGGACCCCGAAGCGCCGATTATGAAACTTGCAGATGTTGCAATTGTGGGAGATCTTTTTGAAATAATACCTGAGCTTGTTAGGGTGCTGAAATAGCTTTTAAAGCAGGTCTAAAAATGCATCCCTGTAGGCCGGTAAGCCAGGGAAGTCCATTTTATTTATAGTTTTTGTTTCCATTTTAAAGCTGCTTCCAAGTGAGTTAAGTTCTCTGCCCTCGTATGCGGATTTTGCCGTTAAAGCGGCACCGAATGCAGATGCTTCTTTAATATTGGAGAGGAAAAATTTAGAATTAGGAAATAGAGAAGATACTAATAAATTATAACCCTCATTCTTTCTAAAGCCACCTTCTGTAAAGACTGTCATTCCGTCTTTTATTCCTGCCCGATTAAACGCCGTTTCTGTCTGTACAGCAAGGGAGATGTTTAAAACGGCTCGTGCCGTCACAGGGTCATTAAAAAATGCAGGAATATCTTTTGCGTATTCCGTATCGGATATATCAGAGTAGAGATATCGCTTTCCGTTTTCATATACCCTTGGAGTGGAATCGGGAAATTGCCCGCTTCCCTTTAATAGACTGGGCAGGATAAAGAGTTTCTTCTCTTTAACTATCCGTTTATAGGTTAATTCATTAAAATCCGGCAGGCTTTTAATCCCGTTGACCTTCTGAATAATTTTCATATAGGCATCGTGTTCCAGACCGCCTGTAAAGATAGTTGTTTTTACAGGAGTGCCGAAGGCAGAGAGATTGTAAAAGACAACTTTACCGAGCTCTTCATCGGAGAAATAAACCTTATCCATGGGGTGCATTACGACGCACCACGTACCTGTTGAATTAAGAACAAATTCGTTTCCTTCCTTAATTAAATAGGGAAGAAGCGAAGCATTGGAGTCGTGTATTCCCGGGGTAACTAACGTATCTCTGGACAGACCTGTTGCAGAGGCAATATCCGGCTTTATTCTGCCAAGCACAGAAGCGGGCTTTAAAATATTTGCGGGAAGCTTGTTAATTATATTTAATCTTTCCGCCACTAAAGACCAGTTGTTTCTTTTAAAATCCCATAGGTAGCTATGGCAGCCTGCGTATGTATAATCCGCTGCTATTTCTCCGGTTAGGAAAAAGCTGAAATACTGCGGGTAGAGAAGAAAGTACTCTGTACGGTTGTAGGAATCCGGGTATTTGTTTTTTATGTAGAATATCCCTTTGGCAATATTTAAAAGAGTTCCGAATTTAGGTGTTGCAGTGATTTTTTGAAGCTCTATAGGGTTTCCCGCAAGTCTGTAAAATTCATTATGAAAGGACGCTCCCGGTTCATTTGTATAGGATACAACCGGCATGGAAGGTTTTCCGTTTCTTCCTATGCTGACAAAGGTGGCTCCCTGAGTACTGAATGCAATAACTTTAATAGGGTACTTTTTAGAATATCCGGACAGACTTTTTAAAATCCAGTTATTTATACCATCTATATCCTCCACCTCTATATCGCCGGTTTTCAACATTGGAAAGACAGAATATGTAGAGGCAAGTTCTTTTAGGTTGTTGTCGAAAAGTATTAGCTTCTTATTTGTCTTTCCTATATCAAAAACCGCAATGACATAGTCCATATCTATTTCTCCCGTTTTAACAGAACATTTTCCGTATATTCTTCTACATTGTTAAGCCATTCCGAGCCTGCAGGGACACCGCTCTCAATACAAAACTTATCCCATACACTTCCCATGGGCAAGGTTTTAAATTCCTCGAGAAGTGCAAGCCTGTCTCCGAGATTTCCCTCCTCTTCGGCCTGTATAAGCAGGTGCGTAGGTTCAAGAAGTACGGAAAGAATAGCCTTTAAAGCTGCGCGGCTCCCTGTTACCCAGGCTGTTATTCTGTTAATGCTCGCATCAAAAAAATCAAGAGCAAAATGTATTCGGTTAAAGGCATTACAGTGTTTAACTTCCTGAGCAATAGAAAAAATCTGGTCATTAAGGGTAACAACGTGATCGCTGTCCCATCTTAAACCCCGGCTTAAATGAAGCAGGAGCTCTTTGGAGTATATTAGGACAGAGGATATTTTATCGGCGATACTCTCCGTAGGGTGGAAATGGCCGGAATCGAGACAGAGTATTAGCCCTTTTGTAAAAACATACCCTAAGTAAAACTCATGTGAGCCTACAACGTAAGCCTCGGAACCTATTCCGAAGAGTTTGCTTTCCACAGAGTCCAGCAGGTACCGTGAGTCGTACTGTTTCTCGTATATCTCATCCAGGGAGTCCTTTAATATTTTGCGCGGTGTTAATCGGTCGGCCGGCATATCTTTTGAACCGTCGGGAATCCAAAGATTATTTATGCAGGGGCTGTCCAGTTCCTTTCCTATTGTAAATGCAATTTCCCTGCATGCCTCTGCATGGCGAATCCAGAAAGACCTTATATTTCTATCCCGGCTTGCAAGAGTATAACCGGAATCCGCAAGGGGATGGGAAAAAATTGTCGGGTTAAAATCCAGCCCGATTTTGTTTTTTTTCGCCCAGTCTATCCAGTTCTTAAAGTGTTCCGGTTTAAGCTGATCCCTTGTTACCTCTCTGTCCCCGGTTTCGGCATATACTGCGTGGAGGTTAATCCGGTGTTTGCCAGGTATTAAACTCATAGCTTTTTCCATGTCCATACGAAGTTCTTCCGGAGTGCGGGCTTTCCCCGGAAAGTTACCTGTTGCAAGTATTCCCCCTCCGGTAAGTCCCTCCTTGCCTTTTTCAAAGCCTGTAACGTCATCACCCTGCCAGCAGTGCATGGACAGAGGGATATTCTTAATGGTATTAAGAACGTTATCTGTGTTTACACCGTAAAGTGAATAAATTTCTTTAGCTCTTCCGTAGTTTTCCTCTATTTTGTCCTTTGATATAGACGGATACTTCATGTTTTTGTCCTCCCTATTTTTGCAAATACTTCTATCCTCTCCTTAAGGTTGGGATACTTAAGCTCCGTAGCTTTCGAAAAAAAACCGTTGTCTGCATTTTCTGTTGCCAGCCTTTCGTGTCCTATTAATGCCCATGTTGCCTCTACAAGGTTGTCGAAATCCCCTCCTGAAATTGCTTTGCCTGTAAAGGACTGGCGCGGTGAGTTTATATCTTCCCCGCTTATCTGTAGAAAGTTAAACCTGTCGCAGAGTTTCCTTACACGGATAATTTGTTCCATTGTGTTTCTTGTAGGCATGTATGTAATGGCTCTAAATCCCAGTTTCTTTAAAACCGTAAAGAGTTCCTCCAGATAGGAATCCTCGAATTTTTGAGCCTTCTTGTCTCCTGTAACGGATTCGGCTATATCACCTAAGTAGGCGTAGGCGGAAATTGCATTAATAGATTCGGCAAAATCAACGACCTTTTCTATATCCGGGCATTCGTAAGAAGCAGGAATATAGAATAATTTTAAAAGCTCGCTTTTAAGAACTCCCATGAGATCGTACTGATAGTATTCATTATCCCGGTCAAGGATAAAGGTGCGTATTTTTCCTGCAAGCTCTAAATTAAGGCTGTTCTGTAAAAATTCCGCTAATCTTCTACCTTTCCCGAATCTCTTTATAAATTTATCTGCAAGGGCAAACAGGATATGCCTCTCCGTAACAGTTCCGCCATCACTGTACTTTGAGATAGGAAGAATATCTGTGTCAAAATTAACCGATATTTCCCATTTTGAAAAATAATCGTTTATTTTTTCTGTCATTTTTCTGTTTCGTTTAATCCGTTCGCGAATAAAGGGCCTAAAAAAATCGTTTACACTCTCTATGTATTCATGCGGTATGCCGTGCAGTACAACATACGCTGTGGAAAGCTGGTCCGGGTGGTTAATGCGCCTGCCTTTAAGCTTTGTATTGGAAAAATCGGCCCTGCATTCCATTCCCACTGTGACGGGAAGCCCCGTTATTTCTCCGGCACGTATAAATTCCTTAGCACCCGCTGCATTGTCGTGGTCCACTATTCCTGCGGTATCGAGTCCGGCGGTGAAGGCTTGCCAAACAGCTTTTACGGGAGAGTAGGGGGAAAAGGAGTACCATGTGTGGATATGGTTGTTAACAAGTCCCTTTTGGTTTGTCCGGCGTGCAGCAATGCCTTTTAATGTACCGTCACTAACTAAATTCATAAGCTTCTTAAGACTGTCAAGCCGAATCTGCGTATTACTATTGTTTAGATCTAATATCAATTTTTCCATTTTTATCCTGCTTGTTATTTTAGCATAATTTGTCCGCCTGTCACAGGAAGCGCCTGGCCTGTTTCGTACTTCTGTTCTACAAGGTAGATGAGAGCCCGGTTTATGTCCTCTATTTGACAGCCCCGTTTCATCGGAACTTTGGACTCATAGTACCTGCGAACATCCTCTATACTCTTTGCTCCGGGTACTTTACTGGCTTTTAAGTACTGGATGAATAAACCGTTTTTCGGATTCGACCACAACGGTCCATCGAAAAAATTACCCGGACAAATAGCGTTAACCTTTATGTTGTACTCTACAAGTTCAAGGGCAAAGCTCTGTGTTAACCCTATCCCGCCGAATTTGCTGCCTGCATATGCAAAATTCTTTCTGCTTCCCAAAAGGCCGGATTTGGAGTTAATCTGGATAATATCCATGAAATATTCGGAATTAAAACGGTTTTGAATTTTCATTATTTTAGAGGCATATTTTGTGCAGAGATAAAATCCCGAATAGTTAACATCTGTTACAAATTTAAAGCTCTTATAATCCATGGAATCAAGGCTTCCCGCCTTAAGGACACCTGCGTTGCTGACAAGAAGGTCTATGCCTCCGTAGAGCAGGACTGTTTCTGTAATCATATTCTTAACGGATTTTTCATCTGTAACATCTGCAATTATAGTTTGATATTTATTTTCCGAGAGGTTTTGAGCCTTTAAATCTGCTATAACAACATTGCAGCCTTCCTGGAGCAGGCCTTGAGCAATTCCTGCTCCGATTCCCTGTGCGCCGCCCGTTACAACGGCGATTTTTTCCCGTAAAACACTGCTGTTTCCTGCCTGCCTGTTAAGCATGACCTTTCTCCTGTAGGACTCCCCCTCCCATTTTTTTATAAATTCAACCTGGTCTTCGGGCATAGGCTTAACCCCGCCGAAACTCTCTGTATATGTATATACCTTCAGAGCATCGAGAAACAGCTTAAGCGCTGCGGCTGCGTCGTTTGAGCTTACTCCGCATGCAAAAATACCGAGGTTTTCAACAGCTACAATTTTTGGTTTTACCCTGTTAATTGTTAGATAGTCCGATATACCTCTTTTTATTTGTTTGTACTGTTTTTCCAGTTCATGTTCTTCCGGAATGAAAAGGGCTTTAAAACCGGCATAGACTATGTGATCCGGCGTTAGAGTTAGCGGGAGTCTATTAAATATTTTACGGGTTGATACAAGCTGCTCTACGGATTTATCTGTATAGAAGGTACAGATGGAGCTGCTCTGCTCCGTGGCAGTGGCAGTTTTTAAGCGGGAATTCATAAGAAGCATGCGGACCGCAGGGGCTATTCCCGCAGCTCTGGTTCTGTTCGCCTTCACAGGTCGGTTATCTGGAACGGTCTTGACTTCTGTTTTAATTCTTTTTATTACAAATTCCGATATCTCCTTTATTTTCCGGACTGTATCTGCCGCGACAATAAGCCCGTGGTTTTCAAGAAATATTATTTCCGGCCAGGCGCTTCCGGAATTCATAAGTTGCTCTATTCTCTCTTTTAGCGTTTTGGCAAGTATATATCCTGGATTTACCGAGGGTACCCATAATACTCTACTATCGCTAAAAAGCCTCTTTACAGCTTCTTCTCCATCCCTGCTGCAGGTAATGCCGTTTACAAATGAAGGGTGAGTATGGATAACAAACCGGTAGGGCAGCAGGGCATGCAGCAGAGTTTCTACGCTGGGTCTTCGTGTGCACCGCTCATCCGGGTCTGCTATGGAATATTTTAGGTATTCTTTGAAGAGAGCTTCTCTTTCTTTATATTCAGAGGGGAATTCCTTCTTCCAGATATCGTTTAGTTTTTCTCTTTCCAGTTTAATAAATCCGTTCTTATCGATAGATGAAAGGCTTACGCCGGAAGCCTTTATATAGAGGTATTTATCATCTTTGTAGGATGTATTGCCTCCGCCCTCCAGAATATACTCAGGATTAGAACCGTAATAACGTGATATCTGTATCAATTCATTTATATTCATAAAAACTATCCCCTTAAACCGGCCAAAATATCCAACTATTTCGGCCTAATTTTAATCTTTTAAAAGTACTTTTGTTTACTTTCAATTGCTTATATTTTATTTTAATTTAAAAGAAATATCAAGTTTGTAAAGTGATAAAAACGGTAATACTCTTTGAGTTTTTTTATACACAGCCGGAGAGTAGATAGGGCTTCCTGGATTAAATTATCTGCATAAAAAATCAACCTCTTTAATGCGCCGGTAAAATAATTTTTCTTGGTTGACAGGCTGAAATATTCTTTCTTTAATAGTAACCGTATTTTTCAGATGCCCTGTATAGCGCCAGCACATTTTCCAGTGGTGAGTTGTCCTGTAGCAGATGTGTCGGTGAAAGGGCATATCCGCCTCCTGGTTTCATTATTTCAAGAATATTTTTTACATCTTCTGCAGTTTCCTCTGCTGTTCCTGAAGAAACAGGCCCGGCAGTCGAAATGCATCCGTGAAAGAAAAGTTTGGTTCCATACTTATCCTTAAGGTATTGAGGCGCCATGTTTTTTGCTTCGGGCTGCAGTGTATCTACACCCGTTATGCCTATTTCCAACATTTCATCGAAAGCCTCCTTAAAATATATTTTTTATGAGTTATTAAATAACTCAATTTAAACCTAAACTTAAAATAGCTTAAGAATTACTTCCGAAATTACCCTATTTCGGAACATGAATCTCTTACCACTAATTCGGGTTCAATTAAAATGGATGTTGACTGACCATCTTTGCTGGTATGCTCAATTGCATCTATAAGCATTTCTATTGCGGCTTTGCCCATTTCTTTCTCTTTTAAAGAAATTGTTGTTAAGGCCGGGTCGGTGTAATATGCAAACTCTATATTGTCGAAGCCTGCGATAGAAATATCCTCCGGTACTCTTAATCCCGATTCTTTTATTGCTTTTAGCGCCCCGATTGCAAGCAGGTCGTTTATTGCAAATAGGGCAGTTGGTCTGTTTTTCAAAGAAAGAAAATCTTTAGCGACCTTGTATCCGTCATAAATTTTGTATCCGCATCCTTGTACAA
>Ga0164318_10008375_pt1 | contig 10041 bp, 10 predicted proteins | sample GuaBasSedimGuay9_FD_113734 | JGI IMG/M metagenome (GOLD analysis project Ga0164318, IMG submission 113734) | Subseafloor sediment microbial communities from Guaymas Basin, Gulf of California, Mexico - Guay9, Core 4571-4, 0-3 cm | ecosystem: Environmental > Aquatic > Marine > Hydrothermal vents...
AAATATATAAAACTAAAAGATGAAAAAGTGTTTCTGAATAGAAAAATTCCGGAGAATGTTCTCGAGGTTGCAGAAAGAAAAATTTCTAAAGTAGTTAAAGATGCATTTTCTCCATTTGCCAATAGTATGCGTGAAATAATTTTTAATCGTTTGGCTGGAAAATTACCATCTAAATTTGATGAAAATGAGCTTAGGGTTCTATGGAGTATTGCATTAAAAGGGGAATTTTATGCGGTACAAAGAAGATTGAGTTATAAATTTGCTAAGATTGATGAATTTCTGAAAAAGAGAACTCCAGCACGCGTTCTGGATTATGGATGCGGTTCTGGAAGTAGTACTATACAGTTATATGATTTCTTGAAAAAGCACTTAAGTGAATTTGATGTTCATGCGTGTGATATCTCGGAAGGGCTTCTTGAGATTGCAAGAGAGGACGAAGCATTGGCATATCCTATACATTTCTTCAACTTAAAACAGCAGAAACCACGAGAAGGTTACTACGATGCAATCTTTTTGGGACAAGTAATGCACTGGTTTGAGAATCCCGTAGAGATGGTTGGTCTGTTAAAGAGCTACCTCAAACCAGGTGGTATACTATTTGGTGTTGAGAGCATATATCACAAGAGCTTGTATTACATAGACCTTTTTATCAGGATTTTAGGTTCTAGAGGTTTTCCAAAAGAAGAAGAATTTTTCTCATGGTTCGAGAAAAATAACATGAAAGTTGATTACGACTATGTAGTCTATGCATTCAAGGCTTATACGGTCTAATGAAATTGGGCCACTTAAAACTTCATTTTTTATATTTTTGTCGCACCAACTATGGTTGATTTATGGACAAATCTTAAACAATAACTCTTTATTTTCAAGAATAGAATAGAGTGTCTCAAAATGCTCGGTAATGAGTTCACGGAGTCTTCTGATTCTAAACTGTTCAACATAATTCCTATCAAAATAGAGAATTCCCTTACGTTCCCCGTTGATATTTCTAAATATTTCGTAAGCTGTTTTTCTCCATAGAACACCAGTAAGATTGTGAATGCCACAACATGTTTCTGCTGTGCGAAGCTCAAAAAAGCATTCTCTACAAGTAGCAAATGCCAATCCATGTTCTGTAGCAGTTTTTGATAAAGCTTCAAAAGTTGATTTCCTAAATTTTACATTAGGTCTTTTCTGTATAGTTTCGGGTATTTCCTCCCATAAGTCATCTTTTGTGATTTTATCTGGATTGTCTCCTCTTTTTCTTAGTATTTCCGCAAAGTGCTGCAGCTCATCATACCGAATTCTAACAAATTCCGAGATAATCTGCTTTACTCCATGGCTAGCAAAAATTTTTACTGCATTTTCCATATAGCTTGCAGATGTGTTTACGTAGGGAATGAGTGGCTGGAATCTCACAATTGTAGGTATTCCTAATTTGTTAAGTTCATCTATAGCTTTGAGTCGCTTGTTGGGTGGTGGTGCAAACGGCTCTATTATTTTTGCTTCGGAATCATCAAGCACTACGATAGTATATTGCACTATAGCTTTTCTTTTCGAAGCTAACTCTTTAATGACAGAGAGCCAAGGTTCTTCTAATGGAAGGATGCTTTTAGTATTAATTATCAGAGGAACATCATATTTATTCGCAATTTTCATGAGAGCAAGGGAAAGCTTGTATTTTCGTTCAATTGGCTGGAATGGATCTGAGAGAGTTGAGAGTCTAAATGCTGGTAAATGATCGATAAATGACTTTTTTAGGATTTTAACTAGTCTTTTAAATAACATTGGGTAGTTGGATTTTATCGTGATTTTTTCATTCATGCTAGGCGCTCTTGCATAACAATACACGCATCTGTACATGCAGTTTGTATACGGCTCAAGTCTAAAAATAGAGTTACATAGCGTACTTATGATTGGAGATGGCCTTATGATAATATTTTTAATGAAATCTCTCCATGTAATACGTTTCTCTGCGATGTTCATAGCTAATCCTATCCACATTGTTGCATATATGCCTCACACAAACGGAACGGTTACGAAAATAGACAATAAAAACTTCATTCAAAATTCATTAGATTACGCATTTTTAATTGGCTTACTAACTTCTTGTGGCTTAATGTGTCTCATTAGCAAAATAAACTTGATTGGATTAAGGTACTTTCGAACACAATGATCTATGAATTCCTGGAGGTTTAAGGTTCTCGCAGGCATATAGTTATTTTCCCACTCGTACAAGATTTTGGGAAAGAGTGGCTTGAACGGCTTTAAGAATAGAAGGTGCTCATCAAGATGTAAAACGCGTTCACGCATCTCTTCTCTTTTCTTCGAGTCTTCACACATTTCCATTTCTAAGCATGCAAGTACTATTTCCTCCATCATTGCTCTTCGTGGTTGCCACAAGAAATGGCCCGAAAAGAATTTGTTTTCCTTCAAATATCGATAACCAAGAAGAAGCTGATGCGACAATTCATGAAGAACAGCTTCAACAATAAATTCTTTATCGTTTTGTTGTGCGTTTATGAAGATGTATCTATCATGTACCATAGATGGCATGCCAAACCTTCCAGAGAGTGATGAAATAAGAAAAACAGAATATTCGGAAAGCCTAAACTTAATTCGAGCAATTTTCTGCAATTTTTCGAGATAAGAATGTTTTTCTTTTGGGAGTTCATGAATGCCTATTATATCATTCAGTTGGTTATTTGTCTGATAGTATTTTTGCAATTTCTCAATAATGCTGCTGAAAGGCTTTACCAATTTTTGGTATCTTCTGACAACATCTGGAAAAACTGAGCCTTGAGAATCAAGTAATGAAACACATAGATAATGAAACTTTGGTAAGCCATCCCTAGGAGAGTATAAACCATTTTTCTTAGCAAATTCTGTATACTCTTCTACTAAATTTTCGAGTTGCACGTGAAGTTTTCCCATGAATTGATGAATAAAGGATTCAGATGGTATGCTGTACAACAAAAAAGCTAAGTCTATCGCCCTATTACTCAAAAAGTGTATCTTTAGCATATTATCATCTTCATGCATCGTCTAACCTCGTATATAAATGAAGTATGGTATAAACATAAATTTATTGTTTATTTAGGCAACATTGAACAATGTCTAATTATTGCTTGGAACTTGACTAAAAGCTAGTGGTAAGAAGACATAGTCTGGGAAACAATACAAAAAAGGATCCCTGAACTTAAGACATAAATAAAGAGGATCTTAGAAGAATTGAATAGCAATGAAAAATAGGTTAAAGTATAAATTCTCAGATGAATAATCAAATATTGATCCTTTGGTTGGTGGTTTTAGTGTTTGGTCCAAAAGTAAATCTTGCACTAGAATTGGATCGAGATATTTATTTCCCAGGAGATGTGATAAGGGCGAGATTGCATGCCGTATCCAATAAATCCTTTGACATGGAGGAGCTCCGTATAGAATTCAACTGTGTAAGTACTCTAACGTATAGTGTTACTGTATCGGAGTATGACAGTGAGGGCGAATATACAACATATAGTAGGACGTATACTGATACGAAAAACCTTTACAACTACCGACAACAAGTTTATGGTAAAGGAAAATTTCCAAGAGAAGGCGTTTCTGTTGAACTAGAAATTCCAATTCCAGTGGACGCACCACCAAGTTATGTCGGTAGGACAATTAATACAAATTGGGCAATTAAAGCAGTGATAAATCGTAGATTCAGAAGTGATTTTACTTTTGAAAAACCTGTATATATATTATCTCGCTACATAAGCTCTGAGCGCTTTCAGCCCATTTCATTTCCATTTGATTTTGGCGATGTAGTTGCATCTGTAGTTCTGCCGAAGCAAGTATTGCAGACCGGTGAAGTAGTGCCTGGAGAAATTCACATTATGGCAAAAAATGAGGTTTCATTCAATGAAGTTCGTGCAGCGCTTTGCTTTGTAGAAAACATTAATGTGTCTGGGGTCTATAGGCCTATCGATACAAGGTATATTGATGGTTCGACAATCGGTGAATCTGCCAAACAAATCGTTGTAAAAGATGTTAAGTTGTATCCTGGCCAAGAGAGAATGTTTCCATTCCAATTGCAGATTCCTAGCGCTTTAATATCTTCTGCAAGTACTCCGTTTTATGAAGTGCAGTGGGCTCTAAAAGTAACACTCTCGAGACGATTGCGAAAAGATTTTAACCTCAATGTGCCTGTATTGCTTGTAAACCAAATACAATCTCAAATATGAGTAATAGAACCTAAGAATGTAGAATACTGGATTTGAAAATCATGTTAAGCAAATCTCAGAATCTTAAGTTGATTATATACATAGATGGTGCATCAAGGGGCAATCCTGGACCAGCTGGCATAGGTGTGGTAATAAAGGACGAAAAAGGTAATACATTAAAAGAATACAAGAAGTATTTAGGAGATAAATTGACAAATAATCAAGCAGAGTATTTGGCTTTAATTAGTGCATTAGAGCTTTGTAAAGAAATAACTCGTGGCGAAATAACAATTTTTTCCGATTCAGAACTTTTAGTGAGGCAATTAACGGGGATTTACCGTGTCAGGAACCAGAAATTGATGAGTCTTCTTAATAGAGTGAGGCAGCTGGAAAAGGAGTTTGAAAAAGTAAACTATATTCATATCAGAAGGGCGCAGAATAGGAAAGCTGATCTACTAGCAAACAAGGCTATTGACGAGAAGTTAAAAAATAGTAAATAGTGCTTTAAAACGCTACTGTATTACTGGATAATCATTGTTTTTTTCTATCTAATAACTCAAGGATTTTCAATAATTCGGGATGCTTCTTGATTATGAAATCTGGCGTATGAATATCATCATACTTTATTTTATGAGGTGTTATAGGGCTGTCGTAAAGAACTGCTATTGCTCCAAATTCCTTAGCAGCAATGATATCATACTTTGTATCTCCAACAACAATACATTCATTGCTTTCAACCTTTAGATTTTTTGCAATTAAATTAAATGTATCTGGGGCTGGTTTTGGGCTTTCAACTTCTTCTACTGTTACTATTTCATCAAAATACTGCTTAAGCTCGAAATGTTCTAGAGTTAAGTCCACTAGAGTATATATAGAACCAGTACCAATTGCAAGTTTATAACCCTTGTTCTTTAGCTTCTCTAATGTTTCTTTAATATTTGGAGCTAACTTAAGCATACCCTCATCAAACGCAAGTCGTATATAGTTATTAAACCAAGCTATTTTCGCATCACGTATCATATGTTCATTATTTTTAAAAATCAGTTTCAGCAAGTCATTAATTGGTCTAAATATTAAAATATTCAAATCAAAGTTAGCATGCGATATGTTTAATTCATGTAAAGTTTTTATCAAAGCCTCGACACCAATCGGCTCAGAAAATACAATTGTGCCATCCAAGTCATAAATAATTGTGGATATCATACAAATTCCAATAGAAATGAAAGAAAAAAAGATTATGCTTCTAGGAACTAGTCTGGACGTTAAAAGTGTTTACCACCATCCTGAGAAGAAAACAATATACGCTGCTAGTGCTTTAATGTCCTCTGAGCCATCATAATATCCTATTGTAGAGCCATTGCTGCGTTCTATACGTCCCCCTCTTATATAGAATCTAGTAGATCGTGAACCGCTTAATATACAATCTCTCTCAACATAGCCAATTGTACTTCTGCTACTGTTCATTATTGTACTTCCACTTATGTAGCCAATTGTTGAACGTGATGCATTCATCACGGTTCCATTTTCAAAATAGCCTAGTGTTGAACGGCTAGCATTCATAATTCTTCCAGATTCAATATATGCAAGAGTAGACCGATTGCCGCTCATAATCCGCAAATTACCCACCCTAAACTAAAGTGTTGATTAGGCTAAGTATAGAATATGCACAAAATGGATATTTTTATTTTCTCTCAAAAAATAGAAAACTATAGATTTTTTAACTAAATCATCTAACAAAGGATTCTGATAAAACTTAATCTGTACAATTATCTTGTTAAAATATTGTTTGTAAACATAGTGGTACTTGACTAAAAATAGTGATGGATAATGTCTTCATTAGTTATTTAACTAGTGTTGATGGTATCTTGTGACATACACGCCACATCATTAACTTAATTGAGTGTGGCACTTGACTAGAAGTTAGTGCTTGTGGGGGCGGGTTTTTTACCGCTGTCTCCGCGTTCTCTGTCCAGAAAGCGATACTTTTTTACGGCAGCACCGCCACCCACAAGCTATGCCAACCAAGACACAGCTGGTTGAAATTAATGAAAAGTTGGTAATAAATTTTGCTTCTGCAACTAGTATTCAAAGCAAGGTTGTTTCTGGCATAGCAGAAGTCGTGTTTGGAGAGATAAAAAGACGCCTCAAAGACGCTGGCAATGAACTCATGGCGCTCACCCAATTGCTTGCACTCCTGTCCTTCGGCGAGCACAAAAGCCTATCCATTTTGAAAAGTTTTAAGTATTTAATGCAAATATATAACATAGGCGAGAGATAAAATCAAACTGTTCAAAATGGGTGTTTCTCTTTTGATTACAACTGAAATTAAAGGAAAGAAAAAGAAATTTGATGAAGAAAAAACGAAAATCTCACTTAAATTTAATAACTGGGGTCCAATTTATAAAGGAGAATTTGAAATTAAGCCATTTACAGTTCTTATTGGTGCTAATAATACTGGAAAATCGTATTCTGCAATGACGTATTATGCAATTGTAAAAGGTATAAAGAAAGCATTATTTCCATGGCTTTCTGATATAAAAGACTATATGCGTAATGAGTCTCCGGAGGATGTTGATGTACTCAAAGAAGAGATTTACAAAGAACAGTTGGAGAAATTAGCTTATAAGGATAACTTTGATGATGTTATTCAAGAAGTGGGTTTCTATTCAATAGATTTGTCAAAGAAATGGCTCTTAGTATATCTTAATAAGAGAAAAGATGTTATTGTGCAGGAAATAGAAAGAGTTTTTTCTAGTAATATAGAAGAACTAATTAGTTTCAATAAACAGGCAGCAAAAGTAGTTTTTACAGCTAAAGATAGCCATCTTAGTTTTGAATGCATAATACAAATCGTTCGTAAAAAAGTTCCTGATGTTTCTCTAAAACTTGATTTTACTAAAGAAAAAGATAAGCTGAAAAAAATGATTGAAGAAGGCTTCTATGAAACTATTTCTAAGAGTATAGAATCTTCAAAAGATTATCAAGATATATTAATAAAGGCATATTTCTTTAGTGATGTTTTAAATGATATTATGAAGTTTGGGAAGGATATTGACTTTAAAAAGATTTGGAGTACTATGTCTATTAATAGTCGGATGGCATTGATTAGAAAATTAGTCGCATATTTTAAGGTTTATGTACTTCTGATTATGTCTTGGATGGATAATCTGTTAGGTAACGTATTTTATTTACCAGCATCAAGATCTGGTATTCTTCAAGGGCATAAAATAATAGCATCTGCACTAGTTTCTACGTATCCTCTTGCAATTACCAAGGGCATAAACATCCCAAAATTTCCAGGATATGTAGCTGATTTTCTAAGTGAATTATTGAAAATTGGTGAGGAGCGGTCTTTAGAGCCATCTGAAGATGTTCGGAGAATTTCAAATGAACTTTTAGAAAAAATAGAAAAAACTCTTTCAGGAATGATAAAAATAAAAAAATTTGAAGATTATGGAATTTCAGAATTAGTTTACACAACATTGAATGGTAATGATGTGCCAGTTTCACGCACATCATCTATGATTTCTGAGCTTGCACCTTTATATTTGTATCTTAAGTTCGTTGTGAATCAAGAAGATACTCTTATAATTGAAGAACCGGAGTCGCATGTGCATCAAGATATCCAAGCAAAGCTAGCAACAATCCTTGCAAATCTTGTAAACCAAGAAAAACTTAAGCTCATTATAACTACACATAGTGATGTATTTATTTCAAAAATAAATAATCTCATATCATTATCACATCTTTCTATAGATGAGTATAAAGCGTTAGGGTATAGTATTATAGATGTTCTTCGTCCAGATATTGTTGGTGCATATTTGTATAAAAAATACAAGGATCAGTTGACTATAATAGAGAAGCTAGATATTACTGACGAGGGCATTCCAGATGAGATTTTCACAAAGATTATTGAATCTTTGTATGAAGAAACCATGAATATATATTATAGGCTTCAAAAGATAAAGCTAGGAAGCAGTAAGAAGGATCAAAAATAGCGAGGATAATCAATGTCACAAAGAGCAAAGTATTCTATCAAGTTTGGTTCTATTAAAATACAGTTCCCGCGATGTATAAAAATTATTGATAAACCTATTGACGTTGATTGCATCGAAGCTTTATCGGGTATAATTCATTGCGATTATATAATTAGATTTGTGTTAAATGACATGTATTTTTGTTTAATAGTGGAAGACACCAGTTTACCAGAACTTAAAGATATTAAAAAAATAGAAAAATGCTATGAGTATTTCATTCGACAATCTGATAAAGGAACTATTGTAATTAAATTACTCCATTTCAAAAGAGGGGCTCGTGCTCCAATACTTAAGTTAGCTAGCAAAAATAAAGTAGAGTTGTTTAAATGCACAAAAACTATAGATGTAGAACAAATTCTTAGAAAAAGAAATTTTCTATGAATTACTTTCTATACTTCTACGCAGTTTAGTGAAAAAATTCTCAGAGATTTTTGTCATAAAAAGGGTATAATCGAGGAGTTCTCGTAACTTGTTTCTTTTAAAACACTTAATTTTTATAGTACCACTTTGACGAATCTTAGTTTAAGTTTCTACAAGAATCCTTCTTCGTCTAAGCATAACTACTATAGCTAGACATACTATTATCATACCTACCTATGACACCCACAAACATAATCACTATGGGTATTGAAATTTGGAGCTGCTCCTGTTGTTCTTGGGATCCACTTTCTTCTTGGTTTTTCCTCGCCGATTTGATTACCCCCAGAGCTTGGAAGTGTGACTATTGTGTTATCTTTTTCGGTTACTGTTGAATTTTCCACGCTTAGCCAATTCTCTCCCTCAAAGATATAAATTGTATTGCCTATAATCTTAATGTCTTTTGAGTTCTCTACATGGACTGTAACATTTCTCAAGAGATTTTGCTGCAAAGTTACGTTATTACTATTATCAATCCATACATCTCAGTTTTTAATAGTATTATTTTTTACAATCAGACCATTACATCGTCACTATAAACTGATTTGGTAAATAAATGTATTTAGATTTTTCTTAGAGGTGGTTATATGGCTTGAAAACAATTTTTGATTCCGATCTATTTGTAAGATTAACATTCGTTAGTGAATGATGATAAAAATGACAAGCAGTAGAGATTAAGAAATATTTAAATAATAGTTTTCTAAGTTATGGTCTCAAGGTGTTGGTTATGCGAGTCCTTAACTTCTGATTTTTCATAGTATTTGTTTTCCCTTGCCTCTGAACTCATTCTATTGTTTACTCCGTCAAGGAGTGTGATGTTATTTTGCCAGCAGATATTATACTCAAAGGTTTAAGTAAAAGGTTCACCAAAAAAGAGAAGAAAATAGGATTTATAACCCTCAAGAAGAAGTTAGTTACTGCTGTTGATAATGTTAGCTTTACAGTCAATGAGGGTGAGATATTTGGAATTCTTGGTCCTAACGGTGCTGGAAAAACTACGTTGATAAAAATCTTATCCACGCTTATCCTTCCCGATTCTGGAACTGCTTATGTTAATGGATATAACATTTTAACCGAGGAACAAAAGGTCAGGGCAAGTATTGGTGTAGTGACTGGAGGCGAGCGTAGTATCTATTGGAAACTATCGCCACTCGAAAATTTATTGTTCTTTAGTAAATTGTATCGCGTGCCAAGTAATGTTGCAAAAAAGAGAGCTAAAGAATTACTTGAGTTAATGGACTTATCTGACCGAGCTAATGATCCGGTTGAAGACCTAAGTAGTGGAATGAAAATGAAAGTCATCTAGCAAGAGCATTGATACATGATCCGCCTATCCTTTTCTTAGATGAACCAACAATAGGTTTGGACCCAGGATTTAGCCAAGAAATTCGTAAATTCATCAAGAA